>Ga0208640_1000045_pt1 | contig 58473 bp, 29 predicted proteins | sample ETNtaG_23_FD_185774 | JGI IMG/M metagenome (GOLD analysis project Ga0208640, IMG submission 185774) | Marine microbial and viral communities from oxygen minimum zone, Eastern Pacific Ocean - ETNP201310SV72 (SPAdes) (version 2) | ecosystem: Environmental > Aquatic > Marine > Oceanic ... | reverse complement strand
CCATCCTTGCGGATGAACACAGCCGCAGCTGCTTCATTTCTTGAAAAAAGTTCTTTGTAATTATTGAATCGGCTGGCTTCGTAATGACTTAATTCAAACCCCTTTTCTGCCAGAGAAATGGCCTGAGCCAGTAACTCCCTGCGGGAAATATTTCCTGATCCGTGATCTTCCCAGGCTTTTAACAAGCCATCAACTGTGCCGGGTACGCCGGAAGCAGCTCTGGTACGTAAGGACATGTTTTCAATAACATCCTTATTTTCATCAAGGTACATATCTCTGTGCGCAGCAGCAGGAGCTATTTCTCTATAATCCAGTGTAAAAGTGGACCCGTCAGCCATGCGGACGACCATAAAACCACCACCACCAATATTTCCATTTGATGAGGAAGTAACTGCCAGTGCAAATCCTGTCGCTACTGCAGCATCCACAGCATTACCGCCTTTTTTCATGATCTCAATACCAGTTTCAGAAGCTTGGCGGCTGGTGGAAACAACCATGCCATTTTCCGAAAATACAGGGTAAGGGCTTGCACCATTAAGAGTTGTGAATACAAGTGTAATTAGCAGATAGATTTTCTTCATTTTAATAATTTATCCAGTTAATAATGTTTTCGATTCCTTGTTTAACCAGCATAGCATTTTCTCCTAGATCATCCATTGTTAGATTTTGCTCCATTGAAATCTCTCGACTTGTTTGCAGTGTTTTTCCACCATCGAAATTTACATAAGCTATGCGTGCATTTAATTCTTCTGCAGGTCTCCCGAATGCTATCCCGGGAAGCAGGGCAACTCCTGTATCATTCAACAACTGTGCACATAAAGCAGGGGAGTCATTTATTCCTCTTGCATTCAGTTTTTCGGAATGATTCGAGAAATCAGGGAACAGGTAGAATGCTCCAGATGGAGAATGTACATCTACATTAGCAGAAGCCAAAGCATTCGAACAATATTGACCAACTGTTTTTAGAATACGACGACTATGATATAAATGTTCTTCCACTGTTTCTTTATCTCGATATGCAACGACGGCTGCGTGCTGGATAGGAGCAGCGACACAGGAATAAGTTTCACTGGCGATAGATGCCATGGCATCTTTGAGCCAGTATAATTCCTTTGGAAACGCAAAGTGGCCTAACCGCCATCCGCCAGCTCCGCACCATTTGGAAAGTCCTGAACTCACAATGGTCCCCTCCGAGTAATAACGGGCGATGGATATATGATCGCCATCATGATGCAACCTGCCGTATATCTCATCAGACAAAATGATGAGTTTATGTTCCTTGGCGATTGCAGCCAGCGCTTCCAATTCATCGGATGTATAGGTGCTTCCTTCCGGGTTACCGGGATAGTTCAATATCAACAAATGAGGACCAGTTGAATTTTCAATTGCTGATGATAATTGGTCTGGCTGTAACCGCCAGTTATTTTGCAGATTTGTATAAATATAATGATTATCTCTTTGAACGAGATTGGCCTGCGGGACATAAGATACCCAACAGGGAGATGGGATCAGTGAGGAACCTTCAATAGCCATTTGCAGAGTGAACATAAGTTCCTTTGAGCCAGGACCCACCAGCACACCCTCATCATCTATGTCAATCTGATCTGCATCATTGTGATAAGTAGCAACAGCTTCGCGCAATTCAAATAAACCCTCAACAGGCAGATAATTCTTACGGTAAGCATTTTCCTGCAGGGTAGCAACAATGGAATCTGGAACAGGAAAAGGGGATTGGCCAAAACCAAAGCGATAAATGGTGTTTCCTGCAGCGACTGATTCAGCACTCCGTTCATTGATAGCCAATGTGGCAGATCTTGCCAGCTGATTAAGATGCGGATGGAGCTTTTGATTCATAAAAGACCAGCGAAATTAACAGGTTTTGTTACTTGATTAAATAAAAAAAGCCCCGATAGAAACCGGGGCTTTTTTTAACTAAATGATATAGTTTAGAAATTGAAGGATAATTTCGTGTAAACGAATTTACCGTTCATACCATTTGGTGAAGTGGATGGATAGACGAATGCACCATCATTATTTCTACTGGTAAGTAGATTTTTTTCGGGCATTTCGTCTGTCAGGTTCTTCGCACCGCAGGCGATAGACATGGCGCCTAAATCAGCTGTGACTTCAAGGTCCATGGTCATAACAGCAGGATAAACTTGGGCAAACCCATCATCATATTCCACTGCTGTGAAATAACCCGGATCTTCACTGACAGCATAACGGCTATGGTATTCACCAAATTGATGCAATTTAAAGTTTACACCAATGGGTACATCAAGAACCGGCAATGAATAATTGCTCCAGCTTACACCCAACACCATATTGGTTTTGGGTTGGGCAGCAGTCATCGTGCGCATTTCTCTTTCGTCAAACATGGTGGTCTTTGCTTTTGTTACAAAGTCTTCATCACTTATCACCGTGGGTTCAGGTGAAGAAGAAAGACCATCGGGCAGATGAATATCTTCGATTGTTGTTTCTGTGCTATTATAACCCAACGAAAGATCTATTGCACCTAAACCACCAAGATCCATACCATAAGCAGCGGTCAGATCGATACCAGATGTTTTTGTATCAACACCGTTCATGAAAAAACGGCCGCCTGAAGCGTTTTCACCAGCAGCATCCAACAATGATTGAACAGCATATCCAAATGGATTGCCCTCTGCATCGCTACTGCCTGTGAAGTTTCCAGTCAACACAATACGATCTTTGATATTTATGCTGTAATAGTCAACTGAAACTCTGATACCACCGAAGTTTAGTGATGTTCCGGCACTGAGGTTTGTAGATGTTTCGGGTGTAAGTGCTTCAGCTCCCAACGCTACCGGGAAGCCGTGACTTACAGGGAATGTACCTACTTCAAAGGCTACCGTTTCACCTGTAATAGGATCTGGTAGGAAGTTGGTCGCAATCTTGGCCTGGTATGCCTGGGCTAATGCCGGGGCACGGAAACCGGTGCTAAAGGCACCACGCACAACCACACCGCTGATTGGTTCTGAACGAACGGTTCCTTTGAAACTCAAGTTACTGTAACTATTTGATGAACCATCCAACTGAGTATCATCATAGCTTTCCATGCGTACAGCACCGCCAACACGGGCAATACCGAGATCCATTTCAGCATCACCATAGAAGGCCATAACACTGCGGTCGGCATTCTTGGTGGCCAATTCATTGGAAGGTTTGAAACCGCTAAAGCACTGGCAGCCGCTTCCGGCCGTGCTGCTGTTTAGGCCAGTGTAAGTCACATTGCCTAAGGAATCTTCTTCTGCAGAATCCCAACCAACAATGCTGGTTCCAGCTTGCCCATTGGCAAAAGAAGCAGTTTCACCGGCATAAATACGGAAACTTTCAGAACGCATTTCCAGACCAGCAGCCACATCAATGCTCCCCATTTTTGTAGTTGCATCCACGTTGGTAGAGTTCTGATCGAACTTAAAACCACCAATGTCATAGGAACGCAGCTGCTCAGGGCCATATGAAGCATTAGTACTCATCATATAGAAATGATAATCATTCATTCCATAGGTGTTACTTATGTCATAGCTCCAGCTACCGAACACACCTTCAACACCCATGGATGCTGAATAATCAGCTACATCTGGCTGGATGTGTGGTACAAAGCCTGTGGGGTTAGAACTTAGCCAAACTTTATTACCTTGATCTGGCTGACGTGTGAAACAACCGGTATCGCCATTACGGGATGTGTATCCGCCAAAAGCATAGTACCGTTTGTCACCAGCTGGCAAATCAGCATTGAACATAAAACCCATATTGCTCTGTGCTTGATCACCCCATCTCATACGAAATGGGTCTACGAACCAGTTTGAACCGGCTTGCAACCGCTGTGATTCAGCTTCATCGTCACTCCAGTAATCGGAGTTGGGTTCAAAATACTGTTCACCCTCAACACCAACACGGTTGGAAAGTCCGCGGTCGCGATATTCTGCAGCAATGAGCAGCGAACCGCCATTACCGATTGAAAAACCGCGTGTTAACTGATATTGTGTAACTGCACCATCATTAATGGTATAATCTTCACTTGCTGTTACAATTGCCTGAGGATTGCCATCAGCATTGCGGGAATAATTAGCTTCCGTTGTTGGGTTCCAAGTAAAAGGTTCTGTTTCATCACCATATTTAATTCCATACAGGTCGTAGCCTGTTGGAATTGCTTCAATGACGTGTTCATTGTTTCCGGTGTATACATTAAATGATCCACCGCTGTTGCCTGATTTCAACACAATGTTAATGACTCCGGCAATAGCATCAGAACCATATTGGGCGGCTGCTCCATCACGCAGAACTTCAATGCGTTCAATGGCAGCTGCCGGAATTGCATTCAGGTCAACACCTGTATCACCACGGCTGGGGCTATTATTCACGTGCACCAAAGCGGTGGTATGGCGGCGTTTACCATTTACAAGCACCAACACCTGACCGGAACCTAATCCTCTTAAAGTCATGGGCCTTACTGTATCAGAACCATCTGCTATAGATGTTCTGGGCATGTTAAATGATGGTGCCAAAGATTGCAGAATTTGTGCGGTTTCTGAAAAGCCAGCACGGCGGATTTCCTGGGCTGTAAAGACGTCTACAGGTACAGCTTGTTCTTCTGCCGTGTGAGCGAAACGAGAACCAATCACTGAAACTGCTTTACCCGCCAATGCGCTAACATCAAGTGCGAAGTCAGCTTGAACTGCCCCAGCACCTACAGTCACGCTTTGACTGGCAGATTCATAACCGATGTACGAAGCGGACAATGTATAAGTACCTGGCGCTACACCTGAAATTGTATAGCCACCACTTCCATCGGCTGCTGCACCTGAGGATGTTCCTTCAACGGCCACATTGGCTCCAGGAAGCGCATTTCCATCTTGGTCCGTTACCGTACCGTAGATAGAGCCACCTTGGGCCATGAGACCAGAAAACAACCCTAGAACAGCTATTAAACTGATGAGTTTCTTCATCTTTTCTCCTTGGTTTGTTGTTTGGTATGTGTATATAAAACACACTTTTTTAGCCTTAAAAAGCTAAATCCAGCAAGGCTATACCTCAAAACATGCTTGATGCAACAAAATTTAATTTTTTATAATTATTATTAAAGCAGTAGGATCAGGAGAAATTTTTTATCTCAAAATCTAATATCTCGACGAGAGAATCAACATTTATACGGTCCTGTTTTTGGGTGTCTCTATAGCGAATGGTCACGGTGTTTCAGTCTAATCCTCTCGATAATTTGTTATAGCCTGGTTCTCTTGCAACTTGAAGAATTGTCTTAACTCCAGGAAATTTTCCGCTGATCTTATTTGATAAAACACAATAATACCGTGGAAATGGAGTAGCCGGTTTTAGCAGATATTTCTTTTATTCCCTTAATATAGTAATGATTCAAATTTTTCTTGATAATTAATATGGTTAATATGAAATGTTAATTACTTGACATCTACATGATTATTTATATAGCTTTGCTCGATATATAGTAAAGGATTTAAATGTGGTTACTTTGCTATACTGATTAGACAAGTCTTGAGAATCAAAATATATTAAGATTTTTCTATCTATTTAAGTTCAAATACCAAGGAGACAATTATGAAGAATAAACCATTGGTAATTACATTAGTCATTCTGTGTATCGGTCAACTTTTTGCGCAGACGACCGTATCCGGTACAGTGACTGACTCTGAAACCGGAGATGGACTCGCTGGTGCAAACGTGGTGGTGGAAGGAACGGACCTCGGAGCTGCCGCAAATGCAAATGGTAATTATTCAATTGCCAATGTACCTGCTGGCGCAACCATAACAGCCTCGATGATTGGCTATGCCAGTGCGAGCGCTACAGCAGCTGCAACAGTTAACTTTGCTTTATCAGCTGAGGCCATTGCAGGTGAAGATGTTGTTGTCATTGGTTTCGGTACTCAATCCCGTAAAGACGTCACAGGAGCCATTGCTACGCTGAAAGAAGATGATTTCACAAAAGGGGCAATGACGAATTTACAGTCTTTACTACAGGCGAGGGTTCCAGGTGTTGTGGTAACGGCAAATAATGGTGATATCGGCAGTGAACCGCGTATTCGTATTCGCGGTGGAACATCGATCAACGCCAGCAACAACCCAATTATTGTTGTAGATGGTGTCCCAATCAACAATTCCTCTGCGTTACCAACAGGGTTTACGACTGGTGGCGGAGCGGGAGCTGACGGCACTAAGGACAATCCTCTGGGTATGTTGAATCCGGGCGATATTGCTTCTATAGATATTTTGAAAGACGCCTCTTCTTCTGCGATTTATGGTGCTCGAGGAGGGAATGGCGTTATTCTTATTACTACCAAAGAAGGCCGCCCCGGTGAAGTATCAGTCTCTTATAATACGAACACAAGTTCATCAACAGTGTCTAATAAATTAGATTTAATGGATGCTTCGGAATATAAAAGCTATGCGAGTCAAATTGGCGCCAGTATTGAAGATGGCGGGGCAGACACAGACTGGCAAGATGAAATTTTTAGGACAGCAACAACAACTAGTCACAACGTTTCATTTAGTGCGGGCACCCCACACACGCAGTATCGGGCCTCCCTCAGCTATATGGACCAAGAAGGGATCGTTCTCAATTCGTCGATGGAACGCTATTCTGCCCGCTTGAACGTTAGTCACAGCATGCTGAATGATAAGTTACGTTTAGGTTTACGCATTTCTCCCACATTTAAAACGCGTAATAATACACCCTATAATCAACAAGCTGGATACTTTGGCGGTGTATTTACAAACGTTCTGAAGTTCAACCCCACGTTTCCAGTGAAAGATACGGATGGGTCTTATTATGAATACTCTACAACCACCATTCGCAATCCTGTTGCGTTGCTAAATGAAGTTTCTGACGTTGGGGAAGACATGCACGTGATGGTTGCTACAACAGCAGAATATGAACTTATGGACGGCTTAAGAGCAAAGGCAACGGTGAGTACAGACCGTGAATCCTATACGCGTAATATTTATGAACCAAACTCCCTGCCATACGCTGCTGCTACAGGAGGAAATGCAAGCGTTTCCAATACCCAGCGCGAAAGCATTTATTTCAGTTCAATGTTGAATTACAAAACTAAAATCGGTAACTCTAAGTTAGAAGCTCTAGGGGGATATGATTTTCAAGAGTTTACAAATACTGGTTTTACCGCTATTAGTAAGAGTTTTGTTTCCGATGCCTGGTTATATAATAATTTAGGTGGCGCAGCAGACTTTACAACAGCACCCATTTCCTTCAAAGACCAAAACACTCTGGCTTCTTTCTTTGGCCGCGTGGTGTATAATATGGGTAAGATCAACGTGATGGCCACTGTTCGCAGAGAAGGCTCATCCCGTTTTGGCGAAGATAATAAATGGGGAGTTTTCCCATCTGCATCATTAGGTGCTCGAGTCACAGATGATATTAAAGTAAGGGCAAGCTTTGGTGTGACCGGTAATCAGGAGATTGGAAACTATCGTTCATTAGTAACACTTGGTCCTGGAGCAAATGCTGTCATTGGCGGTTCGCTGTTGACGGGTGTTTCAGCTACTCAGTTGGCCAACCCAGACTTGAAATGGGAAACCACCAGCGACATGAATCTTGGTGTCGACTTTGCACTAATGGGTGTTACTGGTACCGTAGATATGTACTCCAAAACAACCGAGGACATGTTGGTTGAAGTAAACGTTCCTCAGCCAGCAGTTGTTACCACCAAATTAGATAATGCCGGAAGCGTGGAAAATAGTGGTTTTGAACTATCATTGAATTCTGATGTCATCTCTTCAGGCAATATGAATATGTCAGTTGGTTTCAATTTTGCTACCAATTCTAACGAAGTAGTCAGCCTTGGTAATGATGTAGAATATATCATTACAGGTCAGGTTGGTGGCGCCGGTTTAAGTGGTGTTCAGTCTGCGATTATTATGCCTGGTTATGAGTTTGCATCATTCTTTGGCTATGAATTCGAAGGTTATGATGCAGATGGTCAAGAAATATTATCGTCTACAGGTGGTCCTCTTGAGGACGGCAGAAAGATATTGGGCTCACCCCATCCTGATTTTACGTTTGGCATAACCAGCAATATCAATTTTGGAGCCATAGATGCCAGTTTTTATGTCCAGGGAGTTCAAGGCAACGAAATCCTGAATAATACAGCCTTGGAATATCAACGGCCATCTAACCCCTTTAATAATATCAATCTTCTTTCAGAAACTGCAGATGATGTAGCAGACGGTCTGGGTGCCGAAGCAGCAGTGGCCTTTACGGATCGTTTTATTGAAGACGGGTCGTTTATCCGATTGCAGAATATAACCGTTGGATATACTCTTAACACTGCCCAGTTCAAGAATCTTCGGGTATATGTGAGCGCAGACAATCTGTTCACTATAACTAAATATTCAGGGTTTGATCCGGAAGTAAGCACAGACACTGGGTTAGCTGAAGGTGTTGATTATACCAATTATCCTAAAGCCAGGACATTTTCTCTTGGTCTAAACGTTGGTTTATAGAAAGGAGCCATAGAATGTTGAATAAACTAAATAAAAATCAAATTCATATTCCACTGGTCTTCACACTGTTAATGGTGTGGAGCTGTACGGATTTAGAAGAATCTCCCTATAGCGTGGTTACTCCAGATAACTTCTACAACACTGAAGCAGAATTAACTGCTGCTGTTGTTCCTGTGTATAGCAGTCTTGGAAACGCTCAGTGGGGTGGCTATATGTTTTTACAGGAAGTTTCCTCTGACGCCATTGTTGTTCCCACACGGGGTGGAGACTGGGACGATGGTGGAGTTTGGCGAGCTTTGCAATTGCATGACTGGGATGCTACTCTTGGTTTTGTTGGCGAGGGATGGTCTGGCGCTTATGGTGGTATAGCAAGAGCTAATTCTACACTAGATGCTTTAAGCAGGGCGGAACAGACCGACTTGGTGCTGACTTACACAGCAGAAACTAGAGTGCTGAGAGCCTTATATTATTGGTGGTTAATCGATCTATATGGCGCAGTACCTTTGGTCACTGATGCTGAAACAGATCCGGAAAATCCCCCGGGGCAAACATCACGGACTGAAGTTTTTGATTGGATCGTTGATGAGATCACAGCTTCTTTAAATGACTTAGAAGAAACACACGGTTCATCTGGCTATGGTCGTATAACAAAAGGTGCCGCAAATACATTGTTGGCTACTTTGTACCTTAATGCTGAAGTATATACAGGTACAGCAATGTGGAGTGAATGCGCTGCTGCTTGTGATGCTGTTATTAATTCCGGTTTGTATGCACTGATGTCTACTCCTACTGATGTGTTTGCAATAGAAAACGAAGGAAGCGCAAATTCAGAAAATATCTTTGTACAAGCTACGCTGCCATTGGACGGAGTATCTTCTTTCCGTCATATGGCCACCTTGCATTACAATTGTATCCCTGCAAGCCCATGGAATGGATTTTCTGTCCTAACGGATTTCTACAATAGTTTTGAAGATGACGATGCTAGGTTAGATCAAATACTTGTTGGTCAACAATATGTACTGTTCGGATCGTCTGCTGGTGATTCTGCTTTTGATCGACAAGGCAATCCCTTGAATTTCCAAGTAGAATATCCTCTTATAGATGCCGATGAACACGCTGGACCACGCATGCTTAAATGGCCTATCGATCCGGCTATGACAGGATGGTTTTCTGGTGCTGATTACCAGATATTCCGTTATTCTCACGTATTACTGATGAAAGCAGAAGCGGCATTAAATTCAGGTGGAGACGTAGATACATATATTAATTTGGTCCGAGAACGCGCGGGTCTTGATCCTCTCTCAGGTGCTACTGCTGATGATATTTATTGGGAACGTGGGCATGAACTTCTTTGGGAAGGCTTCCGTCGGCAAGATCAGATCAGACACGGAACATTTCTTGATGCTTGGACACATAAGGATGCCAGTGATGGGGCACACAGGGTACTTTATCCCATTCCCCAAAGCCAGTTAGATGCTAATCCGAACCTGGTGCAGAATTCAGGGTATTAATAGTAAGGAACCTGAAATTGTAGTTTTTTCTTGGTTAAAGCAATGGCTTCCCCCAAAGGGAGTTAAGCATTAGTTAAAAAGAGCGGCTTTATTTATTTACTGCCGCTCTTTTTTTGTTCAAAATAATGTGTGCAGGTTAACTTATTTTCTAAACATGAGTATTCTCAAGATTATTTCGTTTTCTTTGTGGATTGTCATCCTTTTTTTCTGTTCCTGCGCAAAGGAAATTTCTACGATTGAGGTAAACAGTCTATTCACATTATTACCTAGTGAGGTAACAGGGATACATTTTGAAAATAAGCTGGCTGATGAAACAAAATTTAATGTTTTCAAATACCGTAATTATTATAATGGCGGTGGTGTAGCTGTAGGCGATATAAACAATGATGGACTGTCGGATATCTATTTGACAGGAAACCATTTACCCAATAAGCTGTTTCTAAATGAAGGTAATTTTCACTTTCGCGATATTACACAAGTAGCAGGTGTTTTTGGTCAACACAAATGGTCTACCGGTGTTGCCTTCGTTGATATTAATGGGGATCAGTTATTAGATATATATGTATGCAATTCAGGCAACCTGGAAGGTGATGACAGAGCCAATGAACTGTTTATAAATCAAGGCAATAACCATAACAACATTCCTGTATTCAAAGAAGCAGCAGCAAAATACGGCTTAAACAATAAAGGATTTTCAACCCATGCAGCTTTTTTTGATTACGACCGGGATGGGGATTTGGATATGTACCTCTTGAATAATGCATTCCGCCCATTAAGCACATTTGATCTTTCAAGAAATCTGCGCAATGAACGGGATCAATATGGTGGCGACTGCTTGTATCGCAACGATGATGGAATATTTACCGATGTAAGCGCATACGCCGGTATTTACGGAAGTGTAATAGGTTTTGGGCTTGGACTGACAGTGAGTGATGTCAACAATGACGGTTGGCTGGATATTTATGTAGCAAATGATTTCTTTGAACGCGATTACTTATACATGAATAATCAAGATGGAACATTTGTTGAAAATCTAGAAGGAGTTTTTCAACACACTAGTCTATCCTCGATGGGATCCGACATTGCTGATATCAATAACGATGGCTTTATGGATATTTTTACTACAGATATGTTGCCTGAGGACGATATACGCCTAAAAACAACGTTTACATTTGAAACATTTACATTTAATGAAAAAAAAGTAAGCTGGGATTATTACCACCAACTTTCCCAGAATACATTTCAGATCAATAACGGATATATAGGTGCCAACCAGCAAGTTTCATTTAGCGATGTTGGCTTGTTAGCTGGGGTAGCAGCTACTGATTGGACTTGGGGGGTTGATATCGTTGATCTCGATAACGACGGTTTAAAGGACCTGTTTATGTGTAATGGCATTTTCCGGGATGTTACTAATCAGGATTATCTGGATTACTTAGCAAGCGAAGATAATATCCATCGTTTAATAAGTGGAGAAAAAATTGATTTTCCTGAATTGATAGAGAAAATACCGTCAACTCCTCTTTCTAATTATATTTTCAAAAACGAAGGGAATCTAAAGTTTAAAAATATGGCAAAGAAATGGGATTTGGACGTTCCCAGCTTTTCCAACAGCTTGGCCTATGGTGATTTGGATGGTGACGGGGATAATGATTTGGTGATCAACAACGTAAACCAGCCTGTGTTTGTTTATAGAAACGAGACAGATACACAGACGAAAAATCATTACCTAAAAATACAATTAAAAGGAAGCGGATTAAATCGCTTTGCTATAGGGGCAAGAATTAAGGTGCATTGTGCAGAAAAACAGCTTTTTGTTTTAGAACAATCACCCATGAAAGCATTCCAGTCTTCAAATGATTATACTCTTACATTCGGTTTGGGGCAAAACACCTACGTTGATTCATTGATAGTTATATGGCCCGATGGACAAAAAAGTAAATTAGAAGATGTTCCCGTGGATACAATGATAACTCTGTTGCAATCTAACAGTGTAATGACCACAAATAAAAAAATAGAAAAGCCTATTCAACTCTTTCAGGAAATCACAGATAGATTTCCCCTTCAGCATAAACATGAAGAAAACGATTTTATAGATTTTCAACGGGAGCCACTGATTCCCCACAAACTGTCTACAGATGGCCCTAAAATGGCGGTTGGTGATGTTAATGGTGATGGATTAGATGATATATTTATCGGTGGGGCAAAAGGATATCCTGGACGACTTTATATTCAACAGACAGGGGGACAGTTTATTAGCACACAAGAACCACTGTTTGAGCAGAACAAAATATCAGAGGATATGGGTGCAGTCTTCTTTGATGCAGATGCGGATGGCGACCAAGACCTTTATGTCATTAGTGGTGGAAATGAATTTTCTCGACGGGCTCCGGCATTCCAAGACCGTTTGTATATAAATGATGGTTTGGGCTTTTTATCTCTTACCCGTAAATCATTGCCCGTGTTTTATGAAAGTGGTTCATGTGTAAAACCAGGAGATTTTGATGGCGATGGTGATCAAGACTTATTCGTGGGCACTCGTAGTATTCCATGGAGGTATGGACAAACACCCATGAGCTATTTATTGCAAAATGATGGTCAAGGACATTTCTCAATTGTTACCCAACAATTTGCACCCAGCTTAATCAACCTAGGAATGGTAACGGATGCAGTTTGGGCAGATTATGATAATGATAATGATTTAGACCTGATTGTTGTCGGTGAATGGATGCCGATCACCATTTTGAAAAACAATAATTCACACTTAATTAATGTAACCGAAGCATCTGGGCTTGACCAAACACACGGATGGTGGAATTGTGTAATTAGTGAGGATATTAATGGTGATGGTTTTATCGATTTTGTTGCAGGGAATATAGGCCACAACACAAAACTAAAAGCCACTTCCAAAGAACCCGTGATAATGTATATCTCTGATTTTGATGGTAACGGGACCGTGGAGCAGATTTTATGTAATTATCAATTAAATAAAAATTATCCTGTGATACTAAGATCTGATTTGATAGAAATAATGCCAAAGTTTAAAGAAAAATTTCCAACGCATGCTGATTATGCGGGTAAAGCAATAACAGAGGTGTTTACTACAGAGCAACTGGAAAAAGCGACGACTAACAAAGCAAATACTTTTAGTTCTTCTATTTTTTATGGTGATCCCAGCGGAATCTTCATAGCAAAACCGCTTCCGCTAGAAGCACAACGGTCGCCTGTCTATGCTATCATGGCTAAAGATTTTGATAGAGACGGATCAAAAGATCTACTGATGGCAGGAAATCTCTACGGTGTTACTCCACAACTGGGTCGATATGATGCTAGCTATGGTACACTATTGTACGGAAACGCATTAGACCGTTTTATATTTTCCCCTATGTCCAAAAGCGGCTTGCAAGTATTTGGTCAAGTACGGGACATATCTGTATTGAGATATCAAAATAAGCAAGACGTAATTGTTTTTGCTAAGAATGACAGCCAAATTCAAGTATATAAAACAAAGAAATAATTACATCAATTTATAAACACAATGGACATCATTAGACAAACCAAAAAAACGCTTATTTTCCTAATTATTGTTCTAGGAGTGAACAGCTGTGGACGTAACATAAAAATTAGTCAGGAAATATTTAAAGAAGTTGTATCACACCGTAACCTGGGCCTGGCTTATATAGAAGAAAACAGGTTGCTTGATGCGGTTGATGAATTTCAAGAACTGGTAAAAATCATACCACGGGAACCCCTGGGATATGCCAATCTCGGCTATGTATATTTAAATAAGAGCGGAGAGCTAGAGCAATCCGAAGCATGGCTTTTAAAAGCGTTAAAGCTTGATCCGGAACAACCAGAGATTTGTTTTTTGCTAGCAAAAGTATACGAATTAACCAATAGAGAACAACGAGCTGTTAATACGCTTGAAAATACGCTTAAAAAACATCCTGAACATGTACTATCGTTGTATCAACTAGCGTTATACTATGGAGACAACAAAACGCCTGAACACCAGAAAAAGGCAATTGATTATTTGGCCCTGGTAGTAAACATTCACCCAGGAAACGTAGCTGCCCGTTTACGATTAGTAGAATTGCTCTTAGGCAATGAAAACTCAGCTGATGCAGTACATCACATGGAGACAATTCGCCAGATTTTGCCGAAAATACCAGATGGATCCCAAAAAGTATTTTCCCAAGCCTTAGATCTAATGCGCCTAGAAAAAGCAAAGCAAGCCTTCACCCCCACAATCATGTTTCATAACATTATGAAGCCAACATCATTTTATGGGGCCTCACTTAAACGATTGAGAGGCACAAACGGTCCCATCGCCGGATCGCCAATCTATCGTTTCAGTTATTTAGCGCCCCCAACAAGAAAAGAACAAAATGATCTGCCTAACACCCTCAGCTTTACTGACGTCACTGTTGCAAGCGGGTTAAGCATTGTTTCATCAACAGACAAAACTATCAATAATGATAGTACACCACAAACAATAATGGCCTATGGAGACTATAACGGTGATGGGAATCAAGATCTGTTTGTATCCCAATGGCTGATCGAAGAGCAAACAAGTAAGCAATACCTATTTAGGAATAACAATGGTACGTTTTCAGATATTGCCGCAGATGCGGGTATTGTGCATCAGAGCAGAGATCTGTCAGCAATTTTTGCAGATTACGACAACGACGGCTATTTAGATTTATTTATTACCAACAGTCAGGCCAACAGGTTGTATCGCAACGCCGGTGATGGATCATTTGTAGATATTGGGGTTTCTGTTGGTGTTGATACTCCATCAGGCGGGATGAGTGCCAAATTTGCTGATTTTGACCTGGAAGGTGATTTGGACTTATATCTTGCAACTGATTCTAATAATAAGTTGTACAGAAATAACTTGGATGGAACATTCATTGATATTGGTGAAGAAGCCGGCGTGAATGGCCAACAAGTCACAAGCAGAGATATTAGTTTCGGTGATTTTGATGATGATGGGGACATGGACATTTTCATCCTCAATTACCTCGCTCCCAATCGATATTATGATAACTTGCGCCAGGGTTATTTCCAGAATATTTCCGAACACACAGGATTAGCCAACACAGGTTCTGGGGCTGTTGTTGCAGGTGATTACAATAATGATGGTCACTTGGATTTATTCATTACCGATCTTACCGGTGAAAACCATTCCTTAATGCGCAATCTGGGCGATGGAACGTTCCAAAGGGATAATGAGTCTGATAAGGTGTTCGACCAAATGGGGGATTTTTCCGGCAGAGATGCCGCTTTTTTTGATGCTGATAATGATGGTTTTTTGGATTTGGCTATTGCAGGAATAGCTCAAAATAGAGTTATTAAACATTCAGGTATATGGTTGTTGTATAATAATGGTGAAGGGAAATACAGAAACGCTACTGAACTTCTTCCAAATAATATAACTGCCACCACACAGGTAGAAGTGGTTGATTATGATAATGATGGAGATTTGGATCTTTTGTTGGTTGGGCTAAAGGGTAATCTGCGTTTATTACGCAATGATGGTGGAAATGTATACAACTATTTAAATGTACAATTATCCGGTTTACGTACAGGAAGTTCTAAAAACAACTTTTTTGGTATAGGCTCGAAAATAGAAGTAAAATCAGGAGACCTGTATCAAATGCGGGTTATGACAGAACCTATGGCACATTTTGGCCTTGGTGACCGTGATAAGGCTGATGTGGTACGTGTGCTGTGGACCAATGGTGTGCCGCAAAACCGCTTCAACCCGGAGAGAAACCAAACCATTGTGGAAACACAGATTCTGAAGGGCTCATGTCCATGGCTTTTTACGTGGAATGGGAAGGAATATGAATTTGTTACAGATGTCCTATGGGCCAGTGCCTTGGGGATGCCCCTTGGTATCATGTCTGGAGAACCGTTTTATGCATTTCCGAATTCTGCTAGAGAATATTTTAAGATCCCAGGCGAAAAACTTATTCCTAAAGATGAGCACTATTTACTACAATTCAGCACCGAGCTTTGGGAAACCCCATATTTAGACCAGGTAAAACTGCTGGTTGTTGATCATCCTGACAGTATAGATATAGTTTTAGATGGAACATTTATACCACCGCCCTTTCCACCGTTTCGCATTTATGCGATTACAGAAAAACGTCAGCCGTTATCAGCTCATGATGAAAAAGGAAATAACGTATTGGAAAGAATTTTGCATGCAGATGGGAACTATGTTTCCAATCTTACACCGGCAACATATCAGGGAGTCACCAAAACACACGATCTTATTCTTGACCTGGGGGACATATCTTCAGCTGACAGCGTGCACCTTTTTCTGTATGGATGGTTATTTCCCACCGATGCAAGTATAAACGTCAACATGGCTCAGTCGTCCATTGCCGAATCGATCTTTCCACATTTGCAGGTTATAGATAAAAACGGAAAGTGGAAGACAGTGATTGAAAACATTAGTTTCCCCAAAGGAAAAAATAAAACAATGGTGGTTGATCTAACCGGGCGTTTTCCGACCAATAATTATCAAATCCGTATCCGGACAAATATGCAAATATATTGGGATCAAATTTATTTTTCTGCTAATGTTTCTAGTGATTCTATTAACATAACAACGCTTTCTCCCCTTTCTGCTGATTTGCACTATAGGGGCTTTTCCAAGTTAACCAAAGCAACACAATATAGTCCGGTCATTCCTGATTATAATAGTGTTTCTACGGTACCTAAATGGAGAGACCTTACTGGGGCATATACACGTTATGGAGATGTGTTACCGTTACTCGAGGAATCAGATAGTAAATATGTAATCATGAATGCCGGCGAAGAAATATCCATAACATTTGATGCAAATGAAGCTAAAAAACTACAACCAGGATGGAGCAGAGACTTTATTTTTTACAATGATGGTTGGTTGAAAGACGGGGATTTAAATACGGCTCATGGACAGACGGTTACCCCACTACCGTTTCATGGGATGAAATCTTTTCCACCTGAACACAACGATTTATATCCCGATGACGATGAATTCGTTACATATATGAAAACATATAATACTCGAACTGTAACCACAGATTCATTCCAAAAGCTACTGCATAATCCTATTAAATAATTACTATGAACATTAGGTTTCACTCTTCTGCATATATTGCATTAATTATTATTATGTTTTTTTTTCAGGGATGTGGTAAAACCAAAACAAATAATAATTTGTTTTTGAAGCTTACACCTGCGGAAACAAATATTAATTTTGAAAACATTCTGATTGAAGAGGAATTGTTCAACTCTATCAATTACCTTTATTTTTATGATGGTGGTGGTGTAGCAGTCGGAGATATTAACAATGATGGGTTGGCCGATATATACTTTACCGCCAACATGTATCCCAACCACTTATACTTGAATAAAGGTAATTTTCACTTTGAGGATATTACTCAAGAAGCCGGTGTATACGGGGACATAGAGGGATGGACCACGGGGGTTACAATGGCTGATATCAATGGGGATGGGTTCCTTGATATCTATGTATGTCGCTCCAATTTATTTGATAAAAAGGGGGCGAACCTGTTATTCATCAATAATGGAGATCTTACCTTTACAGAAAGCGGTGCCGAATATGGTCTGAATTTTATAGGGCTTTCCAGGCAGGCAACTTTCTTTGACTATGACTTGGATAATGACCTGGATATGTTTTTGTTAAATCACTCAATTCATTCAAAAGGAACCTATGGACACATAGAACTACGGAATAAAAAAGACGATGAAGTTGGCGATAAGCTTTATAGAAATGATAATGGTCGTTTTATTGATGTAACTGAAGAATCAGGAATTTATGAAAGCATCTTGGGATATGGATTAGGCGTAGCTGTGGGGGATATTAATTGGGATGGATACCCCGACATCTATATTTCAAATGATTTTCATGAAGATGATTACCTGTATTATAACAATGGAAATGGTTCCTTTACAGAGGCATTAAGATCATCCGTTGGACATACCAGCAGAGCCTCTATGGGAAATGACTTGGCTGACGTAAATAATGACGGTCTATTGGATGTTGTGGTTGTGGATATGATGCCAGAAAGAGAGGATATTAGAAAATCATCAGTGTTTGCAGATCCATTTAATATTGATTACGTAAAACAACGCTTTGGCTATCATTTTCAATATCGTCGCAATACATTGCTTCTGAATCGGGGTAATGCATTGACACCTATTCCCGGGAAAAACACCGCCTTTAATCTGTTTAGTGAAATTGGTCAACTTGCCGGCATTCATGCAACAGACTGGAGCTGGGCGCCTCTTTTTATAGACTTGGATAATGACGGTCATAAAGATCTGTTTGTTAGTAATGGGATTTATAGACGACCAAACGATTTAGATTACCTGGACCATATAAAAAAGAACGAGGTTCGATTGGAATTAGACTCACGAACGTTTCAATCTAAGCCTGCACCAATAGATAGTGATAAGCTCGCAGAAATTCTTCAATATGTTCCAAGTGTTCCGATACCAAATTATGCGTTTCAGTCACAGGGCGACCTAACCTATATAAATCGCGCTAAAGAATGGGGACTTGGAGAGCCGGGATTTTCCAGCGGGGCGGCATATGCAGATTTTAATAATGATGGCGGGATGGATCTGGTAGTAAATAATACCAACGGTCCTGCAACTATCTATAAAAACCTACTTTATTGGGGAAAAGCTGATTCTTTGTATAACAACAATTATATTAAAATCCAATTGGTAGGCAAAGGTTTAAACACCAACGGAATAGGTGCCAAAGTGTTGATATATGCAAATGAAAAAAAGTTTTTTCAGGAATTAATGACAACCAGGGGGTTTCAATCAGCTGTGGAACCGGTTCTTAATTTTGGACTGGGAAACATAAAAATTATTGATTCCTTAAGGGTAATTTGGCCTACTGGCGAACAGCAAGTTTTATTCAATTTAAAAGTAAATCAAAGATTACGTATAGATCAAAAGAACGCTGCAAAAGATTATACATATGAAAACAAAATAAAGACAGGAAGGATGTTTCAAGATGTAACTGAAAGAGTACACATTGATTATAAACACCAGGAAAATACATTCATAGAGTTCAATCGTGAACCATTTATCCCCCATTTTCTATCCATGGAGGGCCCGGCTTTTGATGTTACAGATGTTAATAACGACGGTTTAGTTGATGTATATCTAGGAGGAGGGAAACATCAACCTGGTGCAATTCATTTACAAAATAACCAGGGTCAATTTAAGATGGTTGTTGATTCAGCGTTTATTCGGGACAGCCATGGAGAGGGTGTAGATGCTGCTTTTTTTAATGCCAATAACGATGCATTTCCTGACCTTTATGTAGCCAAAGGTGGTAATGAATATTTTGCCAGAATGGAACCTTTAAAAGACTGCCTGTACATCGGTAATGGAAATGGTCGGTTTGTGAAAGCAGAAGCCGCCTTACCGGATATCTATGCGAACAGCGCTTGTGTTAAACCCGTTGATATTGACAATGACGGTGATACCGACTTATTTGTGGGTAGCCGCTCAGTACCGCGGGAGTATGGCACCATTCCAAAGAGTTATCTGTTGATAAATGACGGCACTGGAAAGTTTTCGGATGAAATATCAACGTATGCCCCAGCATTATCTGAGGTCGGCATGGTTACGGATGCAATCTGGGTGAATTTAAACAACGATTCTTACCAAGACCTTGTGTTGGTAGGTGAGTGGATGCCCATCAAAGTTTTTTACAATAATAGTGGAATATTAACGGATGTCACTGAAAAATACGGCCTTCAAAATACTATGGGCTGGTGGAATACATTAGCTGCAGGAGATTTTAATGAAGATGGATTTATTGATCTTGCCGTTGGTAATCTGGGTTTGAACTCATTTCTGAAAACGTCTGAGGAAAGACCAATACAGTTATTTATTAATGATTTTTCCGGAAATAATAAACAAGAGCAAATACTTACATATTTTAATGGAACCCAATCGTATCCTTTAGCATCCATGGATAAATTTATTGATAATATTCCCTATTTACGGGAAAAGTATATTAAATATGCTGATTTTGCCGGTGAAGCGATTGAGGATATTTTTGACCAGGATCAGTTGAAAGCATCCGAAATAAGAAAAGTAGTAGAATTTGCTTCAGTTGTATTAATGAATAGTGGCAATGAAACATTCACCATAAAAACACTTCCTATTGAGGCACAGTTCTCTCCAATCTATGCAATTTTGATCGATGATTTCGATGGAGACGGATTTCAAGATTTACTAATGGGTGGCAATTTCAGTGGTGTGCCTCCTGATTTGGGCAGGTATGATGCCAGCTATGGAAGTGTATTGCTCGGTGACGGTACAGGAGCATTTACAACGACCCCAATTCAAAGTAGTGGCTTTGTAGTTACCGGAGAGATTCGTCAGATGAAAAAAATAAAAACCCCTAATAGCCAAAACCAGATTTTGGTTGCCCGAAACAACAACACTGTAGCCATATTTAACCAATTAAAAAATAAATGACGGGCTCAATTATAAAAACAACGCAAAACCTCAATTGAAATGACTTACAATATAGGATTGGATTAATCTATGCCAGTATTCAAACTTCATCCCATCGATATAACCATTATCGGTATTTACATTGTATTTGTAGTATGGTTCGGTTTTCGGATAGGTAAAAAACACAAATCTGCTGAAGACTATTTCCTTGCCGGCCGATCAATGATTTGGCCGTTTATTGGAGTTTCGTTATTTGCTTCGAACATCTCCAGCACAACCTTGATCGGGTTAGCGGGGGATGCGTATAGTACAGGTATTTCAGTCTTTAATTATGAATGGTTTGCAGCCGTTATTCTGGTGTTCTTTGTCATATTTATTTTACCTTTTGTTTTAAAATCACAGGTCTATACAATCCCGGAATTTCTTGAGCGTCGTTATGATGGTCGTGCCAGAACATATTTTTCAATCCTTAATTTATTTTTAAATATTATCGTGGATACAGCAGCCAGTTTATACGTGGGCGGATTGATGCTTAAACTCATTTTCCCGGATATACCCATGTGGCAGACCATTGGTGCTCTTGCGATAGTGGCGGGCATTTATACAATTGCGGGAGGCTTGGCTGCTGTTATATATACAGATGCGATTCAGACTGTTATGCTACTCCTTGGTTCAGTTATTATGTCAATTTCTGCTTTTTCAAAAGTTGGCGGATGGGAGGCTATTACCACTCAAGTTTCGCCAGAAATGATTAGTCTTATCAGACCATTGGATGACCCCGGTGTCCCTTGGCTTGGGCTGTTCACCGGCCTGCCGTTGTTGGGGGTATATTTCTGGTGCAACAATCAATTTATGGTACAGCGTGTATTAAGTGCCAAAAATTTGTGGCATGGTCGCATGGGAAGCCTATTTGCCGGCTTACTTAAACTGCCAGTTCTGTTTATAATGGTGTTACCCGGAACTGCAGCAATCTTGCTATATCCAGGATTGGAGCGAGCAGACTTGGTCTATCCCACCCTCATGTTTGATTTGCTGCCCGTCGGTTTACTGGGATTGGTCATGGCTGGTTTTATTGCTGCATTAATGTCGCAAATAGACTCTACATTGAATTCCGCATCTACATTGGTCACAGTGGATTTTGTTGCCAAGGCTAAACCGGATCTTTCACAAAACCAACTGATGAAAGTGGGTCGGTGGGTGACTTTGATTTTTATGGTGTTAGCTGCACTTTGGGCTCCACAGATAGATAAAATGGGCTCAATCTGGAAATATTTGCAGAGCGTATTATCTTATACCGTCCCGCCTGTTGTTTCCATGTTTTTAATCGGCACTTTCTGGAAACGGGCCAATGCCCATGGTGCTTTTTTGTCCATTGTAGTAGGTGTCCTGCTGGCAGTCGTTTTCTTTTATATGAATGAAATTGCCGGAATTATAAATATTCATTTTTTATACATAGCTCCTATATTATTTGTAGTTTGTTCTACTTTTCTTGTTGTTGGGAGCCTTTTGACGCCATCACCCAATGAAAAACAGGTAAGCCAATTAACTTGGACCAAAGCATTTTACCATTCAGAAACCGCAGAACTGCAACTATTACCCTGGTATAAAAATTATCGTATACTTTCAACTGTACTGATGGTGATAACTTTAGCTCTGGTTGGATTGTTTTGGTAATGACTGCGCATAAAGGTTTATTTTTTTTGAATGAGTGCTAAATATATTTTAGCCCTGGATCAAGGCACCACAAGTTCCAGGGCAATCCTGTTTGACCAGACAGGTGGGATCAAGGCATTAGCGCAGAAAGAATTCCAGCAAATTTTTCCCCAGGCTGGCTGGGTGGAACATGATCCATTGGAAATATGGTCAACGCAGTTGCAGGTAGCAATTGAAGTTCTGGACGGTGTTGAAAAAAGGGATATTGCTGCAATCGGTATCACAAACCAGCGGGAGACGACGCTGATATGGGATAAAAATAGCGGGGAACCTATTTACAATGCCATCGTCTGGCAGGACCGGCGTACTGCCAATATAACGGATCGATTAAAAAAAGAGGGACAGGAACCATTTTTCCAGTCAAAGACCGGGTTGGTCTTAGACCCCTATTTCTCTGGCACAAAAATCACATGGATCCTGGAAAATGTAGAAGGAGCTCGTGAGAAGGCAGAACAAGGTAAACTGGCTTTTGGCACTGTCGATTCCTGGCTCATATGGAACCTTACCGGTGGGAAGCATCATATCACAGATGTTACCAATGCATCCAGGACCCTACTGTATAATATCTATGAACTAGACTGGGATGACGAACTATTGGATATTCTCAACATCCCTAGATCAGTACTGCCTGAAGTACACTCCAGCAGTTCAGTTTATGGATCAACTGTAAACAACTTATTTGGTTCTGAAATACCAATTAGCGGAATCGCTGGTGATCAGCAGGCCGCTCTTTTTGGGCAGAACTGCATTGAACCAGGTATGGTTAAGAATACATATGGTACCGGCTGTTTCATGCTTATGAATACTGGAAAGGAGGTGGTAAAATCTAATCACAATCTCCTTACAACCATTGCCTGGCAACTGGAAGGCAAAGTGGAATATGCATTGGAAGGAAGTGTTTTCATTGGCGGCGCAATTGTACAATGGTTACGCGACGGTCTTGGAATAATTCAATCTTCATCAGAGGTTGAAAAAATTGCAGCACAGGTAGATGATACGGATGGTGTATACTTGGTACCTGCTTTTTCAGGATTGGGCGCTCCCCACTGGGACCCTCATGCCCGGGGAACCATTGTAGGCATGACCCGCGGTACAACGAGTGTGCACATTACCCGAGCGGCACTTGAATCTATTGCCTATCAAAGCGTTGATCTATTAAAAGCCATGGAAGCTGACTCTGGAATCCAGTTGAAACAATTAAGAGTGGATGGAGGCGCTTCAGTCAATAATCTTCTAATGCAATTCCAGGCAGATTTATTGGGTGTTCCGGTCATCAGACCACAAATAACAGAAACCACAGCACTGGGTGCCGCATATCTGGCTGGACTGGCTATTGGCTTTTGGAAAGACCAAAATGCAATATCTGAACAATGGGTAATTGAAAAGAAATTTGATCCGATTATGTCTAAAAACAAGGTAAAAACACTGTATTCCAACTGGCTGAATGCCGTAGAAAAGGCAAAGGAAAAAACGTATTATGATTGATCTATTTATTATTTTGGCTTTTATAGCGTATTCGATATCAGCCGGTTTCCGGGCCAGATCAAAAGCATCAAAAAGTCTTGAAGAATACTTCTTAGCTGGAAAAACCCTTACCGGCTGGAGAGCTGGTTTAAGTATGGCGGCTACCCAGTTTGCTGCTGATACACCACTTTTGGTCACGGGGCTGATTGCCACTGGTGGAATCTTTTTGCTTTGGCGGTTATGGATATACGGTATTGCTTTTTTGATGATGGGTTTTATTTTTGGCGCGTCTTGGCGCCGGGCTGGTGTATTGACGGATGCAGAACTAACAGAAATTCGATATAGCGGGAAAGGGGTATTACCACTGCGGGTACTCAAGGCAGTTTATTATGGTACCGTCATTAACTGTATTGTACTTGCCATGGTGCTGGTAGCCGCTGTTAGGATATCTGAAGTTTTTCTTCCCTGGAATGAGTGGCTGCCGCCAGGACTATATGACCTTTTACTCACAATTACCAGGGATCTGGGATTATCCATTGGCGGCATTTCCACAACAATAGATCCAGCCATTATTACTACAAATAACTTGATCAGCATTTTGCTGATCATGGGTTTCACGGCACTGTATTCCACAACAGGCGGTTTAAGAAGTGTTGTGGCAACAGATCTAATGCAATTTGGACTGGCCATGGTTGGTACCTTGATTTACGCATTTATAATAGTTGATCATGTTGGAGGTCTTGAGGTCATGGTGGAAAAAATAGGTGATATCTATGGCTCTGAACTGGCAGGGCGGCTGCTTTCTTTCGGACCACCGGGCGGTGAAATGCTAATGCCGTTTCTTATCATTATTGGTTTGCAGTGGTTTTTCCAAATGAATAGCGATGGGACGGGATATTTGGCCCAGCGTACAATGGCTTGTGCCACGGACAAAGACGCGCGAATCGCAGCATTGGTTTTTACTTGGATGCAGGTTTTTCTCCGCAGTGTGATCTGGATGATAATTGGCGTAGGGTTGTTGGTGATTTATCCTTTTACTCCAGAGATTGCAGCTGGAGATCAGTTCGCTGCTTCCAGGGAAATTCTTTTTGTCACGGGGATTGATGATCTCCTGCCTGTAGGGATTCGCGGTATAATGCTTACCGGTTTACTCGCTGCCTTGGCTTCTACAATTGATACCCACTTGAACTGGGGAGCAAGTTATTGGAGCAATGATGTGTATAAAAGGCTGATCTGTAATCACTGGCTGAGCCGTGAGCCGAAAAACCACGAATTGGTTTTGGCTGCAAGGGTTTCGAATATAGCCATTATAATCATTGCCCTGATTATTATGGCCAATCTGGGATCCATACAGACCACCTGGTTTCTTTCCTTGCTTTTTGGTGCCGGTATGGGTTCTGTTCTGGTTATGCGCTGGCTTTGGGAGCGAATTAATCTTTATTCTGAACTGGCGGCCATGGTAGTTTCTTTGATTCTTGCTCCTATTTTGCTGATTGCAACCAATGCAGGATGGATCATGGATGCAGAATGGGTCCGACTAAGCTTAATGGCAATCTGTTCAACAGTGGCTGCAGTTGCAGTCACATATTTTACACCAAGCACCAATGAAAATATTCTTATTTCATTTTACAAACAGATCAAACCGGTTGGTTTTTGGCAAAAAACCGCTACGCTTGCGAATGATAACCCCTTTCAGCCCCAAAAGGATTTTATTCAGGAACTAAAAACAACATTCCTTACTGCATTATCCCTGTTTCTGATGCTAATTGGAACGGGGAAACTATTGATCAGGCTGCCTGGTGAATCAAGTCTGTTAGCATGGGGATGTATTATTGTAGCGGTCGTTTTGATACGGACTTGGTGGAGAAATTCACTTGTAGGAAGAATTAATCCCTTTTACGCAAAAAAACAATAATTAGTATTTTCAGCGTAAGAGTGTAATAATTATATTATTGTAAATAGTCTAGATATGGACTTTGCAAATTCAGGATTGTGTCTAGCAGTTGCTCAGCAGCGCCAACATTATCGACTACAGGATCAGCCAATAATGCCAGCAGGGCCACATCTTTTGATTGCTCAAGTATAGCTGTAGTGGTTAATTCAATAACACTGACCTGGTTCATCAGCAATGTAGAGAAACTTTTAGGATAATTTTCCAGCTTCATTCCTGTGACTCCGTCTTTGTTAATAAGTGCAGGAACCTCTATTACGATACCATCCGGTAGGTGTTTAATAAAGCCTTTATTGGGAACATTTACCGCCGATTCTTCAAAATTTAAATCAGCATATATGCCTTCTAATATTGGAACAATTCTCTCACGCATATTTCCATCTATCTTAAAATTATCTCCATATGTTTCTACAGAAAAAAATGTTAAACACTTCTTTTTGTATTTATTATAAAAATCCAAGATGCCTTCATGATCCACAACGCTATAAGCCCACTGTAGATATTCACCAAGATGACTGTCTGTTGTAATTGGCAAATAATTGTAACGGTTAAAAAGTTCAAAGAATAAACCTCTTTCAGCACCAGGTTTGGAAACCTGCCCGTCCCAGGTATTAACAAAATTTTTGAAATATTCTGGTACTTTTTCTCTTATATCCGGGTAGGCATCTTTTCCAGTGTCTTTATACCAGGCCTCTGTCAAAATACTGAAATGATTCAGCCCTCCAGCTTTTATTCCAATGTTTGAAAAGGGTGTATTTAACATTTCTGGTAAATGGCGTTCCATGGATGCAATCTCGTGACACAAACCCGTAAATTTTAATTCAGGGTACTTGGTAGTTACCGTATGGCAGATCCGCTGCATGGGATTGCTAAAGCTAAAAACAAAGGCATCCGGGCAAATCCTGGTTATATCTTCACAAATATCCAGTATTGGAGGAATGATTCTCATAGAATGAAACATACCGCCCGGACCTCCATTTTCGCCAAATACTTGTTTTATTCCATTTTGTAGAGGAATCTTCCAGTCTTGTTCCCATAATTCAAACCTATCACCAACCTCGATAGAGATTATACAGTAGTCTGCGCCTTGTAGTGCCTCTTTTCTAGAGGTATGAGCTTGAATGTCGAAATCTAATTTGAATTTTTCTTTATATTGATTAGATATTTTTTCAGTTTGATGGAGGTTTTTTTCATTTATATCATGAAGAACAATAGTGCTACCCTTAAAAATTTTTGAATTAAAAATATCACCCACTGTACCCAATCCAAAGTTTGTGCTACCTGCGCCAATTAATACAATCTTCTTGTTCATTAAATTTCTTCCTTATTGGTTATTACAGTTTTTTCATTCTTAAAAAGGTATTTTGGTGTAATGCGATTCCTTCCTCTATAAAAATAGTTTGATTGGCCGGTATATCCTTAAATATTTCTACTATACCACTGGGCCAAATAACCTCAATATTTTTTACTATGTTATCTGTCCCAAGACCAAAATGCAATTCCTTTGCATGCATAGAGAAATAACTCTGCCCGGAGACAAGTGATTTTGTTTGAGTACTTGTTGAAGTAGAAATTTTTATTTTTGCACCAAATCCATCTCTATTTGATTTTGTACCAGCTATTCGAATTTTAATCCAGTTGTAATCCGTTTTGGACTCATTATGAAATAAAATTCCTTTCCCTTGGTTTTCATCAGAAATTGTTTCCCCTTTTCCATTTTCGATTTGCTGACCGTTGACTGTAATATAACAATCAACCTTACCATCATTATCATAATCGGCAAAACATACACCGCGATGAATGCGTTTTCCGGGCGCTAATATTCCTGATGATTCAGAAATATCAGAAAACCCGCCATTACCATCGTTATCAAATAGCAAATTAAATTGACGATTATCTCCGCTCACGGAATTTAAATGACCATTGGCAAAAAAGAGGTCCAGGTCACGATCATTATCTAGATCGAAAAGGGCCGGTGCCCAGCTGACTTTTGGCCAAGTCAGTTTATGAACCATTGGAGAATCAAAATCATGAACAAAGATAGCATTACGTAATTGGCCATCATTCTTGGTTTTGTTGTCCACCAATGTAGCGATAATGTTGACCTCCGATGAATAATTCGTATAGATTAGGTCCAATAGATTATCGTTGTTGATATCCCCAACAGCGATACCCATGCTGCCGTCTGTGGTGCCCAAGCCGCTGGGACCTGAGAAAGGTTTAAAAGTGCCATTCCCACGGTTCAGATATAAGCCATTAGCATCCGTATCGTTGGCTACAAAGACATCCGGATAACCATCATCATTAAAATCGTGGAACAATACCTGCATTGATTTTCTAGATGCATCATCCAATCCTTTTGTTGATGACGTGATGTCAGAGAAAGTTCCATCACCATTATTTTGATATAATGTATTTGGGAGCCCACCAAAATCCATAGGAAATCTTAAATTAGTTTTTCGGGGCCGACGAGTGAAGTCAACATACCCAGCCACATAAAGATCTAAATCTCCATCGATGTCATAATCACCCCATGTTGAACCACCATACCACCTATCCTTGATACCATCAGGGAATGCAGTTTTACTTATATCCGTAAAACTTTTATCACCGTTATTTCTAAAAAGTTTAAAGTTTCCATAATTCGTAATAAATAAATCCGAATCGCCGTCATTATCATAATCTGCAACAGAAATTGCCATTCCTTCGCCCTCATCTTCAGCCCCTGATTTTTCCATTCGTCTGAATCTTCCATCTCCTGTATTTTCATACAGTATATTCGTTATTTCTTTCGGACCCTGACAATTAATTAAATACAAATCCCAGTCACCGTCATTATCAAAATCCAGCCACGCCCCGCCGGAACCGTTCATTTTTATCAAATGAACATTGGCAAACTCATTCATCGTCATGAGCCGGTTGTTGGATTTCCAAAATTCTTTTTCTTCCTTAAAGACAAGGCTAAGTTCTTCATTTGTGGCTGCGCCGACCACTGAAGGTCCGATTTCACACCAACGGGGCCTTGGAGCGTAATGAATAAAATCAATTCCAGACTCTTCCGTTTTATCCGTCATAAAAATGGGTGAAATAGATTGACTGGATATCAAGCTATTCATTAAAAATGTTAAGTAAATATATATTGATGATTTAATCATGGATTGGAAACGATCATTTTAATGTTAGTCGAAGATGGAATTTACCAAACAACTGGTTTATTGGTTTCTTAAAAAAGGAGCCAGATTCTGTCAGGGCTTAGTGGATATCCAATTTAATTAAATAGCTGATCTGGAGAATCGTTAAGTGAGAATTTATGAATCATAGCGTAATCCAAAACCAAAGGGGAAAAGGGGATCCTTGGAATCGTAAGGTAAATCCTCCATTTGATTCTCTACGGCTTCTTGTGAAGAAGGTATTTCAAACGGTAGCTTCCCTGAAGGGTTAAAGCGGCCAAAAACAATTTCCAGAAATATTTCATCTTCTGTCCCAAAATCAGCGAGCAGGGACTCTGTTTCTTCGGCAATTTCAGTAATAATTGCAGGGCGTTCAAGTGTTATGCCAACCACAGACGGTTTTTGTTCGACTTGTCTTAGTATTTTCTTTTTTTCCGCTTCATTAAAATACAATCGGCCTTGGTGAAAAAACGCTTCTAACATGTAGTCACTTCTTTCGTCATAAGGTGTTTTCAAGCGTGTAATAAATACATCAGCAGCTTCAAAGGAATTAACAACCGTTCCAAATCGTGATGCGACCGTTGGATTTATATTTTCAACATAAATTTTTATGCCCTCCTTCAACGGTAATAGGTTTTCATTTTTTAAAAGGACCGTTGATTTTTTCTGAGCAAGTTTGCCTTTTTGTACGAATTCATCATTTCCTACCAAGGAAACAGCATAATCAACATCAACAAAAGGATTATCAAATAAGCCCAGTCGAAATTTATCCCGGAGAAGTCGACGAACACTTTCGTTAATGCGAGATTCAGAAATTTGTCCGGATTTGACAAGTTCAACGATTAATTCAGGTGACGATTCACCTCCAAATTGATCACACCCAGCATTCAGTACTTTTTTTGTCCGTTCTAAGGGCGTTAAGTGTTCGACACCCCAAGCTCTGCCATGATCAATTCCCGAATCGGTTATAATATTCCAATCGGTACAGATGATGCCTTCGAAGGCATATTTATCTCGCAGTAAACCAGTGATGATTTCTCTGTTAAAACTAAATCCAACATCTTCACTTGTTTGTCCAACCGGAATTCCATAATAAGGCATGATCTGTGCAGTATTGGCCTGGAAAGCGCCTTTTTCAAATGGAATTAAATGGTAATCAAAATTATCGCCAGGATATACCTGTTCTTTCCCGTAAGGAAAATGAGGATCTTCGCCATTATATTGTGGACCGCCTCCGGCAAAATGTTTTGTCATACACAAAACACTTTTATAATCAATCGTATCTCCCTGAAAACCGAGTATATATGCTTTTGTCATTTTTGCCGAGAGTTCGGCATCTTCTCCAAAAGTGCCTGCGATGCGGCCCCACCTAGGCTCAGTAGCCAGGTCTGCCATTGGACTCAGGGCCAATCGAATACCGACTGCAGTATACTCTTGTCGAGCAATATCCCCAAATTCTTGAACAAGCAGGGTGTCTCTAGTGGCTGCGAGCCCGAGGGCTGTTGGCCAGTGGGAAAAATCTTCTGTATAAACATTCGCACCAGGATTTTCACCAGGACCGTGTCGGGGATCTGTGGCGATGGTAACAGGAATTCCTAATCGAGTCCGTTCGGCCATTTTCTGAATATTATTATTCCAGGTTGCCAAAATTTCTACCGGTAGGTTTTGGATTATGTTGAAGTGATTCATTTTTAGACTTGCAACCATTTCAGCATTCTTTTTGAGGAAAAATGAAAAGAAAACAGTCATTCTGTCAGCAAAGAGGATAGGCTTTTCCATAGTTGAACCATCGGATTTCATCCCGATCATAGTGATAAACATTAGACCGGCTTTTTCCTCAAGTGTCATTTGCGAAAGTAGATTCTCAACTCGTTCCTCAATGGGAGCATGTCGGTTTTCATAAATGTCTAGTCTATCGTTTTTGTTGAGATCTCTGTATTGAATAGAATTATGAACTTGTGTTGGAGCTTCTGGTCCGAGCATACTCAGATATGTTTTTGCTTGGAGATGCCAGCGAAATTGGAAATAAGAAAATATACAGATGGCAATGAAAAGTAGTATTAATAAAAACCATCTAATTGATTTAAAAATTTTCTTCAAATGAAAAATTAATTAATTCTTATTAAGAAACATCAGAAATAATTATTTAGGGAATTTTTTAATAGCTTATAGTAACATTGAAGTATATTAGGACCAATGACTTATCTTGTCATCAATACTTTTTACCAAACTTTCTATAGAAATTCGATCTTGAACTTGCGTATCCCTATGCCGAAGTGTAACCGTATTATCCTCGAGAGACTGGTGGTCAACGGTAATGCCGAAAGGTGTTCCTGCTTCATCCTGCCGATAATAGCGTTTTCCAATGGAGCCCTGCTGGTCATATAAAACTTTAAAGTGAACTTTTAATTCATCGACAATTTTTCCAGCCAATTCAGGTAATCCATCTTTTTTAACCAATGGGCAAATCACCGCTTTTATAGGAGCTAATCGTGGATGCAGTTTCATGACAGTTCGATTATTTTCAGTATCTTCCCAGTAAGCATCTGCAAGAACAGTAAGAAGCATCCGATTGAGGCCTGCGGATGTTTCAATAATGTAAGGGAAATATTTTTCATTGGCTACTTGGTCTGAATACTGCATATTTTTTCCTGAATATTCCTGGTGACGCTTGAGGTCAAAGTCTGTTCTGTTGTGAACACCTTCAATTTCAGACCAGCCAAAAGGAAATTCATATTCAATGTCCCATGCTTCTTTAGCATAATGGGCCAATTCTCCTGCACCATGTTGATTAAATCGTAAGCGCTCCTTTTGAATTCCTAACTGTTCAGTATAAAAATTAAAACGCTCATCTTTCCATGCTTTCAATTCATCATCATCAGTACCCGGTTTAACAAAATACTGCATTTCCATTTGCTCAAATTCCCTGGTGCGAAAGATGAAATTCCTGGCGACGATTTCATTACGAAATGCTTTTCCAATTTGGGCAATTCCAAAAGGCACTTTCTGGCGCATTGCTCCCTGGACCAATAAATAATTCACATAAATACCCTGCGCTGTTTCCGGGCGCAAGTAGGCGATGGACCCTTCATCTTCCACAGGTCCTATCTGGGTTTTGAACATGAGATTAAATTGGCGGGGGTCAGTTAATTTTCCTGTTGTGCCGCATGTGGGACATTGGATGGAGGACCAGTCCACCGACTCAAGATTTCCATCAGTTAATTCATCAGCACGAAAACGAGCTTGACACTGCTTGCAATCTACGAGAGGATCATGGAATTCAGCTACATGACCAGAGGCTTCCCAAATGCGGGGGTGCATGAAGATGGCACTATCTAACCCGACAATATTCTCATGGAGTTGGGTCATGGAACGCCACCATAATTGAGCAATGGCATTTTTTAAGGCAATACCTAATGGACCATAATCGTAAACAGCTCCAAAACCGCCATAAATTTCTGAACTCTGGAAAATGAATCCACGGCGCTTGCATAAAGAAACAATCTTATCCAGTGAATGTGACGTTTCAGCCATTAGTCCAAATCCTGCAGTTCTTTTTCAATTTGTTCATTGTATGGTATTGATGACTCTTCTTGGTGCGCTGTCTGTGACTTTTCAATGATTTTACGGGGTGTACGAAGATACAATCCTAATACAGTTAACGCTGCAATGGCAATGATTACTGGGGCGATCCAAGCCATTATATTAAACCCCTGAGCTACAGGTATTGCCAGTATTCTTTCGCCGTAGACCTGAACAAAATGATCTAAGACTTCCTGTTTTGTTTCCCCATCTGCAACCAGGAGTCTTATTTTAGTTTCCAACTCTTTATTGCCATGGTCAAACACTGTACCGCTCCAGCAGCAGGGCGCCATGAGACTTTGTTCTAAATCAATGATTAATTCTTCATTTTCCTGAGCAGCTGCAAGTAGTGATACGAAAATAATTATCCAAAAATGTTTCATTTCTTTTTGCGCCGCCTGCGTTTTGCCGGACCTTTTTCCCGGCGGGCATTAATGAGGCCAACAGCTGTGTCCAGATCAATTTCATCCGGAGATATATCCTTTGGCAGCGCAGCATTGAATTTTCCATCAGATACATAGGGGCCGTAACGGCCATCCTTTAGTGCAATTGCCTCACCTGTATTCGGATGATTTCCCAATGTTTTTAATTCACTGCTGGGTTTATTGCGGTTTTTGATCACCTCAAGCGCAGTTTCCAAGGTTACAACCAAGGGGTCGTGGGGGTGAGGGAGTTTTACGTTTTTTTCGCCCACTTTTAAATAGGGGCCATACCTGCCAAAATCAGCTCGTATCTCATCTCCTGATTCAGGATGAGTTCCTAATAATCTTGGCATTGCCAATAAACGAATTGCAAGTTCAAGGTCTACATCATCTTTTTCTGTTCCCCGGGGCAATGATTTTCGTGTCTTGGAATCTCCCAATTGAACATAAGGGCCATAGGGGCCTTCCTTCAAATAAATGGATTGTCCAGATTCATCATCTACCCCCAGAAGTAGCGTTTGGGAAGAATCTTTAGCAAGTATTTCAATGGCTTTTTCAACTGAAATGTCACCCAATGAAAATTCATTCGGAATATTACGGCGTTCATCTCCTTGCTCGATGTAGGGGCCATAATTGCCAACCCGGATAACAATTTCTTCTGCGCTGCCGTTGGCAATGGGGATTGTACACGCTTTGCGGATATCTATCTTTTCTTCCAACATTTTCTCAAATCCGGGAGTATTATCATTTCCAAAATAAAATCCACTCATAAATGGAAGGGGTTCAGATTCTCCCCGGGAAATTTCATCCAGTTTGTCTTCCATTTTGGCTGTGAACTGTGAATCCACCAATGATTCAAAATGGTTCTCTAATAATTGTGTTACTGATACTGCGAGAAAAGTGGGTACGAGAGATCCTTTTTGATTTCTTATATAATCCTTTTCTATAATTCGTCCAATAATACTGGCCCATGTTGATGGACGACCAATTCCCTGTTTTTCCATCTCTTTGATAACAGACGCTTCCGTAAACCGTGCCGGTGGCTTGGTTGTATGTTCTTCAGGGTTAAGTGTTTTACAAACCAGCCGCTGGCCTGTTTTCAATTCAGGCAAAATTCGTTCCCGGTCTGCCAATTTACCATCCCGTTTATCTGTTCCTTCTACGTAAACCTTCATATATCCGGGGAATAATATGACTCGTCCCCTGGCTCTGAAAATGGAATTCTGATTTTCAATATCAACGGTCGTTTGCATGAGTTTTGCTGGTTTCATCTGGCTGGCGACGGTCCGTTTCCAGATTAGATCATAGAGTTTGCCTTCATCGCCACCTGCTTTTGCACTTACTGAAGCCGTATCTGCGAACACAACTCCTGCGGGACGTATAGCTTCATGAGCTTCCTGAGCGTTCTTAACCTTGCTTTTATATTTGACTGGTTTTTCGGGTAAATATTCTTTGCCAAATTTCTTTTTTATCACATTCCTGGCGCCCTCCAATGCTTCCTGGGAAAGCTGGATAGAGTCTGTGCGCATATACGTAATGAAACCTGCTTCGTATAGGCGCTGGGCCATACGCATGGTCTTGCGAGCGGAAAAACGCAGTTTTCGCGCAGCCTCCTGCTGCATAGTACTGGTAATAAAAGGTGCATAAGGATTGGACGTTCGCGGTTTTTCCTCTACATTGTTTACAACCCAAGGGCCATTTTGCAATTCCTGTACCAGTGCACTTGCCTGGGAAGAAGAAAGCATCAATACATTATCTTTTATTAATTTACCCGTATTGGTATCAAAATCTTTACTTCTGGCTAACCGCTTGCCATCCAAGGTAATAAGTTCAGCATTAAAGTCTTCTAAAGCATCAGTTTCCAATACTGCCTGAAGATCAAAATAGGTCGCCGATTTAAATACTGCCCGCAACCTTTCACGATCAACAATCATTTTTAGTGCAGCTGATTGCACACGCCCTGCTGAAAGGGATTCTTTCACAAAACTCATAGTTTTCTGCAGTGTGTTCCATAATAAACGAGAAAGTTTGTATCCGACAAGCCGGTCAATCACCCGGCGGGTATATTGAGCATTGACCAAATCCCAATCAACTTCATGGCGTTGTTCCATACCTTCCATGATGCCTTCTTTGGTGATCTCCGTAAACTGCACTCTGGAAACGGATTTATTGTTGATTTCTTCTTCAATATGAGCAGCGATGGCTTCTCCCTCACGATCAGGGTCTGTTGCCAGAATAACTTCAGGAGCCTTAGCAGATTTAACTTTGATTGTTTTAATAATATCTTCTTTTCCTTCCATAACGACAAACTTGGCAGCAAATTCATTTTCAACATCCACGGCCAATTCTTTGCGGGGCAAGTCCTTTACGTGGCCAACACAGGCAAAGACATCATACTCATTGCTAAGATAATTCTCGATTGTCCGGGCCTTAGCCGGAGACTCAACTATAATAAGTGGTTTGCTCATACGCTTTGTTTGAGGTTTTTTACGCTCTTCGCGCGCGTATTATAATGTAGAATAAATTCCAGAAAAGTCAAACGGTGAAATGTTTCACCAGATTTAAAATGGAAATTTCCTTTTGTTCGCCGGAAGATAGGTCTTTAACCTGTACAACATTTTTTTGCAGTTCTTCTTCCCCTATAATCACAGCTTTAACAGCACCGCTGCGATTGGCATCCCGCATTTGTGCTTTTAAACTGCGCCGTAATGTATCCATAGTTACTTGGTAACCGGCCTCTCTCAATTGGTTTGCAACCTGGAGTGCATGGCTGCTTTCAGATTCTATCAAATTAATTACATGGACCCGTTTTTCATTTGCAGCTTTGATGTCTGAATTCATGGATAATAAAATGCGTTCCATGCCAGCTGCAAAACCTATCCCGGGGGTTAGTTTGCCGCCCAACGTTTCTACAAGGTTATCATATCTGCCGCCGCCGCAAATCGCATCTTGAGCGCCGAGTCCGCCGGAGATGAATTCAAAAGTCGTGCGTGTATAATAATCCAGTCCCCGCACCATCATATGATCCAGTTCGAAGGGTATTTTTAAGACTTTCAATAATTCTTGAACTGTAGAAAAATGTTTCTGATCATCAGCTGTCCAATAATCAGTAATGGATGGAGCGCTGGCAATGAGTTGTTGCTCGTCAGGGTCTTTTGTGTCCAAGATCCTTAACGGATTTGTACTTAACCTTTTTTGACTGGTTGCGCTTAAATCATTTTTATATGGTGTTAAAAAATCCTGCAAAGCCTTTTTATAATTGCTGCGGCACTCACCAGATCCCAAACTGTTCAATTTTAAGGTAACATCTTTTATTCCCAATTTGGAAAAAACTGTATTTCCAAAGGCAATGATTTCTGCATCTTGCTCGGGAAATTCTGAACCAAACGCTTCGATACCAAATTGATGAAACTGGCGCTGCCGGCCTTTTTGAGGCCGTTCCCTGCGGAATAAAGGCCCAATATAATATAAGCGTTGCAGCGGCGATTTAACTCCAAGGTTATGTTGGATATACGCTCGGGCAACAGGAGCAGTCAATTCTGGGCGCAATGTCACCGATCCGCCGGAGCGGTCTTCCCAAGTGTACATTTCCTTGGAAACAATGTCCGTATCTTCACCAACACTGCGTGCGAACAAGCTGGTATTCTCAAATATCGGTGTCCGGATTTCGCTGTAACCAAAACTGGCTGCGACTTCATGGATAACTTTTTCCAGTTCCTGCCAACGATTGCTTTCATCCGGAAGAATGTCGTGGGTGCCTTTTATCGTTTTGTAAGCCATATTAATTGCTAGTGAATTTGCGATGAATTGACTGGAGAATAAATAAAGAATTAATAGGGCACATTGCGATTGAATCCACCACGCTGTTCCACTTTTAGATCTCTTAAGGTGGGTGATTTAACATTGATGCGTAAATAAAAACCGTTGGCATAACCGCTGGGAGTCCAGTTCAGGGCCAATTCCCAGCAATGAAGGTCACGATAGATGGAAAAACTATGGCTGATTAGTTCATTTTCCATTAGGTCAAAACGGGCATTATAACTCACACGCCAGTTTTTGGTAATATTGATCGTTGAATTGGTATTGAGCCAAAATGTCTCTTTGGAAAATTCAGGGTTACTCTGGGTCAATGAATACCCGATACTGAATCGAGTGCTCCAGAGTTTACCCTTAGCACCGTCACCCCTTTTAACAAGTGGAGAAACTTCTGTAATACTGTCTGCTAAGGCATTTGAATTAATTGTATCTGCTGGTGAACTTTTTGATTTAAACTGCTGACCTGAAAGCTGGAATCCTGTTGATAGGTTCATTCTCGTCAAACGAGGATGTGGTACACCATTGGAATTCTTTCGAATCACATTAATACGCTGTCCAAGTTCAGTATCATATTCATAAAAATCGTGTGTCATACGCAAGTCTATATTGGACGGACCAATCTTTGAACGTATAGAGGAGGATAAGTTGTTTAACCTGAATTGATCAGCGACAAAATTATAACTCGTACCCGTTCGCCAGGAAAACAAGTTGATGATTTTATCTTCCGATCCTTCTTTTATCTTCGCTTGGAAATTATTGTTTACACTAAAATTTATGGACTGTGATTCGTTGCGCGATGTACCTCCAGCCAGTGTACCGCTGAAACGATCGTGGTATAGTTCATTACCCGAAGTATCCAAAATTGATTCAAAGTAGCCCAGGTCATTTCCAAAAACGGGTTGAGAAAAATCCGGTTTATACGAATAGCCAATGGAAGGGGATAACACATGGCGTACTGCAATCAATTTTCCAACGTTGAAAGGGAAGAGGCCGTAAATCTGGGTATTTAGGTTGGCACTGAAGTTCCCTGTGGTACGAGTGGCAAAACCCGGTACTTCTGTAGAAATAATAGAATTACTGGTACTGTCTAACCGTCCGGAAAATGTTCTGTTTACCCAATCTGATTTAAGGCTGATACTGGGATTGAAGGTAATGTAGCGCAAGATTTTTGTAGGAGAATTAAATGACATTGAATGGCGCATAACATTATCCCTGAATTGCTGCTGGTCATCATTCCATTGAAAGTAACTGGTTGTATCATCAATAATCATCTCTTCGGATTCATAGTAATATCGTTCTTTATTTGTCAAAGATGTATTATACCGCCAGGTAATATTATTAAACCATTTTGGATCCTCACCTTTACTGGGAAAAAAATTCCTTTGGCCCAAAGTAAAATTCATAGATGGCAGGGTAGCAGTAGTGATATTCGTTTGTAATCCTGCCCGGGAAGGTTTTGTATAAAAAACCGAATTTGTATCGATTTTATCATTTGCCATCAGGTTTGTAGTGGATGACAGATTCATACTCATGGATGCCTGGATGGATGGCCAGCGCTTGGCATAAGTGGCGTTGGAGATTGTTTGCTGCTGGCTCATTCTTTGCTGGGGATCCGATGTATATTTTCGGCTGAATTCGCCGCTGGTTGAATAATTTGCATTCACATTTAAACTTTGATTATGCCGTAATTTCTGCGAATGGCTCCAGCGAACCTGGTAACTTGAACTACGCTCTGATTTAATCTCGGTAATATTATCTGTAGCTGAAAGCAGTTGTCTGCTTTGCAACCTCAATGAACCGTTAAATTTGTAGCGTAATCTGTATTGGTTATCCAGGTTGAACACAAAACCCTGGCGGTCCCCAAAGCTCATGGTGAATTTTGTCCCCCAATGTTCACCGGGTGCCCAGAAATAGCCCAGGTTATTTATATATTGCCCGCGTAAACTGTTTTCACCGTATCCCGGCATGATCCATCCGGAATGGCGACCACCGCTTTTATGGGGGAAAATACCAAAGGGTAACCCAATAATTGGTATCCTGCTGATATAGAGTACAATGGGCCGGGCAATCACCTTGTCCTGGTTAATGATCTTCATATTGGTGCTTTCAAAATGAAAGTGGGGAGTTTCCAGGTCACAGGTGGTATAGGAACTGTTTTGTATATAATATATTTTCTGGTCCCGATTGCGAATTTCATTACCCGTATAATAGCCATCATCTGCCTTTGAACGGCCCTGCTTTATACGCCCTTTCCGGGATTTCAGGTTATAAACCAATGTATCGCCTATCATAGGGTCACGGCCTCTTTCAATGATGGTTGGTTTCTTGATTTCTGCAGTTGTGTCCATAGGTGCAGTTGGAAATGCCTTGAGTAAATTATTATTCCAATCCACATTGATAAACCCGGAAGTCAGATCCACATCAGTGTATTTAATATTCGCTTCCCCGGTGAGATCAGTGGTCTCAGTATTCATATCATACAAGATCTCATCAGAAGTATAGGTGATGGGTGTTTCCATATCCTTATTGGTTGTGTCCGGAGTATAGACTCCCTGTGAACCTCCGGAAATGTGAATATTCTCTAATCCCACAGCTGCGCTGTCTACTCCCTTGAACAGCATGATAACTGTATCCCCGGACGCTAAATTATTGCCCTGATAAACAGAATCTTCAAAAATATGGTATAATGTTGTCGCCATGCCCTCCAAGCGCACTGAATCCAGGCTGCCTTCAGCAAAATACCCTTTTAGGACTGACCCGGTCATGTCGTCATCAAATGCAACTTCAGTCCGTTTAACGACCGTTGAATCATTTTCATTTATTTCAACTTCTCTAAAACCGGATGCTGAATTGACAGCATGGGCTTTAGCCGGGATATAGACATAATCCAATACATCATTTTCATAAAACATCTGGATCTCGCTACCTTCCAGGATGCGGCCTTCTTCCTCTAATTTAGGCTTGATCTTTAGCCATGTTCGGTCATTCCGTACATCATAAATGGCTAGGCCGCAAGTTGCCGTGCGGTCACTTTCTACAATGGTCACATCTTTTTCAGCGGTGTAGGAAACAGCATCTTCTTCATCCTGTTTGGCATAGCGGAGATGATGGGCTGTAATGGTTTGTCCTTCCTGGACCATTTGTGAATTTCCGTTGGCGATACCGCTGTCCAATTCTGAATAATAGATCACTGTATCCGCTGTTAGATCATAATCCTCGTCCCAGATATGCACAGAATTGTAACAGGTAAAAATATCATTGGATGAATCATAATGTACAGAATCAGCATTTAAATTTTGGGTTTCTTTTTCCATGACGACATGACCCACCAATAAGCCTTGGCCCGTCTTTTCATGGTATTGAGCTCGATCGCACCAAATGGTCATTTCTCCTTTGGTAAAGATCACATTCCCGGATAGGAATTGGGTCGCTTGGCCATTAATACTTTTGTTCTCTAATAGATCTGCCTGTTTTAACCGTAGGCGGTCATTTTGGCAAAAGACAATAAGCGGTATAATCAGGATCAGTCTTTGTAGCGATCTGGCCAGCATTGTTTCAAGCGCTTGGAAATAAATTCTTCATAACCGAGTTGGGTGGGTCTGTAAAATGTATCATCGACACCTATAGGAAAATAATTTTCATCAACAAAATTGTCCGGACGGCTGTGGGGGTATTTGTAATCTTTTCCATAATCCAGGTCTTTCATAAGACCGGTGGGTGCATTCCGTAAATGCAGAGGAACCCCTGGAGTTCCATCGTCTCTTACTTTCCCCATAGCAGTATTCACCGCTTTGTAGGAGGCGTTTGATTTCGGTGCGCTAGCCAAATAAGTGGTGACCTGGGATAAGATAATGGCGGCTTCCGGCATGCCGATCATGTGAACGGCCTGGAACCCCGATGTAGCCATGGTCAAGCCCTGGGGATCGGCATTGCCAATATCCTCTGATGCAAGAATAACCAATCTGCGGGCAATAAATTCCGGTTTCTCACCACCTTCCAGCATGACAGCCAGCCAATAGACTGCCGCATCAGGATCACTGCCCCGAACCGATTTGATAAAGGCGCTGATGGTGTCGTAATGATAATCACCGGTTTTATCATAAAGCTGGGTCTTGGACTGCAATGCTTCCTGGAGAATCTCATTGGTGATTTCTTCCGTTTCCTTGATCAGGTTGACAGCCACTTCCAACGTGTTTAGCATTTTTCGGGCATCTCCACCTGCAGAATGAATGAGTTTTTCTCGGATCTCATTTTCTATTGTGACATGTCCTTTAGACAAGATGATGTCCAGGTCAAATACCCTTTTTAAAACATGGTTCAAATGGTCATCTGTCAAGGCCTTCAGCGTCAGAGTTCTGCACCTGGAAAGAAGAGGGCTAATGACTTCAAAAGATGGATTTTCCGTAGTGGCGCCGATCAGGATCAATACACCTTCTTCAACGGCATGAAGCAAGGCATCCTGTTGGGATTTACTGAACCGGTGTATTTCATCAATGAAAAGAATTGTAGATATGCCAGTATCCAAATTGCTTTTACCCTTGGCGATGATCTCCCTCAGGTCCTTTACACCGCTGGATACAGCAGACAGTTCATGAAAATCTGCATCTACAGATCGGGCAATGATCCGTGCAAGGGTGGTTTTTCCTGATCCGGGCGGTCCCCAGAAGATCATGGAAAATATTTTCTTCTGTTCCAGGGATCTGGCGATGATCTTATCATCATCCACCAAATGATTTTGACCGATGAATTCATCTAATGTAGAGGGACGAACCCTGTCTGCCAATGGGGGCATGTGGTTTGTTGAAAACAGGGTTTTAGATTGTGTCATAGGCGGCAGTAAACTCTATGAGAAATTACGCTGAAAAAATGCTACTATCGACACATCGACTTATGATTATAACCAGCTGCCTATTGATATTGGCCGGCTGCCAGAAAGAAAGGACCATCATGGAAAATGGATTAATCATTGAAACAATACAGGGAGGCGACGGCACTGCTGCAGAACAGTACAGTATCGTGACTGTGAACTATACAGGAACACTCGAAGATGGTTCTGTTTTTGATTCATCCCTCAAACCCGGCAGGGAACCCTTACGTTTTACTGTGGGAGTAAAACAAGTTATTGAAGGTTGGGACCAGGGAGTAATCGGTATGAAAGTTGGAGAAAAACGAAAATTGACCATTCCGCCTGAATTGGGTTATGGCAATCAAGATTTGGGTGTTATACCGCCTAATTCAACATTGATCTTTGAAGTAGAATTGTTGGCAGTGGAGTAGAGCCACCGAGAGGACTTGAACCTCCGACCCGCTCATTACGAATGAGCTGCTCTACCAACTGAGCTACGGTGGCAACAATTAAGCGGGCAAAAATACACTTTTAATTCTACGTCTATCAACTATTGGGGTTAGTAATATTTCGCTGATCTATAGGCACCGTAAATTTCTCCCGTATAAAAAACCTCACGAAGGTAGGGCTTGATGGTTAAAAAGTGGTGTTATAAGCCGAGTAATTCATTTGACTTGGCTGACGCTGATTATATTATACCAATTCAGTTGCGGGAAAATTTCCAGGTAAGTTTCTGAACAAAATTTGATAATCAAAAAATTATTTAAAAGAAATTAGGGATTTTACCAGTTTGATGATTTTCTAAAAATGTTCAAAGTACTGTTGTTATTTGCAACAAAGATATATTCAACATTTTTACCTTTGATGCCGATCATGCTTTTAGCATCTCCTTTAGTAATAAATCCTGAAATATTATTTGGTACAGCTTTAAATGTTTGGTTAGTGTACTTCAATACGGTTCCGAAAGAAGCATCCTGACGGATGGTTTCCACTTCCGTGTGGTAGAGGTTCCCCACTGCCAGAATGTGGGTAGAGTCGTTGAAATCCGTAAAATTAAAATCGGTTATTGGGGCAAACTGAGCTTCATTCGGCAAGGGCATGACCTTAAATTTTCCTTTTCCCAGGTTCTCAATAAATACACTGGTCAGGGTTTGTGCTTGGTAATGGAGAGCCTTATTCAAATTTTGCTGTCCTAAAATGTCGTTTATACTTGCATGGGCGAACGATTGGAAAGTTGGGAATTTTCGTTGAATAAAAGGCATTTGTTGGGTAGTACATTCTTTCCCTCTTACAGGAACCTGTATACCATGGTAGGTACTGGTTAATATGATGTCATAGGTACCATTATTATCGAAATCGTCGCAGTAGATATGGAAAGCCTTTTTACCTGAAGTTTTAAATTTCGTGTTCAAACCAATGTTACCCGCAAAAAAGTCCAAATCGCCATCACGGTCTATGTCATTTGCAGCAAGGCTAAACCAAATTCCTGTAGTGTTGTCCAAACCATTATTGGTCGCTTTGGTGAATTTTCCGTTATTATTTTCGAATATTTGAACTGCCATCCATTCACCAACAATGATCAAATCCTGGTCACCATCTCCATCGCTATCGGCAAATTCCGCATCGGTAATCATACCGGCGTATTCTAAATCAGGGGCTAAGCTTGCAGTGATATCTTCAAATACTCCTTTGTTATTGATCAGTAAATAGGATTTAGGAGGGTAAGGGTATTTGTCCGGTATAATTCTTCCACCCACAAAAAGATCTAAGTCACCGTCATTATCTATATCATTCGCTTTGATAATTTGTCCGCTTGAAGTAATGTTTGGCAATTGGGAGCTTGACTTTTGGAATCGCCCATTTCCCGTATTGATATAAAGCCTATCCTGAAATTGTTTACTGCCTTCAGGGAATTCACTTCCACCGCTTACCACGTATAAATCCTGGTCACCATCGTTGTCAACGTCGAAAAATAAAACACCCAAATCTTCCTGGCTTTTATGTGCTTTCCAGGGCCCCTTTTGCAGTTGAAACGATCCGTCCTTTAATTGTATATATAAAGCGCCACTTTGGTTGGCAGCTCCGCCTACATAAAAATCGTCCAGCCCATCGTTGTTTACATCGGCACTGGACATAAAAGGTCCGTTATGAGATTGGCTGTAAGGAAGCAGGACTTGCATTCTGAAATCTTTAAAAATATTTTCTTTGTGTGCGTAACGAATACCTAATTGCTTCCCTGAGACTTTTGTAAACAGGCTGTTTCTGGCTATGTTTGTTTTGGTTGACGTTTTGGCATCAACTATGTTAAATGTATGTTTTGTATTAATAGCTACATCTTTATAGGAAGCTACCTTTCCATCAGGCCATACAATTTCAATTTTTGAAACATTTTTTGCTGATTTTAATCCGAAATTTAACACCGTAGAAACAGATGATTGATATCCTCTGCTCAGGTATAGTTCTTGGTATTGAGTGCTGTTGTCTGCAAATACGGTCACCTTGGTGCCAATGGCAAGGGGGTTGTCAGTGCTGCCTTCCAATTGAATTTGGATATAGTTATTTTTTGCATTATTTTTGTAAATGGAAGCTTCATCTTCTATATTATTGATGATTAAATCTAAATTTCCATCGTTATTCAAATCAGCATAGGCAGCTCCGTTAGAATAGGTTTGCAAGGTCAATCCCCAATCGTCAATGGTATTTGAAAAAGTTAAATCGCCGTTGTTTTTAAAAATATAGTTTTCCAATCTTGCAGAAGGCATCATGTTAATGGCTTCATCTAAAGATACTTTTACTCTATTCTGGATATTTCTTTTGAACTGGGTCCTGAAGTCCTGGTTGTTTAGTTCCCTCAGGATTCCATTGGTAATGAATACATCTTTTAAACCGTCATTGTCAAAATCAGCCACAAGGGGTGCCCAACTCCAATCGGTTTTAGCAATGCCCGCCAATTGACCAATTTCGCTGAATTGTCCGTCCTGATTATTCAATTGCAGCATATTAGCCATATATTGATAGTGATGACCGCTACGCACAATGGTATGGAAGTTTTCGCTACTCATGGTTGCCATGTTCTCCTTACTGCGAACATGGTCTTCGGGAGTCATATCCAGCACTATTAAATCGGGATATAAATCGTTATTGATGTCGGCAAAATCAGACCCCATGCTGTTAGCTGAAATATGGCCTGTTTTTTCTAATATTTTATTAGAAAACGTACCGTTTTGGTTGTTGATGTATAAAAAGTCCGATTCTAAAAAATCGTTGCAAACATACACATCCGGATAGCTATCATTATTAAAATCGCCAATAGCAGCACTCAAACCCCAGGCTTTATTTGTAATTTTCGCCTGTTTTGTAATATTCGTAAATACATGACCATCGTTTCTGTACAATTGGTCAGAACTGTAAGGATTGGTATTTTTATATCCTTCAACATTTATGGTAACATTATTCATGAAATCGGGAGGATGGTTTACTAGGTAAAGGTCCAAATCGTCATCTTTGTCGAAATCAAAAAAATAGGATTGGGTAGCGTATCCTGCATCGTCTAGATTGTATTTGTGAGCTTCTTCCTTAAAAGTGTTGTTTTTTTGGTTGATGAACAACTTGTTTTTTCTTAAGCCATCATCTTTCAGAGAACCCGATTTGCACACGTAAATGTCCAAATAACCATCGTTGTTGATATCTATCATGGTAACTCCGGTCGTCCATCCGTTTTCATCTGCAACTTGAGCTTTTTGAGTAATGTCTTCAAATTCAAAATTACCTTTGTTTAAATACAATTTATTTGATTGCTGATTCGAAGTAAAATACAAATCTACTAGTTCATCGTTATTGATGTCACCAGCAGCAACTCCCCCGCCGTCGTATATATAGCTGAAGTTTAAGAAATTAAAATAGAGGTTTTCTTTAATAACATTTCGAAATTTAATACCAGTTTTTTCTGAAGGGATCAAGGAAAAAAGTAATTCATTTTTCCTGGAATGGGGTTCCACTTTATTTGGTTGGTCATTTTTAGATGAGCAAGAAGTAAAAAGAAGAATTAAAAGGCTAAATATGATTAGAATAATTTTCATTAATTACCTGAATATTCAGCTATGATTCGGTACAGTTGAGTATAGTAATAAAAATGCAAATATTCATTGTTAGAAACCCGGAAATACAAATTATTTTTCATTCAATTGAATTTGGGTTGAAATATTTTCACCCTTATATTTAATAGTTACCCGGCACGTTTGGAGCGGGCTGTCTTTTTTTCCTCAAGCCACCAGAATTGACTCTTGTTCTTACGCGGCTTTGGCTTACCTATAGCGGATATGATTAATGCGCGACGCCCAGTGTTCGTACGGTTAGGGCCGGAATAATGCAAAATATAACCACCGTGGACTGTGGCACCGCCAGGGGGCAAGGGACAAACAACAGGAGTCTTAACCTTGTCCATCTCACAGGGATGGAGTTGCAGCCCATGAATGCGCGGATTATTGTTGATACTTTGGTGTGTGAGAACATCCCACTGATGGCTGCGTGGAACAAACTGCATGCTTCCATTTTCTAATGTAGTTTCCTGCAGTGGAACCCAGATGCTAATCTGATGGTGATAGAAGGCACTGTCCCAGTATGCAGCATCCTGATGCCACGGTGTCTCCGCACCAGTATGTGCAGGTTTAAAAATGGCGTGAAAAAAACTGCATTTTGCTTTATTACCAAACAGTTGTACAGCTATGAAATTTGCATTTGAAAACAACAACGACTCCTTCATTTCCGGCGCATATCGCGCTGGATCAAGTATTTGGGGTAGTACCGCTTCCGTGCCCTCTTCGTCTGTCCCCCCAAGATCGAACTGGTTGCCTTCCTTCCACCCGGAACGTTCTTGAAAGATACGATCGTAGCTTTTCCGCAGAAAAGCTATATCCTCGGGAGTGGTGAGGGCATCGATTGTAAGATAGCCCTCAGTTTCAAAAAACTCTATTTGCTCGCCGGTAAGTTTGAAAGTTGGCTTAAGCATAGATGTTATTTTTGACCATCATTATGACGATGGTATTACCGTTCCTCCGGAAATTATTAAGGAAAAATATTCCCATTTTTTAAGGGAATAGGATTCCTCTTTTTTGTCGGTTTTTATTAGATTAATAAGAATGTAAAATATGACGACTGTTAGTGGTATTCTGCTCATTTATTGTAATTCTTGAAGCAGTAACAAATATACTAAAAAAAAGCCATATCCTTTTACTGATACGGCTTTTTTTTCGTTTTTATAAGGGCAGGCAGTTTCTAGAAATTACCTCCGCCAGTGTCCCACCACAGTCGCGTGCCACCGTTATCGGCTCCACCTAAGTGTGTGACACCAGTCGCTACACCACTTGGATTATTTGCATACTCAGAGGCAACAAAATTCACTCTACGAATAAAATCTTCGGTGGAGATTGCTCCGCCACTGTTATTGACCATAACGGGGAATAATGTTGGATAACCGGTCCTGCGGAATTCACTCCAGGCTTCCTGTCCATCAGGGAATAGAGCAATCCATTTTTGTGTTATAATTTTCTCTAACTTTATTTCATCCTCAGCAGATTCATCCCAGGCGATGGTTGCTGTACTCAAATAATCAGAACCCACATCTACATTGTTTGCAGAATTAACAGGATCTACATATGCATTGGCTGTACTGGAAGAGTTGGCTATATAATCGGTTGCATCTCCAGCTCCGTGTTGTGCAAATGATTCAGCAATTCCAGATTCATAGAATCCTTGTGCTGTTCCGCCCATGCTCCAACCTCTTAAGGCACCTTCCGCTCTTAAGAAGTGAACTTCTGCTGCTGGCATCCATGTCACTTCATTGGTTTCAATCACACTTCCCAAAGGAGAGAAGACAACATAGTCTGATTTAGCGGCAATATCAATACCGTTTCGAATCCCTTTATAATTTCCTGGATCAATATCAGATGTATTGAAATACACTGGCAACCTTGGATCGCTATATCCTGTTAATATGGATTCCATAGGTGCGCCCATACGAACGTCACCCCAAGCACTGTTGATGGTGATAAGTGGATGCATGTATTTAGCAGAAACAGCAATGGCACTTCCACTGTTTGCTTCAATAACACCCAAAGAGTGGGCAACTGCCGCTTCAGCTTCTGTTTGTGCTTTGGAGGGATCAACCTTTGCAATCCGAATAGCTAAACGCAAGCGAAGTGAGTTAGCAAACTTTACCCAACTCGCGTAATCTCCCGCATAGGCTGTGAAGTCTGTCCCTCCCAATACAGATGCGTCGCCGGCATCTACCGCAGTGGTCAAAATGTCGACAGCCGTTTTCAATTCATCAAAAAACTTATAATACACGTCTTTTTGTGAATCATAAGGAATAGTTGCTTCTTCAGTTCCAAATTCCGAATACACAATGGGTCCGTATATATCGGATACACGGTGCATGGCTTCAACTTTTAGAATGAGCGACCAAGCGTAAAATGGGGAGTTCGTTTCTTCTGCTGTCCGTTGATAGACTCTCAACGCATTTGTCATAATGTTCGAATAAGCAGTACTCCATGGGAAACCATTCCATCCGTCTACCAGGGCATAGGTCATATTGTTGATATTCCCGGCAAAGGGAGTTGGAGGCATCATGAAACCGGAATACACGTCGCCGATCAGGTTTTGCTGTAATTGGGTTACCCACGGCGGATCGTACGTATAAACATTATTGATCATAGGTTCATACAAGGATTTCACATGATTAAAATCTTGTGTTAAATCCTCATCTGAAAACCCATGCTCAGAATCATTAATATCTGCAAATTTATCCGTACAACCAGTTAGTATTAAGGCAATACTAGTAAAGGCTGCAAGGATGTATTTTTTATTGAATTTCATATTAGTCTCCTTTAGAAAGTTAAGTTAACGCTTAATCCAATACTTCTTGTCGAAGGTAATCCATATGAATCGACACCTTGCATACCTTCTCCAGTACTCATTGAAATGTTTGGATCAAAAGGAGCGTCTTTCATGATAAAGAACAAATTTCTTCCTATCAATGAAATAACGGCATTTTTGTATCGATACGCTACTGAAAGCTCACGTAGGCTGATGTTGGTGGCATCGTAGATGTATTCTCCAAGAGCACCGGCTCTGTTGCCGATCAGCGAGTAATAGGCTTCAGCATCATAAGTGGACACGGCATTGCCGCTTGCATCTACAGCATCTATGGATACTCCGCCGGCATCTCTGGCATCGCCGGAAGCTTTTGATACACCAAACATGTCGTTCATGGCTTCGGTAACGCTCATGACTTCACCGCCAAAGCGTCCGTCGACTAGAAAGTTCACGGAGAAGTCTCCAAAATTGATGGAGTTTGACCAACCGAGTGTAAAATCCGGGTTCGCAATGCCAACTTCTTCAAAATCTCCCTTTTGGAGGTTCCCATCAGCATCCAACACTATTCTGCCTTGGTCGTCTCTCGTTAATTTTTTTGCTTCAATAACACCAAATGGTTTACCATTTTCCAAGACGTATTGATAACCGTTTACACCTGCGTCCGATATGACAACTCTTCCACCTAAGTCATCGGGTATGCCTGAAACCTCGTTCGTATTGCTGGCATAGTTTAAATTAGTCGTCCAGGAGAGATTATCTGATCTTACAGGCGTAGCATACAATGAGAATTCAATACCTGTGTTCTCAATTGACGCAGCGTTAAACGCATAGTTTTGATATCCAAAAGGATTGGTATCAGGTGCCTGGATCAATATAAACTGATTTTCTGTTTTCGAATTATAGGCTGTCAATTCAAAACCTACGGTATTATCAAGGAATTTCCAGTCGGTACCAAATTCAGTAGATGTTTGTAATTCAGGCTCCAGCGTTGTCCCCGGTTGCGGGCCCACAGATGGGCCAGATACAGAACCAGCCGCAATCGTGTTTCGTGGGCTCGTGATAAACGCTGGGATATCGCTTCCAACCTGCGAATACGAAAAACGGACTTTGGCAAAATCAACTTGGGGTAAACTCATCATTTCACTAATGATACCCGTTACCCCAAATGAGGGGTAAAAGAAGGGAGTAGTTTCTTTCTTTTCTTCATCCCACAAAGCAGAAGAATAGTCCTGGCGAGCAGTTACATCAGCATACCATGTGCCGTTAAACCCGATTTGGGCACTGCCGAAAACAGACTGCATTTCTTTTTTGCTGCCAACTGTTTGGTTAAGGTAGTTCACTCCGGCAAAATTAGCTAATGTAAACCAGTTTGCTTTATCTAATCCCGGAGATGTTCCAGAATCCAAATTAATTCCATCGCCAATTCTTGTATTCCTGATACTGGTACCGCCATTTGCAGTTAAATCTAAACTACCGCCTAGACTTGTGTTGTAGGTGGCAATTAAATCAGCATACACTTGGGTGTTTTCGCTTTTTAAATAAATATATCTACCATTTGTATGTGACAGTGTTGTTTGCGTCGTTGCGTAGGCCTTCTTTTCAAAGGTATTAAGTTGCTTGTCGTAACTTAACCTGGAACGCAAACTTAAATTGTCATTTATTCTATAGCCAAATGAGCTTGTAGCCAATACCCGCTGGTTGCGATCATCCGACGCATTTCTATTCAAAATCCAAAAAGGGTTTTGGTCTGTATGGCTATCAGTTAACCAGTTTTGCGCCATTAAGTTTCTTGTCGCATTGTATGTTTCATAATCAGTTTCATAAGTATTGAAATCATTTCCTCTCGGGAACCAGTACAATCCTGTTAAAGCATTATAATAAAACCCACTGGTGGGTTTATTATGGATATTTTGGTCCGACAAGGAAATGCTTGCATCAACACTAATGTTGCCAAAATTAGCTGTTTCTCTTAAGCTAACATTGTGCTTGGTCAATTCATTTGTTGGAATGACTCCTGTTGCACTCGTATTTGCATAAGAAAAATACGTTTGGGCATTTGCCGTACCCGCAGAAAGAGACACCGAGTTTATTTGTGTTTTTCCTACATCAAAGAAACCGGGGACATGGTTATCAGAACTACCTGCACCACCACCCCAACTCGATTCGGCGCCGTCAGCTGCTGTATAAGAAGTTTGGAAACTGGGTAATTCGACCACTTGGTCAAAAGTAGTGCTGGAAGACACATTAATTCTTGGTTTCCCTACAGTACCTTTCTTGGTGTTAATTAACACAACACCATTGGCACCTTGACTGCCGTACAGAGCGGATGCGGAAGCCCCCTTTAGAACTGTCATGCTTTCTACGTCGTCGGGGTTGATTAGAGAAACGGCATCACCGCCATCGCGGCCGCCTAATCCACCACCCCAAAGACTTTCTGCCTGTGCCGGGCTTACGTTTGTAACCGGCACGCCATCAATAACATACAGCGGTTGGTTGTTTGTTGTAGATGAATTACCGCGAATAGTCAGTTTAACTGTACCGCCTGTACCGGAAGCACTCCTGTTAACTGCGATCCCCGCTATTCTGCCGGATAAGTTGTTGAACAGATTTGCATTTTTTACCCGTGTTAATTCTTCGGCTTTTATATCCTGCGCAGCATAGGTCAATGCTTTTTTCTCTTTTTTTATGCCCAGCGCAGTGACAATCACTTCTTCTCCTGCCAAGGCTGAAGATGACAAAGTAAAGTCAGCCTGGGTTGCTTCGGCACCAACTTCAACACTTTGACTTTCAGTCTCATAACCGATGAATGAGGCGGTGACGTTATATGAGCCGGCTGGTACATCTGTGATCGAATATGTACCATTACCATCAGTTGATCCACCTAGGGATGTTCCTTCCACGACCACATTCGCACCAGGCAGTGCGTTTCCATCCTGATCCGATACGGTGCCTTGGATAGTTCCTTGGGCTATCACGAACCCGGCTGCGAGCATAATAAATAATGCCGTAAACCTTATAATGTGCTTCACTCTCATATGATTCCTCTTTGGTTGTTAATTTATTAGATTGGTTTTAACATAAGAATTTTTCCCAAATACCCCAAAATACAATAATTTTATGTACTTGCGTATTTAACGCTAAACCTACATGTATGATACAATATTATGCAATATTTTTCATAAGTTTTATAATGGATACTAATGGATACAAAACGGTTGCACAAAATTCACCCTAGTTTATTGATTCAAGGTCAAATGCACTGGATGTGGGTTGTGATGCAATAATATCCATAGTAAAAAATTTGATCCCCCAGATATTTACCCTTTTCAGAACATCTATCCCCACGAATGTGGGGCTTTTGATTAAATCCTTTGGGTGGGGGTTATTTAAATGCCAACTCCATTAATGAAAAAATTAAATGTAATTTAGTGTAGCTATTTATAAGGAATAATCTTGAAATTTCATTTTTCACAGGTTGAAAACTGCTTTTTTGAAAGGTCCAATCTTGCACACCCAACCACTCCAATTCCCCATATTGTAGTTAATAATGTACCCGACCTGGGGTTGTTGACTGCACTCCGGTTCCTGGAATGGACGGCAGATAATCCCCAGGGTGTGATCAGTTTACCAACAGGAAAAACTCCAGAATATTTTATTAAGTGGACCCAACATATCCTTTCTAATTGGAACAATGCCAAAACAGAAAAATTGCGCAAAGAGAATGGGTTAGTTATCTCTGAAAAACCTGATCTAAGCCAACTGCGATTCGTACAAATCGATGAATTCTACCCGATTGATCCAGAACAGCAAAACAGCATGATCAATTATGTGCAGAAGTTTTATGTGGAAGGTTTTGGTCTGGACTCAAAGAATGGTTTATTAATTAATTGTATGGAGATTCCTCGCCCCAGTGGATATTTACTAAGTGATATTTTCCCCAATTTCATAATCGATCTTTCCCTGCGTCTCCGTGAACCAAAATCCGACATCGAGAAACGTCAAAAAAAGGCCATCTTTGCCGTGGATCAATGGTGTAGTGAATACGAGAATCGGATTCAAGAACTGGGCGGCATTGGATTTTTTCTCGGCGGGATCGGTCCCGATGGCCACATTGCCTTCAATGTGCGTGGATCGGACCATAATTCCACTACCCGAATTCTGGAAACAAACTTCGAAACCCAGGCTGCATCCGCTGCAGATCTGGGTGGTATTGAGATATCCCGCAACCGATTGGCCCTCACTATTGGTCTATCCACCATTACCAGAAATCCTGACGTAACAGCTATCATTTTCGCGGCGGGGGAAGCAAAAGCAGGAATTGTGAAAGATTCTCTGTCAAGTAACCCGGATATAAATTATCCTGCTACAGTACTGCAGCGTGTGTCCGGCAGTCGTTTTTATCTTACCAAAGGGGCCGCAGTATTGTTGGATGACATGCAAATCAGTCCGGCAGCCTGGACGCCAGTACACACGGAACGGGCGGTGGTCCAGTTATGTAAAAAATTGAACAAGTTCGGGCACCATCTCACTCTGGAAGATCTAACCAATGATCCTGTTACCGCTGCGATCCCTAACTTGAATGGAGCTACCCTGGATACAGTTTTAGATTCGTTGAAAGGGAAAATCCAAAAATTGGCCAGTCTACCCAATAACAAAGCCATATTGCACACTGGCCCCCATCACGATGATATACTATTAGGATATTCACCACTGGTAAACCATCTTGTTCGGTCAGCAAAGAATAAAAATTATTTTGCCGTTATGACCTCTGGGTTCACTTCTGTGACGAACAGTTATATTTCCAGAATATTGAAAAAAACGCTTGAACTTCTGCAAGCCGGCAAGATCCAGATGACGGATTACCAAGATTTTTTCAAAAAGGGATTTCAATTAAAAAAAGGTAAAGATGTTTACCATTATTTGGATAAGGTTTCCGCACAAAATTTTGATGGCCAGATTCGAGGACTTTGTCACCGTATAGTGCGTTCCTTGGTCAGCATATATAAACTAAAATCCAAAAAAGAACTGGCTGAAAAGATCGGTCAAATCCTCGTATATTTATCTGGCTGCTTTGACGGGGAAAAAAATCCACCAGATATTCAGCGCTTGAAAGGCATGCTGCGGGAATTCGAGGAAGAGTTGGCCTGGGCCCATTATGGTGTACGGATGGAGGACATTCACCATCTACGTTTGGGATTCTACACTGGTGATATATTCTCCGAGATTCCAGAACGGAGACGCGATGTGGAACCGATCTTGAATTTGATCAAGCAAACAAACCCGGATATTCTCACTCTGGCACTTGATCCTGAAGGCAGTGGCCCTGATACACACTATAAAGTATTACAGGCTATCGCGGAAGCCATTCGTATTTGGGGAAAAGAAAAAGATTTATCTGATGTACGCATCTGGGGATATCGCAACGTATGGTATCGTTTTGATCCAGCTGAAGCAAACCTCATATTTCCAGTTTCCCTGAATTCAATGGCTGTACTACGCGATACATTTATGACCTGCTATCTCAGTCAGAAGGAAGCCTCATTCCCTAGCTACGAATTGGATGGCCCTTTTTGCGACCTGATTCAAAAAATATGGGTGGAACAGCACGCGACGATGGAACTGGCCCTAGGCAAGGATTTCTGGTATCAGAATGAGCACCCCCATCTCCGGGCAACTCATGGGTTGGTATTTTTAAAAGAGATGGCAGTCGCTGATTTCCTCAGCCGAGCACGGTCACTTGAAGAAAGTGTCGAAGGGATTCAAGGCTAGATTATATTTTTCTATTTTTGATTAGATATTATTTTATCAATTCGCTGCATCAGTGAATCGTCAAACTGGTCTACATACTTCAAAGTCTTCAAGTTTTGCTTTAATTGGTCCGGTTTCGAGGAACCCAGGATCACAGTACTTACATTATTATTCTGTAAGCACCAGCCCAAAGCCACCTTGCACAGTTTCAGGAAAACATTCAATAACCTGTTGCGAGATGCGGGATTAGGCATTGAAGATCGTCAAATATTGTTGGCACACAGCGCAAGCGAAACAACAAAGATCTACACGGTACCTAATTTTGAATTGACCAGCAAATATTTGAATGAAATCCCAAAAATGAATGCGGAGTAGCGTAGTGTGCCCATAGTGTGCCTAAATCGTGCACCAAAACGGAATATTGAATACATTAGACTACATTTGTATACACAATAATAAAACCCCAGTCTCTCGTCAATAAGACGGGTTTTCATTGTAGCGGGGGCAAGATTTGAACTTGCGACCTCCGGGTTATGAGCCCGACGAGCTACCAGACTGCTCTACCCCTGAGCTACGGTGGCAACAATTAAGCGGTCAAAAATACACTTTTAATTCTACGTTCATCAACTACTGCCGCTGATAATATTTCGCTGATCTATAGGCACCGTAAATTTCTCCCGTATAAAAAATAGTCGCCATTGAATAAGCAAAACTTTTTCCAAAGTAACTATCTCTTTTGGATGCGTCTATAGCAGAAGACGATGTTAAATATACCATGACAAAGCCCATAAATCCGTCAAACCAACGTCCGGCATAGGCTCTGCCAGCTCCGGGAATAACAGCTGAAAAAATACCCGCTAAAACAGGTGATCTTTTAGCAGAAGGTTCAAGATGTGAAGCGGGATGATCTATAAGCCTGCCATCCGGTTCGTGAAACCCGCCCCGAATATGCACATGATTGAAAAAGGCAGACGGATTGCAGCGCACAATGCGATCTGCTGTCATTGGCAAACCTTTTAACAAACCATTTTCTTTTATGGCTATTGCACCATACTGGCTGCAGCTTGGATAGAATTGACAATTTAAAATAGAAGCATTGTGGGAGATCCTTTGCCATCCAGCGATAGGGAGGACCACTATTTTTTCTATTATGCATGATTCTTTTGAAGTGAGGACTGTATCAGCAGGGTATTTAGATTGAGCAAATAGTAAGGAAGTAATTAAAAATAATATTCTCATACTTTCTGAAAGTGTCCTCTAATGCTGCGTGCTAATAATGCAATGAGCAGCAACGCTGTTGATCCTAAAACCAATGATACTTTTTCCGGAAAGAAAACTTGAACGGTTGATTGTAAAAAACCAATGGTGCCTTCGCCACCAAGAATTGCCGCTGAAATAATAATGGCAGTCAACATCTTCTCCGAACCTTTCTTCGAGACCCTCAAGGCAATGAAACCGCCAATGGCAATGAGCAATGCCAAGTTAAATCCTAAAAACAGTCCAATTCCCAAGGGCATTAGATGGATAGCTGATAGATTACCTTTTGATCGAAAAGCTTCGATAATAATTGCAAATATTAAACCGCACATGAAAATTCGTGGATGGGACAGGCCTTGTAGGTTTGCAGCTACTATTTGTGCCTGTGGCGCGGGAAAATCAGGTGTGAATAATTTATCGGCAATGACCGGGTTTTGAATAAAACCCAGCAGGAACGGAACCATCAGTGCGACTACAACTGCAGCAACAAGATCAACAGTGACGATCTGTTTATGATCCGTGCCCACAATTTGAGCTGATTTATAATCATGGCCAATGTCGCCAGCGATGGCGGTAGCCGTAGCGATAAAAAATGTAATGATATAGCGGTGTTCCAAGGATAATTCAAGATTGACCATGCCAAAGAAAAACATGATCAATAGTGCAGATAATAATCCAAATTGTTCAAGGGGATCAATATTGGTTAAACCTGTCATTCGGCTGGCAAGATTAACAGTAATAAAAGTCAGTATTAAACACAGTGCCACACCAAATAAGGGAATACCCACAAAAAATAGTATTAAGCCACTGATGATGCATATACCCCATACCCAAGGCTGCTGCTTGAAAATGATGGATTTTGTGGGCAGGGGAAAACCGGCATGCATTAGGATGTAGCCAATTCCTGCACCAATGACCAACCCCATTCCAAAATTCTGGATTTGTGGTGTTGCATCATGGAGATCAAAAAACGTAATTAAGATTAGGGCTGATAAAACAGATAAGATACCACCTGCTCCCCAGGAAAAACTGTTTTCAGAACCAAGAATAACTCCCGTAGCTATTACCATAGGCATGATTAAGACCAAAATGGATTGTGATCCTACAGTGCCAACGCTGATAAAATTCCAGCCCAGTGATTCTCTGCCTAAGGTAAAAAGTGCTGCGATTAAACCAAAAATGATCATCAGTGCAAAACGGTTATCCTGGTTGAATCCTGCTTTGATAACTTCTCCTCCTGCACGGCCAGCTGGAAAGGGTAAATTGCGTTTTAATACATATTCTTCCCGTAAAGGGATGGATAAACCAATGCCAAGAATTGCTCCACAAGCACAAATCAACGCCAGCCAGCCTTGTGAAAAAAATGTCGAATCTTTTAAAATTAGCCCTGGTAAAGTGAATACCACTGCTGCTGCCATGAGCCCGCCAATGGAACCGCCAGCCTGGGCAATATTTACTTTATTAGTAGATAAACCGCCAAATATCTTTAAAAGACCTGATGAAACAATTATAGAAAAAATAATCGGCCAGGGCAGGGCGCCCATTTTTAGCGCGATATAAGCGCTAGTGAAAAATAGAAAAACGGCTATAATGACAGCTGAAATGATTGGTTTCAACATGATTGAGTTTAGGAAAAATTCTCTTGAATCCTACATGCTTTTACGGCAATTTGAACCAAGGTTATGAGGAATTATTTTGTAACACTACTGCTGATTATCTTCTGCGTAAAAGCAGAAGACAACACCCTGTATATCCTGCATACCAATAACACAAATGGTGCTCTTGAAAATTGTTATTGTCCAGACCATCCTTTTGGAGCCATCGAGAAACGTTCTGTTTTTATTAATGATTTTATAGAAAAACATCCCAACACAATAGTCGTTGATGCCGGGGATTTTTTCCCAGTTACCAAACGTCCTTTCCTGGACAGCCTAATTGTTGAAGCATATAATTCTTTACCCTATGATGCAGTACTTGCGGGTGACCAGGAATTATCCAGGAACAACTTGTCTCATTTTGCAAAAAAATTGAAATACCCGTTCCTTGCTGCAAATTTGAATAACCACAATGAGCTTAGCTTAGACAGTCATGTTATTTTGAGTAAGGGAAATTATAATATAGGTATTATCGGAACAGTGCATCCCAGTGTATTTCGATTTTATCCAAAGGAAATTAAAGAAACACTGAAGTTTGAAGATCCCGAAGAAATCATCAGAGATTTTATATATGATTTTTCTGATTCGCTGGATTTAATACTTGCCTTAAGCCACCAAGGCCATGACAAGGATGTGCAAATGGCTGAAGCAGTGTCTGGTCTAAATGTGATTATTGGCAGCCATTCCCAAACCAAGTTGGATAAAGGTGAAAATATTAATGATTGTTTAATCGTTCAAGCAGGTAAGGAGGGATATTATGTGGGTGTCGTTGAGATCAATTTTAACGACGAAATGGAGATTATTTCTTCTTCTTCACGCATTGAGACCATGACCCTGGAAATGGAAGACGATCCCTATATTATGAAATTGATCGACGCATTAGAAAAAGAAACAGGCCATATAAACCGCAATAAACTTAAACATCTGAAATCTGAGTAATGGATGTAATTATAGAAGCATTAGTAGAAAACCCAGTGTATTTGGCAGTTGCAGTTGTTCTTGCATTAATCATCTTATTTGGTTTGATCAGAAAATTGATCAAGCTTGTTTTGGTCGTCGCGGCCATTTTAGTGATATATGTTGCCTATCTAGCATGGAGCGGTGAAGGAGTGGATATGGATCGAATCAAGGAAGGTGTTCAATCTGCCGGAGAGACCATTTCTGAAAAAGCTGAAGATATCAGTGAATCAGTAAAGGAGAAAGTAGGCGAGGCCGTTGAAGAAAAACTGGATGAAAAGACCGAAGAGCTGTTTTCTCCTAATTGATAGCGTCTCTCAAACGCCCTGTTAACAGTTTCACAATCCCCTGCATGATCTCCATATTGGAACTCATGATCTCATAAAAGTCCTCTTGAGTGATCTTTAACAAAGTGGCATCTGTTTCCATGGTCACATCCGCCGATCGTGGTTCTTGGTCCAGCAATGCCATTTCTCCCAGGCAGG
>Ga0208640_1000040_pt1 | contig 61061 bp, 64 predicted proteins | sample ETNtaG_23_FD_185774 | JGI IMG/M metagenome (GOLD analysis project Ga0208640, IMG submission 185774) | Marine microbial and viral communities from oxygen minimum zone, Eastern Pacific Ocean - ETNP201310SV72 (SPAdes) (version 2) | ecosystem: Environmental > Aquatic > Marine > Oceanic ... | reverse complement strand
AAAAAAGTTTTTAGACATAAAATTGGTTCGTCCCAAAAGAAAGATGAACTAATTTATGAGGAGCTTGACGAAAGATTCACAGTAGGAATGGGAGGTTTAACTTCAGATGAAAAGTTTTTTTTAATTAGTGCATCTGACCATTCCACAACTGAAACACATTACTTCACTTCAGATTCTGCAAACGCAGAAGAAAAAATAATATTAAAGTTATTTCAAAAACGTAGTGAAAAAATCAGGTATTCACTCGATTCCTGGCAGAGTTATTTCTGGATTCATACGAACCAAGACAAATCGCCTGATTTCAAAATTTGCAGGTGTAAACATGAAAATATTAACAGCTGGGAAGATTTTATTCCGGCCAAAAAAGAAGTAGTAATTGGAAGCTTTAATTTCCTTGATAACTGGATGATTAGAGGAGAAACCTCTAATGCATTACCTAAACTGTTTGTAAGATCTCTAAAGACCAATGAAGAAGAAGAGTTGGTTTTTGCCGACGAAAAAGTTTGGAGTCCATCTGTTTCTGAAATGCAAAAGGAAACAAATACAGATAATATTTATATTGGCTATTCCTCTCCAAGGACTAATCCAAGAGCTTATATTTATAATCTCAGAACAAAGGAAAAAAAATTTGTAAAAGAACAAGAAGTCCTAGATAAAAATTATTCTCCAAAAAATTACATTACTGAAAGATTAGAATGTAAATCTCATGATGGAAGATTAATACCTTTAACCATAACTCGACATAAAGAAACCAAGGTTGATGGAACCGCTGATATTTTATTATATTCGTATGGCAGTTATGGTAACAGTTTAAGTTTTGACTTTTCAAATACTAGGCTGACTTTACTTAATAGACACATTATTTGGTGTGATGCATCAGTCAGAGGCGGACGTGAGCGTGGAGAAATCTGGCACGAAGAAGGAAAAATGCTAAATAAGAAGAATACTTTTGAAGATTACATATCTGCTGCAAAGTTTTTGATTGAGAAAAAATATACTTACAAAGGTGGTATTGTGGGATATGGAGGAAGTGCTGGCGGCCTTTTATTAGGAGCAGTAGTTAATCAAGCCCCAGAATTATTTTTAGGGATGGTGATTCAAGTTGGATTCCTCGATGCTCTGACAACTAATGTTGATCACTCCTTGCCTTTGAGTCTTGGGGAGATAACTGAATTCGGTAACGGCAAAGATAATCCCGGTCATTTTAAGTACATAAAATCTTACTCTCCTTATCACAACATTAAACAAATGGACTATCCTAATTTACTATTAGTCACAAATCTAAAAGATGTGAGAGTCCTCTTCGACGAGCCTACAAAATTTACAGCTAAACTTAGACAATATAAAACTGATAAAAATTTATTACTTTTAAAATGTGAATTAGAAGATGCAGGACATGGCGGAAAATCTGGAAGAGACTCGGCTATTGAAGAAATCGCTTTTGATTATAGTTTTATTTTAAAAATTACAGACAAATTAAATACTTAACCTTGAAATTTTAAAAACAATTCCCATATAAATAATAGTGAGTTGCCATTGCGGGACTCATTAGGTGAAAGCTCACCGAAATAGTACTTGCTTAATGAAAGGAGTAAATTATGAAAGAACTATCTATATTTAATCAACTGAGACCAGTTACTGTTGGGTTTGACAGTGTATTTGATAATTTTGAAAGAATGTTTTCTGACGATTTTTTCAATGCCCCATCAAATTATCCAGCTTATAACATCGTTAAAACAAAAGATAATCATTACGATGTAGAAGTTGCTTTAGCAGGATTCAATAAGAAAGACATTATGGTTAGTTATGCTGACGGACAATTGTCTATCGAATCTGTTAAAAACGACAAAACTAAAGAAAAAGATGAAAACGGAATCATACATCGTGGTATCGCAAAGAGGTACTTCAAGAAAAGCTTTAGTGTTGCTGACAACTGCGAAGTTAAAGGCGCAGAGCTAAAAGACGGATTGCTTAGAGTCTCGCTGGAAAGAATAATTCCAGAAGCGCAAAAACCAAAAGTGATTGATATCAAATAATCATTTTAATAGATAGAGGCGACTATTTATGTCGCCTCTTAACCTCAAAAACAGCCTTTGGATTCAAATCCGGTAACCATATTCGCTTCGTCGACAGTAAACTTCCGAACACATTCAAGTCCATATTTTTTAGACTTATAAATTAGATTTCTAAAACCTTTTTCATCCACAATTTCTTCGGTTGGATTTCCTAATTCTATTCGAACATAACTTTGATTTTTTCCGATATACGTTGAAAGTTTTTGATTCTCCTCCTTTAACGTTTTTTGAATTTTTGTATCAACGGTTTTACACCCATTTAAAATAAACAAACTTGAAAGCAGTATAGACAGTAAAATAATTCTCATAGTCACAACTTAACATAGAATAATATAAATTTTATAAACGAATATAAACCCGCAGGTTGAATTCTATGTCTATTATTCACACTATATAACACTTATTTTCTTGTGACTTCTTTCAAATGGTTTATTAAGATCTCTTCATCAATTTAGGAGGAAATATGCTTGATAAATATTTTGAATATAAAAAACATAAAACCTCGTTTAAAACAGAAGTCACCGCAGGAGTAACGACCTTCTTGACGATGGCGTATATAATGTTTTTAAACCCAGTTATATTAGCTGACGGTGGTTTTGATTTTGGCGGCGTCTTTACGGCCACTGTATTAGCGACAGCTATTGCCTGTTTCATTATGGGCTTTTATGGTAAGACCTGGCCGATAGGCTTGGCGCCCGGAATGGGCTTAAACGCCTTCGTGGCATACGGAGTTTGCCTGGGTATGGGTCACACTCCAGCCGAGGCATTGGGCGCAGTGCTTGTAGCAGGAATCTTGTTCGTTATAATTTCATTGACCCCCATCCGTGCATGGATCATTAATTCAATTCCAAAAAGTTTAAAACTTGGAATCGGCGCAGGCATCGGTTTATTTTTAGCAATTATTGGCCTAGAAATTATGGGTGTGGTCGCTGATCACCCCGTCACCTTGGTCACTTTAGGAAATCTGAAGAGCCCAATCGTCTTGCTAGCAGCATTAGCATTTGTGGTTATGATTGTTTTAGAAAAAAAGAAAGTCAAAGGTAATATCATTATTGGTATTATTGTTTTTAGCGCAATCGCATGGATATTTGGACTTGCGAAATTTAATGGTGTGGTTGGTGCGATTCCACCGATGACACATTTGTTCCAGTTTGATCTTGGAGCAGCTTTGTCAGCGTCAATGGCCACTGTCGTATTTACACTTTTCTTTGTTGACTTTTTTGATACAGCAGGAACGCTCACTTCGGTAGCGAACGTTGCTGGAAAAATTGATAGCAAAGGTAGAGTACAGGATATTGAAAAAGCAATGCTTTCTGATTCTGTAGGTACTGTTGCAGGCGCCGTGATGGGCACTACAACTGTTACGAGCTATGTAGAATCTGGTGCCGGTGTGAAGGCTGGTGGCCGTACTGGAATGACTTCACTTGTAATTGGAGTTCTATTCTTGGCTTGCTTATTCTTTGCTCCGCTAGCCACATCATTACCAAAAGAAATAGATGGGGCTGCCCTAGTCTACGTTGCGGTTCTTTTTGTAAGAAATATTGTGGATATTGAGTGGGAAGACATCGCCGAGTCAGCCCCTGCAGTACTTGCAATGATAGCGATGCCTCTGACGTATTCAATTTCTAACGGGATTGCTATGGCATTTATTGCATACGCGTTAATTAAAATTCTTAGCGGAAAAACTCAAGGAGTATCACCTGCAATTTGGGTGGTTGCGGTTTTAAGCGTTATTAGTTTCGCAGTATAGATTAAAAAATTTAAATATTAAAATAAAAAGGGCCGGATTTATTCTGGCTCTTTTTTTTTACTTGTTATGCCTCTTTTTTATGTCTTCAATTCTAATTTCTTCGTAATGCTCGAAAGGTTGCACTATCCAGGGATTATCTTTTAATCTCACTGCGCAAAAATCTGGTTCAAAAGTTGATTTCTTTTTTTTCCATAAAGTTGCTGTTTTTATATCTTCGATTTTACCTTTTATTGGCTCATATCTTCTTAACCAATCCACGCTTTTATTTAAAGTAATTCCCGTATCTGAGAGATCGTCACACAATAATATTTTCCCACCCATATTTTTTGCAATTGAGCTCATTTCTCGTGAAAAAACAATATCTCCTTGCTCATCTTCAACCCCTTTACCACTATAAGATTCGACTGCTAAATATGAGCATTTTAATTTAAAAACCCTACTTAACAAATCAATCATAGGAGCGCCTCCACGCATTATACCAACCAGTAAAGTCGGTTTATAACCGCTATCGTGAACCATGATAGCTAATTTTTCGACAGTCTTATTATATTCGTCCCAGGAAACAATTAATTTTTCTGACATACTAGTTCTGCTATCATAGTTAAAAAAAACTTAATTAAAAAGGAGAAAATTTATGTCCAAAGGATATTGGTTAGCAACTTATAAAAAAATAGAAAATAAAAGTAATCTTGGAAACTATGCTGCAAAAGCAACTGATGCGATAAAAAGTTACGGTGGAAATCCACTTGTTAGAGGGGGAAAATACAAATGTCTTGAAGGAAATGATTTTCTAAGAACTGTAATTTGGGAATTTCCAACCTATGAAACGGCAGAAAAATGCTACAATTCGAAAGAATACCAGGAAGCTTGGAGTTTAGCCAAAAGTTCAACGGAGAGAAATTTAGAAATTGTAGAAGGTCTTTAAATTTTTTTTTTTGCTCTTAGGTTAAAATAGTTTGGATAAAAAATTACTCTATTTAATACTCAACATCTGTTGAATCAATTGATCTCCATATATACCAAGTAAAAACACTTCTGTAACCAGCGTGTAGTTTAGAAATTTTGTTAAGAAATTTCTCACCAGGTGGATAACCTGTTTTATAATTTTTAGATATAGCTCGAAGAAATCCTATATCACTAGTTGGAAATATATCTGGTCTATTTAAGTTAAACATTAAAAACATTTGAGCGCTCCAAATGCCTAATCCCTTTAGTTTGGTTATGTAATCGATGGCTTTGTGGTCATTCATTTTCTTGAGATCTCTAACATTGAAAGATTTATTTTTAAAAGCTTTGGCAATATTTTTTAAATAACTAATTTTTTGACGTGACAGACCTGCTCCTTTTAAATTACGAGATGGTATTCTTGATACTATATTAGGAGTAATACGTTTTTTACATTTTTTTTCAAATTTTGACCAAATGGAGTCAGCAGCTTTAGTACTTATTTGCTGCCCAACGACTGTTCGACATAAAGAATAAAAAGGATTCTTTCTAGTGGTTAAAAAACCTTTATTATATTTTTTTATTATCTTTCTTAAAACCGGATCTCTTTTAGATAGTATTCTCTTTGCCTTTTGCCAATAAACTGGAGAGCGTCTCATTGTTGTCTAGGCATAATAACAGCTTTTTTAAGCTGACGTTCTCTTGTGAAAATGATTAAAGAAGAAACAACAATTAGTCCTGCCCCAAATATTGTGTAAGAAGATGGTATCTCTTGAAAAATAAAAAATCCAAAGGTAATTGCATACAGAAGTGCAAGATACTTAAGAGGAGTTGTTAAAGATACTTCAGCAAGTTTGTAAGATTGTGTCAAAAGTAGATTTGCAACAGATCCAAAAATACCAATCAAAATAAGCAAAATAAAATCAATTTTTGTAGGCATCAACCAACCGCCAAAAGGAAGTGTTGCAAGTCCACCTAATCCACTAACCAAAGTAAAATAAAATGCAATTAACCATACACTTTCACCGCAAAGTGTTAATTTACGAATAAAAACACAAACAGCTGCGAAACCTAAACAAAAAATAATTGGAAATATGTAATAATAATTCATTGTGACAAAGCCTGGCCTAGAAATAAAAATAACTCCAATAAATCCTATAATTACGGCACTCCATCTGGTTACCCTAACTTTTTCATTTAAAAAAAATATACTAAAAATAGTTACGAATATCGGACCAGCAAATGTCATCGCAACGGTTTCAGCTAATTGCAAGTTTCTTAAAGCAATAAAAATAGCAGCCATAGCAATGGCTCCGAAGAATGCTCTGCAAAAATGTAATCCAATCCTTTGAGTTTTATAAAAATTCTTTAGACGATTTTTTGGAATCAGAAAAAAAATTGGTATAAACCCGAATAAAGAGCGAAAGAATAGTATCTGACCGACAGCATATTCATCTGTCACTTTGACAAGAATGTCCATTAGCGAAAAAAACGTCACGCTAATGAGCATGTAAAATGCTCCTAAAATATTTTTATTCATTTTTTTTATTTGTTTTATATTGTGAACACTATTATTAATATTAGAAAATTATGCAATCAGCCATTTTAGCCTTGGGATGTTTCTGGAGTCCTGAAGATAAATTTCGGAAAATAAAAGGTATAACCTCAACAGAAGTTGGTTACTGTGGAGGAAATAATCCTAAAGTTGCTTACGAAGAGGTATGTAGAGGAACCACGGGTCATGCAGAAGTTGTAAAACTTGAATTTGATGAAAAAACAATTTCTTATGAAGATATAATTAGATTTTTCTTTAATTTTCATAATCCAATACAAGTAGATGGTCAAGGTCTAAATATTGGAACTAATTATAGAAGTGAAATATTCTATATTTCTGAAAACCAAAAAAAAACAGCTGAAAAAATTTTAAATAAACTAAATGAAAAATTTAAAGGAAAGATAGCTACGAGAATATCTATAATAAAAAATTATTGCAAAGCTGAAGAATACCACCAAAAGTATTTTCAAAAAAAACTCCAAAATGACATTAGTTTCAACTGAATGGCTTAACGACAATTTAAATAAGGTTAAAATTTTTGATGCATCGTGGCATCTTTTAGCTAGCCGAAACGGGTTTAAAGAATATCAAAAAGAACATATAGAAAATGCTATTTTTTTTGATTTAGACAAACATTCCAATCAACAAAAGGAGATGCCTCACAACCATTTTCTTCCCGAAAAAAAACAGTGGGAAGCAACACTTTCAACAATGGGCATTTCAAATAATGATCGAGTGATTATTTATGATAACAGCGACTTAATTAGTAGCTGCCGCTGTTGGTTTCAGTTTATATATTTTGGGCATTCACCAAATTTAGTTTTTATTTTAGATGGAGGTTTAAAAAAATGGAAGTTAGAAAAAAGAAAAGTAATCAGTCAAGAAACAAAAATTATACCTTCTAAATATTTAGCTAAAGAAAATGAACATTTTGTAAAAAATAAATTGCAAATAAGTGAAAATATTAATAAAAAAGAATTTGTTTTAGTTGATGCGCGAAGTAAGAAACGATTTTTAGGTCTAGTACCTGAACCAAGGCCAAATGTCAGAAGTGGTGCAATTGAAGGATCAAAATGTTTGCCATTTTCAGAATGCATAAACCCTAAAGATAATACTTTTTTAAATAAAAATATCTTAGAAGAAAAGTTTAAGTCAATTGGAATAATTGATGATAAAAATGCTGTTTTTACATGTGGTTCTTCGGTCACCGCATCAGTATTAGGGGTTGCTTATTCTTTGATAAATAATAAATATATGCCAATTATTTATATAGGTTCATGGAGTGAATACGGTAAAATTAAATGAAAAGATCAAAAAAAATAACTACTGCAATAATAATATTTTTTTTCATTATTATTCTAATTATTGTTGGAAGATATTCTGTAGGTCTCTACTTTAAGAAAAAATTTTCTAAACGACCACCTTCAGGTGTAATCGTTCAAGTACTTACAAATAAAAGTTTTAGCCAATCTTTAGAAAGCTACTGTACTTCTTTAAGTAGTAAGACTGCTTCCTTCAAAATTAGAAAGAACGAATTATTAGAACAAATAAACTTTAGCAAAAAAGTTAATAAGGGAGATGTAATAGCTAAATTGTCATCTAAAAATATTGCCGCTCCTTTTTCAGGTATAATTGGCAAAAGAGGAATTAGTGGAAGTAGTTTAGGCTCTGAAAATACAATCATATTAACTTTAGATGACTCCAGAAAGATATTATGCGACCTAAAAATACCGGAAGTTTATGCTGCAATTTTGAAAAAAGATTTAAAACTAAGAGCAACATTTTCAGCATATAAAGATAAAATTTATGAAGGAAAAATTGAATCAGTAGCATCACGTGTAGATCCTCAAACTAGAAGCATATTAGCAAGAGCAAAAATTAATAATGAAAATTCTGAAATAATTCCTGGTTCTCTTCTTGAAATCGAAATACTTTATAATGAAAAAGATGCTTTAAGTGTTCCTGACACAAGCATTATGTATGAAGGTAGTAAAAAATTTATCTATAAAATAATAGAAAATAACATAATTAAAAAAATAGAAATTGAAACAGGAGTTCGCAACCAAGGAAATCTTGAAGTTTTAAATGGACTGAATGAAGGTGACAAAATTGTAGCCGAAGGACTTACAAAAGTTAAACCAGACATGAAAGTAAAACCTATTATCAAATCACAATAATATAAATTATCTATGTTCATTACCGATCTTTCTATTCGCAGACCAGTCGTATCAGCAGTTTTTTCAATGATACTTGTGATCTTCGGATTATTTGTGTTCTTTAAATTACCAGTAAGAGAATTGCCTTCCGGTCTCCAACCACCTGTAGTTCAGGTTCAGGTTGATTATCAAGGAGCTAGTGCCGAAATTATTTCAAGCGAAATCGTTGAAATATTAGAAGACGTAATCGGAGGAGCCGAAGGAATAAAGAATATCGATTCAACTTCGGAAAATGGAAGAGGAACAATTAAAATTGAATTTGATACCAGCATCAATTTAGATGCTGCTGCAAACGATATAAGAGATAGGGTTAGTAGAGTGTCTGACAATCTTCCAGAAGATTCTAAAGCTCCAGAAATATTGAAACAAGGTGCTGGCTTTACAACATCTATGTGGGTAAGTGTTTCTACTACCGTTTGGTCAGACTTGGAAATTGGAGACTATACCAGACGGTATCTTGTTGACAATTTTTCAAATGTTCCTGGTGTTGGCAGAGTACTTGTAGGAGGACTGAGAGAATTAAGTGTAAGAATTTATATAGATCCAATTAAACTTGCTGCCAATGATCTTACGGTTCAGGATATAGAACAATCTTTACGAAGAGAAAATATTAGTCTTCCTGCTGGAATTTTGGAAGCAAGCAATGTCGATTTAACCATTAATCTTGACAAAGCATACAAAGATTTAGACTCAATTAAACGGTTGCCAATAAAAAAAGTTAATAATAGTGTTATTCGTTTAGAAAATATTGCTGAGGTAAAATATGGTCCTGTTAGCGAGAAGACTCTTTTTAAAAGTTATAGTAAAGGCGGAGAACCGAATGAAAAAGTTGTTGGAATCGGTATTTATGCAAAAAGTGGCGCATCTACTGTAGAATTATCGAAAAAAATAAGAGAAAGAATAAAAGTAGTTCAAAAAACTTTGCCCGATGCACTTAAATTGGGTGTTGCTTTTGATAGAGCTACTTACATCAATGCCGCCATAAACGAGGTATACAAAACATTAGCTATAGCTTTTATATTAGTCGTAATAATAATTTATTTATTTCTCGGTAATTTAAAAGCTGTCATCGTTCCTGCGGTAGCTTTACCAGTCAGTTTAATTTCCGCAGCTTTGGGCCTCTGGTTTTTTGGTTTATCTATAAATATTTTTGTACTTCTTGCGGCAATTTTAGCAATCGGAATCATAACCGATGATAGCGTTATTATGACAGACGCAATCTATCAGAGAATAGAAAATGGAGAGACTCCTTTGGTGGCTGCTGTAAATGGATCAAAAAGTGTAACTTTTGCAATCATTTCAACTACGCTTGTTTTAGTGGCAGTTTTCTTGCCATTAATTTTCATAGCGGGAATATCTGGAACCTTATTTAGAGAAACTGCAATTTCTTTAACTTTTGCTATTGTTGTATCCTCTTTTGTAGCATTGACTCTTTCACCAATGCTTGGAAGTAAGTTTCTTAATAAAAATACAAAAAAAACAAAAATTGTTTTAAAATTTGAAAAATATTACAAATATTTTTTAGAATTTTACTCCGAAACATTAAATTATTGGATTACCAAAGATAAATTCGTAACTGGTTTTATATTTTCTGTTGTTGTTGTATCTGTATTGCTCTTTAATTTTGCGCCAAAAGAATTGCTTCCTCAGGAAGATAGAGGTGTTTATTTAATCATTGGTAAGACTGATGAGGGAAGTTCATTTCAATATACCGCTGATAAAGCTGAAGAAATAGAAGGAAGGTTAACTCCTTTAATTGAAAAAGAAGATGAATCGTACAAAAGAATAGTTATGAGAGTGCCAGGTTTTGGAAGAGCAAGCAAATCTTATAACAGTTTTATCATTATCGCATTACTCGACAATTGGAAAAACAGAGATGAAAGTGCAAAAAAAATTATGAGAAAAGCCATGGGAAAAATTGTAACCGTGCCACAAGCTCTCGCATTTCCAATAAGTCCACAATCTATTCGAGTTAGTCAGTTCAATAAACCAATTCAACTAGTTTTATTAGGAAAAAACTATGAAGAATTAGAGCTGTGGCAAAAAATAATAATGATGGAGTTGAGAAAGAATAGAAATTTAGCTGCTGTTGAATCAGACTACTCTAAAAATAAGCCCGAAATAAAACTAATAATAAATAGAAAAAAAGCACAGGATTTGGGAGTTTCCATACAATCTATTGGTACAACGGTCAGTACACTTTTTTCTGGCAAAACTGTTACAAAATTTAATCAACTCGGTAAAGAATATCCAATAATTCTTCAAGCTAATATTAAAAATAGAAAAAAAAGTGAAAGTTTAAGTAAAATTTTTGTACGTTCAGATACTACAAAAAAATTAATATCACTAGTTAATCTTGTTGAATTCGAAGAAGTTGGTTCAGCAAAAATTTTAGCACGATATGATAGGCAACGTGCCGTTACCATTAGCGCAAGATTAATTGGAGATTATACTCTTTCAGAGGCTTTAAATTTTCTTGAAACAACAGTCAGTAAAAATACTCCAGAAGCAAGGATCGAATGGAAAGGCAAATCCGAAGAATTAAAAGAAACCAGTAATGAATTATTTATTATATTTGCACTCGCTTTATTAACGGCCTTTTTAGTGATGGCTGCAAACTTTAATAGTTTTATTCATCCAGCTGTTATTATGTTAACAGTTCCATTAAGTGTGTTTGGTGGAATTGTTTTTATTTTGCTTTTTAATTCGAGTATAAATATCTTTTCGCAAATCGCATTAGTAATTCTAATTGGAATTTCTACCAAAAATTCAATTTTAATAGTTGATTGGGCAAACCAACTAAGACGGACTGGAAAAAATATTCAAAGTGCCGCTTTAGAAGCTTGTAGAAGAAGATTTCGTCCAATTATTATGACGTCACTTTCAACTATGATTGCAATGGTTCCATTGTTAATCGGAAATATAGGCCCGGGTGCTGGAGAAGGTAGTCGTTTAGCTGTCGGTGCAACAATATTTGGAGGAATGCTTATATCAACTTTTTTCACACTTTATGTGACGCCAACAATGTATGTTCTTCTCACAAAAAATACTAGAAGAATTGATGCAATTGATATTCAACTAAACAAAGAACTTAAAAGATAATATATTTTTTTTTGTCCAAACTTTTTTGGCATTCTGTTAATTGATTTCTATAAATTTTCGATTGTTTTTGAACATTTTTGGCAAAAATGATTGCTTTTTTGTCTGATTTATAAGCTTTATTTGCATAATTTCCCCATCCCAAATAATAGTTCAAATATTGCCGATAAGAATCGTTAAAAGGAATTTTATTAATCTTATTTGTTTTGTATATATACCAACCAATGAACATGACTGAGTCTTTAAAACGCGTGCGTAAAGCTAGTGGACTATCGGTTTCAGTTTTATACAATTCCCACGTTTTTTTAATTGCCTGAGAATATCCAAATGAACTCGACGGTCTTTTGTAAGGAACTATTTTAAACAATTTTGTTCTTTTAGGTTTTGCCCAGCGATTAAAACCAGATTCTTTATTCACGAAAGCAAGAATTACATGAACAGGTGCACCATATTTTTCAGAACTATTTTTTGCATGTTTGTACCACAAATAACGTTCTGAAAATATACTGCATGCATTTTGAGTATTTTTTGGAATGGAACTACAAGAAACTAATAAAGAAAAAATAAGAAAGTGAAGAAACTTTATTCTAATATTATTTAAAATCTTCTTTGGCACGTTCTAAAGCAAGTGACATTTGTTTTCTAATTTCCGAATCATCCATACTTATAGCAGAATTCTCAAAATCTTTCTTAACTTTCCTAAATACATCTTCATTACCAGTTTCTTCCATGTCTGCTTTTATAAGTTCTTGAATGTAATTTTGTTTTTCCTCGTCATTTTTTCCAAGATTTGAACTGACCCATGCCGCTAAGTATTTATGAGATCTAGCTCCAACTTTAAATTGTAATTCTTGATCCTTCACAAATTTTTTTTCGAAACTCTTTTCTCTTTCATTAAATTTATTCATGGTTTGTTCAAAAATTTATAAATTACAACTAATAAATAAGCAACTAGTACTCCAGCAAAATTAGCAAAAACGTCATAAATTTCAAAGGCTCGATTGGGTACTATAAATTGTAAAACTTCAAGAACAATAGATAAAAAGAAAAGGCCGTAAACCACTTTTTGAAAATTACGGTTTCTCAAATAAAGACATAAACCAAACATAGATATGTAAAAATAATAGATAAAATGATTAATTGCAGTCCCAAAAGGATTGTCAATTATATCAGGTTGTCTACCAAGATCGCCGTAAAGAAGAAAACCCAATAAACTTCCTGGAAATAAGGAAATTACAATTAAAAAAAGTACCGAGAAATGAAAAATAAATTTTAAACTACTGATCACTTTATCCATGTATACAATTCTATATAATGAGTCGTATTATATTTTATAGAACATGAATAACCTAATTTTAGTGCGTCACGGTCAAAGTCTGTGGAATCTGGAAAGGCGTTTCACAGGCTGGACTGATATTGATTTAACCGAGCAAGGAAAATCTGAAGCTAAATATGCGGGAGAATTAATTAATAGGACAAACATTGAATTTAATACATATTTCACATCTTTTCAAAAAAGAGCAATTAATACCTTAAAAATAATTTTAGACATTTTGAACAAAAAAAATTCAGAAACCAAGCATGCTTGGCAATTAAATGAAAGGCACTACGGAGCTTTAACTGGACTTAATAAAGATGAAATGATTAAAAAACACGGAAGAAATCAGGTCCATATTTGGAGAAGGTCCTATGATGTATCTCCTCCTCCCATGGAAAAAACACACCCCTATCATCCATCACGTAATAAAGCTTACGTAACTATTCCCACGAATAAAATTCCTAGTAGTGAATCTTTAAAAGGTACTTTTGAACGTGTTATACCATATTATGAAGAAAATATAGCACCACTAATTTCTTCCCAAAAAAATATTTTAATCTCTGCCCATGGAAATTCATTGAGGGCTATTTGTAAAAAACTATTAAATATTTCCAATAAAAAAATTGTAGATTTTGAAATCCCAACAGGAAATCCTTTATTAATTACTTTTGATGAAAATTTAACAGTTAAACAATATAAGTACTTAGATACTAAAAGAGCAAGAAATATATTATTTAATGTTTAAAATATTTTTCCAATAAACGATTATAAACATTTATAGTACTTACATGTAAAAAATTAACATTACTTTCCATTCCAAATAAATTACTGTTTCGAATAAGTCGGTCCCAAATTTTATTTATTGAAAAAGCTTTTAAATTTAAATGATCGAAAGCATTGGATGTTAAAATTTGAATACCAGTATAAATATACTTTAAATTTTCTTTATCCTTTCTATTAATTAAGTTATTTTCCAAATTAAAATCTCCCTTGAAAGATCGGTCAAAACTTTTGTTCTTATTAACAACAAGTAAAAAACATTTATTTTTTTTATTTATAAAAAACTCTTTTTCCATCTCTCTTAACTCTTCTAAATAATTCGAATTCCAAATTGTGTCCGGATTAACAACTATAAAAGGTTCATTTGAGAAATGTTGAAGGGCATTTAATATTCCTCCTCCAGTATCCAAAATTTTGTCTTTTTCATTCATCGTAGTAATTGCTATATTAAATTCGTTTTTCTTGATATAATCTATAATCTGATCACCCAGATAATGAACATTAACTACAACTTGTTTTATTCCAAACTGCTCTAATATATTTAAAGTATTGGATAACAATGTTTTACCACCAATTTTTAATAATGGTTTAGGGCTAGAAAGTGTTAAAGGGCGAAGCCGCCTACCAAAACCAGCACAAAGAATCATTGCTCTTGTTATTTTCATACTTTTTGTATTTGATATAAAATCTTTTAATAATGTATTGGTCTTTTATCAACTGCTAACGCAGCTTCTTTAACTGCTTCTGTATGTGTAGGATGAGCGTGGCACGTTCGAGCAACATCTTCTGAGCTTGCACTAAATTCCATTGCTAAAGCCATTTCTGCTATCATAGTACCAACATGAGATCCTATCATGTGCGCTCCTAAAATTTTATCTGTTTTTTTACTGGCAATTATTTTTACAAAACCTTCTGTTTCGTTATTAATCTTAGCTCTTGAATTTGCCAGAAAAGGAAATTTTCCAACTTTATATTCAATCTTTTCTTTTGTAAGTTCTTCTTCCGTTTTGCCAACAGTAGCGACTTCTGGATTTGTATAAATAACAGCGGGTATAACTTCGTAATTAACATGTCCTGCTTGACCAGCAATTATTTCTGCTACTGCTATCCCTTCATATTCGGCTTTATGTGCTAGCATCGGACCGGGTATGACATCACCGATAGCATAAATATTTTCAAATTTTGTTTGAAATTTTTTATTAACCATAATTCTACCTTGAATATCTTTTTTAACACCTATTTTTGTCAAATTTAATCCTTCAGTATTTGGTTTTCTTCCCACCGCAACCAAAACTTTATCTGTATGAAGTCTTGTTCTTATAGTTTTTTCTTTATCCGCAAAATCAACAACTGCCTGATCTTTTGCTACACTGACTGCAGTTACTTTTGAATTCAATTTAAAATTAATCCCTTGTTTTTTAAGAATTTTTAAAAATTCAGTTGAAATATCACTGTCCATACCTGGAATAATATGATCCAAAAATTCAATTACAGTAACGTTGGATCCTAATCTTTTCCAAACAGAGCCCATTTCTAGTCCTATGTAACCTCCCCCAATAATAATTAATTCCTTGGGTACCTTATTAAAAGATAAAGCCCCAGTAGATGAAACAATAATTTTCTCATCAATTTTTATTCCTGGTAAAGATGCTGGAATAGATCCCGTACTTATTACTATATTCCTAGTTTGATAATTTAATTTTTTTTTAGACTCATCAACAACTGTAACGGTATTTTGAGACGTTATGGAACCATTACCCTTCAAATAGGTAATTTTGTTTTTTTTAAATAAATATTCCACTCCTTTTGTAAGCATTAATACCGATTTATTTTTATTCTCCATCATTTTAGATAAGTTGAGTTTGATGTTACTAGCTTCTATTCCTAAATTGTTAAATTCCTTTTGAGCTTTATGATAGTTTTCAGATAAATTAAGCAAACTTTTGGAAGGTATACAGCCCACATTTAAACAAGTGCCGCCCAAAGTTTCTCTTGATTCTACGCAAGCTGTTTTAAAACCTAATTGTGCTAATCTAATTGCACAAACGTAACCGCCTGGACCTCCTCCAATAACAATTACGTCAAAACTTTTTTGCATTTCAATGATCTAAAAACAATTTGCGTGGCTCTTCGAGACATTCTTTTACAGTTCTCAGGAAGGAGACAGCTTCCTTTCCATCAACAATTCTATGATCGTAAGATAAAGCCAAATACATTACGGGTCTTATGACGACTTTGCCTTCTTTTGCAATTGGTCTTTCTACTATGTTGTGCATCCCAAGTATCCCTGTCTGAGGTGGATTTAAAATAGGGGTACTCAGCATGCTACCAAACAAGCCAGCGTTTGAAATGGTAAAAGTTCCTCCCTGTAAATCATCAATAACTATTTTCCCCTTCCTTGCCTTTTCAGCTAATAAAAATATGTTCTTTTCTATATCAGCAAAAGATAACTCCTCAGCTTTTTTAAGAACAGGAACTACCAAACCTTTATCCGTACTAACTGCAACACCAATATTATAATAATTTTTATATATGATTTCGTTTCCCTCTATTTCTGCATTTATTGTGGGAAAGTTTTTAAGTGCAACTACACAAGATTTAACAAAAAAAGACATAAAGCCCAATTTGACCGAATATTTTTTTTGAAAATTTTCTTTGTAATCTTGTCTCATTTGAATAATATTTTGCATATCAACTTCATTAAAAGTTGTTAACATAGCAGCATTATCTTGAGCTTCCTTTAATCTCTTAGCAATAGTTACTCTCAGTTTTGTCATTTTTACCCTCTCCTCAGGCCCATGGGTAGCTTTACGAATTGATGGCTGAGGAACACTGTTCATTAAATTAAGCAGATCGCCCTTGGAAATTCTTCCATCTTTTCCACTTCCTTCAATATTTGAAAGATCGATTTTATTTTCTTCAACTATTTTTCTTACCGAAGGTGATAAATTTTGTTTAGTTCTTGGAGGTATATGCTTTTGTTCTTGTTCATTCTTTAGGCTTGCATTCGAATTATTAATCTCAGTGTCTGATAAGGTATTTAAAATTAAAGGTTTTTCTTTTTTGTGTTCTTCTTCAACTGCATCAACAAGATTTAGTAGTTCTTGGTTTTTCAAGTCAGTTTTTTTACTCTTTTTATCGATGGTTCTCTTTTTTTTAACTGTTCTAGATGGTGCATATGCTTGCTGTTGTCCATTTTCCTCTTGGACGATGGTTTCGACTGAGCTTGATTTTCCTTCTTTAATAGTACCTAATAAAGCGCCCACTTCTACTATAGAACCTTCTTCTACTTTAATTGACGTCAAAGTTCCGCTCGATGGAGAAGGAACTTCAATATTAACTTTATCGGTTTCTAATTCTACTAAAGGTTCATCTGAATCTACGGTATCACCAACCTGCTTGCACCATCTGGATACAGTTGCTTCCGTAACAGATTCTCCTAAAGATGGTACTAAAATTTGGTTGGGCATAGTTAACTTAATACCTTTTCTATTATTTCCCTTTGCTGTGCAAGATGTTTATTCAAATATCCCGTTGCTGGAGATGCTGCTGGTGCTCTGCCAATATAGTTAACCTTACGATTCTCCGTCTTTATGTAGTTTAAAGTCCATTCAATATAATTTCTTGCAGTATTCCATGCGCCCATATTTTGGGGTTCCTCTTGACACCAGTAAAATTTTGCATTTTTATTAAACCTTCTTAAATCTTTTGCTAAAGTTTTTACAGGAAATGGATATAATTGATCTATTCGAATAAAAAACACCTGGTTATTTCTTATTTTTTCTCTAGCTTCTATAAGATCAAAATAAACTTTTCCTGAACATAGAACCACTTTCTTAATTTCCTTATCCTTTTTAAGTTTAATTAGATCGTACTCTTTAAGTTCTGCATGATCTGGAAGGACTCTGTGAAATGTGTTTTTTTTAGTAAAATCTTCTATGTTTGAAACACATCTTTTGTTTCTTAATAAAGATTTTGGTGTCATAATTATTAAAGGTTTTCTAAAATCTCTATGTATTTGTCTTCGTAAAGCATGGAAGTAATTAACAGGTGTAGTACAATTCATAACCTGAATGTTTTCTTTAGCACATGATTGCAAAAATCTTTCTAATCTTGCTGAAGAATGTTCCGGACCTTGTCCTTCATAACCATGCGGTAGTAACATTACCAAACCGCTTGCCCTAGACCATTTTCTTTCACCCGCAGTAATAAACTGGTCTATTATAACTTGCGCACCATTTGCAAAGTCTCCAAACTGAGCTTCCCATACTACCAATGTCTCTGGTTCTGAAAGAGCATAGCCATGTTCAAAACCCAGTACAGCAAACTCTGAGAGCACGCTATCAATCACCTCAAATTTTTTCTGTTTTTTGGAAATATTATTCAACGGAGTATAGTAACTGCCATTTTTTTGGTCTCGTAGTACTGAATGCCTTTGACTAAATGTTCCTCGACCAGAATCTTGACCTGAAAGCCTAACAGGATAACCTTCTTCTAATAGAGTTGCGAATGCTAATTGTTCGGCCGTAGTCCAATCAAATCCCGTTCCATTTTCAAACATTTTCTTTTTATTATCAAAAATTCTTCTTATGGTTGGATGAACGTTGAAATCTTTAGGAATATAGGTAATTCTTTTTCCAATTTTCTTAATTGTATCTACAGTTACACCTGTAACTCCCCTTTTATCCTTGCCCCTTTCAGGTTTATATCTCGACCAAACTCCTTCAAACCACTCTAGTTTTGGTTTGTATTCTTTAGCAGTTTTTAATTGCTCATCCAGAAGATTCCTAAATTCATTTTTATTTTTATTGAATTCTTCACGGGTAATTGTTCCTTCCTTTATAAGTTTTTCACCATAAACACTAAGTGATGTTGGATGTTGTTTAATTTTTTTGTACATCATTGGCTGTGTAAAGGCCGGCTCGTCGCCTTCATTGTGACCAAACCGTCTATAACAAATCATATCGACCACTACGTCTCTGTTAAACTCCTGCCTGAATTCTGTTGCTATCCTTGCGCAATGAACTACGGCTTCTGGATCATCTGCGTTCACATGTAAAATTGGTGCTTCAACCATTTTTGCTATGTCAGATGGATAAGGTGAAGATCTAGCAAATCTTGGATTCGTTGTAAAACCTATCTGATTATTCACTATGATGTGGATTGTTCCTCCTGTGCTGTGTCCCCTTACTCCGGAAAGAGCAAAACATTCAGCTACAACACCTTGAGCTGCAAAAGCAGCATCTCCATGAATTAAAATAGGAACCACTTTTTGTCTTTTAATATCTTTGTGAAAAAATTGTTTAGCACGAGTTTGACCTAACACGACAGGATCAATTGCTTCAAGATGTGACGGATTATCTGACAAACTTACGTGAACTAAGTTACCATCAAATTCCCTATTAGATGAAGCTCCTAAATGATATTTTACATCTCCTGCCGATTCAACTGTTACAGAACCAAACTCACCAGCAAATTCATTAAATATTCTTTTGTATGATTTTTGTAGCAAGTTTGCTAACACATTTAATCGACCTCTGTGTGACATACCAATTTTAACTTCTTTAACACCTAGCTGACCACCTCGCTTTATTATTTGTTCTAAGGCTGGAATTAGTGCTTCTCCACCATCTATACCAAATCTTTTGGTACCAACAAATTTAACAGCCAAAAACTTTTCAAATCCTTCTGCCTGAATTAGTTTATTTAAAATAGCTTTCTTGCCAGTATTTGTAAAATTTAATTGGTTTTCTTTTTTTTCCATTCTTTCTCTGAACCATTTTTTTTCATCAGGATCTGAAATATGCATATATTCAGCCCCTATGGTTGAACAATAAATTTTTCTAAGAGATGAAATTATTTCATTAATAGTTGCATATGGACGATCCATATATTCTCTTATGTAAATCTTTTTATTATAATCTTCTTTTTTAAAACCGTAATTGGCTGGGTGTAGTTCATTAAGATATTTTCTTTCCATCATTCCGAGTGGATCAAGATTTGCTATAAGGTGCCCTCTAATTCTATATGCTCTTATGAGAGCGATGGTCTTTACTGATTGTTCTTTTTCTTTCTCATAATTTTCCTGTGAAATTGAAATACCACTAACAGAGATTTCTCTATTTTCGATTAAATTTTTTTCTACAACCTTAGTTTTTAAAGCATCATTTTTTTTAGGTCTCCAACTTGGTCCTAATATTTCTTTTTTTATAACCTCTTGATCTTCATTAAGACCATCAAAAAATTCTACCCAACTTTGAGGGATGGATTCTGGATTATATAAATATTTTAAATATAGTTCCTTAATAAAAGGACTATTGCTACCTTGTAAAAATGAAGTTTTTTCAAAAATTATATTATCCTCGTTTAATGTCATTGATAGTAAAAATAAATTTTATCTTATTATAAAATTGATAAAACTATCTTGCAAGTTTGTCGTGCAAGGTTTTACCGATTAGCGCAGGCGACTCTGCCATTAAAATACCACATGATTTCATTTTTTCTATTTTATCCTCTGCACTACCCTTTCCTCCAGAAATAATAGCTCCTGCGTGGCCCATTCTTCTACCGGGCGGGGCTGTTTTGCCAGCTATAAATCCAACAATAGGTTTTTTAATTTTTGATGACTTAATAAATTCTGCCGCCTCTTCTTCCGATAAACCTCCAATTTCTCCTATCATTAAAATTGATTTGGTTTCTGTATCTTTCAAAAAAAGCTCTAAACAGTCAATAAAACTTGTGCCATTAATTGGATCACCTCCTATGCCTATTACCGTCGACTGACCTAATCCATTTTCACTAGTTTGCGCAACTGCTTCATATGTGAGAGTTCCTGAACGAGAAACGATTCCACAGGAACCTTTTTTATGAATATTTCCTGGCATAATACCAATTTTACACTCATCAGGAGTAATAATTCCTGGGCAGTTTGGACCAATCAAACGAGATTTTGATTTGGCAAGTTTTTCTTTGACTCTAATCATATCTAAAACTGGAATACCCTCCGTAATACAAACGATTAAAGGAATATTATTTTCTATGGCCTCAGTAATTGCAGAAGCTGCAAATTTAGCAGGTACATAAATCATCGTTGCATTCGCTTGGGTTTTTTCAATAGCTTCTCTCACTGTATTAAAAACTGGTTTTCTCAAATGAACTTGTCCTCCTTTTTTTGGAGTAACACCACCCACCAATTTAGTACCATAGGCAATAGCCTGTTCAGAATGAAATGTGCCATGTGCTCCAGTAAAACCTTGGCAAATTACTCTTGTATTTTTATTAACCAAAATAGACATTTTTAGTTTGTTGCATCTACAATTTTTTTTGCTGCATCTGCCAAATTATTTGCAGATATAATTTTTAAGTTAGATTTTTTTAAAATTTCTCTACCTAATTCTACGTTGGTGCCCGCTAGTCTAACGACCAACGGTACTGATAAATTAGTTTCTTTTGCAGCCCCAACTACTCCTTGGGCAAGAACATCACACCTCATAATTCCTCCAAAAATATTAATTAAAATTCCCTTAACATTTTTATCTGACAGTATAATTTTAAATCCAGCAGATACCTTTTCTTTTGAGGCCCCCCCACCAACGTCAAGAAAATTAGCAGGCTCAGCTCCATACAATTTAATAATGTCCAAAGTTGCCATTGCAAGACCGGCGCCGTTTACCATGCAGCCAATTGTTCCGTCTAATTTTATATAAGCTAATTGATGTTTGTTCGCTTCTGTTTCAATAGGATCTTCCTCATTAGGATCTTTCAAAGCTAAAATATCTGGATGTCGATATAGTGCATTGTCATCAAAATTAATTTTAGCATCAAGACAGATGATGTCGTCATCTCTTGTCAATATGAGTGGATTAATTTCAATAAGATTTGCATCTGTTTCTATCAATGCTTTATAGATAGACTTAACTAAATCAACTGCTTGCTCTTTTGCTTTTTCAGACAAATTAAATGGTTCAATTATTTTTTTGATATCTTCTTTTGGCACTGTATTGGATAAACTTAATTTTCTTGTAACAATTTTTTTAGGACTTTTATTTGCAATCGCCTCAATATCCACTCCGCCTTCCGCACTAGAGATAAAGGCTATTTTTGAACTTGATCTATCAACCAAACAAGATAAATAAAACTCTTTTGCAATCTCAGAGGCTTCTTCTATATATAATCTTTTTACTTGTCTGCCTTGTGGTCCAGTTTGATGTGTAACCAATTTTTTTCCAAATAAGTTCTTTGCTTGATTTATTAATTCATGAACATTATTAACTATCTTTATTCCTCCTGCTTTTCCTCTGCCACCAGCATGAATTTGAGCTTTTAAAACAATTTTATTGAATTTTAGTAATTGAACTTTTTGCTCTATTTCGTTTAATGAAAATATGGGAACGCCATTTGGAACTTTAGCACCAAATTTTTTTAAAATTTCTTTCGCCTGATATTCGTGAATATTCATTATATGAATTTATTTAATTAGCATAATAATTTATTTTTTCATAATATCTTATAAAAAATATATTTATGAAAAAATTTACCTTCTTAATTCCAGTATTTAATGATTGGGATAGCCTAAACATCTTACTGGAGCGAATTGATCAAGAAATATCGTCTTTCGAAGATATATTTGACGTAGTTATTTTAAATGATGGTTCTACTGTAAAAAACTCTATTAAAAATAAAAACTTCAAAAAAATACATCTAATAAAAGTATTGAATTTAAAAAAAAATTTAGGAAGCCAAAGAGCTTTGGCGATTGGTTTAAAACATCTATCCGATACTGGAAAAGAAACAAATATAATATTAATGGATGCTGATGGCGAAGATGATCCAAATATATTAAAAAAAATTATAGATTATTCAAAAAAATTCCCGAACAAAATAATAACTGTAAATAGAACAAAAAGAAATGAAAACTTATTTTTTAGGTTTATGTATGAAATACATTATTTATTTACATTATTAATAACTGGAAAAAAAGTAAGATTTGGAAATTATAGTTTAATTAATTCAAACAAACTAAAAAAATTACTTTCTAAAGGAGATTTATGGGGAGCATATCCCGCAGCAATCTTGAATAATTATACTGATATTGAACCATTATTTCATGAGAGAAAAAAAAGAAATATTGGTAAAACTAAAATGAACTTAATTAAATTATTATTTCATTCTTTAAGAATAATATCAGTATTTAATAAAAGAGTATATTTTGCATCAATTATTTATATTTTTTTTTTTATTTTAATATATTTTATTTACAGTAACATTTTATTTTTATTATTGATTTTTCTTATAATATTTTTCAACATAATAATTTTCAAAATTTCTATAAATAATAAGAAAGAATACTTAGATAATTATATTAAATTTGTCGAAAATGTTGATACAGTTCATTAGCAAGCATTATTATAAAGGATCAAAAAATTAGTTTGCTAAATCTTTATCAATTTTGACCGCGGCTTCAAAAAGCTTTTGAACTGCTTTGATTGATGAATCAAAATTTATTTTTTCATTTTTGTTTAAAGGTAATTCAACTACCTTTTCTACTCCTTTATTGCCAATAATAACTGGAACACCTGCATATAAATTTTTAACACCATACTCACCATTTAAATAAACTGCGCAAGGTAAAGTCTTTTTTAGATCTTTAATGTAAGATTCGGCCATTTCGATACCAGAGGCAGCTGGTGCATAAAAAGCTGTCCCTTTTTCTAACAATTTATTTATTTCACCTCCACCCTTTCGTGTTCTATCAATTATTGCATCTAATTTTTCTTTTGTAATTTTATTTTCTTTAACCAAATGTTCTATTGATTTTTCACCGACAGTGGTATGACTTAACATAGGGACCATAGTATCTCCATGGCCACCCAATACTAAAGTTTTTATATTTTTTACAGGTGCTTTAATTTCTTGCGAAAAAAAATATTTAAATCTTGAAGAATCTAAAATTCCTGCCATTCCTATTACTTTGTTTGTTGGAAAGTCTGAATATTTCTGTAATGCCATAACAATGACATCTAAAGGATTTGTAATACAAATGACAAACGCATTAGGAGAAGTATTTTTTATTCCTTTTGCAACTTGTTTAATTATTTTTAAATTGGTCTCTAACAAATCATCTCTTGTCATACCAGGTTTTCTTGGAATTCCTGCCGTAATAATAATTACATCAGAATTTCTGGTATCTTCATAATTATTTGTTCCTATAAGATTAATGTTAAAACCCTCTACTGAAGTTGATTGAGCTATATCCAAAGCTTTACCCTTTGCTAAACCCTCAGCCACATCAAAAAGCACTACATCAGCAAGTTCTTTTATGGTTATAAGATGAGCTAATGTACCGCCTATTTGACCAGCTCCTATTAATGAAATTTTTTTTTTCATAAAATTTAATTCATTGTTGGCATTACAAACTCAGGATCAGATCTTAATCCTGAAGGCCATTTTGCAGTTATGGTTTTTAATTTTGTATAAAATCTAACTCCTTCTGGACCGTGCATATGTTGATCGCCAAATAAAGATCTTTTCCAGCCTCCGAAAGAATGATAGGCAACAGGCACTGGTATTGGAATATTAATTCCAACCATTCCAATTTTTATTTTGTTAGCGAAAGTTCTCCCTACATCGCCATCACGAGTATAGATACTTGTGCCGTTTCCAAACTCATGTTCATTTACTAAATCTACAGCTGATTCAAAATCTTTAACTCTAACTACAGAAAGAACTGGACCAAAAATTTCTTCTTTATAAATTCTCATTTTTTTATCAACATTATCAAAAAGACATCCTCCTATATAAAAACCTTTTTCATAACCTTTAAGTTTTATATTTCTGCCATCCACAACAAGTTTTGCACCTTCCTGAACTCCAAGATTAACATAACCTCTAACTTTTTCTAAGTGTTGCTTAGTCACAAGTGGTCCCATTTCTGAATTCTTATCCAGTCCTGGACCAACTTTAAGTGATTCGACTTTTTTAGCAAGCTTGGTTACAAGAGGGCTTCCGATTTTACCCACCGCAACTGCAACCGATTGAGCCATACATCTTTCGCCCGCCGATCCGTAAGCTGCACCCATTAAGCCATTAATAGCCTGATCAAGATTACAGTCAGGCATAACAACACAGTGATTTTTTGCTCCACCTAAAGCTTGAACACGCTTTTCATTTTTTGCAGCATTTTCATATATATATTTTGCAATTGGTGTTGATCCAACAAAACTTATAGCAGCCACATCTTTATTCATTAGTAAGGCATCAACTGCTTCCTTGTCTCCATTAACAACATTAAAAACTCCATCTGGTAATCCAGCTTCTTTAAACAGTTGAGCTAGCTTAATTGAGCAAGAGGGATCCTTTTCAGATGGTTTTAAGATAAATGTGTTTCCACATGCGATTGAAATTGGAAACATCCACATTGGAACCATTGCCGGAAAATTAAATGGAGTAATACCCGCACATACTCCTAGCGGTTGTCTGACAGACCAACTATCAACATCAGTACCAACGTTTTCCGCAAATTCACCTTTAAGTAAATGTGGTATTCCACAAGTAAATTCAACAACTTCTAAACCTCTGGTTAGGGATCCTTTGGCGTCCTCATAAATTTTTCCATGTTCTGAAACTATAAGCTTTATTATCTCATCTGAATTTTTCTCTATTAGTTCCTTAAATTTAAATATTATTCTTGCCCTTTGCGTGGGTGGCTTTCTACTCCAATCGGTAAATGCCAATTTAGCTTTTTGAACCGTCAAATCCACATCAGCTTTAGAGGCTAAATTTACTTCGGATGTTTGTTCCCCAGCAGCAGGATTAAACACCTTGGATTTTTTTTTTGAAGAACCTTTAACTATTTTTCCATTTATAAAATGTTCTATTAAATTCATATTTACCAAATTGATTTAATTAAGCTTCTAGCTTGTTGCAAGCATTTTTTTGATTGAACCGATAGCTTTTGCTGGATTTAAGCCTTTTGGACAAGAACTTGTGCAGTTCATTATAGTGTGACACCTATATAATTTAAGTTTGTCTGCAACTATTTTTAGTCTTTCCTTTTTTTCTTCATCTCTGCTATCTGATATCCAGCGATAAGCCTGGAGTAAAACTGCAGGACCTAAATAACTTTCTCCGTTCCACCAATAGCTTGGACATGAAGTTGAACAACAAGCACACATAATACACTCGTACAATCCATCAAGTTTTTTCCTATTTTCTTTAGATTGATTAATTTCATTTTTATGTGATTTAGATTCCTTTGTTTTTAACCAAGGTTCAATTGACTCATATTGCCTAAACAATGTACTTACATCTACTACTAAATCTTTAACTACTTTAAGATGAGGTAATGGAAAAATGCGAATATTACCTTTAATATCTTTATGAGATTTCATACAAGATAAAGTATTTACACCATCCACATTCATTGCACATGACCCACATACACCGTGGGCACATGATCTCCTAAAAGTAAGAGATGAATCTATTTCATTTTTAATTTTATTTAGAATATCTAAAACTTTATTTCCGCATGTATTTAAATTTACTTCAAAAGTATCCTCTCTTGGATTTTCTTTTTTTTCAGGATCCCATCTATAAATATGAACTATTTTTAAATTTGAGGAGCCAGTTTTATCTTTAAAATATTGTCCCTTTATAATTTTAGAATTTTTTGGAAGATTAAATTGCACCATTAATAAACTCTCTCTTTTGGTGGAAAAGTTTGAACATCATTAGTTAATGTTGATAAATTTACAGCGCGATAATCAATTTTGACCTCTTTGCCATTGTACCAACTTAAAGTATGTTTCATATAATTTTCATCATCTCTTTTCGGATAGTCTTCTCTAGCATGTGCTCCGCGACTTTCTTTTCTTTGATATGCTGACTCCATGGTCGTAATTGCTTGTCGAATAAGATTATCAAATTCGAGAGTTTCTATTAGATCTGTATTAAAGATTAAAGATTTATCTTTAACTAATATGGTCTGCATGCCTTCGTAAGGTTTTTTAATTTCATCAACACCTTCTTTTAATGTTTTTTCTGTTCTAAATACTGCACATTTTGATTGCATGGTTTTTTGCATCGATAATCTAAGTTCTGAAGTTTTATTTAATCCATTCCCATTTCTTAATTTATCAAATCTATCAAGAGATTTATCCGTTTCACTTTTCGAAATCTCTTCGTGAGGAGAATTTGGTTTTACTAACTCTGTAGCTCTTTTAGCTGCTGCTTTCCCAAAAACCACTAGATCAATTAATGAATTTGAGCCTAATCTATTTGCCCCATGAACAGATACACATGCAGCTTCACCTATAGCCATTAATCCTGATATTGTTTTATCGCCACCGTTCGAAATTAAAACTTCTGCTTTGTAGTTAGTTGGTATCCCTCCCATGTTATAATGTACTGTTGGAACCACAGGTATTGGTTCCTTAGTTACATCTCGATTTACAAAAGCTTCCACGGACTCAGATATACCAGGTAGTCGATTTTCTATAATTTTTGGGTCTATATGATCAATGTGTAAATGTAGATGATCTTTATTTTCTCCTATTCCTCTCCCCTCATTAATTTCTATGGCCATAGACCTGCTCACAACATCTCTTGAAGCAAGATCTTTAGCAGTAGGAGCATATTTTTCCATGAAACGTTCGCCTTTAGAATTTAGTAAGAAACCACCTTCTCCTCTAACAGCTTCCGAAATTAAACAGCCGATTCCATAAAGCCCTGTTGGGTGAAATTGAACAAACTCCATATCTTGTAATGGTAATTCAGCTCTTAAAATCATACCATTTCCATCACCAGTACATGTATGAGCCGCTGTAGCTGAGTAGTAAATTTTACCATAGCCGCCGGTCGCTAAAATTGTAATATGTGATCTAAATCGGTGTATGGTTCCATCATTTAGATTCCATGCGAGAACACCTTTACACTCACCATTTTTCATTAATAAATCTAAAGCAAAATATTCAATAAAAAACTCTGTTTTATGTTTAAGAGCTTGCCCATACAAAGTATGTAATATGGCATGACCTGTTCTATCGGCGGCGGCACAAGTTCTTTGAATTGGTTCATTGCCATAATTTTTTGTCATACCTCCAAAAGCTCTTTGATATATTTTTCCATCTTTAGTTCTGCTAAATGGAACGCCATAATGCTCGAGTTCAATAACAGCCTGTGGAGCTTCTTTACAAAGATATTCTATGCAATCCTGATCTCCAAGCCAATCGGATCCTTTAACGGTATCGTACATATGCCAACGCCAATCATCTTCTCCAGCATTGCCCAAAGCTGCTGAAATTCCTCCTTGGGCCGCAGCCGTATGACTTCTTGTTGGAAAAACTTTTGAAATACATGCGGTTTTTAAACCGGATTCGCTTAATCCCACAGCAGCCCTTAAACCAGCGCCTCCTGCACCTACAACTAAAACATCATACTCATGGTCAATTATTTTATATGCGCTCATTAAAATTTATATAATAACAAAATTATTGTTATCGATGGGATGATTATACTCATTAAAAATGTCAAAAGATTTGCGATGTTTTTTATTTTTTCATCGTGAATATAGTCCTCAAAAATTTCACCTAATCCAATTTTTACATGAAAAAAACCTATGATAAGCAAAATTATAATTAAAAATAAAAACAATGGCTTACTGAAAAAATTTACAACAGAATTATAATTTTCCGTGGACAAAGAAATTAAAGAAATTAAAAACCAAATAATAAGAGGTGCGGCTATTAGAGCGCTACCTCTTTGTAATATCCACTTGCGAGGTGCTTTCATTAAACTAATCCTTTACCAACCATCCACAAAATAATAGTTAAAAATAATGAACCTAAAATCACTATAATTCCTGAAAGATTTGCTATTTTTATTTCGTAGCCGTAACCCAGGTCCCAAAAAAAATGTCTAATTCCACTTAACAAATGATAACTCATTGACCAGGTAAAACCGATTAAAATAAATTTTCCAATAAAACTTTTTAAAAAAGTTGAAAAACATTCAAACAAATTTTCCCCAAGTCCAGCTGAAGAAATCCATGCACAAATAAAAATTAAACCTAGTAAATTTAATATTCCTGTTATTCTATGAGTAATAGAAAGCAAAGATGATACTTGCCATTTATAAATTTGAAGATGGGGTGATAACGGATTTTTAGAATCATTCATTATTTGTTTAGTTAATATATTTTTTAATTAAAACATTTGCAATTTGAACTGCATTAAGAGCCGCACCCTTAAGTAAATTGTCGCAGACAACCCACATATTTATAGAATTTTTTTGTGTCTGATCATCTCGTATTCTTGAAATATATGTTTTAAAGTCCCCACTTGATTCAGCTGGAGTTATGTAGCCACCATCTTTAGTTTCATCCACAACTTTACATCCGGGAGCCTTTTCTAAACATTGTCTAATTTTTTTTTCATCAACTTCAGATTTAAATTCAATATTTACTGATTCGGAGTGTCCAACAAACACTGGAACTCTAACACATGTGGCACTTAAAGCTATATTTGGATCTAAAATTTTTTTTGTTTCTACAGTCATTTTCCATTCTTCTTTTGTGTAGCCATCTTCCATAAAAGAATCGATATGCGGTATAACATTAAATGCAATTTGTTTAGTAAAATTTTTTGAATTTACTTTTTGCTTATCTAAAACAAGTTTGCTTTGCTCTTCCAGTTCAGTCATATGATTTTTGCCAGCTCCCGACACAGATTGATAAGTTGAAACTACTACTCTTTTAATTTTAAATTGATCGTGTAAAGGTTTTAAAGCCAAAACTAATTGAATAGTCGAACAATTTGCATTGGCAATAATATTTTTTTTTTTATAAAGCTTTAAAGCTTCAGGATTCACCTCAGGAACTACTAGAGGAATATCTTTATCCATTCTAAAATGTTTTGAATTATCAATTACAATAGTCTTTTTTGCAACAATAGGTACCCACTTTTCCGCAATAATACTTCCTGCAGAAAAAAAAGCTATTTTTACTTTTGAAAAATCAAAATCATTAAGACCAACAATAGTATAAGTTTTATTTTTAAAATTAACTATTTTTCCTACACTTTTATCAGAAGCAATAAGATATAATTCACTAAATTTAAAATTTAGTTTTTCTATAACTTCTAGAAGTTTTCTACCGACATTTCCTGTCGCTCCAACAATTGCTATATTCATATAAATTAAAGTATTACTATTGTTTTATGACCAATTCTAGACTAATGGTGTATCTAATTTATAATCTTTCTAATACTACTGAGTTTTCAATTTGTTTTGATGTTATTTTCCAATATTTTCTAAGTAATAAAGTTGATTGTTCTTTTGCATGAAGAATGAAACCAAATTTTTCATAAAATTTAATTGCCCATATAGCATTTCGCCAAATACCCACCAGTAAACGAGAATTTTGATTTTTTTTTAATAAATATTCAAGCAACGCACTTCCCGTTCCCTTGCCTTGGTAGGAAGTTAAAATATAAGCGTGTCTTATAAGAATAACATCTCTTACTTTCTGAATTCCAATAACTCCAGTCATTTTATTATTATTATGATAGCCAAACATACGAACTTTATTACTAAATTCATCGATTAATTCTTGTTCTGACATGTAAGGTTCCCTCCAACAATTGTCAGGGATAACACCTTTATATCTTAAAGAGGCATCATTAATAACATGTAGAATTTTGAAAATATCGCTTTTTGTATATTCACTTATCATTAGATATTAATGGCAAGTTGCAAATTGCACCTTTGGTTATTTTTTGTGATTTTTTTCTACAAAATTTTTGACAATCTCTCTCATTTCAAAAGCTTTTTCAAATATAATCATGTGACCACATTCTTTAAGTATTTCTAGTTTAGAATTTTTAATCTTTTCGGCCAATTGCTTTCCTTTATCTAGCGGAACCATCTTGTCTTTATCTCCCAGTATACAAAGGGTCGGACAATTTATATTTGATGCAGCTTTTAATCCATTTTTATAATTATTGCACGCTCTAAGATCTACAGCTAAACCCTCCTGAATTTGTCTCGGTGAATTAATAATTTTTTGTACTGGATTTCCTCCAATAAATTTTTTTACTCCTTCATAACCCCACTTCATCATAAGTTCTATAGATTTCATGTCGCCTCCATCTGCATACTCAATCAAAGCTGGATTAACTGGCAATTCATATGAACCCGCTATGAGGCTTAAACTTTTAATCCGTTTTGGAAAACGATAAGCTAATTCAAGTCCTACCAAACAACCTTGCGAATGACCTAAAAATGAAATTTCATTAATTTTTAATTTTTCCATCAATCTTTTAATCCAATCAGCTGTTTCTTCAATAGATTTTATTCCAGGTCCTTCTGAACTACCATGTCCAGGTAAATCAACAGATAAAATACTATAGCCCTTCGAGGCAAGAAAGTGTTCGTGTAAAGACCAAGCTATATGGGTAAGACCACTGCCGTGTATCAAAACAATTACTGGCTTTTTAGCATCGAAATCTAATCCACCAGTTGATGCAAAAACACTTTTTTTTTCTACTTCAAAATTCAGTTCATCTCCCTGGCTTTTTTTCTCAATTCGAATTTTTTTATTTTTCCAGTAGAAGTTTTTGGCAATTCGCCAAAAACCACTTTTTTTGGAAGTTTAAATCCAGCCAAGGTTTCTCTACAAAATTTTATTATTTCTTCTTCTGTGGCTTTTTTTTGTGGAGCCAATTCGATAAAAGCACAGGGTGTTTCTCCCCATTTTTCATCCGGCTTAGAAACGACCGCAGCAAGTGAAACCGATGGGTGTTTAGCTACTGTATTCTCAATCTCTATTGATGAAATATTTTCTCCACCTGAAATAATAATATCCTTAGACCTGTCTTTTATTTGAATATAACCATTAGGATGTATTACCGCTAAATCACCAGAATGAAACCATCCACCTTTCATAGCCTTTTCTGTCGCTTCTTTATCTTTAAAATAACCTTTCATTACAACATTTCCACGTATCATTATTTCTCCTATAGTTTTTCCATCACGTAGAACCGACTTCATAGTTTCTGAATCCATTACATCAACATCTTCAAGGTTAGGATATCTCACTCCCTGTCGAGCACTGATATCAGCCTTTTCATCTTCATTTAAATCATCCCATTCTTTATTCCAAGCACACTGTAAAATATGTCCATAAGTTTCCGTTAAACCATAAACATGCATTACCTCAAAACCTAAATTTTTCATTTTTTTAAAAATAATACTTGGTGGAGGTGCGGCGGCAGTTAAAACATATACCTTATGCTTCAATGGTTTTTGCTCATCTTTTGGAGCATTAACCAACATATTCAATATAATTGGAGCTCCACCGAAGTGGGTTACTTTATGTTCGGTTATTAAATCAAAAATTTCCTTAGCCCTAATATTTCTAATACATATTACTCGAGCATGAAGCATAGCAAGCGTCCATGGATAACACCAACCGTTGCAGTGAAACATGGGAACGGTGTACAAAAAATTTAAACGGTTTGGCATACTCCACGCTGCTGCACTGCCAGTTGCCATTAAATAAGAACCTCTGTGATGATAAACGACTCCCTTTGGATTGCCCGTCGTCCCTGATGTATAATTTAATGAAATTGATTGCCACTCATCTTTTGGCTTTTTCCATATATAACTAGCATCACCCTGTTCTAAAAAACTTTCATATTCAAACTCACCGATCTTTTCGCTGTCTTTTAAATCTGCTTGTTTATCAACTATATCTATAATTAAAATCTTCTTTCCAAAATTTTCTAAAGCTTTTTTTACAACACCATGAAATTGACGATCTACAATCAATGCTTTGGCATCAGCGTGTTTAAGTATGTAGCCAACCGTTTTTGAGTCCAATCTTGTATTAATTGCATTAAGTACTGCACCAGTCATTGGAACAGAATAGTGAGCCTCAAATAATTCTGGGGTATTAGCAGCCATGATTGACACGGTATCACCTAGTTTAATGTCATGTTTTTCTAAAGCGCTAGCAAACTTTATGCTTCGATCATAAACTTGTTTCCAAGTATATGATCGTTTTTTATAAACTATAGCTTCATAATTTGGATAAATATCTTTTGTTCTTTCAATAAAACTTATTGGTGTTAACGGAACATAATTTGCTTTATTTTTATCAAGATTTTTATCGTAATCATTCATAATTAATTAAATTTAAAATCCATTATATATTTACTTCCAGAAGTTGCAGATTTATAATAGGATTCAATTCTAGGCAAAACTCGATTAAAGAAAAAATTTGCAGTTTCAATTTTATCCTCAAAAAACTTTTTATTTTTACTTAATTCTTTATAACTAATATCTAAGACTTTTAGCCAAGAATATGCCAGCGCAATTAATCCTAGAACCTTAAGATAATCATTGCAGGCTGCACTCACATCATTCTTGGAGTTTTTCATTTTTTCCTTGATCCAATCAGTAAAATTTATTGTTATTTTTAAATATTCATCTAGTTTCTCTGCTAACGGCTTTATTTTGGCTTGATTGTTATTTTTTTTAATTTCTTCCTCAACCAATTCAACGTACCTTCCAATAATATCTTTATCTTTACTAATAAGTTTTCTAAAAACCAAATCAATCGCTTGAATTGAATTAGTTCCTTCGTATATTGGTGTAATTCTATTGTCGCGATAAAGTTGTTCTATTCCTTGATCTTTCGTATAGCCATATCCACCAAAAATTTGCATAGCATCACTAGTGATCTCCATGCCCATATCAGTAAATAAAGATTTAACAATTGGAGTCATTAAAGATACTAGGTCTAAAGCTTCTTCTTTAATTTTATTGTCTTTGTGATGCAAACTAACCTCGGTTTGTTGAGCTAACCAAAAACTTAGAGTCCTTTCACCCTCAATAATTGATTTCATATTTAGTAATGTTCTTCTTATATCAGCATGATCAATAATTAAATCTGCTCCATTCTGTGTTTTGCTGTTATTTGATTTTCCTTGTTTTCTCTCTTTCGAATAATTTAAAGCATTCTGATATGCGATTTCTGATAAGCCCAGACCTTGAGTTCCCACTACAATTCTTTCCAAGTTCATCATGGTGAACATTGAACTTAATCCTTTATTTTTAGGTCCGATCATATGTCCAACAGCACCATCAAAATTTAAAACACATGTGGCTGATCCTCTAATTCCCATTTTACTCTCAATTGAATTTGTTGAAACACCATTTCTATGGCCTAAAGATCCATCTTTTTTAACTTGAATTTTTGGTACTAAAAACAAACTAATTCCTTTCGTTCCTGCAGGCGCGTCAGAAGTTCTCGCAAGAACTAAATGTATAATGTTTTCTGTAAGATCTTGATCTCCAGAAGTTATAAATATTTTTTGACCTGTTAATTTATACGTGTCATCTGATTGTTCTACAGCTTTTGTTTTTAATAATCCTAAATCTGTTCCACAGACTGGCTCCGTTAAGCACATTGTTCCGCTCCACGTACCTTTAACCATATTAGGAAGAAATTTTTTCTTTATAGAATCTGTGCCGTGATGAAGTATACAATTATAAGCACCTATACTTAACTCACTATACAATTTAAAGGAAAGGCTAGCTGAAGATAGCATTTCGTCAAAAAATATCTTAATGGTGTTTGGCATTCCTTGGCCTCCATACTCTGGATCGCAAGATAAAGAAACCCAACCATCTTCGATAAATTTTTTGTAAACTTCCTTATATCCTGGGGGAGTTCTTACTACCCCATTTTCGAAAATAGCAGGCGTTTCATCTCCAGCTTTAGCTAAAGGTAATATAAGATTTTCAGTTATCTTTGCAGCCTGTTCTAATATATCTTTTGCAAGATCAGGATTAACTTCCTTATATTTTTCAAGTTCATTGTAATGAGGATTATCTCTCAACTTCTCAAAAAGAAACATCATATCATTTACGGGAGCAGTATAAGTTGCCATTTAATTTACCAAAGATTTTCCAGTTGAAAGTGTATGTTTAATTCTAGCTTGAGTTTTTTTCATTTGTATTAGTTGAATAAAAGCCTCTAGTTCCAAGGCATACATATCATCTTCGGACAATTCTTTATCAATAGCTGTATTACCTCCACTTAATACAAAAGCTAATTTTTTTCCAACTTCCATTCCATGTTCTAAAATTTTCTTTTCTTTGAAAAGAATTTCAAGAGTTTTAAACATTTTATCTTTTACTTGACCTCCTGATAAATTAAAAATTGGTTTTTTTGGTGGTTTATACCCATTCTTTTTTTCATTAATTAAATCCTGAGAAACTGAAAGTAGCTTGTTTCTGTTCATAATACTTTTGTCTTTTCCTAATAAAAACCTGAATGGTATAGCTTCGGCCGGTGAAGTAGCCGTTTTACCATAACCAATAATATCAAACACTTTTTGTGGAGCAAAGTCAGGATCTTTTTTAGCCTCTTGAGTTTGTGTCCATCTCCACAACATTTCTTTGGTTCCTCCTCCGGCAGGTATCAACCCTACAAGAGTTTCTACTAAACCCATCACAATATTAGTGTGGGCAACCACATAATCACTTTGAATACAAACTTCCTCGCCACCTCCCAAAACTAATCCTGATGGTGCGGCTATAACCAAATTATCAGAATATTTTAGTTGTTTACAGGTCATTTGAAAATGATAAATAAATTTTTCAATTGCTTTCCAATTTTTTTCTTTCACAAAATCCATAACGTAATTTAAATTAACTCCCGCTGAAAATTGCATACCTTCATTAATAATTATCAAATTTTGATCAGATGCTTTTTTTAATGCTTCCATTGAATCGTGGTCCAACGTATTGGCTTTAGTATTAAATTCTACAATTTTGTAATTTTTATACTCGTACGTAAGAGCTGACTTATTGTCTTTTTTAATTTTTGCAAATTGTTTTATTTTTCCTAATGTTTCCAAATTTGTGTAAATTTGTCTTTTTCCATAAAAAGAATCAGTTTTTTTATTATACAATTTTTTTATGAATTCATTTATTTTTAACTTACTATCTTTTTCTACAAAAAATTTTATCCCAAGTTCTTCAAGCATTTCAAACGGTCCTTTTGACCAGTTGAAACCAAGTCTCATTGCCTCATCAATATTATTATAATCTTTTGTTACATCGGGAATTAAGGAAGATACATAAAGAATAATTTTTGAAATTACTGACCAGGCATATTTTCCATATTTATCATTTCTTGAAACAAGCTCTTTTAAATCAATTTTTTCATCAGTATTAAGATCAATTTTTTTTGATAGAGAATAATTTTTGGTAGTTAAATTAATTGCTTCTAGTATCTTTTTCCCATCTTTTTTATTAATTCTATAAAATCCACCCTTACCTTTTCTTCCCGTATAACCACTTTCAATCAAATTTTTTACTAATGGGATTTCCTGTGCGACTTCATGAAAAATATCAGAGGTTGGAAGTTCTTTTAAAAAACTTTTTAAAACATCTGCCATTAAATCTATGCCTATTAAATCGTATAATCCAAAAACACCCGTTTTAGGTATTCCCATAGGTCTCCCAAAAACTGCATCTGCTTCTTCTATGCTTAATTTCATTTTTATTGCTTCGATCATGGCAACTTGCATAGCATAAACACCTACTCTATTTCCTAAAAAACCTGGAGTATCTTTACAAATAATTACTCCTTTGCCCAAATTATCTTCACAAAAATTTTTCAAAAAATTAATTTTTTTTACATCATTTGCTTCTTCACTAACAATTTCTAATAAGCCTGTGTACCTAACGGGATTAAAAAAATGAGTAATACAAAAATCCTTTTTATCTTCACCTGACATTTTCTCTGATAAAACTTTTAAAGGAATAGTTGATGTATTCGACGAAATTATTGAACCTTTTTTTCTTACTTTTAATATTTTTTCATAAAGATTGTGTTTAATATCTATTTGCTCAACAACAGCTTCAATAATCCAATCTGCTTCCTTTATTGCTCCAAAATTTTCTTCTATATTTCCAACTTTAATATTATCAATTTTACTTTTATTAATTAATAAAGGAGGTTTAGATTCGAAAATCTTTTTTTTTGCTTTTTCAGAAATTTCTGTTGTTAAATCCAATAATATAACTGGAATATCTGCATTGCATAATTGTGCTGCAATACCGCTACCCATTGTACCAGATCCAATAACTGCAGTTTTAATTATTTTCATAGATTTATTTATAATATTAAAATTAACAGACAACTAAATCGAGTTTTTTTTTCCCTAAACGTTCATTGCCTTTGTCCGTAATTAAATACGTTTCGCCAAGATTCATAGCAAGTTGATTTTCACTGTCCATTAAAATCATGTGAATAAAAAAAATCATGCCAGAGGCTAATGTTATAGGATTATCTTTATATAGCATTGGCCAGTCCATCCAATTTGGAGAAAATGTAGTCCCAAGCGAATATCCACAAGCATTCATTCTAGATTTTTTGTAACCTAAACGGTCAAAAATTTCAGCATGAGCGTCGAACACATCGCCTGCTTTATTACCTGACTTTAATTTTTTTTCGCATAACGATAATGCTTCAATACATGCTGCATGCATTTTTTTCTGTTTATTGTTTACTTTACCGATTGGTATCGTTCTAAATAAACAAGAGTGATAATGTTTATAAGCCCCTGCCCATTCTAAAGAAAGTTGATCCACTTTGCCTAATTTTCGTTTTTCACTTTGATAACGACAAAGTAATGCATTTTTTCCCGAACCTACAATAAATTCATTTGCAGGATAATCTCCACCACCTTCAAATATTATGCTTTGCATTTCAGCTAAAATTTTTGCTTCACTTTGACCTGCACGTGCATATTGCCATGCGACCTCCATGGCATCATCGGCAAGTTTAGCAGCTTTTTTTACAAAAACTATTTCTGCTTCTGATTTTATAACTCTTAAATAGGAAACTAACTCTGATTTATCATGAAGAGTTACAAAATTTATTAAAGAATTATTTAATCGAATAGCATTTCTTCCTGTTAGTCCATACGCTTCATATTCGACTCCTAAATTAGATTTTTCTAATCCAAGTTCAGACAAAATATTTTTTAATTCCATAGCTGGATTTGCATTATCTTTGTCTATCCAAATTCGAATATCTTTGATAATGGAAGTATTTTGTGCTTGCCTTAAATCTGGAGCCCTAGTTAGTAAAACTAAATCCCCTTTAGCAGTTAAAATCAAACATTGAAAGTAGACATAACCGAACGTATCATAGCCAGTTAACCAATACATTGATTCTTGTCTAAACATTAATAGACCATCAAGATTTTGTTTTTTTAATTCTTTAATAACTTTAGATTTTCTATCTGAAAATTCTTCTAGCGTGAAATGAACAGCCATTTAACTAAATATTATTTTAGTTTTGAAATTATTGCATCCCCCATTTGTGAAGTGGATACTTCTTTTCTGCCTTTAGATAAAATATCTTTGGTTCTTAAACCGTCGTCAAGAACTTTTTGAACGGCTTGATCTAAATTTTCTGATTCTTTATCAAGATCTAAGGAATGCTTAAGTGCCATTGAAAAACTAAGGATGCTTGCAATTGGATTAGCTATACCCTTTCCTGCAATATCAGGAGCTGCGCCATGAACCGGCTCATACATTGATCTTATTTTTCCATTTTTATCTTTTGCACCTAATGACGCTGATGGCAGTAAACCTAGTGATCCTGTCAGCATAGCGGCTTCGTCAGATAACATATCTCCAAATAAATTATCCGTTACAATCACATCAAATTGTTTTGGATTTCTTAAAAGTTGCATTGCGCAATTGTCCGCAAGCATATGGTTTAACTCAATATTAGGATAATCATTATCTTTAACTTTTTGAACTTCTTCTCTCCACAAAACACCTGACTCCATTACATTTGATTTTTCACAGGATGTAACTTTTTTGTTTCTTTTTTGCGCAAGTTCAAAAGCTACTTTAGCTACTCTAATTATTTCACTGCTAGTATATATATGAGTATTAATACCTTTGCGTTCGCCATTTTCGATAGGTTTTATTCCTCTTGGTTCGCCAAAATATATTCCCCCAGTAAGCTCTCTAACAATCATAATGTCCAAACCAGAAACAATTTCTGGTTTTAAACTTGAAGCCTCAACTAATTGTTTGAAGCAAATCGCTGGCCTAAGATTTGCAAACAACTTCAGTTCTTTCCTCAATTTTAATAGAGCTCTCTCAGGTTTTTTTGAAAATTCTAAATTGTCCCATTTTGGACCTCCAACCGCACCCAAAATTACAGCTTCTGACTCCAAAGCCTTATAAAAAACTTCGTCAATAATTGGAGTTTTGTGTTTTTCATAGGAAGCTCCACCTATTAAATCTTCTTCAATTACAAAATCCAAAGATTTCTTAGAATTAAGCCATTGTATAACTTTTTTTACTTCAGCAACAACTTCTGGTCCAATCCCATCACCAGGTAGTAATAAAATTTTTCTTTTTTTAACTTTAATCATATTAATTTATCCAAGGTTTGCTCTCCTTAATTTTTTTTTCAAAAGAAGTTATTCTTTTTGATTTTTCTAAAGAAAGAACAATATCATCTAGACCATCCAATAAACATTTTTTTTTAAAGGGATCGATATCAAAATTAAATTTATTATTTCCAAATTTAATCTCTTGTTTTGAAAGATTAATTTCTATAAATTCTTTTCTTTTTGAATATTCAATAAGCTGGTCAATGTTTCTTTCATCTAATACTATTGGTAACATGCCATTTTTAAAACAATTATTATAAAAAATATCAGCAAAACTCGGACTTATTACACATTTAATTCCAAAATCTAACAATGCCCAGGGCGCGTGTTCCCTGGATGAACCGCATCCAAAATTTTTTTTTGTTAATAAAATAGACGATTTATTATAGGGTTCTTTGTTTAAAATAAAATCTTCTATTTTTTTTCCGTTTTCATCATAACGTATTTCAAAAAATAAACTTTTACCAAGTCCACTTCTTTTTATAGTTTTCAAAAATTGTTTAGGAATAATCATGTCTGTATCAACATTCGTCATTGGCAAATTTGCTGGTATACTTTTTAAAATATTAAATTTTTCCATTTTAACCTCAAAACTTTCTTACATCTGTTAAATGTCCATCAATCGCTGCAGCGGCGGCCATAGCAGGACTAACTAAATGAGTTCTTCCTCCACGACCTTGACGTCCCTCAAAATTTCTATTGGAGGTAGAGGCGCATCTTTCCTTAGGATTAAGTTTATCTGCATTCATAGCTAAACACATTGAACACCCTGGTTCTCTCCATTCAAATCCAGCATTTATAAATACTTTATTTATTCCTTCTTCTTCAGCCTGGTGTTTAACTAAACCGGAACCTGGAACTACCATCGCATTTACATGATCAGCAATTTTTTTTCCTTTTATAATTTTGGCCGCATCCCTTAAATCACTAATTCTTCCATTGGTACAACTGCCAATAAAAATTTTATCGATTTTGATATCAGTAATTTTTGTATTTGGTTTAAGTCCCATATAATTCAAAGATCGTTTCATCGATGTTTTTTTGTCATCATCTTTTTCTTTTTCAGGATCAGGAATTAACCCAGTAATAGGCACAACATCTTGAGGAGAAGTTCCCCAGGTTACCATTGGACTAATATCATCGCCTTTAATTTCCACTTTCTTATCAAATTTTGCATTGAAATCTGATTTAAGATTAGACCAATACTCAACAGCTTTGTTCCAATTTATTCCTTTTGGAGATTTAGGTTTATCTTTTAGATATTGAATAGTTTTTTCATCAGGAGCAATTAATCCTGCACGCGCACCAGCTTCTATTGACATGTTACAAATTGTCATACGCTGTTCAATATTCAAATTTTCTATAACCGACCCAGCATATTCAATAACCATACCGGCACCTCCAGTCGTTCCTATTTTACCTATAGTTTGTAAAATCACATCTTTAGAAGTAACTCCTATTGGTAATTTTCCAGTTACATTTATGCATAGATTTTTTGATTTTTTTTGAATTAAAGTTTGAGTTGCTAGAACATGTTCTACTTCTGAAGTTCCTATGCCGAAAGCTAATGCGCCAAAAGCTCCGTGTGTTGCTGTATGACTGTCTCCACAGACAATTACCGTTCCAGGTTGAGTAAATCCCTGTTCAGGTCCAATAATATGAACAATCCCTTGTCTTTTATCTTTCATGTCAAAAAGTTCAATGCCAAATTCTTTACAATTTTTTTCAAGAACATCAACTTGAGTTTTGGACTCTTGATCATCTATGCCCTCCAAACGATTTATAGTAGGAACATTATGATCAGCAACAGCCAAAGTAAGATTTGGTCTTCTTACTTTTCTTTTTGACAATCTTAAACCTTCAAAAGCTTGTGGACTTGTAACCTCATGTATAAGGTGTCTATCAACATATAATAAGATCGTTCCATCTTCTTGTTGATGAACGATATGTTCATTCCAAATTTTGTCGTATATTGTTTGAGGCATTGAATAGAAAAAAATTATTTTTTCTTTGTTTTAAGTTCTTCTTTTTTTGTATCTGACTTTAATACTTTCTTTTGAAGTTCTTCTTTCTTTGGTTTTGCATTAAGAACAGTCTCTTTTTTTAGCTCTTCTTTTCTTTCTTTTTCATTTGCTGCAATAAATACTTTATCAGTTTCTGTTTGTTTTTGGATAGGTGGTGGCACTTTGGCTTCTATTGTGTGACCTTTGCTTGTTTGTTCAGAAATATCTATGCCAACTTTTTTCTTTATTTTTTCTGAAATTCTTGCAGACTTGCCTTTCCTATCACGAAGGTAATACAACTTTGCTCTTTTAACTTTTCCTGATCTTATGACTTTTATTGAATCAACAATGGGGCTGTATAATGCAAACGTTCTTTCAACGCCTTCTCCAAATGAAATTTTTCGAACTGTAAAAGATGAATTGATATCGCGGTTCTTTTTTGCAATACAAACTCCCTCAAAATTCTGGATCCTCTCACGTTTTCCTTCAACAATTCTAACACCAACTTTAATTGTATCCCCCGCAAAAAATTCTGGAATTTTCTTTTTTGCCAGAATTTTTTTTACACTCGCCCTGTTTATGTCTTCAATATTTTTCATTTATTTTTTTTATATTTGCCCCATAAATCGGGACGTCGGCGTCGTGTTATATCCTCTGATTGGGTTAAACGCCAGTCCTTAATTTTAGCATGATCTCCAGTTAACAATACATCGGGAACCGTTTTTTCTTCCCATTTTTGAGGTTTTGTATATTGCGGATATTCTAATAAATTTCTTTCAAATGTTTCTTCTGTTAATGAATCAGAATTTCCAAGCACACCAGGAATTAATCTAACGATTGTATCAATTACTACGAAAGCCCCTATTTCACCGCCTGATAAAACAAAATCTCCAACACTAATTTCTTCTATATTTCTTGTTTCTAGTAATCTTTGATCCACACCCTCAAAATGACCGCATATAATATTTATATTTTTATCTAATATTTTTTTTGCATAAACTTGATCGAACCTTTTTCCTTTTGGTGACAAATAAATAATTGGTTCATTTTTATTAGAAATATTTTTATCTAAAGAGTTAGCTATAACATCTGCTCTCATTAACATTCCGCTTCCTCCTCCAAAAGATGTATCATCTACAGTCTTATATTTATCTGTAGCATAATCCCTAATGTTAACCACTTCCAATGACCATAGTTTTTTTTCAAGTGATTTTTTATATAATCCACTATCCAATGGTCCTGGAAATAGTTCAGGATATAAAGTAAATACTCTTGCTATCCACATTTATTTTTTCTTTGGCTCTTCTTTCTTTGATTCAACTTTTGGAACTTCCTTCTTCGGCTCCTCTTTTTTAGATTCAGCTTTTGTTGCTTCAGCTACAGGTTTTTCACCATCTGCTTTATCTTTTTTTCTATCTTTTTTTGGAATTGCTTTAAGTGGATTATTCCCTTTCGGCGGCATTGGTAAAACTTCCGCTTCCCCTAATATTCGAGATACTCTTAAAGTTGGTTTAGCACCTTTGCTTATCCAATGTTTTATTCTTTCTACCTCTAAATTAATTCTTTCTTTTTTTGCTTTTGGCAAAAGGGGATTAAAAAAACCTACTTTTTCAATAAATCTTCCATCCCTTGGAAATCTACTATCCGCAATTACAATTTTATAAACTGGTCTTTTTCTCGCACCACCCATTGATAATCTAATTTTAAGCATATTATTTACTCTCTATTATTACGGAACCTGAAACTGGATCAGTTACTCCTAATTCTGGAGAAATTTCTTCGAGCAAAGATCTAGCAGTGTCTAAACCAGCAATCATTTTGTCTCGTGCTTTTGCGATTGATTGCTCGTCTTTCCACTCTCCAATGGTACACATATTATTAGGACCAGTTTGAATTAGCTTCATTGAAATCAAACCGTCTGTTCCTTTCATGTTATCAAAAAATTCTTTTAATTTTTCCATTAATTCGTCCTTTTTCCCTTCCTTAACTTTACTTCTAACAATGTTCATAAATTTAGACATTTTTTTTCCTTTCTTTTATTTTAGTTGATTAAAAATTTCTGGGGGCATTCCACCTTTAGGATCACCTTTTGACATTTTTTTCATCATATTGGTCATCATTTTAAATTGCTTTAACAATTTATTTATAGTGGCAAAATCTGCTCCTGAACCACTAGAAATTCTTTTTTTTCTTGAGGCACTAATTATTTTTGGATTCATTCTTTCTTCTTTGGTCATTGATAAAATAATTGCTTCATTAATTTTGATTATATTTTCATCAATATTTGCACTATCCATTTGTTTTTTTATTTTTGACACTCCAGGTAGCATTGATAGTACTCCTTCCATGCCACCCATTTTTTTCATTTGTCTAAGTTGGCTCAAATAATCTTCCATAGAAAACGAACCGGCTCTTAAATTTTCTTCTGTTTTTTTAATATTTTCCTGATCAAGATCTTGAGAAGCTTTTTCAACAAGAGAAACAACATCTCCCATACCTAATATTCTGTTGGCTATTCTGTTTGGATGAAAAACATCCAATTGCTCAACTTTTTCGCCCATTCCCATAAATTTGATAGGAGTATTAGTAGCAAATTTCATACTTAGCGCAGCACCACCTCTTCCATCACCATCCACCCTGGTTAAAATAATACCGGTCAAATCTACGGCTTTTTTAAATTCTTGAGCAACATTAACAGCCACTTGTCCTGTAAGAGAATCTGCAACCAAAATTGTTTCTATTGGATTTGCTAAAGATTTAATTTCTTTAATTTCATTCATCATGGAGAGATCAATTTGATCTCTTCCCGCAGTATCAAAAATTATTATATCAGTCCCACTCAATGAAGCTGCATTAATAGTTCGTTTAACAATATCAAGGGGTAATTGGTCTTTTACTATAGGTAGTGTTTGTATTGAATTCTTTTCCCCTAATATATTTAACTGTTCTTGTGCAGCAGGTCTATAAACGTCCAAACTAACCATTAAAGATTTTTTTTTATTATTTTTTTCTAAATATTTTGCAAGTTTTGCAGCTGTTGTTGTTTTTCCTGATCCCTGCAAGCCAACCAACATCAGACAAACAGGTGGAATCGCATTTAGATTTAATTCAGATTTGGCATCACCTAAAATTTTTACAATCTCATCAAAAACAACTTTGACTATCATTTGACCGGGTGTAGTTGATCTAATAATTTCTTGGCCAATCGCCCTAGGTTTTATGTTTTTTATTAATTCTTTTGCAACAGGTAATGCAACATCCGCTTCTAAGAGAGCTTGACGTATCTTTCGCAAACCCTCATCAACTTGAGCTTCATTAAGTGAAGGTGCTTTTTTTAAAGAACTAAAAATTTCTTCAAATTTACTTGTTAAATTTTCAAACATATTTCATTGTTCCAACAAAAAACGCACTAGTGGGCGAACCGTCGCTGACTAGTGTCGATCCCTTTGTTTCCAAAGGCACCGCAAAAACTTCCTTTTGCGGGAATAGCTGGCAAACTACATATTGAGGTTCAAAAAGTCAATAAATAAAGATAAAACTGAAACTATGAATAAATTAGATGCATATAAAATGGATGGTTTAGGTAATGACTTTATTATATTTGATAAAAGAAAAAAGTCCATTTCCCTAACAAAAAACCAGATTATTAAAATTTCTGATAGAAATAATATTGGATGTGATCAAGTTATTTTTATCGACGCCGACAACAGTAACAATGCTTACCTAACATTTTATAATTCTGACGGTAATGAAATTAAAGCATGCGGCAATGGTAGCAGATGTGCCGCTTACTTATTAATGAAAGAAAATAATATCAAAAAAATTTCTTTAAAAACTAAAGCTGGAATTTTACCAGCTGAACTAGATAACAAAAATTTAGTAAGTATAAATATGGGACAACCAAACTTTAAATGGAAAAAAATACCCTTATTAAAAGAAATGGATAACAAAAATCTAAAAATAAAAATTATTAGTATAGATGGAAAAGAAATTACAGGTGGCTTCTCATTAAGTGTTGGCAATCCTCATGTAATTTTCTTTGTAGAAAATATTAACCAATTTAATATAAAAGACATTGGTCCCAAAATAGAAAATCATGAATATTTTCCGGAAAAATGTAACGTCACATTAGCTAGCATAAAAAATAAAAAACATGTGAAAGTAAATGTTTGGGAGCGTGGTGCGGGTTTGACCAAAGCTTGTGGTACGGCTGCGTGCGCTGCAGCTGTATCGGGTGCTGTTTTAAAATTAAGTGAAAGATGCGTAGATATAGAGTTTTCTGATGGGTTATTAAATATCGATTGGAAAACGGACAATAATATTTATATGACAGGCAAGGTTTCGGAAATAAAAAAAATTACAGTTAATATTTAATTATGAGCGTTTTTGATAGGTTTAAACTAGGTTTAAGTAAAAGTTCAAAAAATTTTTCATCAAGTTTAAATAATTTAATTTTTAAAAAAAAAATTGATGAAGACACGCTTAATGAGTTAGAGGATTTTTTAATTCAATCTGATGTTGGTGTTGAATCTGCAAAAGAGTTAAGAGAAAAATTTGCTAATACAAAAGTAAACCCAAAAATTACTGGAAAAAATGAAATTTTTAAGATCTTTTCCAATTATGCATCTGAAATATTAAAACCTCTTGAAAAAAATTTACAAAATATAAATAAAAATAAACCGAGTGTAATTCTAATTGCCGGCGTTAATGGTGTAGGAAAAACTACTACCATAGGAAAATTAGGTAAAATTTTAGGACGAAATAATAAAAAAATAGTTTTAGGTGCTGCAGATACTTTTAGGGCTGCTGCGGTGAATCAATTAGAAATTTGGGCTAAAAAAATTAATGCTGACATTATTAAATCAGATGAAGGAGCTGATCCTGCTTCGGTAGCCTATAAGGCTTTGGATTATGCAAAAAAAAACAACTCTGATTATCTTCTTATTGATACTGCAGGAAGACTCCAAAACAAAAAAAATTTAATGGATGAGTTTAAAAAAATAACAAAAGTTGTAAAAAAAATAGATTCTAACGCCCCCCATGAAACTTTTCTTATATTAGATGCAACTACTGGGCAAAACACAATCAATCAAGTTGAGGAATTTAAAAAAATAACACCAATTACTGGAATTATTATGACTAAACTAGATGGTACAGCAAAAGGTGGAATTTTATTGGCAATAGGTAGAAAATTTAAATTACCTATCATAGCTTTAGGTATGGGAGAAAAAGAAGATGATCTTCAAAAATTCGATTCAGAATATTTTTCTAATGCATTAATGCATTTTTAAATGAAAAAAATATTTAATTTTGCTCTTTATGATTTTGCAAATTCAGCTTTTACAACAATTATTATAACTTTTATTTTCGCAACATATTTTGCTAAACAAATTGCTCCCAATCCAATATTAGGGCAATCTTACTGGGGATGGACAATCGGTATAACAGGTTTTTTAGTAGCAATAATAGGACCTGCCGCAGGATCATTTGCTGATAAAAAAAATAAAATTGTATTTTTTACTAGATGTTTCTCTTTATTATGTATTTTTTTTACGGCACTTCTGTGGTTCTCGAAACCATCTCCATCATATCTTTTGTATACTTTGGTAATAGTTGGTATTGCAAATCTTTTTTATGAACTTAGTCTGATTTTTTATAACTCCTTGCTAAAAGATATATCATCAAAAAAAAATCTAGGAAAATCCTCAGGTTTTGGTTTTGCTTTAGGATATATAGGTGGAGTTATAATATTGTTAATAAGTATTATATTATTTATCGATACTGAAAGTTTACCCTTCGGATTAACTAAAGAAGAGTCACAAAATATAAGAGCTATTGCTTTGTTAGTAAGTTTTTGGTTTCTAATATTTTCTGTTCCATTTCTATTTTTTGCAATAAAAGAAACAAAGAAAAAAATAAGTAAAAGTATTTCATCTAACTTAATAGATCTGAAAAAATTAGTTTGGAATAAGAAATTAAATGTGTTAGGAAAATTTTTGATTGCCAGAATGCTTTATGCAGACGGTTTAAATGCAATTATTGTAATGGGTGGAATATTTGCCGTTGGCGTATTCAACCTAGAAATAAAAGAACTTTTAAAACTTTCCGTAATTATGAACATAACAGCATTTATAGGAGCATTTATAGGTGGCATAGCTAATGATAAATATGGATCCAAAATTGTAATTATTTTCTCTTTAGTTGGATTAATATTTTCATCTATTGCTATACTCTTCATGTACTCTAAGTTAGGATTTTTCTTTCTAGCTGCAATCAATGGTTTATTTATAGGACCAATACAATCTGCAAGTCGTGTGGTAATAACATCTATATTAAATAAAAATAACCAGGGCAAAGGATTTGGTTTGTTTGCCACATCAGGTAAACTAACATCCTTCTTGGGCCCTTTGTTGGTAAGTACAGTTACTTTCTTAACGGATAGTCAAAGGTTAGGATTCTCCGCTGCAATAATATTATTATTAGCCGGATTGATTATTTTGTTAAATATCAAAAAAATTAATTAATAAGATTTTCTGAAATTAAGGGTTTATAAAACGAACACGTATAAATAGAATTTATGTCCTTATATCCACAATTCTTCAACAAAGAGGAAACGAATAATTTATAGTTGTTATTTTTAGGTAATTTTTCAAGTTCATTATTTTGAAGATTAAATTTGAAATTGGATCTAATAGATTTTATTCCACTGATCATTATTAAGGTTCTATTATCATTTAACAAATAATAGGCATAATCTTCAGGAAAAACTGGCAAATTATAATCTGAACCTAATTCTTTAACTTTTTTTGGAAACCAATCATAAGTAATTACTGGTCTAGTTTTCCCAGTATCATTATATAAAATATATAAATCTTGAGGATAATCCGTTATATAATTAAATTCTTCACCCTTTGCCAAAACTGCCTTTTCTCTTGTTTTAAAGTACAAAGTAAATTGATGATCGTGGGAGAGCATTTTGCCAACGTTAAAAACTTCTTCTACTTCTGCTTTATTGGGAGACAAATCATTTGCTTTTACTTCAAGACCAAATAAACAAAAAAATAATATAAAATATATTAATAATTTTTTCACGTTAAAATTGTAATTTTTAACTGTGTAATTTGATTGTTTAAATTGTGACCTAATTTAAGCTCTGAATAAATTTTTTTAAAGTCGTGAGAAGCCCAGCATCATAATCAATCATATGATCGCCATATTCTTGAGAATAAAAAAATTTAGGTTCATTTGCCAGTTCATATATTTTTTTTCCCATAGAAAAGGGTACTATCTTGTCTTCTTTACCATGCAAAACTAAAACTGGAACTGAAACTTTTTTTATTTTTTTATAACTTTCAAATTTATCTTTAAGTAAAAGACTTACTGGAAAAAAAGAATAGTATTTTTTGCCTACATTTACCATTGAAGTATAAGGAGATTCCAAAATGATACCTGCATAATTTTTGTTCTGCGCAACTTCAATTGCAACTCCCGTACCCAGTGATTCTCCATAAAGTATTATATTTTGTTCGGTTACCCCTTTTGATTGAAGCCATTTAATCGCACTTTCAGCATCATTATACAATCCAACTTCATTTGCCTTTCCTGCGTTACCACTAAAACCTCTCCAAGCAATTATGAGAAAGTTTAGGTTTAAATTTTTAAAATGATTGAGCTTATAGGTTCTATTTTCTAAAGATCCTGCGTTTCCATGAAAAAATAATATTGTTTTAAATTTTTCTATGTTTTTATTATAAAACCAGCCTACAAGATCTATATTATCCATAGTAGTAATTTTTACTTTTTCAATTTCAGTAGGTTCATTTGTAATTTTATCTTTAAGATAATTATTTACTGAAGGATGATATAAAAGATTTCTCTGAAAAAGGAACACAATGGCCAACAATAAGACATAAAAAGATACTAAAGCTAATATAATAGTTGTAAAATAATTCATAATATTAATAAAAAAATCATTTTTCTATTTTTAAAATTTAATCTATCATAAGCTTTTGAAAAATCATGACAAAAGAATTTGAAATGAACGATATATTGAATGCTGTAAACAGTATTTTAAAAATAGATACAAAAAAGGAAAATGTAGTACAATCAATAAAAAAACGTAATGACAAATTGGATGTTTTAACTCTCGGCAAGCAAGTAATATCAGGAAAATCTGACAACCTTGTTCTTAATCAAATGATTGAATAGAATGTTGAAGATTTTAATAGTTAAAATTAAATGATTATACAGTGTGAAAGTTGTTCTAGAAAATTTGTCGTAAAAGATAACGATATTCCTGAAGAAGGAAGAATGGTTAAGTGTGGCTACTGTTCAGTTGTCTGGCATCAAATGCCTGTTTCGGTACCAGCTACAACTTTAAAACAACTAAGTATAAATAAACCCGTTACAGAAATTGGTGAAAGTCTTTCCGTTGATAAAATAAAGGCATCAGATGGCAAAACCTATAGATTTTTAGGAAGTCAGTGGGCAGAATTATATCCTTCTGGAAAAACTGGATTATTTGCAAAAAAAAAAATTGGAAAAGAACTAGATAAACTGACAGGAAGAAAAGAAAAAAAAGCTATTCAAAAAAGACAGATAAAAATCAAAAAGGAGGTAGACCCATCATCTGAAAGTCAGGATGGTGAAAAACAATTGCCAGATGTTTATAAACCAAAACAAGGACTTGGATTTTTTGGTTACTTTTTTTTATTAATAATTATTGGATTTTCTATTGTGGGAGCATTAAAGACCTTCGAAAACGATTTACTAAATTATTTCCCAAAAACAGAATATATTTTTGAATTATTAGATGAGCAATTAGAATACGTTTCTGAAACAGTTAAAAATATAATTGCAATAATTCAAGATTTGACAAAATCTTATTAATTTTTTTCCTTTATAGAACGTAATGAATCCATGATAAGAAGATAGAGGCAGAATATAATTATAATCCAAAAAGGAAGGCCTTTCCAAAACCCGGCAAGACCTGTGCTTATACTCCAAGCCAAACCTATTACAAATATAGCAACAAAGGCAACGCCCAAAAAAATTGTAATTTTTTCACTTAATTTCATTAATCTTATTCAATCATTTTTTTATTTTACCTGTTAGCCAACTTGCGTTTCTAAATAATCTTTCATCATCATATAAAGATGAAACTAGCTGCACGCCAACTGGAAGACCGTTCCTTCCCTGAAGTAAAGGTAAACTAATACTAGGCATTCCACAATAAGTCCAGATAGTAGAAAATATAGGATTGCCGGTAGACTTTAAACCTTTGGGCGCTTCACCATTTGCTGAAGGAGTTAATATTGCATCATAGTCATGAAAAAATTGATTGAAGTAGACATTTGCTACATCTATCTTTGAAAGAGCATCTTTGTATTCCACAGAAGTATATTTCATTCCTCTTTCTATAGCCTCTATTATTTTATCACTTAATTTATTTTTTGAATTTTTATACTCTTTGGAAAAAGATTGAGCCATATCTGATTCCATAATTATTTTATGCCATTTTGGAATATTAGCAAAACCTTCTGGCAATTCCATTTCATTCACTTTTCCTTTAAGTTCATCTTTTATTTCTTCAAAACCTTCTTTGGCATCTTCTTCAAGTTCATTCGTAAAAGGTAATTTTATATAGGCCAATATAGGTTCGGCGGGTGGTTTTTGTCTACTTGCAGCTAATAATTTTGGCTTTGGATTTAATGAAGTATCAGGATCTTGTTTGTCGTAACCAATAAGTTGCTCACTAATTAATGCTGCATCTTCTATTGAATTGGAAAAAACACCAACTTGATCTAATGCACGAGAAACTTGTAAAACTAAATGTCGGGAAATGTATCCTTTAGAAGGTTTATAGCCTACAACGCCACAAAATGATGCTGGTCTAATAACTGATCCATTAGTTTGACTTCCAACTGCAAGTGGAACCATATATGATGCAACAGCTGCAGCAGAACCACTAGAAGATCCTCCTGGCGTTCTTGTTGTATCGTGTGGATTCTTAGTTTTTCCTGGAGAATAGTAAGCAAGTTCAGCAGTTACAGTTTTTCCCATAATGATTGCACCTGCCTGCTTTAATTTAGAGACTACAGAACAATCATTCCAGCTGGGATTATTCTTGTGAATCTCTGTACCATCTGTAGTCGGCATATCTTCCGTATCAAATATGTCTTTAATACCCACTGGAACACCATGAAGATCTCCATGAACTTTGCCAGATTGATGATTTTCATCTAATTTCTTAGCTTGGTTTAAAACAAGTTCTTGATCAAAAAATTCCCAAGCCTCTACTTGTTTTTCATTTTTATTAATTTGTTCTATAAAACTTTTTGCAATTTCTTCACATGTATATTTCCCCTCTTTGAGAGATTTAACAATATCTACAGCGGAAAGTTTAAATAAAGACATTAAGATTTACTTTGCAATCCCAAAGAAAAAATCAGGCAAATACAATGCTAGTTCAGGATAATTATACATAAGTATCATAGTAAATATTACTATAAACAAATAGGGCATAATGCTTTTAAAAATTTCTATCAACTCAATCGAGTCACCCGCAACTCCTTTTAAATAATAGGCTGCCATGGCCATGGGTGGAGTTAAAAATGATGTTTGAAGATTCAAAGCTACCAACATGGCAAAAAAGTATGGATTGACTCCAAATGCATCGAGCATGGGTAAAAAAATTGGAACAAAAATAATTAATATCTCTGTCCATTCTAAAGGCCATCCCAACAAAAAGATTATCAACTGAGCCATAACAAGAAATTGCCACGGTTCTAAATTCATTCCAAGAATCCAGTGTTCAACAACACTGTGACCACCTAAATATGAAAAAACAGATGCAAAAGTCCAAGAACCCACAAATAACCAGCAGACCATAGCAGTGGTCTTAGCTGTTAAAAAAATTGACTCTTTTAATGTTTTCCAATTAAGCGCTTTATAACAAAAAGCTAGAAACAGTCCACCAAATGCGCCGATCGCAGCAGCTTCGGCTGGGGTAGCCAGTCCCAATAAAATTGATCCAAGAACCGATAGAATTAATAATGCCAACGGAATAAAAGAAGTCAGCAACTGTAAAAAAATAACTCTTGTCGAAGGCACTTCTTCTTCTAAGGGTTTGGGTGCAATACTTGGATTCAAAAATGCCCGTCCAACCACATACACCATATAAAAACCCGCCAATAAAAATCCTGGCAAAATCGCTGCAGCATAAAGTCTTAGTACAGACAACTCTGCTATAGCTGCATAGACGATAAGCATAATGCTTGGGGGAATTAAAATACCTAAAGTGCCACCAGCACAAATAACACCAGAAGCAAATCCCCGATTATAGTTAGCCTTAACCATAGCTGGGAAAGCCAATAATCCCATTAAAGTAACCACCGCTCCAATAATTCCGCTTGCTGTCGCAAATATTGCACAAGTTGCTAAAGCTGCCACAGCCATTGAACCTGGAAGATGACGCGTAGCTAATTGCAAACTAAAAAATAAACGATTGACGATATTTGCTCTTTCAACTACGTAACCCATAAACAAAAATAAAGGTATGGCAACAAGCACGTCACTTTCCATAACCGAATACGTATTCTGATTGAGAAGATAAAAAATTTGGTTATTGATTAAATTATCTGCTTGAAAATAAGCATAGTATCCAAAACCAACACCCATCGGAACAAGGGTAAATGCTATCGGAAATCCTAATAAGACTAGGAAAATAAAAATCGAAAGCATGAAGATAGCAACCTGCGGATCCGTCATTTAATCTCCCTTTCTTAATGCTTTTTTTCGTCTTTGTTCTTCTTCTTTTTGTTTAATTAAATCTTCTTCAGTCTCTCTGACATCCTCATGTCTTTTCAGCCACTGACCACTTTTAATACACAAAATACATCTCATACATTCAGATATTCCTTGAATAATTAAAAGGATCCCAGCAAGTGGTATTAAAGATTTGAAATAATAGATTTGAATTCGTGCCGGGCTATTCCAACTCACCTCTTTATATCTCCATGAATCTGATGCAATCTCATAGCCAAACCAAACTAAAGCCAGCATTCCAGGAAAAAAGAAGAAGATATAAAGTATTAGATCAATCCATGCTTGAGTTCGAACTGGAAACAATCGATATAACACATCACCCCTAACATGGGCATCTTGTGCCAAAGCGTAAGCGCCAGACATTAAAAATAGAGCTCCATACATTTGAACCATCATATCGAAAACCCAAACCGTAGGAGCATTCAATACATATCGCACAAAAACTTCATAAGTTACGGAAAGTGTTAGAATAAGAATGCACCAACCAAAGGCTCTTCCCACCCAAATACTTAAACTTTCAAAAAAATAAATAAATTTTTTCATATGGCACTAACTCAACTTGCAAAATATCTTATATAAAACATTGCAAAACTCAATAAAAAAAGGGCAACTTTTTAAAGTTGCCCTTTTTAATTTATTTAATTTAAATATTTAAATTGCTTTTGTTGGTTCACCAAAGTGATGTCTATAAGCCATACCGTAGTCTGGTGAATTAAGCAAAAGATATGCCATAACTTTTTTAGCATATTCTTTTTGCGAATTAACAACCTTTTTAAAAAACGCATCTTTCTTGTTGAATTTATCAACAATAACATCCCAAGCTTTCAACTGTGCTTGCATAATGCTATCTGGTGTACGATAAACATTAACACCAAGTTTGTTTTTTAATTTAACTAAGTCATTCGCATAACTTAGAGTATTGCCCCAATAGAAATTTGAGTTCTCCGCTTCTGAAGCGTACTCAAGAATTTTTTGCAATTCTGGAGCAAGACTATCAAATTTCTTCTTGTTAAATGCAATCTCAAAAGCTTCCTGTGATTGATGGAAACTTGCTAAGTGATAATGTTTTGATACATCTTGCATACCAAAGTCACTATCAGATGTTGGATTGTTAAACTCAGCGGCATCAATTAGTCCACTCTTCATTGCTGGCTGAATTTCTCCACCTGGCAACTGAACAACTGACATTCCCATTTCACCAAGTACGTCTGCGGCTAATCCCACAGTTCGATACTTCAAGCCTTTCATTTGAGATGCATCTTTGATTTGTTCTTTAAACCATCCGAGCGGTTGAGCTGGCATTGGACTATTAAAGAAACCAACAAGGTTTAAACCCAAATTACCCATTAGTTCATTATATAATTCTCTGCCTCCACCATAATGGATCCAACCAAGCAACTCTTGTGCACTCCAGCCCCAACACGGGCCTGTACCAAAAAGAGAAGCTGACGCAGCTTTACTATACCAATACGCTGGAACATAGTGAGCTCCATCAAGAACTCCTCTGTGCACAGCATCTTGCATCTGACTTGTTTTCACTACTGAATTTACAGCTAAAAGATCAATCTTTAGCTTACCACCAGACATTTCGTTAACTCTCTTAACGTAGTCTTGAGCATTCTTTAGGAAAACTCCACCACCCCAAGCAGCTTGTACTTTTAGAGTAGTTGCAGCACTAGCAATGTTAGGCATCGCCAATGTAGCAGCCGCTGCTACACCTGTTGCGGCGGCAGCCTTAAAGAATTTACGCCTAGAAGGAATTTTAATTCCTTTTAACGTTTTATCTTTTTTTGACATATATTTCCCCCTTACTGTCATTTAGTTAATTAACATCCTATAATTTAAGCACATTAAGTCTTAAGAGTCTTTAGACAAAATTATAAAAAAAGTAATAATTTTATTTAAATTAAATGATGAAATGCTAAATTCAACATATAGTTGTATTTAATTTACAGTATCTTTGCATTGTCCAGTTTAAAATATTCAGAATGTATGTTTAATTCACCATTATAAACATCCAAACCTAAAGCAAAAATTTTTTTACTTTTAATGCATTTGTCATATCTTCATCATCTGAACCACCATCGATATAATGAAATATGAACGATGGTAATTTTTTTTAGCTAATCTTTTAAAATCCTCTACGTTATGAGAATCATTAAGATTCATTCTATAACATTTATTTTAACGGAATTTGAATTGAATTAAAATTGTTTAAGAAAATTAAACATGTAACTATTTGCTCCAGGATTTTTTGTTCCAAGACTGGCATTAGATATATGATTGTAGGACATTCCTAATTGAGTAGTATCAGATAAATTTAAAGACATTTGCACTTCGCTTTTAAATTCCAAAGGATATCCTAAATCCTTCCCGTTGCCATAATTGTAATAACCCGGTGCAAAACTAGGAGTAATTGTAATAAATCCGAGATCATATTCTGCTTGTACGCCTGTATAGAGATAGAAAGCACTATTTTCAGTTAAAAAACCACCAGTGATTGGAGATAATTTTCCTAAAAAACTTTTTCTAAACAATTCGTCATTTTGATGTTGCAGACCAAACAAACCGGCATGCTGTTTGTTGTCACTGAAATCAAACATGCCTGTGAAAACGTTAATTTCAGTTTCTTTTGGAGTTTCATCCGCAACGCTTCCAAAAGTTACAAAACACCAAGTCAGAAGTGCAATTAAATTATTCAAAATAATTTTTCTCATAATTAAAATATATAACCTTCAATATAGAAAATAAACTGCTTTTTATAGTAATGAAATTACTTAATTAATGTAAAACTATGCCCAATTAAGAGACCAAGAGGGAGATGAAGATTGTTTTAAGTACCCTTAATTAGGCATTACGTACTTAATACATTTATAATCTGGCTAACGTTTGAAAAAATGTTGTTCAATTTTAGGCAAAATTAATATTTGTATCAATTTGATAGCTTAAAATATCCAGTGCCCTTTTTTCCTGTAAAAATTTCTTCGATTAGTGGATGTTTAATAGGTTCGTTAGAATCGTCAGAAATTAAATTTTGCTCTGAAACATAAGCTTCATAAGTAATTTCATTATTTTCAGCCAACAAATGATAAAAAGGTTGATCTTTTTTAGGTCTTACATCCTTAGGTATCGATTTATACCATTCTTCAGAATTGTTAAATTCAAAATCCACATCATATATGACGCCCCTGAAATTAAAATGTTTATGCTTTACTACGTCTCCTATTGAAAATTTCGCTGTGGTTACTGGCATTTGATGGTAATAAGATAAGTATATTTAAAAAAAAATCAATAAAAAAAATATACCTTCATACACACATGTGTTAACATTTTTTCATGAACAGACCTATAATTAAGTTTATAGCTGATTTTGGTCCACTAATTATTTTTTTTACAATATACTTTAATGGCGATAACGACCTCAGGTCGGCAATTCCTCCATTTATTATTGCAACTCTTATTGCATTGGTTGTTGTATATTTATTAGAGAAAAGAATCGCCATGGTACCCTTGACTAGTGGAATGCTCATTACTTTATTTGGAGGCCTTACTTTATACTTTAACAACAAAATATTCTTCTATATGAAACCAACAATCATCAACCTACTTTTTGCTGGATTTTTATTTTTTGGTAAATATGTATCTAAAAAACCTTTATTAAAAATATTTTTTCAAAATTCATTAAAATTGAAAGATGAAGGATGGAAAAAACTAAGTCATCGTTGGATTTATTTTTTTATTTCCATAGCAATACTTAATGAAATTGTGTGGAGAACTCAGTCTGAAGCTTTTTGGGTTAATTTTAAAGTCTGGGGATTATTACCAATTACTTTTTTATTTACTGCAAGTCAATTCCCATTGATAAACAAATATAAATTAGAACAATAATGAAATATTTAAAGCTAGTTGTTAATAACGAAAGTAAAAAAAAGGATATTTTCTTTAATAAAGCAGAGCTTAAATTAATATTAAATTTATATGCAAAAATGGTTTCTGGAGGAGAATGGAAAGATTATGGATTAAGTATTTCAAAAAGAGAAGTAAGTTTTAATGTTTATCATAGAACATCAGAATTTCCTGTTTATAAAATAACCAAAAAATTAAAACCAAAAAATGAAAATGAAAAATATCTCATTAAAGATGCCGTAAATAAAATAATTAGAAACTCTGGAAACTTACAAAAGTTAATTCAAAAAATAATCTGGAAAAAATTTAAATTGGTTAATTGATTTATCTTCTTTGTCCAAACAATCTTAGCAACATAATAAATAGATTAATGAAATCCAAATAAAGTGTAAGTGCTCCCATTACTGCTTTTTTTCCCATGATTTCACCACTATCACTTACCAAATACATATTTTTAATTTTTTGAGTATCATAAGCTGTTAAACCGACAAAAATTAATACTCCAAGAATTGAAATGACAAAATACATCATTGTAGATTTCATAAAAATATTAACAATTGAAGCAATGATAATCCCAATTAACCCCATCATTAAAAAAGAACCTAATTTTGTTAAATCTCTCTTAGTTGTGTATCCGTAAATACTCATCCCGCCAAATGTTCCGGCAGTAATAAAAAATACACGAGTTATACTCGCGCCAGTATAAACTAAGAATATTGAAGATAGGGAAGCCCCCATTAGAGCTGCAAATACCCAAAAGGTTCCCTGTGCCTTAGCAGCACTCATCTTTCTTATTCCAAAACTCATATAAAAAACCACTCCGAGTGGAGCCAGCATTACAACCCACATCAATGCAGAATTGTAAAGCGCATTTCCAATATTTGTTAGACCGGCAATTGAACCATCAGATGTTGTAATTACAGATAATTTAAAAAGTAGTAAAGAAATCAGTCCCGTTAAAAATATTCCAGAAGCCATGTAATTATAAACCTTGAGCATGTATGCTCTAAGTCCTTCATCTATTACATGCGTTTCAGCGCTTCTTACTTTCGATTGAATATTTTGTTTATTAAATTCCACAATAGACAGTATATATATTGCCATTTGAAATCTTTTTCAAGATATTCGGATAATTTAATAATTCTGTAAAATATAGTTAAAATAATCTAATGAATTATAAAAAACTCGGAAACACGGACTTAAAAGTAAGCACAATTTGCCTTAGCAACAATGACCTGGAGTGAGCAGAATAATCGAGAAGATACATTTGATCAAATGTCAATAAAATTCTGCGAAATTCAAAAATTTGTAACTTCCGTTATAATTGGCACAACGACAATGGAACAGTTGAAAATTGATATAGAAAGTGTAAATGTAAATTTAACTGACGAAATAAATAATAAAATAAATAATATACAAATAATATATCCTAATCCATGTCCATAAAAATTGTAAAAAAAATTTCTCTCATATTATTATTTTATTTTATTTTCGGAATCTCAAATGCTAAAGAAAATCTAAAAGAACTAGGAAAATTTAAAGACTGGAAAAGTTTTATTTTAATCCAAGAAGAGAGTAAAGTTTGTTTTGCTCAATCAATTCCTATTATAAGAGCTCCAAAAAAATTTAAAAGAGATCCTTCTAGATTATTTGTAAGTTTTAGACCAGTTGAAAATATTAAGAATGAAATCAGCGTTACTAATGGTTATGAGTTTCAACAGAAAGCTCCTGTTACTGCAAAATCTGGAAAGAAAGTCTATGACTTATTTGCTAAAGGACGTTTTGCTTGGGTTGTTGACAATAAAGATGAAGCAAAATTAATTATAACCATGAAAAAAGCTTCAAGATTGATGATTGTAGGAAATTCAGATAAAGGAAATCAAACAACAGACCATTATTCCATGATGGGTTTTACAAAAGCTTACAATATTGCAAAAAAAAGCTGCAGCTAAAAAATGAATAAGAAAATAGTCCTTGCCTATTCTGGTGGGTTAGACACATCAATAATTCTTAAATGGTTACAAGAAAATTACAATGCAGAAGTTATTGCATACACAGCTGATATTGGTCAAAAAATAAATAAAAATAAAATTATTAAAAATGCAAAAAAATTAGGTGCAAAAAAAATAATTATTGAAAATTTAAAAGACACATTTGTAAAAGATTATGTTTTTCCAATAATTAGAGGACACGCTATTTATGAGGGAGTTTATTTATTGGGAACTTCTATAGCAAGACCTTTAATTGCAAAAAGACAAATTGAAATGGCCAAAAAATATAAAGCTTATGCGGTTTCTCATGGTTCAACTGGTAAAGGAAATGATCAGGTTAGATTTGAACTTGGATATCATTATTTTGGTTCAAAAATTAAAGTGATTGCCCCATGGAGAATTTGGAAATTAAATTCAAGAACAGATTTAATTAAATATGCAAAAAAAAATAGAATATCCATACCTAAAGATAAAAAAGGAGCTCCACCATTTTCTGTAGATGATAATTTATATCACACATCAACTGAAGGTAAGGTTTTAGAAAATCCTAAAAATCAAGCTCCAGAATTTATTTATCAAAGAACGGTTTCTCCAGAAAAGGCACCGAATAAAGCTTCTTATATAAGTATAGGATTTAAAAATGGAAATCCAATAACAGTTAATGGTAAAAAATTATCTCCCGGAAATTTTTTACAAAAATTAAATATCCTTGCTGGTAAAAATGGCATCGGCAGGGTTGATCTTGTTGAAAATAGATTTTTAGGAATAAAATCTAGGGGCATTTATGAAACTCCCGGTGGAACTTTATTAATGGCAGCCCATAGAGCAATTGAATCTGTTACTTTGGATAAAGAAACCATGCATAAAAAAGATGAAGTTATGCCTAAATATGCTGAACTTATTTACAACGGTTATTGGTATTCAAAAGCAAGATTTAAACTTCAAAAAATTATCGATCTAAAGAGAAACAAAGTAAATGGATCTGTTAAACTTAAATTATACAAAGGAAATATTACAATTGTTTCAAGACAAACTAAGAGTGACGCTTATTCTATGAAAAAAGTCTCCTTTGAAGAAAACAAAACATTTAATAAATCAAATGTAGAAAGATTTATTAATTTCCATAAGAAAAAGCTTGGTAAATAACAGATTGGTAATTTATTTAGTAATTTTATCTACAAATCTTTGTGCAATAGGAACAACTAATAAAGCAGTTCCTATGGCAATAGGCAGACTAAATATCCAGGCCTTTAAAAACCTATTTATGTAACCAATGTCCATACCTGTGTTTACGAAAGTAATTATTAAAGTCATTAGAAGACTCATTAAAAACCCCATAACTAAAATAAATAACAATTGGGAATATTTTTTTGAAAACATTTAGAATTCACCTAGACTGAGCTTTTTTAAAACATTCAATAGTATTGCTTAGTAAACAAGCTATTGTCATAGGACCAACGCCGCCTGGTACTGGCGTAATTGCTTTAGCGACTTTAGAAACTTCATCAAAATCAACATCGCCTAGGAGGCCTGAATCGGTTTTATTAATCCCAACATCAATAACAATTACACCTTTTTTAACCCAATCTCCTTTAACTAATTTTGGTATTCCTGCTGCAGCAATAATTATATCTGCTCTAAGGCACTCAGTTTTTAAATCTTTTGTTTTTGAATGGCTGATAGTAACAGTACAATTTTCTTTTAAAAGTAATTGGGTCATCGGTTTTCCATTTAAGTTAGATCTTCCAATTATTACGGCATGTTTTCCGCTTAAATTTTTTTCCACTTTTTTAATTAATAAACTGCAGCCCAATGGGGTGCAAGGAACACTGCTGTTATACCCGGACGATAAATTTCCTACATTTACTGGATGAAAACCGTCTACATCTTTACTGGGATTTATAGCTTCAATAACTTTTCTTTTGTCAATATGTTTGGGTAAAGGTAGCTGAACCAGTATTCCAGAAACTTCGTTATTATCATTAAGTTCTTTGATTTTATCCAAAACAACTTTTTCCTCTACTTTTTCCGGATATCTAACCACTTCAGATTTAATACCAACTTCGTTTGCAGATTTTTCTTTATTTTTTACATAAATCTGACTTGG
>Ga0208640_1000034_pt1 | contig 65230 bp, 65 predicted proteins | sample ETNtaG_23_FD_185774 | JGI IMG/M metagenome (GOLD analysis project Ga0208640, IMG submission 185774) | Marine microbial and viral communities from oxygen minimum zone, Eastern Pacific Ocean - ETNP201310SV72 (SPAdes) (version 2) | ecosystem: Environmental > Aquatic > Marine > Oceanic ... | reverse complement strand
TATAGAAAAATTGAATTAGTGGGGCGTTCTGTTGCCCGGTGCCCCAGACCGCGCTAGCCTAGAAACTAGGCAGCGATAGCTAATCTATTATCGTTAGCATTTATAAATTTAGTCCGATAACGGCGGTACCATACCGAGCAAAGTCTTTATCTTTAAATTAACGTCAATCCTATTTCGCCCCCTTGATTTTGATGGTGGAGGCGCCGGGTACCGCCCCCGGGTCCGTTTAACCTATTACACAAAGCATTTATTGCTATAGTTGTAAAAACAACGTTGCTATTATAAACCAAACTATGATTAAAGCAATTATGGCAGTTGATGATGATGGAGGAGTTAGCAAAAGAGGTAGTATGCCATGGCCAAAAAATTCAAATGATCTCAAAAGATTTAAAAAATATACATTAAATAATGTTGTTATTATGGGAAGATTAACTTGGATAGATCCTTTTATGCCCAGTCCTCTTAAGAGTAGGATTAATGTTTTGATAACAAATCAAGATAAGGCAAAATATCCTGGAGCAGATGAATATATATCTGGAGACTTAGTATCAAAAATTAAACTTATAAACACTAAATATGAAAGACAAGACCTATTTATAATTGGGGGTCCTAAAATCATAGATCAATTATTTGAATTAGTTGAAGAGTTCTATTTAACAAGAATTTACGGAAAATTTGATTGCGATAAAAAAATAAATTTAAAAAAAATTGAAGAAGCAATGACTCTAGAAGAAAAAATTGTAAATGATGAAATATGTCATTTTGAGATTTGGAAAAGATGAAAGAATATTTGCAAGCACTAAAACATTGTTTTGATAAAGGAATTGATGTTGATAGTAGGGCTGGAAAAGTTCGTAAGGCGTTTGGATACCAAATGCGCTTTGATCTTAAGAAAGGATTTCCCGCACTCACAACAAAAAAACTTGCATGGAAGTCAGTGGTATCAGAATTATTATGGTTTTTGGAGGGATCGAATGATGAAAGACGTTTAGCGGAAATTTTGTATGATGATGATAGAAAAAATCTGATAGATAAAAAAACCATATGGACACAAAATGCTAAATCAGAATATTGGAAAGAGAAGGCAAAATTTAACGGAGACGTGGGAAGAATATATGGAGTCCAATGGAGGGACTTTAGGGGTGTAGATCAAATTAAAAATCTAATCGATAGTATAAAAAATGATCCTAATGGAAGAAGACACATCTTATCTGCATGGAATCCAGCCGAACTACATTTAATGTCATTACCTCCTTGCCATTCTTTTTCGCAATTTTTCATTTCTAATGGAAAACTAAGTTGCCAACTATATCAACGTTCTTGTGATATGTTTTTGGGGATTCCATTCAATATTGCAAGTTATAGTCTGCTTGTTCATTTAGTTGCAAATGACTGTGATTTAAAAGTTGATGAATTTATTCATACTTTAGGTGATTTTCATATTTATCACGAACATTTTGATCAAATAGATATGCAACTAAAGAGAGATCCAAGGCATCTGCCTCAGTTACAATTTGCATCTAAAAACATATTTTCTTATAAAGTTAATGATTTTGAATTAATTAATTATGATCCCCACCCAATGATAAAAGCCAGGATGAATGTTTAATTAGTTAATTTTTTATGAACTGCTTGAGCGATAGAAGAAAAAACATTTGCTATATCACTATTTGAATCAGCAATACATACAGGCCTTCCTTCATCAGATTGAATTCTAAGATTTTTGTTTATTGGAAGTTTTCCTAAAAAATCTATTTTGAATTTTTCTGCTTCTTTTTTAACTCTTCCACTTGAAAAAATCTCATGCATTTGATTACATGAGTCACAAATAAAATAACTCATATTTTCTACGATGCCTAATATTGGTATATTAACTTTGTTAAACATATTAATGCCTTTCCGCACATCAATTAAAGCAACTTCTTGCGGTGTTGAAATAATTATGGAACCACTTAAGTTAGAATTTTGAGCTAAAGTTAATTGAACATCTCCTGTACCAGGGGGAAGGTCAATAATTAAATAATCCAATTCGCCCCATTCAACACCACTAAACATTTGTTCTAAAACTTTTGTAATCATTGGTCCTCTCCAAATGGTAGGAGTATCATCACTAATCAGAAATCCAATAGACATGCATTTGACATCGTATTTTTTCAGAGGAATAAGTTTGTTATTATTGTTAAATTGAGGCTTATCGGATATTCCCATCATACGAGGAACGTTTGGCCCATAAATATCAGCGTCCAATATTCCAACCTTGTACCCAATTTTTTTTAAAGCAACCACGTAATTAACTGCAAATGTAGTTTTGCCAACGCCTCCCTTCCCACTTGCAATAGCGATAATATTTTTTGCGTTAATTTTGAATTGTTTAACAGGATCTCTTTTTGGATCTTTTTCTGAAGTTAAAACAACATTAACTGACGCAATATTCTCAATGTTTTGGATTGAGTTTTTAAGCGCAATAATTAGATTTTGATATTTTTTTTGAAATTTTGGATCAATATCAAGGCTTATATTGGCATTTCCATTTTTACAAACAATATTAATGTTTTTATTGTTCTGATCTAACTTGATATTTGTTATAGGATCTTTGAAATTTTTAGTAACTTCATAAATACTTGTAATTAATTTGTCTGTCATCCTTGATTTTTATTAATTTATTCAAATATATGTTAAATAATAATGATTTTATGGTAATAACCCCAAAAATAGCAATATCAATAGTTTCGAATGAATTGGAATAAAAATAATGGTCCATGGGGCTCTGGTGGAAATAATCCTTGGGGGGAAGGCTCATCAAATAATCGTGATTTAGAAAATTCAATTAAAAAAGCCAAGGAGAAATTTGGCAGGTTCAAATTGGGCAGTCCTAGAAATTTTTCCTTTTTTTTAATTGTCGTATTATTTATTTGGTTAGCAACTGGCTTTTATCGAGTTGAACCAGATGAACAGGGCGTTGAACTGTTATTCGGTAAATGGAATCAAACTACCACAGAACCAGGTCTTCATATCTTCTTTCCCACGCCTATTGGGAAGGTGATGACTCCAAAAGTTGAGAATATCAGAAAAATAAATGTTGGATATAGATCAGCTTCCGACTTAGGCTTTAGTACCAGTTCTAATTCTGAAAGAAACGTTCTAGAAGAAAGTTTAATGTTAACCGGCGATCAAAACATAGTTGATGTTCACTTTACTGTTTTGTACAAAATTAAAGATGCGGGTAAGTTTTTATTTAAACTTCGTAATCCCGAAACAACTGTAAAAGATATGTCTGAAAGTGTAATGAGGGAAGTAGTTGGACAAAGAGAACTTGAATTTTTACTTACAGGCGGTCGTCAGGAAGTCGAACAAGTTGTCAGATCTGATTTACAAGATATTCTTGATGAGTATGAAAGCGGGATACTAGTTCAGTCGATCCAGCTTCAAAGTGTTAACCCGCCCGCCTTAGTAATTGATGCATTTGACGAAGTTCAAAGAGCGCGCCAAGATAAAGAAAAATTGGTTAACGAAGCCAATTCCTATTTGAATAAAATTGTACCAAATGCCCGGGGTGATGCTGCAAAACTCGTTCAAGAGGCAACTGCATACAAAGAACAAGTTATTAAGCAAGCCGAAGGTGTTGCTCAAAATTTCATAGATGTTTATAACAGTTATAAAGATGCTAAATATGTTACTCGACAAAGAATTTATTTAGAAACTCTAACAGAAGTACTAGAAGGTCCAAATAAAATTATTTTAGACAGCACTGGAGAAGGTCAGGGTGTTGTGCCTTACTTGCCCTTAAATGAATTAAATAAAAATAAGGGTAATAACTAATGAGATTTTCAGCTCGCAATTTTATTATTATCTTAATTTTATTTATTGGTTTTCTTACTTTTACTGGCGCTTTCTTTGTTGTTAAAGAATGGAAGCAAGCAATTGTTTTACAGTTTGGCGAACCTCGGCAAGTAATAAATGAACCAGGTTTAAAATTTAAGATTCCATTTATTCAGGATGCCATTTTTTTCGACCGTAGAATGTTAAATTTGGATCCGCAACCTGAAGAGATGATATTATCTGACCAAAAAAGAATAATTGTTGATTCCTTTGCACGATATAAAATTATCGATCCTTTGAAGTTTTTTCAGACAGTTAGAAATGAAACGAACTTTTCAGATCGATTTGGCCGAATTCTAAATGCTGCAGTTAGAGGTGTAATCGCTCAATATCCCCTAGTAGCCTTACTCAGTGATGAGAGAGAAACAATCATGAGTATCATTGAGTCTCAGGTTGTAATTAATGAAAAAAACTTTGGAATCAAAATAATGGATGTTAGAATTGGCAGAACAGATCTTACTGAACAGGTTGCTAACAATGTTTATCAACGAATGCGCTCAGAAAGAGAAAAAGAAGCAAATTTATTAAGAGCAGAAGGTGAAGAACTATCAAAGGAAATTAAGGCTTCAGCTAATAGACAACAAACTGTAATTATCGCTGAAGCTGAAAGAACTTCTTCTATTTTAAGAGGTGAGGGTGATGCTCGGAAAAATATAATTCTTGGTGATGCTTATAGTATGGATGAAGAATTTTTTATTTTTTTAAGAACAATGCAAGCCTGCAAAGATACTTTTGGAAATACTGATATGTCTATGGTTATTGTTCCTGGTCAAGTGTGTGAGAAATTTTTTGGAGAAATTGAATTAGATCAATAATGCTAAAGTTTATTCTCTTTGGTGTTGGATTTATATTGTTATTTGAAGGTCTTGTTTATTTCTTTTTTGCTAATAAAATAAAAAATATTCTCCAAATTATTAGCGTTTACAACACTGAAAAAGTTAAGTTATTTTCAACCATAATGGTTTTGCTAGGAGTAAGCCTTATTTACTTCACTTTTAAATATTATGAATTTAAGTAAAATGAGAATTCTATTATTTATACCTATCATTTTTTTTTTATTTGTCTCCAATCTTTTTGCAAATTCAGCGCCTGAAAGTTTTGCTGATTTGGTGGAAGAATTAATTCCTTCTGTAGTTAGTATAGCTTCAAAAACAATTATTAAGGAACAGCATCAACAACCATTACCACGATTTCCTGAAGGCTCTCCTTTTGATGAGTTTTTCAAAGATTTTTTCGATCAAGAACAACGTAAGTCTCCATCACAAAGACCTATGTATGGTCTTGGTTCGGGTTTTATTATTGACTCTGCTGGTATTGTTGTAACTAATAATCATGTGATTGAAGGTGCAGATGAAATTACCATTATAATGTTTGATCAAGAAGAATACAAAGCTGAACTATTAGGAAGGGATCCTAAGGGCGATTTAGCAGTATTAAAATTTGATCCTAGCAATAGAAAAATCAGTAGTGTTAATTGGGGCAATTCAGATGAAGTTAGAGTCGGAGATTGGTCAATTGCTATTGGAAACCCTCTTGGTCTTGGCGGTACGGTAACAGCTGGAGTCGTGTCAGCTATTTCAAGAGATATAGGAAATGGCCCTTATGTTAAATTTATTCAAACTGACGCATCTATTAATAGAGGTAATTCTGGAGGGCCTTTATTTAACACTAAAGGAGAGGTAATTGGAATTAATACAGCTATTATTTCTCAATCTGGCGGAAGTATTGGACTGGGTTTTGCCATTCCTTCCAACAGTGCAAAGAAAATAACAAAGCAGTTGAAGGAATTCGGAAGGACTATAAGGGGGTGGTTAGGAGTTCAAATCACAGCAGTTTCCAAAGAAATAGCAGAAAGTTTAGGTTTGCTAAATGAAAAAGGAGCATTTATTTCAAATTTAAGCCCTGATGGACCATCAAAAGTAGCCGGGCTTCAAGAAGGAGATGTTATATTAAAATTTAATAATATTGAAATTATTAAAATGACAGATCTTCCAAGATTAGTAGCTGAGTCAGATGTAGGCTCAACTGCATCAGTTCAAATTTGGCGCAAAAATAAAATTATAACAGTTAAAGTTAAGTTGGGCGAGTTGCCTGAAGAAGCATTTGTAAAAAGAAGCAAGACTAACAAAAATGAGAAAACATATTTTGTAGATAGTCTTAATTTGACTGTAGCTCCTAATTTTGAAAAAAATGGCGTAATCGTTGTAGAAACTGATGATGATTCAAAATTAATTCCAGGAGATATTATTATAGAAATTAATAGAGAGCTCTTCACAACTATAGATAATTTTTTGGAATTAATTGATACTATTAGCAAAACAGGAAGGAATTCTCTTTTGCTGAAAATAATTAGAGATGAAAAGTCACTTTGGATAACAATTAAATTTAATCAATAATTTGATTAAACCTCTTATTTTCATTGTTGGCCCTACTGCTATTGGAAAGTCAGCATTAGCCATTAAGCTTGCAGAAAAAATGAATGGTGAGATTATAAATGCTGACAGTATGCAGGTATATTTAAATTTGAATATCTTAACAGCAAGACCTTCAAAAAAAGATCAAAAATTAATTCCGCATCATTTGTATGGTTATATTGATGGCTCCATCAGATACAATGTTGCTACTTGGTGTAATGATATAAATAATATTATAAAGAAAAATAATAAGAAAAAAATTTATTCAATTATAGTTGGAGGAACAGGAATGTATGTTGATAAACTATTAAATGGCTTGGTTCAAATTCCCTCTATCCCGGAATCTATTAAAGAAGAGTCAGAAAAATTACTTTTAGAAATTGGAATAAATAATTTCATAGATAAAGTTAAGAATATTGATGAGAAATCTTTAAATAAAATTTCAAAAAATGATATCAGCCGTTTAAGAAGAATTTGGGAGGTCCACGAGTATACTCATAAGACACTTACTTTTTGGTTAGATAATAAAAATAAAAAATTTTTATCAAATCAAGAATATCAACTATATTTGTTTACTCCAGACAGAAAAGAAATTTATAATCGGGTTAATCAAAGATTTATCAATATGGTTGATAGAGGTGCCATAGACGAAGTTAAAAAACTCCTTACATTAAATTTTGACAAATCCTTGCCAATTATGAGGGCTCACGGTGTTCCAGAAATATCGAATTATTTATCTGGAAAAACCACATTAGAGGAATGTATTCATAAGGGGCAACAAGCCACTAGGAACTATGTTAAGCGACAACTAACCTGGTGGAGGTCATCATCCTTAGAAAATCTTAAATGCTTTGATCAATTTCCTAGTGAAATTGATGCTAATTTGTTGAATTTTTCATAAAAAACTAACTAATTTATTGATTTTGTTTTATCCACAGCCTATGAGTTTCTGGAAATGTCTGAAGAAATTAATGGTTCTGAAATAATCCTAAAATCCCTTCTAGATCAAGGGGTTGAAGTTGTATTTGGTTATCCTGGCGGGGCTGTTCTTCCTATTTATGACAGTTTATTTAAGCAAAATTCTATAAGACATATTCTTGTTCGTCAGGAAGGTGGCGCAATACATGCAGCTGAAGGTTACGCTCGTTCTTCAGGAAAAATAGGCGTGGTTTTAGTAACTTCTGGACCAGGAGTCACTAATGTGGTCACTGGTTTGACCGATGCAATGATGGATAGCGTGCCAATCGTCTGTATTACTGGTCAAGTTCCTCAACACCTAATCGGAAGTGATGCGTTTCAAGAATGTGATACAACCGGAATAACAAGACCATGCACAAAACACAATTATTTAGTTAAAGATGTAAATAAACTCTCAAGCGTTATTCATGAAGCTTTTGTAATAGCTAACAATGGAAGACCAGGACCAGTTTTAGTGGACGTACCCAAGGATGTTCAGTTTGCAAAAGGGAAGTACTTAGAACCTAGTATAATTTCTATTCAAAAACATCGCTTATTTGATCCTAAAATAAAAGGGAATGAGGAGAGAGTTGAAGAAGCAGTTAAGTTGATTGCTAAAGCTAAAAAGCCTATTTTTTATATTGGTGGAGGTTGTGTTAATTCAGGGACTAGAGCATCAAATCTTGTAAGAGATTTTGTAAAAATAACAGGAGCACCTGCAACGATGACTTTAATGGGACTCGGAGTCATTCCATACTCTAGTGAGCACTCTCTTGGAATGGTAGGAATGCACGGGATGTACGAAGCAAATTTAGCAATGCATGATTGCGACGTAATGATTAATATAGGCGCTCGATTCGATGATCGTGTAACAGGCAGGCTTGATGCATTTTCACCTAATTCAAAAAAAATTCATATAGATATTGATGCTAGCAACATCAATAAAACAATAAAAGTGGATGTTCCAGTTGTTGGAGATGTAGAAACTATTATGCTTCAAATTATAGATATTTGGAATAGTAAGAAATATTCTACAAATGCAGACGATCTAAATAAATGGTGGAATAAAATTGAAATATGGAAGAAATCTAACTGTTTAGATTTTGATCAAACTAGTGATATGATAAAACCACAACAAGCAATAAAAAGATTATATGAACTTACGAAAGATAAAAAAACAATTATAACCACTGATGTCGGTCAGCATCAAATGTGGGCTGCGCAATATTATAAATTTGAAGAGACAAATAAGTTGATTACATCTGGAGGCTTAGGCACTATGGGATACGGTTTTCCCGCAGCTATTGGAGCTCAAATAGCAAATCCTAAAACATTAGTTATTGATATTGCAGGCGATGCTTCAATTTTAATGAATATTCAGGAAATGAGCACAGCTGTTCAACACAAGCTTCCTGTAAAAATATTTATTTTAAACAATGAATACATGGGTATGGTAAGACAATGGCAGGAATTACTACATGGAGGAAGATATTCTGAAAGCTATACTGATAGTTTGCCAGATTTCGTAAAATTAGCTGAGAGTTTTAAGGCAAAAGGATTAAGAGCTGAAAAAGCAAGCGAATTAGATCAGGTAATAAAAGAGATGATCGAAAGTGACACTACTGTCATTGCAGATATTATGGTAGACAAAGAAGAAAATTGTTTTCCTATGATACAAAGCGGCTCAGCTCATAATGAAATGTTATTAAATAAAAACCAAAAGCAGGACAAGCCACCATCAGAAAAAGGAAAGGTTTTAGTATAATGAATAATTCAGATAAATCAGTTTATGATTCACCAGCTACTATTTCTGATATTAAGAGGCATATTTTAACCATACTAGTTGATAATGAGCCAGGAGTGTTAGCAAGAGTTGTTGGTATGATTTCAGGGAGAGGATATAATATTGATAGTTTGAATGTTGCAGAAGTAAGTAAAGAACATTTGTCTCGAATTACGATTGTAACTCAGGGAACGAAAGAAGTAATAGAACAAATTCAAAGTCAACTTATGAGAATTGTGCCTGTCCATAATGTAATTAATTTGCGAGATGAAGGAAGTTCTGTGGAAGCTGAAGTTGCACTTGTGTATATGCACATAAATGAAAAAAATAAAAAACAAGCTTATCAAATATGTGATTTTTATAGAGCAAGAAAGATAGAAAATGAACATAATTCCACAATATTTGAAATAGCAGGAGCGTCTGAGAGAATTGATACCTTTATTAAAGACATAAGTAAAATCGTGGAAATTGAAATTGTGAGAAGTGGACCAGTTGCTATATCATCTTTGAATAAAAACGAGGAGGAGTGATGAGAGTTTATTACGATAGGGATGCTGATATAAATTTAATTAAAGATAAAAAAATTGTAATAGTGGGATATGGTAGTCAAGGCCATGCCCATGCAATGAATCTACGTGATTCTGGTTTAGAAAATGTTGCCGTAGCTCTGAGGGAAGGATCCTCATCAAGGCAAAAAGCAGAAAATGCTGGATTTAAAGTTATGACACCAGCTGAGTCTTCAAGTTGGGCAGATATTATTATGATGCTTACTCCAGACGAACTTCAATCTGATATATATAATAATGAAATCGCAACAAATTTAAAAGAAGGCGCCGCAGTCGCCTTTGCCCATGGGTTAAATATACATTTTAATCTAATTAAACCTAATGAAAAAATTGATGTAGTTATGATAGCTCCAAAAGGTCCCGGGCATACTGTTCGTGCTGAATATGTAAGAGGAGCTGGAGTTCCATGCCTGGTTGCTGTTGATAAAAACCCTTCTGGAAATGCTCTTGAAATAGCTATTGCTTATGCTTCTGCAATAGGTGGAGGACGCGCTGGAATTATTGAAACTACTTTTCAAGAAGAATGTGAAACTGATCTTTTTGGAGAACAGTCAGTTTTATGTGGAGGACTAACACATTTAATTCTAGCAGGATACGAAACGTTAGTTGATGCAGGATACGCTCCTGAAATGGCATATTTTGAATGTTTGCATGAAGTAAAATTAATAGTTGATCTTTTATATGAAGGTGGAATGGCGAATATGCGTTATTCAATTTCTAATACTGCTGAATATGGAGATTATACCAGGGGCCCCCGACTTATTACTGACGAAACAAAAAAAGAAATGAAAAAAATCTTATCTGAAATTCAATCAGGTCAGTTTGCTAAGGAATGGATGAATGAACACAGGAGTGGTCAAATGAAGTTTGCAACAATGCGAAAACAACAGGCTGAACATCCCATTGAAAAAGTGGGTGAAAAACTAAGAACATTAATGCCATGGATAGCAGAAGGCAAGATGGTTGATAAATCTAAGAACTAATTGATAGAAGGTATACAAAATATCAAAGATGACCGAGAAAATTTATATTTTTGACACAACTTTGAGGGACGGGGAACAATCCCCAGGTGCAACAATGAATCTTGAAGAGAAAGTTCAAATCGCTGAAATTCTTGAAGAAATGAACGTTGATATAATAGAAGCAGGGTTTCCAATTGCTTCAAATGGTGATTTTGAAGCGGTTTTAGAGATAAGTAAAAATATTAATAACTCTACTATTGCCGGTTTAGCTAGAGCAAAATTGGCTGACATTGATCGCGCGTGGGAAGCTGTGAAGAATGCGAAATCTTCAAGAATACATACCTTTATTGCTACTAGTCCAGTTCATATGAAATATAAGTTGAAAAAAAATAAAACTGAAGTTCTGGAAGCTATTCAGCAAACGGTTAGTTATGCTCGCAATCTCTGCTCAGATGTTGAGTGGAGTTGTGAGGATGCTGGCCGCTCAGATATTGATTTTTTATATAAATGCATAGAATTGGCTATTCGTTGCGGAGCGACAACCATAAATATACCTGACACTGTAGGATATACTTTGCCAAATGAATTTGGATCTATTTTTAAATCTGTAAGAAATAATGTTCCCAACATTCATAAAGCTATATTATCTGCACATACACATAATGATTTAGGACTTGCTGTTGCAAATAGTTTAGCTGCTGTTCAAGAGGGAGCTAGGCAGGTGGAATGCACTATTAATGGCTTGGGTGAACGCGCAGGTAATTCAGCTCTTGAAGAAATAGTAATGGCGATTAAAGTCAAGAAAGACTTAATACCTTTTCACACAGAAATTAAAACTGAATTTATCACTAAAGCATCAAGATTAGTCTCTTCCATCACAGGATTTTCAGTGCAACCAAATAAGGCTATTGTAGGGACAAATGCATTTGCTCATGAAGCAGGCATACACCAGGACGGCATGTTGAAACATACTGGGACTTATGAAATTATGACTCCTGATTCAGTCGGCTTAACAAAATCTTCCCTAGTGCTTGGTAAACATTCTGGCAAGCATGCATTTAATGAAAAACTTAAGGAATTAGGATATGATTTTGGTGACAACGCTTTAATGGAATTATTTGGTCGGTTCAAAGATTTGGCAGATAAGAAAAAAGAAGTTTTTGATGAAGATCTAATAGCTCTCGCTGGAGATAGAACTATATCATATAATGAACATATTAAATTTGTATCTTTATTGGTAAATGCAGGATCGATTGAAAAACATGAAGCAACAGTGTCTTTAGAGATTGATGGAGAGAAGAAATCCACGACTTCTTTTGGTAACGGCCCAGTTGATGGGACTTTTAATGCTATAAAAAGTTTAACAAAAACTCATTTTAAACTTAAATTATACCAAGTGCATGCTATTACAGCAGGAACGGATGCTCAAGGTGAGGTAACTGTTCGCCTAGAAGATAGGGGGCTAACATCTCAGGCAAAAGGTTCCGATCCAGACATTATTGTTGCATCTGCAAAAGCTTACATTAATTCATTAAATAAATTAATTTTTAAAAAATCTAAATCTATGTCTAATGAAATTTCAGAAATAGAAATAGGAGAAGCGTAAAAGGAGAGGGATGAACAAATGGTTATAGATAAATTATTTGGAATGTTTTCAAAAGATATGGCTATTGATCTTGGAACAGCGAATACACTAGTATATGTAAAAGGTGAAGGAGTGGTGTTAAACGAGCCATCTGTTGTTGCAAAGATAGAAAATCAAGGACACACACAAGTTCTTGCTGTTGGAAATGAGGCAAAACAAATGCTTGGGAAAACTCCTGGAAAAATTGAAGCAATCAGGCCTATGAAAGATGGTGTGATAGCTGATTTTGAAGTTGCAGAGCAAATGATAAAGCACTTTATAAAAAAAGTTCATAAAGGAAGATCATTAACAAATCCACAAATTGTAATTTGCGTTCCTTCTGGAGCGACAAATGTTGAAAGAAGAGCAATAAGAGAGTCTGCTGATGCCGCTGGCGCACGTAGAGTATTTATAATAGAAGAGCCGGTTGCAGCAGCAATCGGGGCAAACCTTCCTGTTGCTGAACCTACGGGATCAATGATTGTAGATATCGGAGGAGGAACAACAGAGGTTGCAGTATTATCGCTCGGGGGAGTAGTGTTATCGACATCTATTAGAGTAGCAGGAGATAAATTTGATTCAGCAATATTAGAGTATATGCGTGCAATACATAAACTTGCTATTGGTGAAGCCACTTCTGAGAGAATGAAAAAAGAAATTGGATCAGCGTGTCCACCAGACGATGGAGAAGGTGAATCCATGCATGTTAAGGGAAGAGACTTAATAACAGGTTTGCCTAAAGAAATAAATATTAATCAAAGACAAATAGCTGAAGCTTTGGCAGAGCCAGTTGCTCAAATAATAGATACAATAAAGAAAGCACTTGAACAAACCCCAGCTGAATTAGCTGCAGATATTGTCGAGAGAGGAATAATGCTGACTGGAGGCGGCTGTTTATTAGGAAATCTTGATAAAGTTCTTAGAAGAGCTACAAGTTTACCTATTTCTATAGCAGAAGATCCTTTATTATGTGTTGTTATGGGAACTGGAAGGGCTTTGGAAGAAAAATCAAATTTAAGCAATATATTTGCAACTGATTAATAAAAAAAATGTTTTATCGGAAAAAGATTAGGCATTTAACAAAGGCAAAAAACCTTGGAAAATTATACATTACTGTACTTTTTATTTTAACTTTTTTGCTGATTCTTTTTAATAAAGCTGATTATATCGTTGTAAAGAAAATTAAATCTTTAAGTACTGATGTTCTAAATCCTGTCAGCACATTCGTAACTTCTCCAGTAAAAGTTGCTACTTATACTGTTAATAAAATAAATGAAATGCGTTTTTTACAACAAGACAATCTAAAACTTAAAGAGGAAGTAAAAAGATTAAAAAAATGGCACACACTTGCAATAAAAAATCAAAGAGAAAATAACGCATTGAAAAAATTGTTAAATTCAACAACAAATAACATTGCTATTATAAAAACAACAACAATAACATCTCAATCACCAGATATTTATGCAAAATCTATTTTTATAAAAGCCGGAGTGAATCACGGGGTGTTGGAAGATTTAGTTGTAATTAATGAAAGAGGTTTAATAGGGAAAGTGATTTCTTCTTCTGAAAACAATTCTAGAGTTCTTCTCATAAATGATCAAAATTCATCTGTGCCAGTAACAACTATGTCAAAAAAATTTAATGCAATTATCAAAGGTACCACCGATGGTAAATATTTAACAAGTACATTTGTAAAAGATGAAAAAAAACCAAAAATTGGAGACGTACTTTTAACTAGTGGAAATGCAAGGATATTCCCAAGTGATATATTAGTTGGAAAAGTTATCAAAATAACTGAAGATGGTTTTTTAGCTCTTCCATATGTTGATTTTAACAATCTTGAGTTTGTGCAGGTAATAAATATTAAGTAGATGCTTTTATCGAGGTATCTACCCCCTTTTACATATTATAATCTTATTCTTATAATTTTATTTTTTTTATCTGTTAGTTCAATTGAATCGTTTTCAATAATTAATTCAATATCATATGTATTTCTTCATTTTTTGATAATTTACTTAGGAATATATTATTATCGCAGGTCACTTTATAGCATTTATTTTTTATATGGTTTAGGATTTGATATTTTATTGATTAATCAAATAGGTCCTCATTTATTTATATTTATGACATTATTGTTTTTTATTAATTTATCAAAAAAATATTTTATTTATTTAAGTTCTTTAAGAATATATTTATTAATATTATTTATCCTGTTATTAATAATATTATTAGAAATGCTACTCACGAATTTCTTCTTTGATTATGATTTCAATTTAGATAAGTATTTAATATTTATTTTTATTTCAATAATTTCTTCATATCCTATTTTTTTTATTTTTTCCAAAATTGATAAATTACAATAATGTATCACTCTCAACACAAAAAACAAATAACAGTACAAAATAGAAGAACTTTTTTTTTATTTTTAGGAAAGTTGAGTTTTTTTTCTATTATTGGATGGAGATTATTTAATATTCAAATATTAGATTCTGCAAAATACAAAACTTTATCAAAAAATAATCAAATAAGTGTCAAAATTCTATATCCAGTCAGAGGAGAAATAAAAGACAGGAATGGAAACATTATTGCAACTAACAAAAAAGTTTATGACTTATATGTTATACCCGAGCAAACAAAAAATTTAAAAGAAACTTTGAATAATTTGAATAATTTTATTCATTTTGATTTTGAGAAAAAAAGAAAGATAATTTTATTAAGCAAAAAAGTAAAAAAATTTGAAAGTATTAAAATCGAAGAAAATTTAAATTGGGAAAAATTAGAATTAATTGAAGCAAATAAAAATCACTTACCAGGGCTGCATCTTCAAGAAGATTATCAAAGAGTTTATCCTCAAAATAAATATTTCTCCCATATTTTAGGCTACATTAGTCAGCCAACTCTGAATGATTTAAATTTACCTTTTATTTCAAAAATGCCAAGGTTGGACATAGGGAAGACTGGACTGGAAAAATTTTTAAATGAAGATTTAATTGGAAAAGCCGGGAATATAGAGGTTGAGGTAAATTCTTCTGGAAAAGTAATAAGGGAAATATCAACAAACCCGAGTATGAAAGGTCAAAATATAAGCATTTCTATAGATCAGCGTCTTCAGAAATTCTCATATTTTGAGTTAGAAAAACACAAGGCAGGATCTATTGTAGTATTAAATATCAAGACAGGAGAAATCTTGTCTATGGCATCCATACCAGCTTTTGATCCAAATCTAATAATCAAAAAGCCTAATAAAAATTATTGGGAATTACTTTTAAATCATCCGTTATCGCCACTAACTAATAGATCTATTCAAGGTTTATATTCACCGGGTTCTACTTTTAAAATGATAGTCGCATTAGCAGGCCTAAAACATAAAGTAATTAATTATAGTAAAACGCAATTTTGCGACGGAAAAATTGAGTTTGGGGATAGATTGTATCATTGTTGGAATAAAAAAGGACATGGATCAATGAATATAGAAAATGCCATTAAAGAATCATGTGATGTATTTTTTTATGAACTGTCGAAAAAAATTGGCATTGAAAAAATAGCACAAATGGCAAAAGAATTTGGACTAGGAGAAAAATATCAAATTGGTTTTGAAAATGAAAAACAGGGTATTGTGCCTACTAAAAAGTGGAAAAGAGAAAAATTAAAAGAAAGTTGGTATGCTGGTGAGACGCTAATTACAGGTATTGGACAAGGATATCTGTTAACAACACCTCTTCAACTAGTTGTAATGACAGCAAGAATAGCAGCTAATGGAAAAAAAATTGAACCAACAATATTTAAAAGAAAAGAGAATAAGGAATTTGATAAAATTCCTAATATTAATAATCACATTGGTTTAATCAATAGAGCGATGTTTAAAGTGGTTAATGAACAAAAAGGGACTGCTAATCGATCAAAAAGTGAAGAATATTCATTTTCTGGTAAAACAGGTACTTCACAAGTTAAAAAAATCACTATTGAAGAAAGAGAAAGTGATGATTATAAAAAAAAGGATGTTGATTGGAAAAATAGAGATCACGCTTTATTTGTTGGATATACGCCTTCTGAAAATCCCAAATATGCAATATCAGTTGTAATTGAACACGGAGGTTCAGGAGCCTCAACAGCAGCACCGATTGCTAAGAGAATATTTGACTATATTTATAAACAAAAAATCTGATGAATTTTTCTAAGATAATAAATATTAATGTTCTTTTTCTATTTATAGTAATTTTATTATCTTTCATTGGTATGGCTGCATTGTATTCTGCAGCAGCAGGTAATTTTGATCCATGGTCTAAAAAACATATTATTAGATTTACAATTTCCTTAATTTTATTATTTTTAGTTTCGTTAATAGATATTAAATATGTTTATAAACATTCTTACACCCTTTTTTTTCTTACTTTACTGTTATTATTTTCTGTAGAAATTTTTGGTATTTTTGGAAAAGGAGCTACGAGATGGATTCAAATTTTTGGAGTGAGCATTCAACCTTCTGAAATAGTCAAAGTATCAATTATTTTAGCTTTAGCCAAATTTTATCATAATTTGCGTTTTGATAGGATTGGAAAAATACACAATCTATTTTTTCCAATGATGATAATAATAATTCCTTTCACATTGACTGTTATTCAACCTGATCTTGGTACATCATTGAGTATTTTTATACTTGGAGTCGGTATGATGTTTATAGCTGGAGTTAAAATTTGGAAGTTTGTTGTGGGTTTATCGATCATGGTAATTTCTTATCCCTTCTTTTGGAATTCTATCAAACTATATCAGCAAAAAAGAATATTATCTTTTTTAAACCCTGAATCTGATCCCTTGGGTCAAGGTTATCAATTAATTCAATCAAAAATAGCCCTGGGTTCTGGATCTTTGACTGGAAAGGGATTTCTTGAAGGAACACAATCTTACCTAGAATACTTACCCGAGAAACAAACAGATTTTATTTTTACGTTAATTGGTGAGGAATTTGGTTTTATTGGAACAATTTTTATTGTTTTTCTATATTCTTTACTCATTTTGATTGCTTTTTATATAAGCATTAAAAGTATTCATATATTTGGTAGGATTATAAGCTTAGGAGTAGCTTTGAATCTGTTTATTTATGTGGTTCTTAATATGGCAATGGTTACTGGTTTAATGCCTGTTGTGGGCATACCGTTACCTTTGCTATCTTATGGGGGAACAGCAATGTTATCGGTTATGATTTCATTTGGTTTATTATTGAATGTCGATCTTCATTACAATTATCAAAAAATGAAACCATAATGCTAAAAATTAATAATGTGAAAAAAAACTTTGGCGGATTAAAAGCCGTTAATAACGCATCAATGCATGTTAAAAAGGGCTCTATAACCGGTTTGATTGGTCCTAACGGAGCTGGAAAAACAACTTTATTCAATGTCATTGCTGGAAATTTACAATCTGATTCTGGCGAAGTTGTTTTAAATGATGAAAAAATTTCTGGTCTAAAATCATATGAACTTTTTTACAAAGGGGTGCTTCGTACCTTTCAAATTGCTCATGAATTTACTTCGCTGACAGTTTTAGAAAATTTAATGATGGTGCCTGGAAATCAATTCGGGGAAAACCTTCTTTATTCATGGTTTAAGAATTCTGTTGTAAAAAAACAAGAAGAAAAAATTCGTGCAAAAGCAATTGAAGTCATTAATTTTCTAAACCTGACTCATCTAACCCAGGAGGTGGCAGGGAATTTGTCTGGCGGTCAAAAAAAATTACTGGAACTGGGAAGAACAATGATGGTTGATGCAAAACTGGTTTTATTGGACGAGGTGGGAGCTGGAGTAAACAGAACATTATTAAATGAAATCAGTGATGCAATTATCCGCCTCAATAAAGAAAAAGATTATACATTTTTTGTAATTGAACATGATATGGATTTGATTGAGAAGATTTGCGATCCTGTCATTGTGATGGCTGAGGGAAGTGTTTTATTTCAAGGATCTTTTGATGAAGTAAAATCAAACGAAGATGTTATTGAAGCTTATTTAGGCAGAGGAATGAAACCAAAAGAAGCATTAAATTCATGATATTTTTTAAAGGTGAAAATATGACAGCTGGGTACGGAGGAGCAGACATAATCAAAAACTGCAATATTCAAGTAGAAGAGGGAGAAATTGTAGTTGTGATTGGACCTAATGGAGCAGGGAAGTCCACTGTTATGAAAGCTATGCTTGGTATGCTGAAGTTAAGAGATGGTTCAGTGAAATTTAATAACGATGACATAACCGCAATGCTTCCGCAGGACAGAGTTAATTTAGGCATAGCTTTTGTCCCTCAGACAAAAAATGTTTTTACAGGTATGACAGTCGAAGAAAATTTAGAAATGGGCGCCTTTTTAAGAAGAGATAATATTCAGGATACAATTAATCAAGTTTACGATTTATTTCCCATACTTCGCGAAAAAAGAAATCAGAATGTAGGGGAATTATCAGGAGGTCAGCGACAGCAAGTAGCTTTTGGTCGTGCTCTTATGACTAAGCCAAGTATATTAATGCTTGATGAACCAACAGCAGGTGTCTCTCCAATTGTGATGGATGATCTTTTTACAAGAATAATAGAAGTTGGCAAAACGGGTGTTGGAATATTAATGGTGGAACAGAACGCGAAACAGGCACTGGGAATTGCAAATAGAGGCTATGTAATGGTGAATGGCGAAAACAGGATGGAAGGCTCTGGTGAAGATTTATTAAACAATCCAGATGTCAGAAAATCTTTTTTAGGAGGTTAGTATTGTGGTTGATTTAATCAATGCTTTTGTAGTTTTATTAAATTACATATTCATACCAGCCTTATCCTATGGATCTCAACTTGCTCTGGGCGCTCTGGGCGTGTCTTTCATTTACGCAATTCTTCGTTTTGCCAATTTTTCTCATGGTGATCTGATGTCTTTTGGTGCAATGATGACAATACTGTTTACTTGGTTGTTTCAATCATACGGTATTTCTCTTGGGTTTTTACCTACAGCAATACTTGCTCTTCCCTTAGCTATTATAGCAACCATATTATTTTCTATACTTACTGATAGATTTGTTTTTCGACATTACAGAATAAAAAAAAGCACACCTGTTGTTTTGGCGATGGTCTCAATAGGAGTCATGTTTGTCATACAAGCAATTGTTAGAATTATAATTGGGCCAGATGATAGACAATTTTTTGATGGGCAAAAATTTATTATGAAAGCGAAACAATTTAAAGAAATTACAGGCTTGAATGAAGGACTGGCTATTAAATCAACACAGGTTATAACTATTTTAGCCACTATAGTCTTAGTTAGTCTTTTGTTTTGGTTTTTACAACGAACGCGCACTGGCAAATCAATGCGGGCTTTCTCTGATAATGAAGATTTAGCGCTGTTATCGGGAATTAATCCCGATAAAGTAGTGTTTATTACTTGGCTTATAGTGGGTGCGCTGGCGACTGTGGCCGGAACTCTTTATGGGTTGGATAAAAGCTTTAAACCGTTTACCTATTTAGGCTTGGTACTACCTATTTTTGCATCAGCGATTGTTGGAGGTATTGGAAGTCCTATAGGGGCAGTAGTTGGCGGATATGTTATTGCCTTTTCAGAAATAATGGTAACTTATGCATATAAAAAATTTTTTATTTATCTCTTACCCCAAAGTTTAGAGCCAACTGGATTAGTGCAATTATTGTCTACCGATTATAAGTTCGCTGTATCATTTTCTATTTTAGTAATTGTTTTATTAATTAGACCGTCCGGAATATTTAAAGGGAGAACTTTGTGAACAAAACAAATAGAAGTGAAATTCTTGCCATACTCATTATGGCTTCAATGTTTTTATTAGTTGGATTTGGACAGTCGTGGTCCATAAGCCTTTCAATCTTAAATATGTGTATCATATCAGCGATAATGTCTATGGGAATAAACATACAGTGGGGATATGCAGGTATATTTAATGTTGGTATCATGGGTTTTACCGCTCTTGGAGGACTAGCTGCTGTTTTAGTTTCTTATTCACCCGTTGGTGAAGCTTGGCGTGTTGGAGGCATTGGAATGATTGTTAGTTTGTTTCTATTAATCACAACAATTGTTGCAGTTTTTTTTCTCAACCGCGTTTTTCGTCATAGTTCATACAAATATTGGATCATTGGTTTAACCATAATAATAGGCTTAATTTTAATCAATTTATTTTTTCGTCCAGCAGTTCAAGCGATAGAAGATGTTAATCCAGCCGTAACAGGATTTTTAGGAGGTTTAGGATTACCCATAATATTTTCATGGATTGTTGGAGGTTTATTTGCTGCTGGCGTAGCATTTGTTATTGGAAAAATTACATTAGGATTACGATCAGATTATTTAGCTATTGCAACACTTGGAATATCAGAAATAATTATTGCTGTTCTTAAGCATGAAGATTGGCTATCTAGAGGAGTAAAAAATGTTATCGGTTTAAAAAGACCAGTACCTTATGAAATTGATCTTCAAAAAACTGACTGGTTTATTTCTCTTATAAGCTATTTAAATAGTTCTAAACTAGGCAAGATAAGTGACTCTTTAGAGAGTGAAAAATTACTTAATCAACTAGTTATCGAAGGTTCAAGCATTTTTGTAAAATTAAGTTATATGATTTTATTTACAATAGTATTGCTTTTTATTTTGTATTTAGCGAATAAAGCGCAAATTTCGCCATGGGGAAGAATGATGAGAGCTATACGTGATAATGAAACATCAGCAAATGCTATGGGTAAGGATGTTGTTAAAAGACACTTACAAGTATTTGTGATCGGTTCTGCAGTTGTCGGTATAGCAGGCGCTATGCTAATTACACAAAACGGTTTATTTACTCCATCAAGTTTTCTTCCTCTTCGATATACATTTCTTATTTGGGTTATGGTGATAGTTGGAGGAAGTGGCAATAACGTGGGAGCTATCTTAGGAGGATTTGTAATCTGGTTTGTTTGGATTGAAGCAGCTCCAGCCTCACAATATTTGATTGAAATATTAACTATTGCATTGAATGACGAAAATGAATTTAAACTTCATTTGATAGATAGTGTTCCGTATTTTAGATATTTAATCATGGGATCAGTGTTGCTCTTAATTATGAGGTATCGCCCGAAAGGTATATTACCTGAAAAAGTAAGGCACTCATAAAAAAACTCCAGCTTTTAAACTGGAGTTTTTAAATTGATAAATTTTATATTATTGGCGAACTTGTACTAATTCAAATGAGCCACCTTTTACTTCCATTTCTTTGAAAGAACCGGCTGCATCACCAAAAGTGCTAAGTTCTACATCAGTAGCGCCTTGATAATCAACATCTCCGCCACCAGCTAAAATTGCAAGTCCTTTAGCCAATTCGCCTGGTAAAATTTTATCTCCAGGTGCGTTTGCCACTTTTTTTATGTTTGCAACAATAGAAGATCTGTCAGCAGACCCCCCAGCTTCTATAGCAAGAGCTATAAGAGCTGCAGCATCATATGATTCACCAGCATAAGGAGCTGTTGGATCGATGTCACCAGAGATTTCAGCAAATTTTGCTGCGCCTTCTGATTGAGTGCCAGGAAGTGTTCCAAAAGATCCATTAAGGTCCGCACCAATTGCATCAGCAATTGATTGGCCAATCATACCGTCTGATAAAACAAACAAATCAAATGATCCTGAGTCAAGAGAAGCTTGAATCATACCTTTACCACCTTGATCAAGATAACCAATGACAACTAAAGCATCGCCACCAGCAGAACCAAGAACACCAACTTCTGCAGAATAGTCAGCTTTACCATCTTCATGTGAAGCAACAGCAGTTACTGTTCCGCCACCAGAAGAGAATGATGCTTCAAAAACATCAGCTAGACCTTTACCATAATCGTTGTTTGTGTAAGTTACTGCAACACTTGTAAGACCTCTGTCTAATGCAACTTGTGCAAGCACTTGTCCGCCTTTAGCATCAGAGGGTGCTGTACGGAAAAATAAACCGTTATCTGCAAGTTTAGTTAGACCAGGTGAAGTTGCGGAAGGTGAAACCATAGTTACACCATTTGGAACAGCTACGTTTGTTGCAATTGCACCAGTAACACCAGAGCAATCCGCACCCATAATGGCAACAACACCATCATTAATTAAGATTTCAGCAGCAGCAACTGCAGCATCAGAATCAACACAAGTTGAGTCTGCTATAAGGGGAGTAATAGTTTCTCCTCCTAGCAAAGCGCCAGAGGAAGACACTTCAGCAAAAGCCAATTTTGCAGAGTCTCTCATAGCAGGCGTAAGAGTTTCAATAGGTCCTGTAAAACCTAAAATAATTCCTACTTTAATTTCAGCTAATGCAACCGACGAAATTGTCGTCAAGCTTACAATAACTGCAAGAAGTAATTTTTTCATATTTCCTCCAAGAAATTTCTATAGAGCACATATAATATAAAACAATTATTAGGTACAGAGATCAATACTTAGTTTTTTCAATAAAATAGTCTAAATACACTCTAAATGTCGGATTTCAGGGTTGAAACAGTGGTAATTGGCGCCGGTGTCGTTGGTTTGGCAATAGCAAATGAATTATCTAGGAAAAATAAAGAAGTATTAATTTTAGAGACTGAAGATGATTTTGGTAAAATAACAAGTTCAAGAAATTCTGGGGTAATACATGCTGGGATATATTATCCAAAAAATTCTTTTAAGTCGAAATTTTGTGTTTTAGGCAACAGTCTCTTATATGATTATTGTAAAAAAAACCTTATTCCATATTTAAATACAAAAAAATTATTAGTCGCGTCATCTCTTGATCAGACAGAAAAGATTGATCAAATAAAAAATCAAGCGGAGAATAATGGCGTTGAAGGTATAAAAAAAATTTCAAAAACTGAGGCATCTAATTTAGAACCGTTAATATGTTGCGAGGAAGCCTTACTTGTTCCTTCAAGCGGAATTGTCGATGTAGTAAGCCTGATGAGATCTTTAGTGGGGCGTATCCAAGATTCAGGAAGTATGATTGCATATAAATCAGAAATAAAAAAAATTAATTTTGATGGCAGTAAATTTTCATTAAGGGTTATGAATGATAGTGAAACAACCATAGAATGTAAAAAACTTGTCAATTCAGCAGGTCTCTTTGCTTCTAATGTCGCAAACACGATACAAGAATTAAAAAAAGAATTTATTCCAAAGACTTATTATGCGAAAGGAAATTATTTTAGTGTTAGTAAGGATTTAGGAATTCGACATTTAATTTATCCATTACCTGAAGGATTTGGACTTGGGGTTCATTTGACTCTTGAGTTAGATCATTCGATTAAATTTGGCCCTGATGTTGAATGGGTCGACAAACCCGATGATTATAAAGTGGATGCAAATAAAAAAATTTTTTTTTCAGATGAGATAATCAAATATTTTCCTAGTTTTGATGCAAGCTTGCTCTTGCCTAGTTACTCTGGAATTCGTCCAATAATGAATAAGAAGGACAAATCAATGCAAGATTTTATTATTCAAGGAGAAAAAGATCATAGAATTCCCAATTTAATTAACTTGTATGGTATTGATTCTCCAGGATTAACCTCTTCATTAGCGCTAGCGCAACATGTAAGAGATTTAATAAATTAATTATGCCAAAAAACATATTATCAAAAAAAACTTTTTTTGATTTAGATTTTAAATGGATTGATGATGTTCAAGTAAATCTCAGCGCCGTGGAGAGAAGGACCGTGTCCCTTACAAAGAGAAGAACGGTAAAAAAAGAATATCAGGCAGCATGGCTTTTGAAATCAATCACACTTCTTGATCTAACCACACTAAACGGGGATGACACTTTTGGAAAAGTTGATAGATTATGTCAAAAAGCCTTGCATCCAATATCATTAAACATATTAAATTCTCTTGAATTAGAAGAAGAAAATGTTTTAGTTGGAGCGGTTTGTGTTTACCATAATTTAGTCTCTCATGCTAAAAAACAACTTCAAGATAAACTTCCCATCGCCGCTGTTTCCACAGGATTTCCTGCTGGATTGTCATCTTTTGAAACCCGAAAAAAAGAAATTACTAATTCAATTAAAGCAGGAGCTGATGAAATTGATATTGTTATTAATAGGGCTTATGTTTTGCAAAATGACTGGCAACGATTATACGATGAAGTTCGAACATTTAAAGAGATAGCCAGAGATAAGAAAATAAAAACTATTTTGGGAGTGGGGGACTTAGAAACAATGCGCAATGTCGCTAAAGCCTCGCTGGTATGCATGATGGCGGGCGCAGATTTTATTAAAACATCAACAGGTAAAGAAAAAATAAACGCTAATTTAAATAATAGTCTTGTGATGTTAAGAATGATTAGGGAATTTTATGATTATTCAGGAAAAAAAATTGGCTTTAAGCCCGCGGGAGGAATCTCTACTGCAAAAAGCGTTCTTGAATTCTTAATACTTGTGTATGAAGAGTTGGGAAATACATGGGTTGATCCTAGTCTGCTGCGTGTCGGAGCCTCCAGCCTGTTGATTGATATTGAGAGACAGTTGCACCATTTTGCAGCAGGTCGGTATGCCAATAAAGAAAAAATAGCAATGTCGTAGCAATGAGTAGCGTTATAAAAAATTTTAGAAATATTAAATACGGACCAGCTCCTGAGGATGACAAGGAAGTTCTCGAGTGGATTAAATCGTTACCAAATCCTAATTATAATTTTATTAGCGGGCAGTGGGTAAAGCCCAGAGGGACAAAAACCATTCAAGTAATTAATCCTGCAAATAAGAATAAACTTTTAAAACTTAGTGTAAGTTCTAAATCGGATGTCGATAAAGCAGTGAAATCTGCAAAAAAAGCTTTTCCATCATGGTCGAAAACAACGCCCTATAAAAGATCAAAATATCTTTATGCATTGGCCCGCCTTATCCAAAAACATTCACGTTTTCTTGCTGTTTTAGAATCAATTGATAATGGAAAACCCATAAGGGAAACGCGGGATATTGACATTCCTTTAGTAGCTAGGCATTTTTATTACCATGCAGGCTGGGCTGCAAAAACATCCAACAACAGCATTGATCCTATAGGCGTGATAGGGCAGATTATTCCGTGGAACTTTCCTTTATTAATGCTCTCGTGGAAAATTGCCCCAGCAATTGCATGCGGCAATACAGTTGTTTTAAAACCTGCAGAATTTACATCTTTAACTGCTTTATTTTTTTCTGAGTTGTGTCAAAAAGCAAAACTGCCCAAAGGCGTTGTAAATATTATTACCGGTGATGGATCAACGGGTGAACACATAACAGATCACAATTTAATTGATAAAATTGCCTTTACAGGCTCAACGGAAGTTGGAAAAAAAATAATTTCATCAACAGCTTCATCAGGAAAAAAATTAACAATGGAACTCGGGGGCAAATCCCCTTTTATTGTTTTTGAAGATGCGGATTTAGACAGTGCCATTGAAGGTGTTGTCGATGCTATTTGGTTTAATCAGGGTCAAGTGTGCTGCGCTGGTTCCAGGCTTTTAGTGCAAGAGAGCATTGAGAAAAAATTTATAAGGAAGTTAAAACAGCGTATGGAAAAACTGCGCATAGGCAATCCCTTGGATAAATCCATTGATATTGGCGCAATTATCGCACCTGTGCAGTTAAATAAAATAGATATGCTTGTTAAAAAAGGAAAGAAAGAAGGTGCCAAGTTATGGCAGCCTTCCTGGTCTTGCCCAAAAGATGGATTTTATTATCCTCCTTCATTATTCACAAACGTCACACCCGCCTCAACGATTGCTCAAGTGGAGATATTTGGACCAGTTTTAACGTCATTGACTTTTCGCACGCCGAGTGAAGCTGTTGCCATAGCCAATAACACCCATTATGGTTTAGCCGCTAGCATATGGTCTGAAAATATTAATCTTGCCATGGATGTGGCCCCTAAAATTAAAGCAGGAGTGATTTGGATTAATTCCACAAATCTTTTTGATGCTGCGTGTGGTTTTGGCGGATACAAGGAAAGTGGTTTTGGAAGAGAAGGAGGAAGCGAAGGTATTAGGACCTATACTTTAAACAAGCTTCCCACACGAAAAATACAAACATATAAAACACAAAGACAAATTAAAAAATTACTCAATATTGATCGAACTCCAAAATTATATATTGGAGGCAAGCAAAAAAGACCTGATGGAGGATATTCTTTTCCAGTATATGGAGCTAATGGTAAGGATTTTATATGCGATGTTGCAAGATCAAATCGAAAGGATGTCAGAAACTGTGTTGAAATAGCTTCGAAAACAGTTGAAAAACAACTCACAAATTTTAACCGCTCCCAGATACTTTATTATTTTGCTGAAAATCTAGAGCAACGTGAAAAGAGTATTGTAGATCTTCTTGTATCATTAAGAGGAGTATCGAGAAGTGTTGCAAAACATGTGTTTTCTTTAGCTTGTGAACGTATTTTTTATTATGCATCCATAGCGGATAAATTTGAAGGACAAGTTCACAATCCACCAATGCGGGGCTTGACCTTGGCATTGAAAGAAAATCTTGGTGTTCTTGCGATTATTTTATCTGATCATGATCCTTTGCTAAGCTTAGTAACATGTATGAGTGCAGCATTTGCAACGGGGAATGCTCAAATTCTTGTTCCCGGCCAAAAAACAAGCTTATTAGCTACAGAATTATATCAAGTCTTGGATACCTCGGATGTTCCTGGAGGTTATATTAATATTTTGACTGCAAAAGATAATGAGTTGAATTCAACCCTATCAAAACATGAGAATATTGATGGTATTTGGTATTTTGGTAAATCGCAAAGCTCTCAAACGGATATTATAAAAAACTCTACATCAAATATTAAAAGATATTGGTGTCCAAATGAGAAAAATATTGATTGGACGAATACTTCAAAAGAATTCCTTGATGAGTTTTTATACCAAAGTACGCAAATAAAAAATATCTGGATCCCTTACGGCGAATGATTATTAATGAAATCTATTAGCATTCTTGGTGTGTATGTTGCTGATTTAGCTTTCTTTGCTGATGAAATACCAATCATTGGTGAGACGATAATAGGCAAAGAATATTTTATTGGTCCAGGCGGTAAAGGATCCAACCAAGCAGTTGCGGCAGCTAAGGCGGGAGTCAAAACTTTTTTCATATCTAAGATTGGCGACGATCAATTTGGATCAATGGCAAAAAAAATTTATGATGAGGCAGGCGTTGATTATTCAAAAGTAATAATTTCCAAAGAACATGTTACAGGAGCGGCAGGTATTTTAGTTAATAGTAAAGGTCAAAATGCCATCAATGTTGTAACAGGGGCAGGCGGCGCTTTGACAAAAGGGGATATTGATAATGCGTTGAGCACGATAACCACATCTTCTGTTTTTCTCACTAATTTAGAGGTACCTAAAGAAGTGGCATATCATGCCCTTAAGATGGCAAAATCAAGCAATGTGCCAACAATTCTTAATCCGGCTCCAGCATCAGAGATTAATGAGGACATTTTTCCGTTCATTGATTATTTCACACCCAATGAAACCGAAGCAGGTTTTTATGTAAACCACAAGGTGGAAAATGAAGATGATGCAAAGACAGCATCACAGCAATTGCTCCAACGTGGAATAAAAAATGTCATTATTACCCTTGGCGACAAAGGGGCTTATTTCGCCAATAACAAAGAGAGTTTTCATGTCAACGCAATGAATTTAGGAGAAAAAGTTGTTGATACCACGGGGGCTGGAGACGCTTTTAATGCTGGTTTTGCAGTGGCATTGACAGAAGATAAAAATATTAAAGATTCCATTACATTTGCCAACACTACGGCCGGCCTCTCCACAACCAAGGTTGGAACAGCCAACTCTATGCCCCTTCGTTCTGAAATTGATAAATCACTTTAATTATTGTAGTATATAATAATGCAGTTGTTTCTTGAGAGATTGCTTTATTTTTGGGCGGCAATTACAGTTATTGGATTGCTTTTGGTTGTTCTGGTATGGGCGATTTCCACAGTAATTTATGTCGCCTTCATTTCTTTATTTGTTGCCATAGTTGCAACAGCTTTTTACCATTTTTATTGGGTAAAAAAAGACGATTAATTTATCTTAATAATATAAAGAATCTTGGCATATGTCAGGCAAGTATATTTTCTATGATTTAGAGACTACAGGCAGAGGAAAAAAAGAAACACCTGACGCTTTTAATGCCACTCCTAAATGGGAACAAATATTGCAAATTGCTGCCATTGTTGTTGATAAAAATTTTACACCAACGAATCAAAATTTAAATGAATTTTGTAGACCGCGCACATCAGTGATAGCACAACCAGGCGCGTTATTAACAACTCAAAAGGGAATTAAAGAAGTTCTACAAGCAAAACATTCATCGTATCAATTAATATCAAAAATTAATACACAATTTGATGAATGGAAAAAAGATAATCCCAATTATATTTTTATTGGACATAATATAGTTAATTTTGATGAATCCGTTTTAGAATATAATTTATTTAATAATTTATATTTTCCTTACATTACAAGAACTAACAGAGGTGATACGCTTAATCTGGTCAGAGCATTATACGCCTTTAATCCTTCAAGCATTAAAACTCCTTTAACGGCCAGAGGCAATCCTAGTTTTAAATTGGAAAAATTAGCTGAAATGAATAACTTGCCCATAGAGTTTGCTCACGATGCATACAGTGATGTGAAGACATCAATTGCCTTGGCTAAATTTGTATATGACATAGATTCAAAATCTTGGTCTCAACTGGAAATGACAATGAATAAGGAAAAAGCAATAGAGTATGTTAATAAAAATAAGGGTTTTTGTTATCTCACAAATTTTGGAGGTAGAATAAAATTAGAGGCTTTATCAATGGTTTGTGAATCTAGATATAGCGGATGGTTTAATACAATTAATTTAGCTAATGATCCAACGCCCTTGCTAGAAGCTAATAATGAAGAATTTAAAACATTAATTAAAAAAAAGAACAGGTATGTTATTTCTAATCAGCACCCCATACTTTTATCAGGCAAACTTGCTGTGAATTATGAGCCCTATAATGAATTAGGTGCAGATGTGTTGAATGAAAGGGCAAAAATGGTCTTTAAAAACAAGTCTCTTGCGGAAAAATTCAAACATATGGAAATTGACCGACAACTGGAAAAAGAAGATCAAGCATCTCAAGACAATATTTTCCCAGAAAGCAAAGCCAATATGTTCACTAAATTTGGCCAACAAGAAGTTATCAAAGAATTTCATGAGAAAAAAACTTGGGAAGAAAAGTATAAAGTTGGCTTATCTCTTCGTGATCCACGCGCTCAATTTATTTTAAAAAGATTGATTTTTGATGAAAGTCCAACGACTTTATCAGATGATGATTTTAAATCAGTACACAGGGAACTCCATGATCGCTTAGTTATTAATCAAGAAAGGCCTTTTACAACCATTCCAGAAGCAATGATGCAAACAGATACGGAACTATCAAATTTAGAAGATAGCGAGGATGAGAATAAGGATAAAAAACTAAAAATACTTAATGAATACAACACCTACTTGTCTTTTTTAGAGAATTATTTTAGTACAAAAAATCCCCAACCTTTGAAAACTGGAAAAGAGCTTGTAAAACAGATTTTTAGTTAATGTAATAGTAACAAGGATGGAATTTCTTTAAGTATTACTTTATTAGCAGTTTATGCATAAAATACACGGTACTTATTGCGCAGCTCTAACCCCTCTCAATAGTGATTATTCCATTAATAGGAAATTGTTTTTAGAGCATTGCAATAATTTATTATCAGAGGGTCTTGACGGCCTTGGAATATTTGGAACAACAGGAGAGGCAAACTCATTTAACGTGAATGAAAAAATACAGGCTGTTAATTATTTAATTGATAACAATATTGGCCCAGACAAGCTGATTCCCGGCACTGGCCTCTGCTCTGTCAGTGATACGGTTTTGTACTCTAAAGCGATTGCAAAATTAAAAGTAAAAGCCGTATTAGTCTTACCAGCTTTTTATTATAAAAACGTTTCAAATGAAGGTGTTGTGGAATTTTACAAACGTGTGATTGATGAAGTAGGGGATAGTGATCTGAAATACATTCTATATAACATACCTCAAATATCAGGTGTCCCTATTGGCTTTGAAGTTATTGAGCAGTTAATTAAATTATTTCCTGACAATGTAGTGGGTATGAAAGATTCAAGCGGCGATCTTGATAATATGTTAAAAATAACAAAATACTTTAATGGATTCTCTCTTTTTTCTGGTTCCGACAGTTTGGCGTTAAAAGTTCGCAAGTATGGCGGGGCGGGAGCGATAACTGCCACATCCAACATTTCTGGAAAACTTCTAAGTTACATTATAAATAACTACAAAGAGGAGATGAATGAAGAAAACTTCCAGTCACTTCAAAAACTGCAAGTCCAGATCAGAGAAACCTTGTTTACCCATGAGCCCATAAGCGCTCTTAAAGCCTTTTTATCCGTTAAAAACAATGAAGAGGAGTGGAATAGAATCAATCCGCCTTTAAATGTAATTCCAGATCCCAGCAGTCATAAAACAGTTATTAGTTTACTGACACTGATAAAAAAAATGAAGAAATTACTCCCTAGTGCGTGAACGAAAATAATCCCTTGCCTTTTGTGATATAAAGTCTTGCACTGGCTTTAAGAACATTGAAAAACCTATGCAATCAGTGAAAAAACCTGGTGTGATTAACAGTAATCCTGAAATTAATAAAAAAATACCTCCCTTGATTTCTTCTGCAGGCATGACGTCCTCAGACATTTTCTGCCGCGCACTAAAAAGTAAACTGATACCCTGCCTTCGAACAAAATAGATTCCAATTACGGCTGTAAGCAAAATAATAGCGACCGTATTTAATAAGCCAATGTTATTTCCGATGGTGATGAATATGGAAATTTCAATTATAGGGATAAAAATAAAAAGTAAAAATATCATTTAATATACATATTACCTTCCCAAAGCTTCCATCTGTTTAATTTTTATTTGCTTTTCAAATTCCCTTAGACGTCTATATACACTTGCCAATTCAATAATAGTTGGCCAAGCCTTAAACAAATATTGAAGCGATCCCTCAACTCTACCAAAAGCTCTTAGTATTTGTTGCATTACGCCAAGAGTCATCACTCCTGCAACAATGGCAGGGGCTAATAAAACATATCCAACCAACACGTTTGCTTGCAGATAGGCCAGTCTGCCTATATTAAAATAAAGATATCGCAGATAACTTTTGTAATTAATTTTTCTTACGCCATCAAATAATTCTTCCAGTGTTTTTGGTCTTACAGTTCCATCATCTTCTGCTATAACAAGTATTTTGCGATATGCGGCTTCTCTCTTTTGCAAGTCGTATTCAATACCTACGAGCCTTAACAAGTAAGCCAATATCATCATTAATATAGTTCCCCCTACCGCCCAAAGAAAAGCACCTGCTACTAAAGAATATTCCCAATCACCAAACCATAATATTGGAATGCCTATTGATAATCCCATTAGCAATGGAAAGAATTCAATTAGTACCATTATGGATTCTATAAAACTAGTTCCAAGACTTTCAAGAATGCGACTAAACTTAATCGTATCTTCTTGCACTCTTTGGCTTGCACCTTCAATTGTACGTGCTTTGTCAAATACGCTATGATACCATTCAACCATTGATGTACGCCATCTAAATAAAAAGTGCGCTGTCAGGAATGATGTAGCAAGACCTAACACAATCCACATAGCTGCAAGTTTTCCGAAACTTATCAAACCTCCCATATATTCATCCATGGTAATAGCATTTGGGGTACCTAATGCTTTTTGAATCATATCGTAGAATTCACCAAACCATTCATTTATTTTTACATCAATTTGTACTGAAACCCATAACGATGTTAAAATTACAAATGCTCCTAAATACGCCCAGAGAAACCATTTCTTGCTAGTAAAAAATTTAAACATAATTAATTTTTTTTTTGTTATATAGTTGAATATTCGATTATGGCTATCATTATTGCAACCATTGCTCTCTCATTATGTTGGGCATGGATTGAAATCACATTATATTTCACTAATAAAAATGCTAGGGAAAATAGCACTGTAAAGAGAATTTCGTACAAAAAATTTATATGGCTGTTAAGAACCATTATTGTTTCATTATTTGTAATGACTGCTACCTATATGTATTTTTTTGAAAATATTAGACTGCAAAAAGCAATTGAGTACTGCTTGGGAATAATTAGATGAAAAAACCAATTGATCAAAAACTAATACCAATCATTGTTATAATTGGCGGCGGAGTTTTGCTGCTTATTTCTTTTGGAATACGACATTCATTTGGTTTGTACCTTCTTCCTATTACCAACCACTTGAATACAGGGAGAGAGGTCTTTGGTTTTGCTGCGGCCTTACAAGTGCTCATGATTGGTATTGGATCCCCTTTGTTCGGAGCTCTTTCAGATAAATTTGGATCAGGAAAAGCTTCCTTGCTTGGCATAACGTTAGTAATACTAGGTTTAGCATGGATGGCCAATCTTCAAACTTCTTTTGATATTATCGGAGCCCAAGCCCTTTGCGGTTTAGGCTCAGCAGGTTGCGGAACTGCGGTTGTCTTAGGCGCTGTGGGAAGGTCAGTCAAAGTTGAAAACAGAACACTATCTCTTGGCATAGTAATGGCTGCCGGATCTTTTGGTCAGTTTGCTGTGGTTCCTTTTACTGGTTATTTAATTGAATTGGTTTCTTGGTCACAATCACTTGTATTTTTAACTTTTTTTGCTGCAATTATGATAATTTTTTCCTTTGCTCTTAATTTTTCAGAAAAATCTGAATCATCAAAAGCTGGGAGCAGACAAACAGTTAGGGAAGCACTTAAAGAAGCTTTTCAAACCAAAAGTTTTAATCTTTTAACTCTGGGTTTTTTTGTGTGCGGCTTCCATGTTACGTTTGTAGCTGTTCATTTGCCCGCTTTTATCGAAGATGAGAATCTTCCCTTTTGGGTTGGCGGTTGGGCTTTAGCACTCATAGGATTGTTTAATATCATTGGAACACTTTACTTTGGATATTTAGGAGATCGTTTATCAAAAAAAAATTTACTCGCCCTTTTATATTCCCTAAGATCGTTATTATTTTTAGTTTTTATCTTTTTGCCCAAAACAGAATTAACTGTTTTACTATTTGCTTGCATTTTAGGAATTCTTTGGCTTTCAACGGTGCCACTGACTAGTGGAATAATTACAGTAGTATTTGGCCCCTATTATATGTCAATGCTTTATGGAATAGCCTTCTTTTCTCATCAAATTGGATCTTTTTTAGGATCATGGTTGGGCGGAAGGTTATTTGATGCTTATGGATCTTATAATTTGATGTGGTGGATCTGTGTCGCGCTAGGTTTCATATCAGCATTATTGCATATGCCGATAAAAGAAAAAGCGGTGCAGCGTTTGGCAGATCAGCAAATTTAAGGAATTATTTTAAAAAATTATTTCTTTTTTTGACGTTTTTTATTTCTTCGATATTTTGAGCCTCTTTTTCTTCGGCCCCTATGTTTCTTCGGATATCCCATATATGTCTGCGGTACATATACAAAATAACTAGATTAAGTCAAAGTTTAATAATGCCAGTCTTTAGCTTCACTATAGAGAAAATCTCTGAATACTTCTAATCTTCGATCATTTTTAAAGGCTTCAGTGTACACGAAATATGTTTGATAAGAAGGTCCTTCAAGATTGGGGAGCACTCTTACAAGATTAGGTTTTTCGGACACCATATAATCAGGTAAAGAAGCAAGTCCGGCTCCTTTTTCAACGGCAAGAGATATCCCGTAAATACTGTTAACCCTAAATTTTGGTTTTCTTTTCCCGCTTTCTTTTCCAATTTTTAAGATCCAGTCAATGTTAGAGATAGGGGATGGCAGTCCTGTGCCATAACAAATTAAGCTATGTCTGTCTAAATCGTTAACACTTCTCGGAATACCGTTTGCTTTTAAGTAATCTGATGATCCATAAATATGATTGTGAAAATTAACAAATTTCTTAGATATTAAATTAGCTTGCGTAGGTTTTTTTACCCTTACAGCTAAATCAGCAGACCTGCTGGATAGATCCACTTCTTCATCGCTCATCAAGATGCTAATTTCCATTTCCGGATATTGATCAGTAAATTTATTTATTCTAGGAGTCAGCCAAGTAGATCCGAAACCAATTGTTGTATTGATTGTTAACTTACCTGTCGGCTTAGTTTTCTTATCAAGTAGTTTTTGTTCAAAATCAGAAATAGATGAATTAATGTCATGTACGGTACTGTATAAATTTTCACCTTGTTCGGTTAGCGTAACTCCTTTTTGATGACGCATAAATAAAGACGTGTTTAAGTCCCATTCCAAATCTTGTATCTGCCTGCTAATCGCTGATTGACTGATATTTAGTTTTTTACTGGCCTTTGAAATGCTTTTACAAAGTGCAACCAAATAAAATGACTTCAGTTTGTTCCAGTCCATTTATCTTAAAGAATTTATTAATTTTTTGTAATCTGATTCAGGAGAATTATAGATATAAGAACCAGCAACAAGGACATCAGCGCCTTTATCAACGCATAATTTTGATGTTTTGTAATTAATTCCCCCATCGATCTCTATTTCAAATTCAAGACCCTCTTTTGCTCTCAGTTCATTTAGCGTTGAAATTTTAGTCAATTGATTTTCCATAAAATTTTGCCCGCCAAGACCAGGGACTACAGTCATAACTATAATTAAATCTACCAACGATATATATTTCTCAATGTCCTTTATTTCAATTTTTGGATGAACAGCAATGCCACATTTACAGCCTAAGCTTTTAATTTCTTCTATTATTTTTTCAGGACTTGAATCAGCTTCAGGATGAAAACTAACAATATTCGCCCCAGCTTTTACAAAACTTTCAACATATTGCTTTACAGGTGAAATCATTAAATGAACATCCAGAGTTATGTTTGTGATAGGTCGAATACTTTTAACAATATTGGATCCGAAAGTTATGTTGGAAACATAATGTCCGTCCATAATGTCTATGTGCAAATAATCCGCCCCTGCTTCCACAACACTTAATACTTCTTGTTTAATTTTAAGAAGATCTGCTGCCAGAATAGAAGGAGCTATTTTTATCATTTATTTTTTTTAATTAAAAATAGTGTAATATAATATATTACGATTAGAATATAATGAAATTATTTGTTGATAAACCTTGGGGATCATATCAGATTATTGATCAAGGAGAGAATTTTGTAGTTAAAAAGATTGTAGTTAAACCTTATGGCAAACTTTCTTTGCAAAGCCACAAACATCGATCAGAGCATTGGATAATAGTTGAAGGCAGGGCAGAGGTTACTATTAATGATAACATAACAACTTTAGAACCTAACCAGAACACCTACATACCACCCGAGACAAAACATCGTCTTGCCAATAATTATGATAAAAATTTGATTTTAATTGAAGTCTGGTATGGAAAAAACCTAGATGAAGAAGACATAACTAGATATGAAGATATTTATAATAGAGTCTGAAAATGATTGTTAATACTCCAATATCACTAGGCGATTTGATTGATAAAATTTCAATATTAATCATAAAAGAAAAAAAAATTACAGACGAGAAAAAAAATAATCATATTCATGAAGAATTAACATTATTAAAAAAAACCCTTAATGAGGCAATTAATAACAATGCTATCAATAATTATTTAAATCAACTTATAGAAGTTAATTCTACCCTATGGAAGATAGAAGATGAAATTAGGGATTGTGAAAAAAATAAAAAATTTGATCAAAAATTTATTGAATTGGCAAGATCCGTATACATCACTAATGATAAAAGAGCGGAGATTAAACTTGAGATAAATAATAAATTTGGCTCTAAATTAGTTGAAGTAAAATCCTACGTAAAATATTGAATTAGTTTAATCTTGTTAGTCCAGTATTTACTAAATTTGTTAAAATTTCCTTATATTCTGATTCATTAAAGATCCCTAGACTGTCTTTTGCAACATTAGCAAAATGTTTAGCTCTTTCTATCGTATCTTCAATACATTTGTATTTATTAACTATTTCTATTGCTTTTGATAAATCATCTTTGTTTTGATCAAGATGTCTGATTGTTTTTTTCCAAAATTCTTTTTCATAATCATTGGAACGCAAATATGCCAAAATGATTGGAAGTGTCACTTTTCCCTCCCTGAAATCATCACCAACATTTTTACCCAACATTGTTGTAGATGATGAATAATCAATAGCATCATCAATGAGTTGAAAGGACATTCCAAAATTTGTACCAAATGATTTTAGTGCATTAATTTTTTCTTGATTAATTTTTGTGCACATAGCTCCAACCTGACAAGATGCACCAAATAAAGAAGCAGTTTTTCCATTAATAACTTTAAAATAAATATCTTCATTGATAGTTAGGTCTTTGTCATTTTGTATCTCAAGTATTTCGCCTTCTGAAATAACTACACTTGTGTCAGATAAGATTTTTAACACTGAAATGTTTCCATATTTTGCCATAAGTTGAAAGGCACGACTAAATAAGAAGTCACCTACTAATACACTGGTATTATTTCCCCAAACTTCATTTGCAGATAAAGATCCTCTTCTGTTTTTGCTTTTATCAATCACATCATCATGCAGAAGTGTTGCGGCATGAATGAATTCTACCGCAGCAGCAAGACCAATATGTTTTCTTTCATTATTATTATCTTTACACATTTGAAAACAACAAGAAGTTAAAAGAGGTCTTAATCTTTTTCCTCCGGACAGAATTAAATGTGAGGCAATTTCCTGGACTAAGGGAACGTCACTATCTAATTTGTCTATAATAAGTGAATTAATCAGAGAAAGATCTTTTTCACATAATTTATGCAACTGACGTATATAAAAAATAAAATCTTTCCTTGTATTATTTAATTGAACTACTTGGCTCATTTTTACATTTCGTTGACAGTTTATGCTAATTTTTTCACTTTCACTTTAATTATTGTCACAGTTATAAGTTTTTATGATTATTTAAAGATAAAAAACGTTAAATTTGATTTTTTTTCATTAATTGATACTAAAAACTTTCTCGATAGTATAACTTTTGATAATAGTAATTATGCTAAAATCATTATTCTCTAAATCTGTTAATATTCCCACCCTAAGGCTGTCTGGTGTAATAGGTCAAGCAGGAATGTTTCGTTCTGGCTTAACTCTGAATTCATTAGATAAATTAATTAATAAGCTTTTTTCCGATAAAAAATGCCCTGCTGTTGCATTAATCATTAACTCACCTGGTGGTTCACCCACCCAATCATCGCTTATTGCAGAAAGAATTATTTCAAAATCAAAGGAAAAAAAGAAAAAAGTTCTTGCATTTGTTGAAGATGTCGCCGCCTCAGGCGGATACTGGCTTGCTTGTGCAGCTGATGAAATTTTCATTGATCAAAATTCAGTTGTTGGATCTATAGGTGTCATATCTCCAGGTTTTGGTTTTGTTGAATTCATAAAAAAATTCGGCATTGAAAGAAGAGTCTACACATCAGGAAAAAGTAAAAGTTTTTTAGATCCTTTTAAGGCAGAAAAAAAAGAAGATATTAAAAGATTAAAAATTATACAAGAACAGATTCATGAAAATTTTATTTCTTATGTAAAAAATAGAAGAGGCTTAAAAATAAAAAAAAACCAAGAAACTGAAATTTTTAGCGGTCTTTTCTGGGTAGGACAAAAGGCAATTGATCTTGGTCTCGCAGATGAAATAGGATCCATATATGATATTATAAAGCAACGATTTGGAAAAAAAGCAAAAATTAAAATTATCGATCAAAAAAAATCATTTATTCAACGCAGATTGTCATCTTCTTTACCAAATTCCATAATTGATACAGATAGAGTAATTGAAAAATTAGAGGAAAAAGCTCTATGGTCTAGGTACGGATTATAATGAAAATAGCTGTATTAATATTTATTATATTTTTTATTATTGTTATTTTTCGTTTTTTCAGCAATTTGAATAAAAAGAATATTTCAAACAATGAAGAAAAAAATGTGATCGATCTTGAGAAAGATCCAAATTCTGATGAATATAAACCTAAGGATTAATTAGTGTTTTCTCTCCAATCAATCATTATGAAACTTCAAATAAGCGAAGTTATTGAAGCTTTAAAAGAAACTCTTCACTTGGATTGTTATGGTTTCTAAAACAATGGAAGAGTTAGCCTCCCTTTGCAAGAGAAGAGGCTTTATTTTTCAATCTAATGATATTTATGGCGGTGTTAAAGGACTTTATGACTATGGCCCAATGGGAGTCGAATTAAAAAACAATCTTAAGCAATCTTGGTGGAAATCAATGATTTATGAAAGAGATGACATTGAGGGTCTAGATGCAACTATTCTGACAGCGCCCGACGTTCTAAAACATTCAGGTCATGAAGATACATTCTCTGACCCCCTTGTTGATTGTAAATCTTGTAAATCTAGATGGACGGTAGATCAATTAGATAATCAAAGTTGTCCTAACTGCAAATCTAAAGATCTGACTGATCCAAGGCCGTTTAACTTGATGTTTAAAACCTCTATTGGTCCTGTGGATGATGATAGTGCCTTTGCTTATTTAAGACCTGAAACAGCACAGCAAATATTTACTAATTTTAAAAATGTTTTGGACTCTACTAATAGAGTTCTTCCATTTGGAATTGCCCAAATTGGGAAAGCTTTTAGAAATGAAATAACCCCTAGGAATTTTATCTTTAGGGTAAGGGAATTTGAACAAATGGAATTAGAGTTTTTTGTAGAACCTGGCTTGGATGATGAATGGCACAAATACTGGGTTGACTCTAGATTTAATTGGTGGATAGATCAGGGCATAGACAAGAAAAGACTTGAACTTCACGAGGTTCAAAAGGATGAGCTTTCTCATTATTCAAAAGCAACCGTGGATATAATGTATACCTTTCCTCATGGAAAAGAAGAGCTTGAAGGAATAGCTAATAGAACAGACTTTGATCTAGGTTCGCATACAAAAAACCAAGGAGATTTCAATATTTCTTCAAAAGTTATGAAGAATAAAAAATCTACTACAAAACTCGCAGTTCAGAACCTTGCAAATAAGAATTGGTTTATTCCTTATGTTATTGAACCATCTGCTGGAGTGGAAAGAGGTGTTCTGGCTTTGTTAAATGAGGCGTATAAAGTAGATGAAAAAAATTCCAGAACAGTGCTAGCCTTAAAACCACATTTGTCTCCTATAAAGGCTGCTGTTATTCCTTTGAAAAGAAATAATGAGCAATTAGTTGAATATGCAAAATTTATAAAAAGTAAGCTGCAAAAACTTGGTTTAGGGAGAATTGCTTTAGAAAATTCAGGCAACATTGGTAAAAACTATCGACGGCATGATGAAATAGGTACGCCGTTATGTATTACTGTCGATTTTGAGACATTAGAAGATAAAACAGTTACTGTAAGAGATAGAGACACGATGAAACAGCAAAGAGTTGGCCCTGAAGAATTAATCAAATATTATCAAAAATATTTCGAATAATTTTTTAGAGTTTAAAAAATTTGCCTTCATTAATTCACGTTTAATACAAAATTTATCATAAAAATGTTTTTAAGAATAAATGATATTATTGCTTGTAGGGCTCTTTTTTTTATTATGGCTTTTTATGTTGGTCTGTGGACTATAAGAATTCCTACAATTAAAGATCAAATTCAAACAGATTATTTAGGTATTGGTTATATATTTGCAACTTTTGCAATGGGCTCAATCATTGCAATGTTTTTTGCAAGTAAAATGATTAGAAATACTTCTTGTAGAATAATTCTTATATACTGCGGTCTGTTTCAAGGATTATTATGGTTACCAACTGCTTTTATAAAAAATTTAGAAATTTTTATGATTATTGCCTTCATCTTTGGTTTATGTTTTGGAGCTTTTGAAATAGCTTTAAATTTGTATGCATCAAATCTAGAAAAACGTAAAAAAAAATCAATGATGTCAGGCTTCCATGCTTTTTGGAGCTTAGGAGTCCTATTTGGTTCACTTATGACAAGTCTCTTTCTTGAATGGAAAATTTCATTCCTAAATAATATTTTAGTTTATGTAATTATTTTGTTGCCTATTAATTTACTATTTACCCTTAATTTAATAGGAGATGAGAAAAGTTCTGAAAATGATAAAACAAATATCTTTTTTCTTTGGCCCATAATAATTTTTCTATTAGCTATTATTGCTATGGCAAATGCCTTAACTGAAGGTAGCGTGGACGTATGGGGCGCTTTATATATGAGAGATTATATTAAAGTTGATGGTTTTCAGATAGGCCTTGCAACAATAAGCTTTAATATTTTTATGGTCCTAGGAAGATTAAGTGGTGACTGGTTTAGAGATAAACTTGGGGTTTATAATTTGCTAATAATATTGTTTTTTTTAACTATTTTAAGTTTAATAATTCTTATATTTTTTAACTCAATTGTTCCATCTATTTTAGGATTTGCAATACTTGGAATAGGAGCATCTTCAATAATACCTATTGCTTATAGTTTAGCTGGAAAAATAAAAGGTATTGAAGGCAGCGTGGGCATAACAATAGTTTCAATTGCTGTGTATGGCACATTTATGGGGGCACCGGCTTCATTAGGCTTGTTAGCTAATGCTTATGGGGTAAACAATATATTTATTCCCATGTTAATAATTTTTATTTTTTTACTAATTCCAATTAAAGTATTTAAAAATGAATTCAAATTATAAGAACTTTAAAGTTGCAAATGAGTTTATTTCTAATAATGACTTTTTTTTACTTTTTTCTTTTACCAGTTCTATCTTTAGCATGCAGAAGATATATTGATTAGCTTTTGATACCACTTGCCCTAAATTAACTTCTTTTTCTTCAATTTTATCTCCAATATTAATGTTACCAGAAATTAGCTCAAGAGCATAAAGTTGTTTTTTTAGAAGAGCTCGGTATTTCATCCTGGCAGTTATTTCTTGACCTACATAACAACCTTTTTCCCAGTCAATAGCATTAATTTTATCAAAATTATTTTCTAGAAGTAAGGATTTATTCTGGATTAAATCCTCAGAAGAAAAAGGAATTAAATTTTTAATTAACAATTCTCTATATTTTTCAAAATTATCTTCAATAAGATTATGTTTTTTTTCGATTTCTTTAAATTTGTTTTTAGTAACAAAAATTTTATTGCCTAATTTGTCATTTCTTGGATCTTTAAACAGTAATATATCTGCTTCTGATTGCAATAAATCATTATTTTCTATTATAGATAATGATAGTAAATCATCTACAATATTGATCTCAACTTTTGCGCGCAATTTATAAATTTTTAATTTATTTATTAAATCTTTTACAAACTTTTTATGGGTTTCAATTAAATATGAGTTTTTATGATCAATGATAAAAAAATCAGCTATAAATTTTCCCTGAGGGCTAAGCAAACAAGAATAAATCGAATTTGTTGAATCACATTTATGAATGTCATTAGTTATTAAATCTTGTAAAAAATTCCCTCGATCTTCACCTGATATGCTTAGGAATTTTGAATCTGCTAGATTAAAATAGTTACTTGTTGTCATAATGAAATTTAATATATATTCCTAATTTCAATAATTTGCACAGGAAATTCTTTTGAAAATACTTGTTATATCTTCTAACCTCATTGGAGATACTATTTTATCAACTGGTGTCATACAATTTTTTTTAAACAAATATATTAATTCTAAATTCACTTTTGTCATCGGACCAACAGCTAGTCAATTATATGATCATTTCCCCAACCTTGAAAAAAGAATAATTGTTCAAAAGAAAAAATACAATTTACACTGGTTCAAAATTATTAAAAACTGTTTTTTTACAAAATGGGACATCATTATAGATTTTCGTTCATCTATGATTAGTTACGTGCTTTTTCATAGAAAAAAATTTATTTTTAAAAAAAATAATATTTCTCATCATTTGGACCAATTAACAAATTTTTTTAAATTTGATTGCTTTAATCTTATGATTCACATCAGCGATGAAGAGGTTAAAGAAGTAGAAAAAACTATTTCTAAACAATTTAAATATGTTGTTATTTGTCCAGGAGGTAATTGGAAACCTAAATTATGGGGTGTAAAAAATTTTATTAAACTGATGAAAAATATCAAACAGGATTACAGTAATGTAAAATTTATAATTGTAGGTTCGTTGTTTGAAAAAAAATATTATTTTCAAAATGTTATAAATGAAATAAATAAAAACGACATTATAGATTTAATGGGAGCTTCATTAACTCTAACTTCAGCATATATGAAGAAAAGCGATTTATTTATAGGCAATGATTCAGGATTAATGCATTTATCCACGGCCTCAAATCTTGCAACTATAGGTTTGTTTGGTCCTACAGATGATAAAATTTATGCTCCCAAAGGCATTAGTTGTTTTGTTGTAAGAACGAAAGAAGACTATGAATATTTCAAAAGAAATATTTGTGAACCGAACAAGTCCTATATGCAATCAATTAATGAAAAAAGTATAATAGGTTTAATTCAAAAAAATAAATTATTATAATGAATGAAGCAATGATTGAAATTATCCAACCGGATGACTGGCATATACATTTAAGACAAGAGGAAATATTAAACACGGTATCTCAGTACTCATCAAGGATAAATAATAGATGCATTGTTATGCCAAACTTAGACATTCCAATCACAACCGGTGAATTAGCTAATCAATACAAAAATGAAATTAAAAAAACCTTTCAGAATAACTCTTTTATTCCTCTTATCCCTTGTTATTTGACAGATTCTTTGAATCTTATTGATTTTGAAGAATCACTTAAAAAAGAAATTTTTATTGGTGGTAAATTGTATCCAGCAAACGTTACTACAAATTCAGAATATGGAGTATCTAATATAGAAAAAATTTATCCTGTTTTAGAAATACTTGATAAACTAAATAAAAACTTGCTTGTACATGGAGAAAAAAATTCACAAAATATTAATATTTTTGATAGGGAAAAATATTTTGTTGATGATGAACTGATTAAAATTAGAAAAAAATTTTCTAATCTTAATATTATCTTAGAACATGTTTCATCCAAGTATGGCGCAGATTTTATTTCGGAAAACAACAATATGGCAGGCACTATTACTCCTCAGCATATGTTGATTACGAAAAAAGATGTTTTTGTTGATGATGATGTCAATCCGCATAATTTTTGTATGCCTGTAGCAAAAGAAGAGAAAGATTTGATAGCGCTTAGAAAATATGCATGCTCTGGAAATAGAAAATTTTTTCTTGGAACTGATTCAGCACCGCATCATATTAAAGATAAAGTACCAAATTTATCTTCAAAACCAGGAATTTTTTCCTCACCTTGTTCAATAGAATTATACGCAGAAATATTTGATCAAGAAAACGCTTTAAATAAACTTGAATCTTTTGCTTCAATTAATGGGCCGATTTTTTATAAATTACCTGTTAACAAAAACAAAATAAAAATTATGAAAAAGAAATGGATTCTTAATGAGTATACAACCAACAACAAGGTCAAAATAAAAAATTTCTATGGAGGACAAGAATTAAATTGGAAAGTATTATAATAAGTTCTATAAGAAAATTATCTAATTATATATAGTCGAGTATGAGTCTTGGGACATTAATATATACGTGGTTTTTTGGCAATTTTGTCGGATCTGATGAATTGAGTAATAAATATTATTGTAATTCAAAAGATTTTCAGGACAAAAAATCTAAAAGATGGGTAATTTTTTATGGAAAAGTTGAAGCAACAAAAATTCCCCCTCATTGGCATGCTTGGCTTCACAAATCTATTGAATCACCTCCAATTAACTACAAACATAAATATGAATGGCAAAAAGACCACCAGCCAAATGTTACAGGTACGATTGATGCTTATCATCCAACGACTCAGCCATTTTCTAAATCTAAACTAAATCTTGATGAAAAAGAATATGAGAAATGGAATCCATAAATTATTACTAGTGATATTATTGTTTTTATCACCTAATATTTTTGCCGAACCAATAGAGGGGTACGCGGTTAATTTACAAATTCTTGATAAAATTACCTCTCAAATAAAAACAATTGAAATAAATGTGAATGATACCTACAATTTTGGTACATTGAAAATAGAAATATATGCATGCTATAAAAGACCCCCAGAGGAAATTCCAGAAGATTTCATTTTATTAAAAATATTTGATACTTTGCAAGACAACAACCTAGAAAGAGTTTACCAAGGATGGATGATATCATCAAGTCCTGCAGCTACGCCTTTTGAACATCCAATTTATGATGTATGGGTCAAAGATTGTAGAATAAATTAGGATCTTCCAACTATAATTATCAATAATTATCAATCAATCAAATCTTGACATATAATTGATATAATAATTTCCGGTTATGAATTCATCGGACTGAATTATTTTTTGATGTAATTGTATATTTGTATCAACTCCAACTATAATATATTCTTCAAGAGCTCTTTTCATTTTTTTAATACAATCTTCTCTATTATCAGCATAAGTAATAAGTTTTGCAATCAAGCTGTCATAATATGGAGGCACTGAACAACCTTGGTAAATAGATGAATCAACTCTTATGCCTAACCCTCCAGGTTGATAATATTGTTTTATATTGCCAGGTGAAGGGATAAAGGTCTCTGGATGTTCGGCATTGATTCTGCATTCAATTGCGTGGCCTTTTAATAATATGTCATCTTGCTTTTTGGTTATTTTTTCTCCAAGAGCAGCAAAAATTTGTTCTTTTACCAGGTCTATTTGAGTAACCATTTCTGTTATTGGATGCTCAACTTGAAGCCTAGTATTCATTTCCATAAAATAGAATTTTTTGTTATCATATAAAAACTCTAAAGTGCCTACGCCCTCATAACCTATGGACATCATTGCTTTTCTGCACAACTCGCTGATTTCTTGACGTTCGTTCTCTTCAAGACATAAGCTTGGACATTCTTCGATAAGTTTTTGATGTTTTCTTTGTATTGAGCAGTCTCTCTCACCAAGCGTTAGAACATTTCCGTGAGCATCCGCTAATATCTGTATTTCAATATGCTTTGGAGTTGATATAAATTTTTCAATGTAAAGGATATCATTGTTGAAAGATTTTTTTGCCTCAATTTTTGCAGAACCTAAAGCATTTTTTAGTTCATTATTTTTTTTAACAATTCTCATGCCTTTTCCGCCACCTCCACTTGCCGCTTTGATGATTATCGGCAAGCCTATTTCATCTATAAATTTATTTACTTGATTAATGTCATTCACATCATGCAAACCAGGAACTATCGGCACTCCATTATCCCGCATAATTCTCCTAGCTTTTATTTTATCGCCCATAATTCCTATATGTTTTGATGTTGGGCCAATAAATTTAATTTTATGTTCTTCAATTATTTCTGCAAATCTTTTACTTTCACTTAAAAAACCATAACCAGGATGAATAGCATCAGCATTAGTTAGTGTAGCTGCAGTAACAATAGCTGGTATATTTAAATAACTTAATTGAGCAGATGCAGGACCTACACAAATGCTTTCATCCGCCATCTTCACGTGAATTGCAGATTCATCGGCCTCTGAATGTATTGCAACAGTTTTAATATTGAGTTCTTTACAGGCTCTTAATATGCGTAAAGCAATTTCACCCCTATTAGCGATTAATATCTTTTTGAACATTATTCAAAAATAATAAGATCATCTCCAAATTCAACTGGTTGACTATTTAAAACAATTATTTTTTGTATGACTCCTGACTTAGGAGATTTTATTTCATTAAAAGTTTTCATTGCCTCTATTACCAGCAAAGTATCTCCTTCTTTAACCTGTTGTCCTTTTTTAACGTATGGCGGAGTAGAGGGATCAGGTGACAAGTAAGCAACTCCAACCATTGGAGATTTAACAATATTTTCTAATTTGGATTCATTTTTTTGTTCTGGTATTTGATCTGTTTTTTGTGAATTTTCATTCTGTGAAGGAATTTGTTGAATTCTTTGATCACTAACTTTTTCACTTGAAGATATTTCTACTTCGTAATCACCTTTTTTTATTTTTATAGATTGTATATTTTTTAATTTTAATTCTTTTTTTAAAAAGTTGATATTTTCAAGATCATTTTTATCTATTTTAGTCATTTTTTAAACCTTAATTAAATTATTCATAGCCTCTATAGCAAGTATATAGCTTAAAGAACCAAATCCGCAAATTAACCCGTTAACCCCTTCAGATGTTATGCTTTTTTTTCTAAAATCCTCTCTATTATATATATTAGATAAATGTATTTCAATTTTTGGCTTAGAAATAGCTCTTAAAGCATCTAATAAAGCTACTGATGTATGAGTAAAAGCAGCAGGATTAATGATCAAACCATCATATTTTTCTTCAACTGATTGGATAAAATTAATTAATTCCCCTTCATTATTACTTTGGCAAAAAAATAGATCCATTTTCATTTCTTTACACTTTGCTTTTGTTTTTTTTTCAATATCCTGCAGGGACATATCACCATAAACATCCCTTTCTCTATTTCCTAGCAAGTTAAGATTTGGACCGTTTATTATGATTATTTTTTTCATTAATTTCTTAGTGTTTCAAAATGCTTACTAAGGGCAAGTGCTTGATTTTGATAATTTGATTTAATGTTTGATCCATATACCACCTTTGTTTCTTTGTTAAGCTTTTCATAATGTATTTTAGCTATAACCTGATCATCATGTAAAATAAAAGGAACTTCATTAGTTTTAACTTCTAGCACCGCATATGAACCGAAAGGATCACCGAATCCTGGATCAAAAAAACCAGCATAATGTACTCTGAAATCACCAATTCCTGTGTCATAAGGTTTCATTTCACCAGCCATTGTTTTGGGGATTCTAATTTTTTGTTTAGATTTTAAAATGTAAAACTTGCCAGGTTTAATGATTAGATAATCATCTTTGGTTTTAATAGTATCCCAAAAATCCGCCACCTTATGACTATTAATTTTATTATAATGTAAAACAGGAGCATTATCTTTAGCTATATAGGCAGAGGTTTTGTTAATTTTTTTTAAGTCAACAGATATTTTTAAACCTGAAGAGATATCTGCTACATTTGTATTTCCGAATTCATCAAAAATAATTGGATCGATTTTATGAAAATTATGTAGTGATTCATCTTCAACATACTTATGATTTTGATGAATTAATCTCATTTGATTCAGAGAGTCTCCTTTTTTTAAAGCAATATTAAATGATCTAGGTGTTATTTCTAAAAAAATTTCTCCATTATAATTTATTGGAATCTTTTCATATTCATCAGAAAAATTTAGGATCGCCCTACAAAATATATCAAGTCGACCAGTACTGCTTTTGGGATTACATTTGCCAAAAATATCATTTTTTAAATTTAATTTTTCATTTAATCTTACAATGTATGTAGTATTTTTTTTTAAAATATATGCATCATTTAAATCAATTTTTTTATTTATAATCTTGGTTAATTTGTCTCTGACATTGGCATTTGGAGATAGAAAACTAGCCTCAATCTCGTAACATTCTTCACTTAAAGTCAAATCTAAACTTGATGGCTGAATTTGTGATGAAGTATATTTAACATAATTTATATTATTACTCTTAAAAAGATCTAAATAATCTTCATGAACAAGAGATCCCTTATTCATTGGGTATTAATTTAATCTTTTTTTTGGTAAAATTTATTAACTTTTTGTCTTGAGAAGTAATCAAAATATTATTTAATATTTTCAGCACCTCCTTGTTTGAAATATCGTTAAAATAAGTATTCGTATCAATAAAATTAACCCATTCATTTTTTTCGAGCAATAATGCTATTTTCCTTAATTTATTATGCAACATAATATTATTTTCAAATATCATAAGTAGATCAGAATAATCATAGAAAAATTCTTGAGGAAATTTATTGTGTTTTTTTTCAATTCTCTCATATTCAATTTCAAACATTGTTTTCTTTATATGATGATTATTTTTATCTTTGTCATAAACTTTTTGATAAAATCTCATAGCTTCTTCTGTATAACCATGCGGGATAAGCAAGTCTGCTTTCGTTTCCATCAGAAATATATTTTTGGGATATTTATTAATCAGATTGTTTAGAATAATTAGAGATTTTTTTAACTCACCTTTTCTTGCCAGAATAATTGAGTTAGCATATTCATAATAATCATTTTTTAAGTATTTGTTTAATTCATTGCCATCATTTTCAGTAAAGCCAAATAATTTTGCTTTTATGAAAAAAAATTGATCACTAAATTTTTGGTCAGACTTATATTTTTGATTAATAGATTCATTTTCTAGAATATCAAATCTTTCTTTATATACAGGGTGTGATGAAAATTTATAATCTTCTTCTGTCAAACCTTTTTGAAATGATTCTTTTTCTAATATTTTTAAAAATTTCTTTAATGGTTCTGGTGAAATATGTAATTGATTTAAAGTTTGTGCAGCAAATATATCGGCCTCTCTTTCTTGTTCTCTGCTAAATGATGAATAATAATTTTGAATACCCATTTGATTAGTGATCATCGATTGAACTAAAAAATCTGAATTATTTGCCATTATAGATGCTGCTATTACTGATAAAGTACTTAATTTATTAATTGATCTTAGATTACTAATAGATTTAATTCTCTTAGTTATGTGATAGTTTTCCAAGTGACCCACCTCATGAGCCAAAACCCCTATTAATGCTTCGTAATTAGGGATATATTTTAATAGACCTGTAGTAATAAATAGAATTTTTCTTTCATTAATATATGCATTTGGATTTTCATCCAAAATAATTGAAAATTTGATTTTACTATTTAATTGATTGACTTCTTGGATTAAACCCAAATAGTTTTTGATTATATTTTCAATCTGATAGTCATAAATTGAAGCCCCTTCAGCATTAGTAAAAAAAAAAAATAATAAGTATGATTTTTTTCATATAAATATTATTTCGACCACCAACCTGTTTTTTCTAAGTTTTTATCACTATTTTCATTAACAATAACTGTTTCATTAACTTCAATTTTATTTTTTTTAATCATTATTTTATCTGATTTTTTAACAATTTTTTTCTTCTTTCTTGTTTCTTTTTTTTGTTTTTTCCTAGTATTTCCATTTTTTATTATTTTTTTACTTTTTTTACTTATATCTTTTTTTGTATTTTTTTTATCTACTTTACCTGTTTCAATTAAAGGCTCATGTAATGAGAAATGATTATCAAAAGAAAATTCTATATTTGCATTATGAATTTCCTCAAGTTTGTTTATTTCTTCTCTTTTAATATTAATTAATGTTTGTGCTAGAGCCGAATTACATTTGACTAACACTTTTGCGCTTTTTGAGATTAAAAGTTTTTCTTGAATTACTTTAATTATCTGTTCACTAATCAAATTTATATTTGAAATTATGCCTGAGCCATTACAGTAATGACATTTATCAAAAGATTTCTCTATCATACTTGATCTAAGTCGTTGTCTAGATAGTTCTAAAAGGCCAAACATACTAATTCTCCCTATTTGCACTCTAGCCCTGTCTCTATAGAGAGCTGTTTTAATAGCTTTTTCAACTTTAAAGTTATTTCGATAATCATCCATATCAATGAAGTCAATAACAACCAATCCCCCTAGATCTCTTAATCTAAACTGTCTGGCTATTTCATTGGCTGCTTCTAAATTTGTTTTTAAGGCAGTGCTTTCAATATTTCTTTCTGAAGTATCTCTTCCTGAATTAACATCAATAGCAACAAGAGCTTCTGTAGTGTTTATAACCAATGATCCTCCAGATTCTAAATTAACTTTAAGACTGAATAAATCACTGATTTGATGTTCAATATTATTTTCATTAAATAAAGTTTTGTTTTTGTCTTTATATAATTTTATATCCTTTTCCTTTTTTGGGATTAAAATTTTTGTAAATTTCTTAGCATTTTCATAACCAACCTTTCCTTCAACATATACTTCTGCCACATCGTTTGTTAGCATATCCCTAATTGTTCTTTTAATAATACTACCTTCTTCGTGAATAATTATAGGCGCAGCAGACTTAAGCGTTTTTTCTCTAATTTTATTCCATTGAGTAGTTAAAAAAGTAAGATCTTTGGAAATTTCTTTTTTTGTTTTATCTACACCAGCTGTTCTAATAATAACTGACATTTTTTCAGGTATTTTTATATCTGTTAAAATTGACTTAAGTTTTTTTCTTTCTTCATAATCTGCAATTTTTCTTGAAATTCCATTATTAGTAAGGCTGTTTGGCATTAAAACACAATATCTTCCAGCAAATGACAAAAAAGTTGTAAGCGCTGCACCCTTAAGACCTCTTTCTTCTTTATTGATTTGTGCAAGTATCACCTGTCTTGACTTAATTACTTCTTGGATCTTATATTTTTTAAAAAAACTTAAATAATCCCTTTTTCTATTTTTATTATTATTACCATCATCATCTATTAAATCTTCATTATTAGGTATTTGATCTTTCTTTCCTTTAGATATAATTTCATCAATATTCTCATCAAATTGTAAGTTACTTGATAGTTTTTGAAAATTTTCTTGATCTGACGTTGGTATTTTAAAATAGTCTGGATGAATTTCTGTTAAAGGTAAAAAACCATGTCTATCTGCACCATAATCAACAAATGCAGCTTGTAACGAAGGTTCAATCCTTGTAATTTTTGCTAAGTAGATGTTACCTTTTAAAGCATTTTTTTTCTTAGATTCAATTTCAAAATCATCAAGTTTTCCATTTTCTGTGATAGCAACTCTGATTTCTTCATTAGAAGTTGTATCAATAAGTATTTTTTTTGACATGTTCTTATTACTCCGTAGTTATAATTTTTTTTATTGTGCATTTTTTTGTAAATTTTATTAATAAAATGATAAATAAACTCTATATACTTAGATATTTGTGATATATTTTCCTAATGTCATATTTTTAACTCTTTCACAATCTACAAATTATAATGAATGAGAAAAATACTGAAATTTATTAAAATTTTTTCAATTTTGACTATTTTCTTATCATTTTTTTTTCTTGTATTAGCCCTATCTGTTCTGTGGAAATATTCGCCAGAACTACCAGGTTATGAGGAATTAAAAAATTATAATCCCTCATTAACTACAAGAGTTTATACTTCTGACGGGCTGTTATTAGATAAATACTTTATTGAGGAAAGACTATTTGTTCCGATTGAAAGAATACCAATTACTCTTATAAACGCTTTTTTATCTGCTGAAGATAAAAAATTTTATAAACATTTTGGCATTGATCTAACAGCCATAATACGAGCTAGTTTTCGAAACATATATAAAAAGTTATCAAATAAAAGACTTATTGGTGCATCTACAATTACTCAACAAGTAGTGAAAAACCTATTATTATCAAATGAAGTAAGTTTAGAAAGAAAAATAAAAGAGATGATATTGGCAATTAGATTAGAAATTATTTTGCCAAAAAATAAAATTTTAGAGTTATATTTAAATGATATTTACTTAGGTTATGGATCTTATGGAGTTGCAGCTGCAAGTTTGAATTATTTTAATAAATCACTTCGAGAATTAGAACTTGATGAAATGGCATATTTAGCATCTCTTCCTAAGGCACCAAACAACTACAATCCAAAAACAAAATATTCTCAAGCTTTAGAAAGAAGAAATTGGGTATTAAATAGAATGTATGAAAATAATTTTATTAATATTGATGATCTAATTTCTTATCAAAATAAGAAATTAGTCGTTAAAGATAGATATGAAAATAAATTTGAGCAAGCAAAATATTTTAGAGAAGAGGTTAGAAAGCAACTCAATAATTTATTTGGGAGTCAAAAGTTATATAGTCAGGGCTTTATAATCAAAACAACAATTGATACCAAGTTACAGAAAATAGCAGATGAAGTTTTCATTAATGGATTGATCCAATACGATATGAGACAAGGCTGGAGAGGGCCGCTACAAACTTCATATGACAAGTTTATTTTTTCTTCGGATTTTCAACAAAGTTATAAAAATCCTTTTCCAAAAAAATGGAAACTTTCTCAGGTAATTGAAATAAATAAAAAATTTATTAAAATAGTTGACAAGAAATCTAAAGAAAAAAATATTTATTTTGAAAATGGTAATAAGTGGTTATCTAAAGTCAAATTTCAAATTAGAGATATTTTTTTTACTGAAGAAAATTCAGAAGAAGTATTAATTAGGCAAATACCAAATGCAAACGGTGGAATTATTGTTATGGACCCGCATACAGGAAAGATATTAGCTATAACTGGTGGATTCAGTTTTAATCTAAGTGAGTTTAATAGGGCTACCCAAGCTAAAAGACAGCCTGGTTCTGCCTTTAAACCATTTGTTTATATATCTGCACTAAAAGAAGGTTTCACCCCTTCTACTTTGATATTAGACGCCCCTTATGTCGTTGATCAAGGTCCTGGTTTACCAAAATGGAAGCCATCAAATTACACGGAAAAATTTTATGGAATAAACACAATGAGAACAGGCCTTGTTAAATCAAGAAACCTAATGACAGTTAGACTTTCAGACAAAGTCGGGATGGAAAAAGTATTAAGTACAGCAAAAGATTTTAAAATAGATAAGTTTATGGATAATAATATGTCAATGTCTCTTGGCGCTGGGTTAGTAACACTTCAAAATTTGACTAATGCATATTCAATGATTGTTAATGGTGGAAAAGAAATACACCCTATAATAATTCAAAATGTTTATGATAAAAGAGGAAAAGTAATTATAAATAACGAACAAAAAAAATGTTTTAATTGTATTCAATTAGCTGAAAATCTTGATTATTCAATTCCGAAGATAGAAAGTAGCGATAGTAGTATTTTAGATAATACTATAGCTTATCAAATAACTTCAATGTTAGAGGGTGTGGTTCAAAATGGAACAGGTAAAAGAATTTCCACACTTAAAGTTCCTTTAGCTGGCAAAACAGGAACAACCAATGAGAATAAAGATGCTTGGTTTATTGGTTTCTCACCAGATATAGCTGTAGGAGTTTATGTTGGTTATGATGAACCTAAAAGCTTGGGCTACAAACAAACAGGATCTGCTGTTGCTGTACCAATTTTTAAAGATTTTATGCAAAAAGCAAAAATAAATCATAATAAAATTCCGTTTCGAATTCCTTCTGGCATTAGTTTTGTAAAAATTGATCCTCAAACTGGTCTCCAAACTAAGGATGATGGCGGTATACTTGAAGCTTACATTATTGGTACAGAGCCATTTAATAATAGTATAAGAATTCTTGATGATCTTGGCTCAATAAATAATAGTTCCATTTCTGGCACGGGTAGTTTATTAATAAACTAATATGAGTAGAGAAGACTTAGAAAAAAATATAAACAAGATTAGCTCAATTTTTGATCTTCTAAGGAGGGGAGTTTGACTATGAAAAACTTCAAAAAGAATTACAGAATTTAACACTTAAATCAGAAGATCCTAATATCTGGAAGGATCTTGAAGCAAAAAAATTATTTAAGAAAATTAATTCCATAAAGAAAAAATTAAAAGATTTTGATAGAATCAAAGAATCATTATCCGATATAAAGGAGCTTTATTCATTCGCAACTTTGGAAAGTGATGAGAGTTCAATAATTCAGTTATTAAATGATTCAAAAATACTATTGCAAGATTCTATGAATTTAAAAAATTTAACTTTAATGAATGATGAAGCTGATCAAAATAATTCATTTCTTGAGATACATGCTGGGGCAGGTGGAACAGAGAGCCAAGATTGGGCCGAAATGCTCCAAAGAATGTATGTTAGATGGGCTGAAGGTAAAGAATTTGATATTTTTCTTTTGCAAGAATCCAAAGGAGAAGAAGCCGGAATAAAATCCTCAACTCTTAAGATTTCTGGAGATTATGTTTATGGAAGGTTAAAGCGTGAAAGCGGCATTCATAGATTGGTTAGAATTTCTCCTTTTGATAGCAATAAAAGAAGACATACTAGTTTCGCAAGTATTTGGGCTTATCCAGAAATTGATGATAAAGTAGAAATTGAAATTAATGAAGGCGACTTGAGAATAGATACTTATAGGGCTTCTGGCGCAGGTGGACAACATGTAAATAAAACTGATAGCGCTGTTAGGATAACTCACATACCAACTCATATTGTTGTTCAATGTCAAAGTGATCGTTCTCAACACAAAAATAAATCAAATGCAATGGCGATGTTGAAATCTCGATTATATGAACTTGAATTACAAAAAAGAAAAGAGGAAGAAAATAAAGTTAATAGTGAAAAAAAAGATATAGGTTGGGGTAATCAAATTAGGTCCTATGTATTGCACCCTTATAAGTTAGTTAAAGATTTGCGAACTGATTATGAATCCTCTAATGTCAGCGATGTTTTAGATGGAAATATTGATAAATTTTTAGAAAGATCCCTTACTCTTTAAATAATTTTTATAATACCGATTTTTTTCTTCCCTACACTGATTTTTATTTCATTTTTAGAGATATAACTGGATAAAGAAAAATCATTGTTATGATAATTTTCATCATTAACTTTAATTCCATTAGATTTAATCAATCTTTTTGTTTCACTTCTGCTTTTAACTAATTGTAGTTTTTCAACTGCATCAAGCAGAGAGAAGGAAGAAATTAGTATTTCCTTTGAGCTTACACAAAAAGAATTAATACGATCATCAAGGGTATTATTTGCAAATACATTATTGCTTATTTCTTTAGCTTCTCTAGCCTGTTCCTCCCCCCTTGTGATTTTAGTTACTTCAAAAGCAAGTATTTTTTTTGCTTCATTGATTTCTTGTCCTTTTAATTTTGAAAGTTTTGATATTTCTTCAAGTGGGAGTTTTGTAAAAAAGTGAAGGAATTTTGGAACATCGGTATCATCCGCATTTCTCCAGAACTGATAAAAATCATAATTCGAGAGTTTACATTCATCTAACCATATAGCACCATCTGCTGTTTTCCCCATTTTTGATCCATCATTATTAGTTATAAGCGGTGAGGTAATAGCAAATGTTTTTTTATTGTTTAAACGGCGAATCAAATCAATTCCGCTTACAATATTGCCCCACTGATCAGATCCTCCAAGCTGTAATTCACAATCATATTCTTTATTCAAATGATAATAGTCATATGCTTGAAGTAGCATGTAGTTAAATTCTAGAAAAGTAAGGGGCTGTTCTCGATCTAGTCTGTTTTTAACGGATTCAAAAGTTAGCATTTTATTTATAGTAACCCTGGAACCAACATCTCTTAAAAAATTAATATAATTTATATCTGACAGCCATTCATAATTATTAATTATTTTTGCCTTGTCTTTCAAATTAATAAATTTTTCAAAAATTTTTTCTATTTTGACTATATTATTTTCTATATCTTGAAGTTGTAAGATTTTTCTACCTTCATCTTTTCCTGAAGGGTCTCCAATAAGGGTCGTCCCCCCTCCTATTAATGCAATAGTTTTATGATCATAATAATCAAGCCAATGAAGCAGCATTAATTGAAGCAAACTTCCGATATGCAAACTGTCACTTGTGATATCAAAACCAATATAAGCCGTAATAGCTTTCTGATTCATAAGAGTGTCAAGATCTTCAATGTCACTTGACTGATATATAAAACCTCTAGTACTTATTTCGTTTAAAAAATTTGATTTGAACATACTATTTAAATTTCAATATTTAGCATATAAAAATTAATTATATCATTTTTCTAACAATCTATTCTCAATATAATCGTTAACAATTGATAAAAATTCTTCTTTGTAATTTTCGTAAAAATGATCAGCTCCTTTAATAGATCGAAATATTATATCTACTTTTCTTTGTTTTTGAAGTTTTTCGGATAATATTTTAGAGGAGTCATAAGAGGCAATAGTATCTTTATCTCCATGAATAATTAATCCTGAAGATGGGCATGGGGAAAGAAAACTAAAATCGCGAATATTTGCAGGTGGCGAAACACAAACGAATCCATTTATTTCAGGCCTTCTCATTAGAAGTTGCATCGCTACCCAAGCACCAAATGAAAAACCAACCACCCAACATTTTTTTGAATTTGTATTATATTGTTGTAACCAATCTAATACACTAGCTGCATCTATTAGTTCTCCTTCACCATCATCAAATAATCCATCACTTTTTCCAACTCCTCGAAAGTTAAATCTAATTGTAGAAAATCCATTGTTGATGAATAGTTTATAGAGTTGAAAAATAATCTTAGTATTCATTGTTCCTCCTCTAGATGGATCTGGATGGAGTATTAGAGCTATTGGAGAAGAATCATTATTATTATGATTGTACTTAACCTCAATTTTCCCCTCAGGTCCTGGTATTAGTAGATCTACCATTTAATTAAGCTATTATTGAACTAATTTATGTTTGTAAATATAGATTATTATTAATTATGAATAGTCTTGGATTTAATAAAAAAAATAAAGATACAAAAGTAATTGTAGCAATGTCAGGCGGGGTTGATAGCTCTGTTACTGCTGCAATGTTAAAAAATGAAGGTTATGATATTACCGGGATTACATTAAAATTATATAATCAGAGTAGCCTTAAAAAAACAAAGTTATGTTGTGCCGGCCAAGATATTGAAGATGCTAAAAAAGTTGCGGAGCAATTTAATTTTCCTCATTTTACTTTAGATTTTCAAGATCGTTTTTTTACTGGTGTAATTGATAAATTTGTTGACACTTACGCAAAAGGTGAAACACCCGTTCCGTGTGTTAATTGCAATCAAACAGTTAAATTTAATGATCTCCTTCAAGAATCAAAAAATTTTAATGCAGACGCATTAGTTACTGGACATTATGTTAAAAGAGTTGGTGGCATTAAAGATGCTAAAATGTTTAAGGCAAGAGATAAAAAGAAAGATCAAAGTTATTTTTTATTTGCCACTTTACAAGATCAATTAGATTATCTGCGATTTCCTCTTGGAAACTATTTAAAGTCTGAAATAAGAGACTTGGCGAGAAAACTTAATTTAAAAGTTAAGGATAAACCTGATAGTCAAGATATTTGTTTTGTAACAACCGATTCTTATCGTGATATTGTTCTTAAATTGAAACCACAGATTAATATAGAAGGAAATTTTCTCGATCTTAATGAAAATATAATAGGTCAACATACTGGAATAGCTAATTACACCGTAGGACAAAGAAAAGGTTTAGGGGTTGGTGGCTTTAAAAAACCTCTTTATGTTTTGAAAATTGAAAAAAATAATAATTCTATATATTTAGGAGAGAAAAAAAACTTAAAAAAATTAGAGGTTCATTTAAGGGATATAAACTGGTTAGACAATTCTATTCGTAAATCAAATATTAGATGTTCTGCAAAAATAAGATCAACCCAAAAGGAGAGCTCTGGAGTTTTAAAAATTAATGAAAATAGAGCTTATTTCACATTTGATGAAGAAATCAGTATGACATCACCAGGACAAGCATGTGTTTTTTATTTAAACGACCAAGTTCTAGGCGGTGGATGGATAATAAAACATTAAACTAAATTTAGAATGGATTCTAATATTAACTATTTTTCTTTGAATTAACTGGATTTTTTATTAAATAGCGTTATTTAGATTTTGTGAATTCTAAAAAAACATTAGATCAAATTTCGGCTTTCGATGGTGATAAGTACAAATATGGTTTTGTAACGGATATAGAATCTGATCATCCACCCAAAGGTTTAAGCGAAGATATTATTAAGTTTATTTCTTATAAAAAGAATGAACCAGAATGGATGCTGGAATGGAGACTTAAAGCCTTTAAAAAATGGAAAAAAATGAAAGAACCAAAATGGGCTAACATTAATTTTCCAAAAATTAACTATCAAGATATTTATTATTACGCATCTCCCAAAGGTTTTGAAAAAAAACCTAAATCACTTGATGAAATAGATCCAAAGTTAATTGATACTTACAATAAATTGGGCATTCCTCTTGAAGAGCAAAAAGTTTTAGCTGGAGTTGCCGTTGATGCTGTATTTGATAGTGTTTCTATAGCAACTACTTATAAAGGTGAATTAGAAAAGCTGGGTATAGTTTTTTGTTCTATAAGCGAGGCTATTCAAAATCATCCGAGATTAGTAAAAAAATATCTTGGTTCAGTTATACCACCCGGAGACCATTCTTTTGCAGCCTTAAACTCAGCAGTTTTTACTGATGGGACATTTGTGTATGTACCAAAGGGTGTTCATTGTCCAATGGAATTATCAACTTATTTCAGAATTAACGCTGAGAATACCGGACAATTTGAGAGAACTTTAATAATTGCCAATGAGGGTAGTTATGTAAGTTATTTAGAAGGATGTACCGCACCACAAAGAGATACAAATCAACTACATGCGGCAAATGTTGAATTAATAGCCTTAGATAGTGCTGAAATAAAATACTCAACTGTACAAAACTGGTATCCTGGTGATGATCAAGGAAGGGGAGGAATATATAATTTTGTAACAAAAAGAGGTTTGTGCAAAGGAAATAATAGCAAAATATCTTGGACTCAAGTTGAAACAGGCTCGGCCATTACATGGAAATATCCAAGTTGCATTCTTAAGGGAGATAACTCCAAAGGCGAGTTTTATTCGGTAGCTATAACAAATAATTTCCAACAAGCTGATACAGGTACAAAAATGTTACACATTGGAAAGAATACTAAAAGTAAGATAATTTCAAAAGGAATATCATTAGGCAAATCTCAAAACACTTACAGAGGTTTGGTAAAATTTCTAAATAGGGCTGATAAATCCAGAAACTATACTCAGTGTGATTCATTGCTGGTTGGAGGTGATAGTGGCGCCCATACCGTGCCTTATATTGATTCTAAAAACAAATCCTCTGTTATTGAACATGAAGCGTCAACATCAAAAATAAATGAAGAACAACTTTATTATTGTCGTCAGAGAGGATTGACTCATGAAGATGCAGTATCTTTGATTGTTAATGGATTTTGCAAACAAGTTTTACAAGAGCTACCAATGGAATTTGCTGTTGAGGCGCAAAAATTAGTTTCAATATCCTTAGAAGGAAGCGTAGGCTGATGTTGCTTTCAATCAAAAATTTATCAGTGTCTCTGGAAGATAAGGTGATTCTCAATAAATTGTCACTAGATATAAAAGAAGGAGAAATTCATGCAATTATGGGACCAAACGGTTCGGGTAAAAGCACTCTTTCCAATGTTCTTGCCGGCAAAGAAGATTATGAAATTTTAAGTGGAGATATATTTTTTAGAGGAAAAAATTTATTTGATTTAAACATTGAAGAAAGATCACAACAAGGTCTGTTTTTGGCATTTCAATATCCTGTAGAAATACCAGGAGTAAGCATTACCCCTTTTTTAAAAGCTGCTCTTAACTCAAAATTGAAAGTCCAAGGGAAAAAAGAAGTTGATCCTCTAATATTTGTTAAAGAATTGAAAGAAAAAGCAAAGCAATTAGGCATTGAAGACGAAATGTTGTCCAGATCAGTCAATGAAGGTTTCTCAGGTGGAGAGAAAAAACGATATGAGATACTTCAAATGAGCATTTTAAAACCTCATTTGTCAATCCTAGATGAAACTGATTCAGGCTTAGATGTAGATGCCCTCAAAACTGTTACTGAGGGAGTTATAAACTTAAAAAATCCTACTTCATCATTTTTAATAATTACTCATTACTTGCGTCTTCTAGATTATATAAAACCTGACTTTGTTCATGTGATGCACAAAGGTAGAATAATAAAATCAGGAGATAAGTCTTTAGCAAAAGAAATAGATTTATCGGGATATAAGAATTTATAATCAAATGGATCTCCAGTCAGTTTATAATTCAAATAAAAAAACAATTATTGGTTCTGACTTAGAATATATAAAAAATTTTCAAAAAAAACTAATTCATAATTATGTATTAGATAAGAAGGTGTTAAATCATAATGAAAGCACTAAACACATCGATAAAAAAATAATTAAATCAATAAATTACTTCATTAAAGATTCAAAACCCAAGATTCAGATTCAAAAAAATAATAAGTTATTAACTTCTTCTATAATAGTAAAAAATGGCAATGATTATTTACTTCACAATATTGATGATGAAAATATTATTTTTGATTCTCTTTACAACAAAAAAGATTTAATGATAGAAAAAATAAACAAGTATAAGGATACTTTCGTAGATGATTATGTAGTAAATCTAAATTCAATTTTTTTCAACTCGAGCTTTGATTTATATTTAAGAGAGAATTCCAATTCAAAAATTGATTTATTACACTTAATTGATGCTAAGAAATCTACCATATATGCAAAAAATTTCTTTAAAATTAACAAAAACACTAAATTGTTACTAATAGAGAGGTTTGAAAATCATCTTGAGTCAAATTCTAATATTGTTAATTATTTTGAAGTAGAGGCGGGTTCAGAAGTAATGCATTTAATAATCCAAAACAATTCAGTTAATGCTGATTTACAATTTTCAAGTCATATAAATTGTCATGCAAGCTCAACTTTTAAACAATTTACATTTAATGTTAGTCAAGCCTCTATTCGTAATCATCATTATGCCAACCTTATTGGTCAAAATGGCAAAGTTGATTTACAAGGTATTTTTTTCGCTGCAAAAAATCAAATTGTAGATAACAAAACTTTAATTAATCATTTGAGTCCAGATTGTACTAGCAATCAAACTTATAAAGCCATTTTAACAGATAACGCAAAAGCAAGTTACTTAAGCAAAACTTTTGTTGATCGAAAAGCTCAAAAAACGGAAGGATATCAACTGAGCAAAGGAATACTTTTATCTAGAGATTCTTATTTTCATTCAAAACCAGAACTTAAAATTTATGCAAATGATGTAAAATGCTCACATGGCTCTACCATAGGTCCGTTTGATGACGATATGTTATTTTATCTTAGAACAAGAGGCTTAGATTTGAATCAGGCAAAATCCTTTTTGATTAAATCATTTTGTATGAGTTTATTAGATAACATTGAAGAAAAAACATATAAAATTGAAGCCATTAAATTAGCTGATAAATGGTTGAAAAAAAATTCATTTTAATAAAATGTTTAAAGATATAAAAAATAGTTTCCCGGTATATACAAAAAATCCTAAACTCGTATTCCTTGACACAGCTGCGTCAGCTCTTAAACCTGAATCAGTTATTAAAACCATAAACGATTGTTATGCTTACGAATATTCTAATATTCATAGAGGTCTTTATTCTTTAAGTGCAAATCTTACCAAGAAATATGAAGAAGTAAGATTGAAAATAAGTAAATTTATTTCAGCTGAAAGCGCAGAAAATGTTGTATTTACCAAAAGTGCCACAGAAGCAATAAATTTGGTTGTGGAGACATATAGTGAAAAATTTTTTTCTACCGGGGATGAAGTTATTATTTCTTATTTGGAGCATCACTCAAATATTGTCCCATGGCATATGGCTTCAAAAAAGTATGGGTTCAAAGTAATTGCAGCAGAAATTACTGAAGAAGGTTCAATTGATGTTAAAGATCTGATTGAAAAGATAAACAATAAAACAAAATTTATTTCATTAACGCATATGTCAAATGTAACTGGATCAATAACTAATTTTGAAAAAATTAGTGATGTTGCAAAAAATAATAATATTCCTCTTTTAATTGATGGCTGCCAACATATAGCCCATGCTCCAATAAATGTTGATAATCTAGGTTGTGATTTTTATGTTTTTTCTGGGCATAAAATTTACGGACCATCAGGAGTTGGAGTCTTATATATGAAAGATAAATGGTTTGATAAGCTTGATCCCTATCAGGGAGGAGGATCAATGATTGAAAAAGTTGAAATAGATCAAACTACTTTCGCAAAAGGTTTTCAGAAATTTGAAGCAGGAACTCCGCCTATTGTTCAGGTAATTGGCTTGGGAGCAAGTCTTGATTTTTTAAATCAATATAAATTAAAAGAAATATTTAATTATGAAAAAGAGCTCTATGATTATGCCTATGAAAAATTAGATTCATTGAATAATATAACAATATATGGTCAATCTAATCAAAAAGGTGCAATATTAGCATTCAATATAAAGGATATACATCCAAATGATGTCGCTGTGATTCTTGATCAGAAAAACATTGCTATCAGAACTGGACATCATTGCGCACAACCCCTTATGAAAAGATTAAACATAAATTCTACAGCAAGAGTGTCATTTGGCATCTATAATAATGAAGATGATGTTGATTATTTTATTGAAGCAATTAAAGAAACCAAAAATTTTTTTAAATAATATATGACAGAGGAAAAAAAAATAGATGATTTTTTATATCACAAAAATACATCTTTTTATAAAGAATTTAAGGAAAAAAAAATATCACAACAAATACCTAAGAATCATATTATAGAAAAAATTAAAACTGTAATGGATCCAGAAATACCAGTTAATCTTTATGATTTAGGATTAATATACAATATTAATGTTGATGAAAAAAACAACATAATAATTGAAATGACTTTAACCAACCCTAATTGTCCTGTTGCAGATAGTTTGCCCGAAAGTGTTGGAAACGCAATTTCTTCTTTAGTTAATATATCTTCAATAAAGATCATTTTGGTTTGGCATCCTAAATGGAGCAAAAAGATGATGTCTGAGGATGCAAAACTTGCTTTAGATGTTTTTTAATTTAAGTTATAGGTAGTTTTATATGAAAGATATTTTGTTTATCACTGATAATGCAGCTTCTCAAATTAAAAAAATAATTTCTAAAGCGGATGAAGAAGTTATAGGTGTTGTTGTGAGGGTGGATAAATCAGGATGTTCTGGTTATGCTTATAAATTAGATTACGCAAAAGATCAAAATTTTGAAAATTTTGAAAAAATAGAATCCAAAGGTGTGATAGTTTTTATTGAACCTTCAGCAACAATGTTTTTAATTGGAAGTGAAATGGATTATACATCAGATAAGATTTCATCGCGTTTTAAATTCAATAATCCTAATGAAAAAAGCTCATGCGGTTGCGGAGAATCTTTTAATATATAAATATTCTAAATTATGAAATATAATACTTTTTACAACAATTACTCTAAATCAATTTCAGATTTACTAAGTTCAATTGACACTATTTTAATTGATCAGAGTGTAGAATTGATTAAAAAAAAAATAAAAACAAATAATACCACATACATTGTTGGCAATGGCGGAAGCGCTTCAATCGCAAGTCATGTAAGTGTTGATTTTATTAAAGTAGCAAAAGTTAAGTCATCAACATTTAATAATTCAAATTTAATTACTTGTTTTGCCAATGATTACGGACACGAAAATTGGGTAAAAGAAGCGATTAAAGCTTATTGCTTAATAAATGATTTAGTAATTTTAATTAGTAGTAGCGGTACTTCCTCTAATATTCTTAATGCTGCAAAATATTGCAAAGATACTAATATTGATCTTATTACCTTAAGTGGTTTCAATAAAGACAATGAACTTAGCAAATTAGGAAAGGTAAACTTTCATATAGATTCAAAAAATTATAATCATATTGAAATGACCCATCAAATAATATTGCTTAGTATTGTTGATATTTTTGCTAACAATATTCTTTGATTATAACTTGATCTTAATTTATTAGAAACAATTTAGTTAGGAGAAGTAGCTGATTTGGTTTCGGAAAATCAATCATAGAAAATATTCTTCCCATTTTAATCTTTTGAAATTCGATATTGTTTATTTGGATATACATCGAGGATAAAATTTTAGACATTGAGAATATAAATTTATAACATTGTCATAATTGATATTTTTGATTCAGATCAATAATTTTTTCTAATTTATTTTATCTAATAATCAGTTAATATTGACCTTAATAGTTTAAGAAAGTATAGGGTGGAAGCTTTTGGCGGAGTAGCTCAGTTGGTTAGAGCAGAGGAATCATAATCCTTGTGTCGGGGGTTCAAATCCCTCCTCCGCTACCAGTAAACAGCCGTTTTATTTTTCTTTTGATTCCAAAACATTGTTTTGGTTGCACATAGGTTGCACTTCACTTGAGAAAGTGAGTGATTATGGCGTCAATTTTAAAGCGAAAACGTAATAAAAAAACTACGTATTTAGTTTTCATTAGACGTAAAGGAATAAAGCCAATTCTAAAATCTTTTATCAATAAATTAGACGCTCAAAAGTGGGCCCGGGGTATTGAGAGAGAACTAGACCAAGGCAGATACATTGACTACGGCGAGGCATCTAAGATTACACTTGGGGAAGTTATGCAACGCTACATACGCGAGGACAAACATAAACAGATCAAGTCCTGGCGTATGCACGAATTCCGTATTGGTATTCTTTTAAAGGATACAATCTCAGATACAAATCTGCTGCGGTTGTCATCTAAACATTTATCTGAATTCAAGGATCGTAAGAGAAGTGAAATAGGTCCGTCCACGTATAATAAATATCTATCCCTAATTAGTGTTGTCATTGATACTGCTATGAAAGATTGGGGAATTTATCTTCCTAACAATCCTGTTCGTAATGCGGATAGGGAAAGAGAACCACGACCAAGGGATAGAACATTGGAGGGTGATGAATATGAGCGTTTATTAAAAGCGTGTGATCAAATGAAACAAACTCGATATCGAAAAGGCGATACAGCAATTCATCTTTATCTTAAATCAATGATCATCTTTAGTGTTGAGACCGCCATACGCCAGGGCGAACTATTGGCTATGCGGTATGATCAGTTTAATTTTGATAAAAGAACTTTACATATACCGGAAACAAAGAACGGCGAACCAAGAACAATACCGTTAAGCACAAAAGCAATTAAGGTAATACAATCTGTTCCAAGAAGACTAGACGGGAAAGTATTTCCTTTGACTTGTGACAGCTTAAAAGCTTGGTTTAAAGTTGCCAGGAATGATGCAAAGTTAAAAGATTTTAGGTGGCACGACTTAAGACGATACGCTTGCTCGTTGTTATTTGAAAAAGGATTGAGTGTTCCAGAGCTGCAGCTTGTCAGTGGTCATAAGGACCCACGAGTATTGTTAAACACATACACAAAACTTAGTGCAGAGAATATCGCTAAGAAATTAATAGGGGAGTAATTATGATTTGTTGGCTACTTGGCAATATTATTTGGTGGGTTGGATTG
>Ga0208640_1000031_pt1 | contig 67217 bp, 61 predicted proteins | sample ETNtaG_23_FD_185774 | JGI IMG/M metagenome (GOLD analysis project Ga0208640, IMG submission 185774) | Marine microbial and viral communities from oxygen minimum zone, Eastern Pacific Ocean - ETNP201310SV72 (SPAdes) (version 2) | ecosystem: Environmental > Aquatic > Marine > Oceanic ... | reverse complement strand
GTTTAGATATGAATAAGTTAAATGAACTTGGTCTAATGATTAAAGAAGGAAATCAAAAAAACTTCTAGAGAGATTTCGTGCACTAAAAAACTCATAAACTTATATGTTTTCTTTTTCTATACACTGTTCAGTACTATAAATTGACAGTGTCTGCTGATCATTTATGAATCGATTTATCCTTTACAGTACACTATTTTTGGGAGTTATCATTGCCCAAGAACCCGTCTGGCCCACAGATGCCGGTAAGTCGCTGAAATCCAATTATGGTGAATTTCGCCATCGTCATTTCCATATGGGGATTGATATTAAAACAGGAGAAAAAGAAGGTGCATCTGTTTTTGCTGTTGAGGATGGTTATGTATCACGCATGGTTGCAAATTTCAAGGGATACGGTCGGGCGCTTTATGTTCTTCACCCGGATGGGAAAACAAGTGTCTATGCTCACCTTTCCCAATTCAATCCGAAGCTGGAACGATTTCTGAAATATTATCAAAACATGAATGAATCATATATATTAAACCAATACCTTGAGCCAAATAAAATTAATGTAATTAAAGGTGAATTAATTGGATATACCGGAAATACCGGCTATTCGTTTGGGCCACATTTACATTTTGAAATTCGAAACGAAAAAGAACAGCCTTTAAATCCACAAACGAATGGATTTGCCATTGATGACCGTCAGTCCCCAGAATTAAAAGAATTGGCACTTATACCTTTGGGAAAGAATTCACGGGTAAACGGAAGTTTATTGCCAGTACAGATGCCATTTTTCAGAAATCCGGATGGATTATATGAACTTGCGGATACACTCAATATTTTTGGCCCTGTTGGGCTGTCGATTCGAACAAATGACAGGCGTCAGGGATTTTCAGAAACTTATCAATTGAAAACTATTGAGTTAATTATCGATGGAAAACTGGAGCACAAGCTTGATTTTGATGTTCTTGACTACAATTTAAATGATCGTGTACAATTGGTACGTAATCATGGATTACATCGTTTAAATCTTGGCTCTTTCCACAACCTTTTTCATCTAAAAGAAAATCCTAAATCAACTGTTCAGTCTGATCATCTTTCAGGAATTTTGAAATTACCACCTGGATACCATAAACTGATCATTAAGGCAACAGATGCTAATGGGAATACTGCTGAAGTATCCGGTTGGATTTTTACCCACCCTCCCATCGATTTGGTTATCCAGGATACACAACAAAATGGAAATGAAATCACTTTTAATGTGCAATCCAAATCCATCAGCATTCCTTTGAAAAATATAACATGTTATTCGTTTTCACCTTCCGGGTTTGCAGACAAAAAAATTGATCCACTACGGATCAAAAAAAAAGATGGTGGTTTAATGGTAACGCTGGATAAAAGAATGATTCAAGATCGTTCACTTCAATTCATTGCCAAAAATATAATGGGTACATTTTCATTACCATTGCATTGGCACCCACATAACATTGCCATTGATTATAATGCCAAACCGGATATAAAAGTAAATCAAACGGCTGCCGGTATTATTGTCCAGATAGAAACAGGAAATATGGGAACAGCCAAACCATCTCTGAATTTGGATTCGCCCCAAAAACTTACGGATGTTGTTTTAGAACAAATTCAACCCTATACATATATATCTGAAGCATTGGATGCAGAAATATTCAAGGAGGTAACTTCCTTAAATGTCAGCATTCATAATGGAACTGATTATACATTCAAATATGCATTTAAACCGGAAGTTGCAATTCCGGGTGAACAGGCAGTTGTTGTTTCAGAAGATGAGATGTGTTCACTACAAGCCCTTAAATCAACATTTTATAGTCAAAGTTTAATCTGGATCGATGCTGTGGAAAATTCGGTTAAGCCTACCCATGGAAAATTTCTTTCAAATGTATATCAACTCCAGCCATTTGATATTCCAGTACAAGATACAGTTCGTATCGGTATTCGCTATGATGAAAATGTAGCAAAATTAGAAAAAACAAGTTTGTATTATTATGATCAAGATGATGGTTGGACATATATTCAATCCAAAGACTCAAAAAAACGCCAAGTATTAACGGGCAGCCTGAAAAGTTTGGAAGCTGTGTGTATTCTACAGGATAATGTTCCACCGGTAATTACATCTACATTCCCTGCTCATGGAGGGCAGTATTACAGAGAAGACATTATTCAACTGCAAGCAAATGTAGATGATGCTTTATCCGGCATTGCTCCCGAAGAAACATCTATGACTATGACACTTAATGGCAAGAGATTATTATATGCATTTCAGCCAGTTAACCAAACCATATCTTATAATCTGCTGGATCGATTAACCTTTGGTAATCATACCATGACTTTATCCGTGCAGGATCGCGTGGGCAATTCCGCCAGTACTCAAATAGATTTTGTGATTAAATAATGTTTTTTCCCTATAAAGATGATAATCCCCGTGTACTCGTTCCTTTTGTAACGTACAGTATCATTGGAATGAATGTCCTTATTTTTCTTTACCAGCTTTCCTTGGCAATGTCCGGATCTGAAGCTGAAAGATCGTTTATTTATTTATTTGGATTGGTCCCAGCTCAATTTCATATTATTAATCTTTTTACATCTATGTTTTTACATGGTGGTATTGCTCATTTGCTCGGCAATATGTGGTTTTTGTGGATCTTTGGCGACAATATTGAAAGCGCTCTCGGCCATGTTCGATATGCATTGTTCTATATTTTATGCGGTCTTGCTGCTGGGCTGGCGCAAGTTCTTTTCAATATTGATTCTATGATTCCCATGGTTGGAGCCAGTGGAGCTATCGCTGGAGTTCTTGGCGCGTATCTTATTCGTTATCCTCATGCTCAAGTCCATGTGTTTGTATTTATATTCTTTTTCTTTACAACCATTAGAGTTCCTGCAATTATTGTTCTTGGGATTTGGTTTTTAACCCAATTAACTAATGGATTAGGCACATTGAACCTTGATACCACAGGCGGTGTTGCTTGGTTTGCCCATATTGGAGGATTTATTGCAGGAGTTGGATTCAATTTCATTTTTCAACATATAAAAATAAAAGAGTTTTGATATGGCGGTTATTAAATATAAAATAAATCCATCTATTATTTTCACAGGAAACATAACATGAAAAAACTAATCACTCACGCTCATACTATGCGAAAACGTTCCCACGCTCCTTATTCTAACTATACAGTTGGGGCGGCTGTTTTGACAGCCGATGGAGACATAATCGGCGGGTGCAATGTAGAATCCAGCAGTTATGGATTAACCTGTTGCGCTGAACGTGTAGCGCTATACCGAGCGGTTGCCGAAGGACATTCGTCGTTCAAGGCTCTTGCTGTGGCAACGGAAAATGGCGGCTCCTTATGCGGTGCCTGCAGGCAAGTTGTGTGGGATTTATGCGGTGATATTCCTATTTTTATTGCTGATAAAAAAGGTAAAATTGAAAAAACATCTTCTGCAAAATTGCTCCCGGAAGCGTTTGATCAAAATAAGTTAAAATGAAACAATCCTCTATATTAATAGGAATCGCCGGAGGTACTGGTTCCGGAAAAACATCCATCGCCCAAGAATTTGTTAAAGAATTCACAACAGGAGAAGTTGCGGTAATTCAGTTGGATTCCTATTATAAGGATTTAAGTTTTATGTCAATGGAAGAAAGAAATGAACAAAATTTTGATCATCCTGATGCCATGGATTTTGAACTGCTGCACAAACATTTGTCAACATTGATGCAATGGGAATATGTTGAAATTCCCCGTTATGATTTCAGCACGCATACTCGTTTAGATGAATCGGAAACTATTGCACCTCACCATGTCCTTGTTGTTGAGGGAATTCTTACTCTTTGGGACGCCCGACTACGCGAATTAATGGATATTAAATTATTTGTGGAAACACCTGATGATATTCGCTTCATTCGACGATTAACACGGGACAGGGAGGAACGGGAACGAACAACACAATCCGTTATAGATCAATATTTACACACGGTTCGACCCATGCATGAGCAATTTGTTAACCCTATGAAAGTTCATGCAGATCTCATTATTCCAGAGGGTGGTCAAAATAAAGTAGCTGTCGATCTTATTCGAACAAAAATTAAATCTATAGTCCAAATGGGGAAAATTTAAATGATGCTTACACCACGCACAGGCGGTTGGATAGAAGTAATATGCGGTCCCATGTTTTGTGGAAAAACAGAAGAACTTATACGCAGATTGAAACGAGCCCAGATTGCTAAAATGAAAACATCTATTTTTAAACCATTAATAGACAATCGCTATAGTGAAGAACATATTGTTTCGCACAATCAGACGAAAATGGAATCTTTTCTCGTTGAGGATGCTGCTGAAATACTTGAAAAAGTGGACGGGGCTGAAGTAGTGGGAATTGATGAAGCACAATTTTTTGATGATAACTTGATCGCCGTTTGCCAGGAATTATCCGCCAATAATAAACGCGTACTTGTAGCCGGTTTGGATAATGATTATCTGGCTCGTCCTTTTGGACCCATGCCGGAAATTATGTGTGCAGCTGAATATCTAGATAAACTGCGAGCTATTTGTGTTGTCTGTGGGGAGCCGGCCAGTTTTACACAACGTATTTCAACTGATGCAGGACAGGTGGTTATTGGTGAAACGGATAAATATGAAGCACGCTGCAGAAAATGTTATCAACATCCGGAGAAAAAATAAATGGATCGTTTTATTGGACTGCTTGGTATTGTTGTTTTATTAGCAATTGCCTTTGCCCTATCAAATAATAGAAAACAAATCAATATGCGTATTATTGGTTGGGGGCTTGGGTTACAAGCTATCTTCGCCATTTTTATTTTAAGGACGCCTATCGGCGGCCCGTTGTTTGGATATCTTGATAAAGCTATTCGCAAATTGATTAGTTTTTCAGATGCAGGAAGTGATTTTTTATTCAAATCTTTTGTACCGGATGTGGGATACCATGTTGCCATGATCAACTTTGCTTTTCGAGCTTTGCCAACCATTATTTTCTTTTCCAGTCTCATGGCTGTTTTATATCACTTTGGTATAATCCAAATGTTTGTCAAATGGATAGCTCGAGCTATGCAAAAAACCATGGGTACCAGTGGTTCGGAAACATTGAGTGTTTCCGCAAATATTTTTGTAGGTCAAACCGAAGCTCCACTCATGGTACGTCCGTTTATCCAACACATGACAAAATCAGAGTTGATGGCCGTGATGACGGGTGGATTTGCAACCGTTGCCGGTGGGGTGTTGGCGATTTATGTTATGTGGTTAACGGACATTCCGGGAATTGCCGGTCACTTATTAGCGGCGTCGGTCATGTCTGCGCCGGGAGCACTTGTGGTGGCAAAAATTATTTATCCTGAAACGGAAACATCTGAAACGATGGGAGACCTGAAAATCGATATTGAGCAAAAAAGTACGAATGCAATGGAGGCGTTGGGAGACGGCGCTACGAGTGGATTAAAACTGGCCGCGAATGTGGCAGCCATGCTGGTTGCTTTTGTATCCCTCGTTGCCATGATTAACTACCTCCTAGGTTTCGCAGGTACATCTATGGAATCAATCCTCGGTTTTATATTCAAGCCCTTGGCATGGACAATGGGCGTTCCGTGGTCAGAGGCCGGAACATTGGGAACACTTATGGGAAAGAAAATCGTATTTACAGAACTGATTGCCTATGGTGACTTGAAAGAATTAATGTCCACAGGGGCCATAACAGACCGGACAGCCATTATTGCAAGTTACGCTTTATGCGGATTTGCCAATTTTGGTTCTATCGGTATTCAATTAGGCGGAATAGGAGGTATGGCTCCGGAACGAAAAAAGGATCTCGCTAAACTGGTTACAAAAGCCATGATGGGTGGTGCTCTTGCATCTTGGCTTACAGCAACTATTGCAGGATTATTGATTTAATTCTTATAATTTGTATAGGTAGAAGGCTTTAGATAAATAATTATGCGTTTTATTTTTATCGGTCCCCCCGGTGTTGGAAAAGGTACTCAAGCTAAGCGTATCTGTGATCATTTTGGTATTGTACACCTTTCTACAGGTGATATTTTGCGAGATGAAATATCCAATAATTCATCCGTTGGACAATCTGCAAAAGTATTTATTGATGCGGGTAAATTAGTGCCTGATGATATTTTGTTGAATATGATGTCGGGTCGCTTGACTCAAGATGACTGCATAAATGGCTATTGCCTGGACGGTTTTCCCAGAACAATTGCCCAAGCAGAAGGACTGGAACATATTCTGTCTGACTTAAATCAATCAATAGATACGGTGGTTAGTATTGCAGCTGAAGAAGAGGAGTTGATTAACCGGTTGGTTTTGAGAGGAATAACATCAGGACGAACAGATGATACTTCTGAAATTATCCGTCAACGTTTAGAAGTGTACACGAAACAAACGGAACCATTGATTGCGTTTTACGAAAAGCTCAACATGGTAAAAACGATCGATGGTGTGGGTGAAATAAATGATATCACTGAACGAATTTTAAAAACTGTGTCTTAAAATGCTGAAAGTTGGATTAACAGGCGGAATTGGGTGTGGTAAAAGTACAGTCAGCTCAGTTATGGCTGAATTAGGAGCGTATATTTTTGAAGCGGATGATGAAGCAAAAAAAATGATAACTGAAAACTCAACTGTACAAAGTGAATTAATTGCTGAATTTGGCACGGATATTATGGGGGCGGGAAATGTCATGGATCTGCAAAAACTTGGTCGAATTGCACTTCAGGATGAAGATCATCAAATGCGCCTTAATTCAGTCGTTCATCCATACATCTACAATTTGATTGATGATCAGTTTAATAAGATTTCAGAAAAAAATAAACATTCCATGTTTGTTGTAGATGCAGCTTTAATTTACGAATCAGGCTATGACCAGCATCTTGATTATGTCATTGTTATTACTGCTTTAATGAAAAACAGGATGGAGAGAACCATTGCTCGTGGGACATTAACCCGGCAGCAAATTTTAAAGAGAATTGACCTGCAATGGTCCGAAGAAGAAAAAACAGGATTAGCTGATTTTGTTATTCATAACGACGGCACTGAAGAAGATCTCCAAAAAGAAATTAAGGAAATCTACAATCGAATCGTTTAACGTATACTTTTCCTTAAAGATCTGGGTTTGTCCATTATTTCCTTATAGATCATAGCCAGACGAACATCTCCTTGATGCTGGAAAAATCTCGATTGAGATATTTTCCTTTTTTGTTTGCGATGGGTAAGGGTACCGATTTCATGCTTTTCATCAATAATGGATAAATCGCTTTTGGCTAAATGCCTTTCTTTCAGTGGTCTTTCCTCAACGCTCTCTAGTGGGGAATCTTGAAATACGGGCTCATTGAGTTCAGCCTCAAGTTCTTCTTCCAAATCAGAAACAACGATTTCTTCCGGTTCTTCTTCATCACCCACAAAATCAGTGAAGAGTTCCTTAACAAAGTTCGGAGCTTCCCAACTATTTTCTTCTCCTTGTTCTAATTGTCGTCTGGCGGCTTTTTGCTGCCGCTTTTTCATCATAGCTGACAGCATGTATATAATCAGCAGAAAAAGCCAATAACCGAAGCTATCCATCAATTATTTTCCTCTGGATCGTCTGTGGTTTTTTCACTTATTTCGGATATGGAATCCCGCATGCCTGTGTCTGATTTGATATTCTGCATATTGTAATAATCGAAAATACCCAGATTCCCTTCACGGAAAGCTTGGGCCATAGCTTTAGGCACTTCTGCTTCTGCTGCGACAACATTAGCTTGCATTTCCTGTGTACGGGCTTTCATTTCCTGTTCTTCCGCTACAGCCATGGCACGACGAGTTTCTGCTCTTGCCTGAGCAACTCTTAAATCCGCTTCTGCCTGGTCAGCTTGAAGACTGGCGCCTATATTTTTCCCCACATCAAGATCAGCAATATCTATTGATAAAATTTCAAAAGCAGTTCCAGCATCTAATCCTTTATGTAATACAGCTTTGGAAATATTATCCGGATTTTCTAACACAGCAGAATAATTCAGTGATGAACCAATTGCACTTACAATTCCCTCACCAACCCTGGCAATTATCGTATCATCGGTTGCACCGCCAACTAATCCGGGGATATTTGTACGTACTGTTACGCGAGCACGTGCTTTCAATTCAATACCGTCTTTAGCAACAGCCGATAAATACCCGTCTTTTGGTGCATCAATTACTTTGGGATATACACTGGTTGCCACAGCGGCTTGAACATCGCGTCCGGCTAAATCAATGGCTGTTGTAGTTTCAAACGTTAATGGAATATTAGCTTTTGCGGCGGCAATAAGAGACGCAACTACATTTACAACATGACCACCGGCTAGTTGATGTGTTTCAAGCATATCTGTAGAAATACTCTGAAGTCCCGCTTTGTGCAAATTGATTACACCATCCACAATCAATCTTGGAGGAATTTTTCGCAAACGCATGCGGATAAGATCAATAATAGAAATTGGGCCTAAACCCAAACTCACGACAGATTGTATCCACAATCCCAAAGGTACAAAATAGAAAAACAGTACTACAAAAAATAGTAGCAAAGACAACATTATTATTGATCCAATAGCCATAATTAATTTCCTTTATATTTATTTAATTTTTCTGACAACGACTCTATTCCCATCCACAGACAGAATTATTACATTATCATTTTGATCGATATACGATCCTTCCGTTACGACGAAAATTCGCTGATTTCCTACATTAATCCACCCGGATGGACGCAAATCTGTATCTGCTATACCCTTCTGTCCAATCAAATCTTCCAAACCAATAGAAGAATTATAGCCCTCATTTTTTTTCTGAACTGCTGGGGAAGTCAGTTTTTTCCAAAATTCAGTTTTGGTCATCAATTTAAATAATAGAATTAATCCAATAATTCCACCAATAATTCCTATGGTAAGGCCCGTAATTGCCATGGACTGAATTTCCTGTCCTACAGGCACATCCGGCAAGAGTAATTCGTACAATCCCCATAATATAATTCCAATGCCTGCAATACCGGCTATACCAAACCCAGGAATCAAAAGAACCTCCACCAAAAGCAAAACAACACCCACAAAAACAATTAATATATCCGTCATTGTGGCAAGCCGAACAATATAAGATGCTCCCAAAGACAAGGCCAGGCATACTGCACCGAACGTGCCTGGGATCCCCCAGCCTGGGCTTTGTAATTCAAATAAAATTCCTAGAAACCCAAACGTTGTTAATAAAGAAGCAACAACAGGGTTGGTTAAAAAGCGGACAAAATTTTCTGACCAGTTTTCTTTTGATGCTCGAATTGAAGCATTGGATATTCCCAGTTTAGATAGAACATCATCAAATGTTTCTGTTTCGCCATCCGCTATTTTGTACTTCAATGCTTTTTCAGTTGTCAGCGTAATTAGTTTCCCTTCTTTCCGTCCTTCCATGTCAACCACTTCTACAGAATCACCATCAATAATTAAATGAGTAAATGATAATTCCTCATCCACCATCCCAGTAGCAATCTTTGTATTACGGTTCCTATTTTCAGCCGTAGAAGCCATTTCTTCTCGCATATAGCTGATTACTTTTTCTGATGCTTTTTTGCCTTGCATATCCACAGCTGTCGCAGCTCCAATTGTACCGCCACCAGTCATATAAATTATTTCACACGATAAAGAAATTAATGCTCCTGCGGAAATAGCTCGTCTATTTATAAACGCAACCGTCAAAACATCAGAATCAAGAATGGCGTCCTTGATTTGTGTCGCAGCGTCTACTCGTCCACCAAACGTATCTATATCAAAAATAATAGCTGCTGCATCTGCTTCTTCCGCTGCTGCGATAGTTCTTTCAATAAAGGGAGGGAGTCCTAAATCAATCGTTCCCTGAATCGGAACTCGAAAGACAATCGGTTCTGCTGCAAGGAATTGAATAAATAAAGATATTAATATAGGGATTCTCATTCCAATGATGTTACCCCAATTCATTGGTAATTTCAATACTCTCATCATAGAAATTATTATAGATTTACCATCAATAAAGGTTATTTTATTAATCAATGCGATTTCATCATAAATTATCCTATGCATCACTAACACTTTTTTCCGGCTGGCTGCGCAGTCTTTCGGAAGCTGAACGAGATAGGCTGGGTATCAGATTAGCTAGGGTTGCATATTTTTTACTTGGCTTACGGAAAAAAGATTCATTAAAAAACATTTCAATTGCTTTTCCGGAAAAAAGCGATGGTGATCGACAAGTGATCCTAAAAAAAACGTATTCGTTTTTTGCTCAAATGTTTCTACAGTTTTTATCAATCCCCAAATCATACAAATTGATAGATATTGATGTAGAAGGTCAGGAATTATTGGACAGATCATTGGCAAAGGGTAAAGGTATCATATTAGCTACAGGACATTTCAGCAAATGGGAAATAATGTCTGCTTGGCTTGGATATTCCGGATATCCATGTGTTGCTGTCGCTTTGAGACAAAAAAACAGGGGTGCTGATATTTTTTTCAGGGAATTCCGGGAAAATACCGGTATGAGGATGATTTTTCGCAAATCGTCATTAAAACATATGCATCGCGTTTTAAAAGAAAATAAAATTTTAATTCTAGGCAGTGATCAAGATGCAAAAAAGCGAGGGGTGTTTGTTAACTTTTTCAATACACCGTCTTCAACACCTAAGGGTGTCGCACGTTTCCATTTGCAGACAGGTTCAGATATGTTTTTCATCACGTGTCATGTTAAACAAAATGGGATTTATAAAATCCATATCCAACCTATCGTCCCTGAAGGAGAAAGTACAGTAGAGTCTATCACACAAGCATATACGACACTATTAGAAGAAAAAGTTAGAGAATTTCCTGAACAGTATTTCTGGTTTCATCGCCGTTGGAAAACTAAACCACCTATAGTTTTATGACCGAAATTGATGTACATAATAAAGATGCAGTTATTACAGCATTAAAAGTAATCGAAGATGGTGGAATCATTATTTATCCAACGGATACTATTTATGGCTTTGGTGTTGATGCTGCCAATGATGAAGCGATTGAAAAATTAAATCTAATTAAAAGACGTAATGGACCTATGAGTGTCTTGGCTCCAAACAGTCATACTGTATTAAGCTGGAGTCATATTTCTAACAATGACATAAAATTGGTTGAGGCAAATCTGAAAGGACAATCAACTATAATCATTCCTGTTAGGAAAGGAATAGTCAGTCATAAAATATTAGGTAAAAATCAAACTCTTGGCGTGAGAATACCCAACAACACATTCTGCAATCAATTAGCAAAAAAATCTTTAAATCCTATTACAACAACAAGCGTAAACCGGCACAAAAGTAGAGCACTAAATGACCCCGCTAAAATTCTGGAAGAATTTCAAGACGAAATTAATCTTTTTGTAAATGGAGGAAATTTAGAAAGAAATAAAGGGTCAAATATTTATAAACTTGAACATGGCGAACTGGTGCAATTGAGAAATTGAAATGCGATTTTTCTTATTTATTCTAATAGCAATATTAAATGGACAGAATTTGCCTTTTCAATTAGGAGAAAAACTGGTTTATTCAGCAAAATTCAATATTATTCCTTCGGGCCACGCTTCACTTGAAGTGCTTGGTCATGAATCAATCAATGGTGTAGGAACATATCATGCCAGATTCAAGGCTAGTACTAATCCCACATTAGATCGTTTGTATAAATTGAGAGATCAGATTGATATTTGGTTAGATGAAACAGATCTTTTTACTCACCAATTAAAAAAGAATTTGAGAGAAGGCAATTACCATAAGAAAATTCACACTATTATCTATTATGATGCCTCACTGGCAATTATTAATTCTGACACTGTAGAAATTGCAGAGCCTGTACGAGATCCTTACTCTCTTTTTTACTATTTACGATCCATTCCTTTAAATGTAGGGCAATTATTGGAATTCACATCTTTCGAAAATAAGAAAACAACTCCTTTCAAATTAGCTGTTACTGGAAAGGAAACTGTAAAAACACGAGCCGGTACATTCAGCTGCCTTGTTGTTAAACCATTTCAACAAGGGAAAGCATTATTTAAAAATGAAGGAGATATGCAAATTTGGTTCAGCGATGATGAAAAACGATTACCCATTCAAATTCAGATTAAACTGAAATTTGGGTCTATGCATTTGAAACTGAAGGAAATAGTTAACCAAAAAGTCGACTGATATCGTTTACGATCACTGTCGCAATCAATAACAATAAAAATGCCATTCCAACCTGCTGGATGATCATTCGTGTTTTAATAGTCAATTTCCGGCGTATAATGCCCTCAATAAGGATAATAAAGATATGTCCGCCGTCCAGTCCCGGGATGGGTAATATATTAATAAAGGCCAAATTACAGCTGATCAAAGCCATAAACGTCAGCAGTGCTGTCCATCCTGCCTTGGCTGTTTCTCCTGCTAATTGAGCGATCATAATAGGCCCGCCGATATCTTTCATCGACGCATCTCCGCTAGCCAACATGGATAATGACATTACAATCATTCCAAAACCATTAACTGTTGCGATCGAACCTGCTTGGACTGCTTCAACCATTCCAATGGGTCGAAAATTATAATTCTGAATGATACCAATAGCACCGAGTGTATCGATATGACCGTCAATGACTGCTACTTGATATTTTGTTGTTATGGCAAGATCAAAAAATTTTGTATTCCTCTGAATTTTTAATTCGATAGGTGTGTTTGGTTTTTCGTGGATACGTGTTGAAAGATCAGTCCATGTTTCTATTGATTCACCATCTACTGCCAAAATTTGATCACCGACTTGCAGACCAGCGGCTTCAGCCGGCATGTCTGGTACCAATTGAGCAATTACAGGATCATCACTTAGTTCGGGGATACCCATATATTTTGCGATTCCTGAAAATAGAACAAATGCCAGCAGGATATTCATGATTACGCCGGCACTCATGACCCAAATTTGCTGTAAGGATGTTTTGCTCATTAATTCATCATCAGCGTATTTTATATTATCGTCAAGGCTTTCGTCAATTGTCCCAGCCATTTTTACGTAACCGCCTAAAGGAATAATGGCCAAACAATATTCAGTATTACTCCCTATACGATTTTTATTTCCAATTATTTTTTCTAATATGGGGCCCCAGACAATTCTATTTTCTTCATTACGATGATAAAAGAAAATTCTGAATAACCAGCCGTTGTCAATTGAAGTAAACGTAAACAGCCGTGGAGGGAATCCTATTGAAAACCTATCTACTCGCACACCCACAGATCGCGCTGCCAGAAAATGTCCCAGTTCGTGAACAGTTACAAGAACACCTAATACAATGATTGTTGCCCAAAGAGTTGTCATTAAATTTTACCTATTAATTATACGCATTAACAAATTCGGTTGTCCAGAGTTCCAACGCCAGTAAATCTTCTAAAGTTGGTTCAGAAATATAATGATGATTCGCACAGGCTTTTTCTATTATTGTCGGTATTTCAGTAAATTTTATTTCACCATCTAAAAAGCGATACACTGCTTGTTCGTTAGCAACATTTAATACAGCAGGTGTTGATCCCCCGGCACGAAGAGCCTCATACGCCAATTTAATGCAGGGGAATTTTTGCAGATCTGGTTCTTCAAAAGTGAGCTGTCCGGATTTTATCAGATCCAACTCCTCCCAATTTGCAGAGCTGCGACGGGGATACGTCAGGGCATATTGAATAGGAATTTTCATATCGGGCACACCCAATTGAGCCTTGACTGATTTGTCAACAAATTCAACCATGGAATGAATGAATGATTGGGGATGAATAACAATATCAATTTCATCAGCAAGCAATCCAAAAAGCCATCTTGTTTCAATAACTTCCAATCCTTTGTTCATCATGGTGGCAGAATCAATTGTTATTTTATTGCCCATATTCCAGTTTGGGTGATGGAGTGCTTCTTCAGGTGTTATGTCTTTAAACGTATATATATCTCTTGTTCTGAATGGGCCTCCACTGCCTGTTAGAATTATTTTCCTCACATTCCCTATTTCTTCACCTGCCAAACATTGCCAAATCGCTGAATGTTCACTATCAACAGGAAATAGTGCCGCTCCGGATTTCTTTTTGGCTGTTTCTATAATTGAACCGGCCATCACCAGGCTTTCTTTGTTACTTAAGGCAACATTTACGCCGGCTTCAATCGATTTTAATGTTGGCTCCATCCCGGCACTCCCCACCAAACCGTTCATAACAATATCAACGTCATCTCGACCAGCTAATTCTAATAATCCTTCTCGACCGGTTAATACTTCAATGTTATCCTGTAATGCAGATGATACTTTTTTACCCGCTTCTTCATCAATTATTGCAACAGCTTTAGGTGTATATTTTTTTGCTTGTGCAATCAATTTATCTGAATTTTTATTCGCAGTTAAATAGGTAATATCAAATTTCTGACCAAGATTATCAGCAACATGTAAAGTGTTTTCCCCAATAGATCCTGTTGAACCAAGTATAGATAATTTTATTGTCATTAGAAAAATAAACGGAAAATTGTAACGTTAAATTGTACGAATTTAAAATGAATTTGGGTTTGTAATTCTATATCTATACCAGAGAATTGAAGTTCAGTCCCTGCAATTAAATACGAAATTGAATTTTCTATTTCCTCGGGTAAATCATCACTATTTAATCCAAGAATATTTCCTCTATATTTGTTAAATCCAGCACCAAAAAATGCGGGCATGTTAAATAGTGCCCTCTTCATAGTGACAGTTGTATCAACGAAGCGTACACGTAAATGTTTCGGTCCTTCCAGCCAGCCTATTGAAACACTTGAGAACCATGAATTTGCAAAATAATTACAACCGTATCCAGCAACTTGAACAGATTCTTCACCATTGGAAAACATATTCATTTTCCCTTTAAGCACTAGATTTTCTGTGATTAAAAACTGCCCTTCAACCATGAACGGATGGATAAAAGGATTTAATTGATAAGAGGTCTTTGCTATATCCCACCCAATTGGCATGGAAACCGCAATACCTAACCGCTGGTTTGGAGTCAAATTTAATAAGGTCGAACGACCGCCGGTTAATACAGATGATATTATAGTAGGTTCAACTTGTTTATCAAATGTTGCCGCATCCGCCTTTGATAAATCAAACGATATCCACTGACTTGTTAAAAAAGAAGTAAAGATTAGACAATATATTAATAAACGAAAAATCATATTCTGTTTGTACCATTTCAAATTATACCACGATCACTGGATTCTATAAAATTGATTATCAAAGTTATTTCATTTGTTTGTTCTAAATCTGTTTTGATTTTTTCAAGGGCTTCTTTTCGGTTTAAGCCTGACCTGAAATACAGTCTATACGCTTCCTTAATTAATTTTCTGGCTTTTCCATTAAATCCACGACGGCGTAAACCAATCTGGTTTATTCCACTATACTGAAGTGGCTCTCCGGCACCAAGAATAAAAGGAGGGACGTCTTGTACTATCCGAAAACCTCCACCGATAAAGACATGGGCGCCGACTTTAGAAAATTGATGAACGAGGACGCCGCCTCCCAAAGAAACCCAATTCCCCAGTTCTACATGTCCTCCCAAAGTTGTTAAGTTTGCCATAATCACATTATTACCTAGAATACAATCATGGGCCACATGAGTACAGGCCATTAATAAAACATTATTTCCAATCTCTGTACACCCCCTGGCGGACGTTCCTCGATTAATAGTGACTGATTCTCGAATAGTAACATTGTCGCCAATTGAGGTTGTGGTTTCTTCACCGCCAAATTTTAGATCTTGAGGAATTTCTCCTATGGAACAATTATGAAAAATGTGGGTATTTTTGCCAATCCTCGTTCCTGCTTTAACCGTTGTATTATTTCCAATGCTGGAATCATCGCCGATTGTTACATTGCTTTCAACTAGGGTAAAAGGGCCTACCGAAACATTGTTTCCCAGTTTTGCTCCATTTGATACAAGAGCAGCAGGATGGATGAGTGTAGAAATAGTTACGCTCCAGCGCGGTCAACAATATTTGCCATGATTATGGCTTCTGTAACGATTTTATCATCGACATAGGCAATACCGCGAAGTTTAACTGCATTCATCCGAATTTTCAGCAATTCCATTTCTATCCTAACTTGATCACCAGGAATAATTAATTTACGAAACTTGGCTTTTTCAACGGCTGAAAAGAACATATTTTTACTCATGGGATTATCAACTGAATTCAGCGTAAGAAACGCACCGGCTTGAGCCATAGATTCTAGAATCAGTACTCCAGGCATTACAGGTTGATCTGGAAAATGTCCATGGAAATAGGGTTCATTAATGGTCACATTTTTTAATGCCGTGCAACTCTTTGCAGGTTTTATTTCAATAATTCTATCTATCAGAATAAATGGATAACGGTGTGGTAGGAGTTCCATAATTTCTTCTATATACAACATTTTAATTCTCTGTATAAAATTTAAATTTCGTTTTCTTTAAAATAATCAGCGTATTCTTGGCGAATCATTTTAACGAATTCTACGTTGCTGGCATGCCCACTTCTGGCAGCGGTAACATGTCCTTTGATTGGGACGCCCAACAGTGCTAAATCGCCAATCAAATCAAGTGTTTTATGACGGACAGGCTCATTTCTATAACGTAAAACTTTACCATTCAAGATTCCATTTGCGCCAGAAATAATTGTTTCTTCGATGTTGAACAGTGTTCGCAAATGATCAATTTCATCAGGGATTATTTCCTTATCAATAATCACCACAGCATTTTCTAATGTTCCGCCTTTGATCAATCCTTGTTCCTTTAACATTTCAACTTCACTCATAAAACAAAATGTTCTGGCAGGAGCGACTTCTTTTGCAAAATCTTCTTCCATATTATAAATCGCTTCATATTGTGTTCCCAATTGTGGCAATGGGTAATCTACCATGAATGTTACACGAAAACGATTTGAGGGAATAACATGTATATCAATTTCTTTTACTGTATCGGAGTATGTTACTGCATTCCTGATTGGCAATACTCTACGATTCGCGTCCTGGGTAATCTGACTCGACGAATGTAATGCTTCAACAAAATCTTTGGCACTTCCATCCATCACAGGTGTTTCTTTGCTGGTTAACTCGATTAGAATATTATCTATTCGTAATCCGGAAACAGCTGCTAATGCATGTTCAACTGTATGAATACGAACGCCATTTTGCTCAATAGTAGTCCCTCGAGATATATCAACTACGTGATTGATATCAGCTTTAATTGCAGGACTGCCTTTAATATCCGTACGTTTAAATCGTATACCGTAGTTTTCCGGTGCGGGTTTAAATGTTATCTTACTTTCTACACCCGTATGTAATCCAACGCCTATACATGAAGATGTTTCTTTTATGGTTCGTTGTTGTCTATGATGACTTTTCAGCATTTTCTAATTTTTGTAATCTTTTCTTTATTAATGCTATTTCAAACATCACAGCTTCTTTTTTATGCTGTTCTTTTATTTCTCTAGCGGGTACCCCTGCGTATGTTTTTCCACCGGGAAGAGATTTCGTTGCAACGCTTTTTATTGCAAAAACAGCGCCATTGCCTATCTTCACATGCGGAATACAACCAGAGTTCCCTGCAAATATACAAAAATCTCCTAATTCAACGCTCCCTGCAATCGAAACGCCTGCTGTAAAGAGACATCCTCTACCGGTTCTCACATTGTGAGCGATATGTACCAAATTATCAAATTTACTTCCGGCGCCGATTATTGTATCCCCAATGGTCCCGCGATCAATAGTACAATTGGCACCGATATCAACATTATCACCAGTAACAACCGTTCCAATTTGGGGAATTTTTCTATGGTTTCCATCCTCTTCAACATATCCAAAACCATCACTGCCAATAACGGAACCGCTGAAAATGGTATTGTAATCACCGATTGTACAGTTATGATAAATAGTGATATTATTATGTAAATGGCAATTTTTACCAATAGAGGTATCTTTACCAATAATAGTATTCGCACCAATAATAGAATGATCTCCGATTGAAGCCCTTTCTTCAATTAGTGAAAAAGGACCAATACTAACATCCTTACCGATTGTTGCTGAATCAGAAATGATAGCTGTTTGATGAATCCCTTTGTTGGTTTCCGGTGGTGTATAAAAATGGTTCAGGATTTTTGCAAAAACCAATTGGGGATTTTTAACTAAAATTCCATTCGTTTCGGTTAGATCAGCTTCATCTGCGGTAATAATCGCCGAGGCAAGTGTATCCGTTGCGTATTTTTTATACTTTGGATTACCTATAAACGTGATTGTTCCAGATACACCATTCTGGATTTCAGAGACACCTGAAATTTCAAGTTTGGGATTGCCAATTACTTGACCTCCGGACAGGGAGGCCAATTCCTGCAATGATGCCAAAGGTTTAGTTATTTATCCTCTTCGGAAATATTATACTTCCGAAGTTCATAAAGAATATCGTCAGTTACATCAAATGCGGGGTTGCCGAAAAGCAGTGAAACTGAACCGTCAATAATGTAGTCATATTCTTTTTCGGCAGCAACTTTATCCACAGCACGTTTTACTTTAGATAGAATTTCAAATTCCATCTGTGCCTGTTTTTGATAAAGCAGCCCTTCTGGACCCACATTTTCTGCTTGAAAAACTTGCAGATTGCGTTCTTTGGTTGCGATTTCCTGTTCTTTTTCACGACGCCATTCCGGTGAACTCATTAGTCGCTGTGTTTCATATGCGTTTTTGAGGCTATCCAATTCCATTAATTGTATTTGATATTCCATTTGCACTTTCCGGAATTCCATCTGCAATTGTGATTCTGCATCACGAAATTCTTCATATTCTGCACGAATACGATCCGATTGAACAAAACCGATTTTTATTTCACCAAGCAATGTTGAAGTCAACATCACTACTGTTATGATTAGTGTTAATATGAGTTTAGGCACAAGTCCTCCTTGGTTGAATTAATTAAAAAGATTGACCAAAAATGATGGTGTAGTTCCAGCCGTCTGGATTCCCATCGCCACTATTATCATCAAAACCATAGCCCATGTCAAAGCCGAGCATACCGATCATGGGCATAAAGAATCGAATTCCAAACCCGGCTGATCGCTTTAGGCTCAAGGGTCCAGATCTTGGAATACTAAATGGTTCCGTCATGGATTCTGTATTCCAAACATTTCCAGCTTCTGCAAACATAAGTCCATAAATTACGGGATTTTCTGAAAACGGAACCCTTAATTCCGAAACAAATCTCATCATTGCATTTCCGGGGACTGTATTCCCTGAAGACGATTTTGGTCCAATGGAACTTTCAGCATAACCTCGGAGCATATTTCCATAGGGAATACCATTTCCGCCCATAATAAATTTTTCATCAAAAGGAATAATAGATCGTTCTTCTTGCGATGGCAAGGCATCAATTACACCCATTTTCAATGAACTCATTAGTACAATTTTCCAGAATGTAGGTGTATACCATTCCAAATTCAATACGTGTTTAAGAAAATCTTCATTGCCGCCAAAGAGTCCGCCTGATATGGTTGACTCCCATGTAAACTTGGATCCTCTGCTGGTAAATTCCTGACGGTCGCGGCTGTCTCGACTGATAACTTGTGTTATCCCAAGTCCTCTTGTTTTTTCCAGACCACCCACATATGTATCTATATCGCTCTGTGAACCACCGTAGGTCTTTGTCGAAGAATTTAATACCCAATAACCGCGGAAATAATCATCGGGCCATCTAAAACGTCTCCCCCATTGAACTGATCCGCCCACAACTTGTATATCCAAAGGTATTCCAAAACCAGATGATCTACCGCGAAAAGAATTAAAAAATGAGAAACCAACCCTGTTTGGCGTATCAAAAATCATAGGATCCATGAAGCGTATACTGAACGATTCATATTTCGCGCCTTGATTTTGCGAATAATAATTTACGGTTTGTTGTGAACCAACATTGTAACTCATGGTGAGCTGCTGGCCTAAACCTCGAAAATTAGTGAATTCCACACCGCCGCCGCCCATAAGTCCATACACACCGCTATAACCAACATTGGCATTGGCACGATCAGATGATTTTTCTTCCACAGTTATTTCTAAATCAATTTCGTCCTCATCGACCGGCACAACATCGGGGACGACATTGCTAAAATAATTCAAGATAAATAATTCACGAGCACTCCGCTGCAAAAGCTGACGATTAAACACATCCCCGGGGAACACATGGAGTTCCCGGCGAATTACATTTTCCCTCGTCTTATCGTTGCCTTGGACATAAATATTGCGAATAAACACTTTATGATTTTCTGTAATTTCAAAATGAATATCCAATGAATCTTTACCTACAGGCGTAAATTTTGGAATGACATTACTATAAATATAACCACGGTCCATGTACAGCCCGTGCATGCGTTCGTATACTGCAATATTAAATTCTTCTTCGTTATACTTTTCTCCAAGCTCCAGATCCAAAGCGCGACTTAACTCTCCCTCTGTATAAAGCGAATGCCCTTCCCATGTAAACTGCCTATAACGGTATTGTGGTCCTTCATTTACACTAATGAGGATGGTCATTGCTTTATTGCTTTCATCATAATAGATAGAATCTGAAACAATTTCAGCATCCCGATAGCCCTCGTTATGATAAAAATTAATTAGGTTAAGTTTATCTTCATCGTATTTCTTATCATCAAAATGGGAACGCCAAAATAAATACCATCGCTGCATTTTTGTTTCTTTAAGCTCACGGCGTAAACGGAAAGATGAGAATTGTTCATTGCCTTCAAATTTGATATGACGCAACTTGACTTTTTTATTTTCATTAATAGTAAAAACTAAATGACGGATTTGTTTTTTCTTTGCATCGTCCGTTTCGGACATATCTTTGGGTTCAGTCAAATCACCTTCGATATCGACAAGTGAATAACCATCTTCGGCATACAGATCTTTCATTTTTTTAATGGTTTCATTAATGAGATTTGGTTGAATCCGCATTCCGCTGCGCAGACCTAATTCTTCATCAAATTTTTTATCCTTTATTTTCTTATTTCCTTTATAAAGGATTTCCCCTATAATATAATTTTCTTTTACAACAATAGTAAGGGACAACCCCTCTTCTGATTCTTCATCCATTCTGATTTGAATATCATTAAACAGGCCAAGCTGCCATAGTCTTTTTACAGCTCTGGAAAAATCACCTGGTGCAATATTTTCCCCTTCTTGTAATCCGGCTGTATATCGGATCATCGATTCTGACGTTAAATTATTCCCTTCAATATTAACTTTCTTTAGCTTGATGTCTTCCTGCTGAGCAAAAAGATAATTTGATGCTAATAATAGTGTAAATATGAGATATAAATATTTATTTAACATGACTCTAGTTGTTCGCTCACTTTTCCAAAACGCCTTTCGCGATCTTGATAGTTTTTAATTGCTAACAGTAATTCTTCTTCTCGGAATGCGGGCCAATAAAGATCCGTCACATACAATTCTGTATATGCTATTTGCCAAAGGAGAAAGTTGCTTATCCTGTTTTCCCCGCCTGTACGAATGAGCAGCTCCGGATCTGGAGTAACAGCTGTATACAAATAATTTTTAAAGAGGGAGGTATTTATATCAGCGGATTTTACTTTACCACTTTCCAAATCCAAACAAAGATCTTTGACTGCTTTCATAATTTCCTGCCTTCCGCCATAACTCAACGCAAGTACAAGATTTAAACCTGTATTGTTTTTGGTTTTTTCAACTCCATCCAGAATTCCTTGACGTGCACTTGTGGGCAAATCGTCTAATTCGCCGATGGTGGTTAATTGCACATTATTCTTATCCAGTTCAGTTATTTCCTTTTCGATTGTTTTTAATAACAATTTCATCAAAGCAGATACTTCGGTTTTGGGCCTAGACCAATTTTCAGAAGAAAATGTATAAAGGGTTAAATGTTTCACGTCTATTTCACCGCAAATTCTAGTTATTTCCCGTACAGAGTTAATCCCTTCACCATGGCCGGCAAAGCGGGGAAGGCCTTTCTCTTTTGCCCATCGTCCGTTACCATCCATAATTATAGCTATATGACTGGGGATATTACCATTTTTGATTACGTTATCTTTTAATAAATCAACTGACATAAACAATTCAATTATCTATAAAAATTGCGGGCGAAATTACCTTTTTCACTGTCTATATACAAACAGTGTCTAGACTTGTGTCGAGTATAACGCACCGTACTCAATCCGGTTCCTCATACAATTCAGCAATATGATGATCAAATGGTGTAATGTGTTCAGGAATATCAACATTTTTGAATTTCTCCCGGCACTTATAACACACAACTTCATCGGAAACTTTTTTGTATAAATACCAATCCATTGCAGCGACTACAGCAAGGCTTAAGCCATATGTAAAAGGGACTAGAATGGCACCCGCTAATATCATTAGGCAACCAATGGCTTTGTTAAAATCTTTTTGGCGATAAAATTGTTTACATTCACACTCTGGGCATTTTGAGAAATCCAACTCACTCACAATAATAATCCATTTTGGAATAGAACATATTTATAGCATAAATCACCAACCATAATGGCCAAAACACTAATGTATAATAATCCTGTCGCACTTTGAGTTGCGTGGAGTTTCAATGTTTGCCAAATAAAAAAGTGCAATATTAATGGGATAAGAAGTCCAAAAAACACAGATACTCCCAAGAAAAAACCCTCTAAAGTTGCTATATATTGAAAGATCGAAAGCATTCTTCCATATTGATCTACAACTGAAAATGACTGTAATTGAACTAAATTCCATATCAATCGGATGACTAAAAGAATCGCCAGCGCATTGGATGTTCTGCGCAGTAAAATAATAGGTAATTGAACAACATTCAAATACCAATGCCCAAGAATCATTGCAAATATGACGCCTGCAAGGATAGCTTGGCTTACACACCCGGTAAAAATCACCGAATAAAGATTACTATCAGTAAACATAGATTTTGCAAAAAGGATAAAAACAAAACAACCTAAACATGATACAAATGATATGACGAATAAGGAAATTTTTTCATTATTCCAATACAGATATGTCACTAATAAAAGTAGTCCAAGCCAACCGGCTATTCCGTAAACATGCATCTGATCCATACCGGTAGCCCACGATAAAACCAATGCCATGCCACCAAGCATTCCTGACAGACCCAAATTAAAATTATAAAAACCGGAATCGATTTTTTGTCGGGGAGTGAACCAGAAAAAGAAAGGATATAAAACAGCAAAACCCAAAAGTGTATAAATTAAAATGTCAGCAAGATGGGTTGTCATTGTAACCTTTGGTACTATGCTTGCAACGTAGTATGAATACGATCAGTTATTTGAACATACACGTGTGATACCGGTGAATCCGGTTGACTTAAAACAAGGGGTTTACCATTATCTGTAGAATCCATTATTTCTTTATCAATAGGAATTTCGCCTAATAAGGGAACGCCTAATCGTTCACTTTCTGTAACACCACCACCTTTTTTGAAAATATCCACCATAAATTCAAAATGTCCATCTTTATCTACATCAACATTTCCCACGCCGGCTATATCAATTTTTACATCTTTTTCACTTGAAATTTGACCTTCGATAACTAAACCGGACATATTTTCTATTACCCCCAAAACAGGTGTTTGAACTTTTCGAAACATTTCGGCACCTTTGCGTACGTCAGACAAAGCAATATCTTGAGGAGTCGTAACAATTACAGCTCCGCTCATGCGTACTTTTTGGCTCAATGTTAGTTGTACATCTCCGGTTCCAGGCGGAAGATCTAATATCAGATAATCCAATTCTCCCCAGATAACATCCTGAAAAAACTGTTCAGTCATTCTGCTGACCAAGGGTCCGCGCCAAATGGCGGGAGTATCGTTACCGCTGATAAACCCAAAACTCATGACTTTCATTCCATAACGGTTAAGGGGAATTAATTTTTTGTCTTGGGTTAATTCCGGGTTATCATTGAATCCAAGGATTGTAGGTAATGAAGGTCCATAAATATCTAAATCAAGTAAACCAACTTTGTGGCCTTTTTGTGTAAGTGCTACGGCAATATTTGCAGCTACAGTTGATTTGCCTACTCCACCTTTTCCACTAGCGATGGCAACTATATGTTCAATCCCTTCCAATGGCGTTGGCCCGGCTGGTGCCTGTTGCTGGTGTGTATGAGGTGGTGTGTGCCCTTCTTGTGAGAGTGTTACATCAATTTTATCAAATGTATTTGTTGATTGTAAAACATTTTTGACTGTATCAATTACAGCTTGTTTTTTATCATCTTTCTCTGTCGTTATTTTTAATGAAACAGATACATTATTGTCATCGACAGTAATATTATCAATCATTCCAAAAGAAACAATATCCCGGCTGAAACCCGGATATTTTATTGTTTTTAGCAGGTCTAATACGTCTTGTTTATTCATGGGGTTTAAAAGATAAAGAACGGCTGTATAAAACAGCCGTTCTTCGAGTTAAGATTGATTGGATTGCTGAATCAGCCGGTGTATTCTTGGCCGAACCACTCGTAATTGATTCTGATATATTTATTCCACTCTTCAGGAACTTCACTTTCTTCAAAGATTGCTTCAACCGGGCATTCCGGTTCACAGGCTCCGCAATCAATACATTCTTCCGGATCGATGTAAAGCATTTTACCTTCAGGATCAAATCCGTCTGCTTTTGCTTCCTCGCCAGAACCGGTTTTATCATCGGGTCCGTGGATACAATCCACCGGGCATACTTCTACACATGCAGTGTCACATGTACTTACACAGGGTTCTGCAATTATGTATGTCATTTTTATCTCCTAAATGAGTTGGTTATATTAACTGTACAAAATTAGAGTGAAAATTTAGGAGGGTTTTATAAAAGGTGAAAAGGATTTTGACATTAACTTTCCCACTAATTATTACCATGTGGAATCGTAATGTAACTGTTCTTTGGCTGGCGCAGCTAATCTCATCGATGGGAGATGCTGTGTATCAACTAGCTCTGATCTGGCTGATCTTGGATTTGACCGGCTCACCTATTATCACAGGATTGGTGGCAATGAGCGCATATTTACCTGCAATGTTTTTTGGCCTTCTCGGAGGAGTGTTCGCTGATAAATACAATCGCCTAACGATTATGCATGTTGCCAATATAAGCCAATCATTGACGGTGATGATAATTCCCCTTACACTTTATTATGGCGTAGCCGATGCAATGCTCATTGGTATTCTGGCATTCATACGCAGCAGTTTCGGGACCATGTTCCCACCTGCGATGAATGCATTTGTCCCGGAAGTCGTTGCCAAAGATCAATTGTTTAAAGTGAATTCTGTTATAGCCACCAGTTCACATCTGGCGTATTTAATCGGCCCGGCCATGGCGGGGATACTATTGGGAATAATATCTTTGAACCGATTATTTATTTTTGATGCATTATCATTTTTAGCAGCCAGCATACTGTTATTGTTTGTTATCAAACCCAAAAATCGCCCGCCACAAGAAACACATGCTACATTCAAACAACTTATATCTGGATTACACTACATCATTAAACACCGTAGTATTGGATATTTAATCATCCTGACAATCTTAAATAATATTTTCATCATGGGACCTGCCATCGTCGGCATGCCAATATTTGTAAAAACCACTTTGGGCGGTACGGCATCCGATTTTGCCTTTGTTGAAGCTGGCATGGCTGGTGGTATGCTCATAGGGTCATGGTTCATGTATAAAAGCAGCCATCGGTTAAGCAATGGTGTATTATTACTACTAGCATTGATATGGGATGGAATTACATATTCTTTTTTTTACTGGATTCCTTCAGTCCCTGCGGCTATTGTTATGATAATAGTTCATGGGATGGGTATACCGGTTATCACTATTTCCAGGACCTCCATTATCCAAAAAAATACACCAAATGAATATCATGGACGTCTATTTTCCATGGTGCATCTGGCAGTTGTAGGTATGACGGCCATGTCATCTGCTTTGGTGGGTATTCTGGCAGCTGGAATGGATGTCCGTTATGTTTTTCTTATTTTTGGAAGTGGAGCTGTTATAAGTGGATTGATAGGCCTTTTATCCAAACAGATCCGGCAATTGAATTAACTTTTGGTTTTACTAAAAGCCAGCATAATTTCCTGACTTACTTAGAGAATCAATATGGCAGATACATATAAATACGATCACTATAAGTCCGTCCCCGAACTGGCGGAAAAGATTAATAAAAAGAAAAAGAAACCAAAATTGATCGCTGTTGTTGACGAAGACAATTGCACTGGTTGTCAAGTTTGCGTACCCTTTTGTCCTGTTGATTGCATTGAAGCAGTTCCTGTTGAAAAGTATGGCATTCCTATTCCTCCCGTTCAAATTCGTTTCGATGAATGTATCGGTTGTCAGATATGTTCTCGGGTATGCTCAAAGTTGACTTGGGATGCCATTCGCATGCTTCCAACGGATGAATTCGAAACTCTTTACGAATATTCAGTAGAAGAATAGCTGTGCCGGACTCATCCGGTTCACCTTTTTTCCTTGTTATAGACCAGGGAACCTCATCAACAAAATGTTTTTTATTCAATGAAAACAATGATGTTGTTTTCAGCAACCGTATAAAACACCCATTATCGCGACCGGCACCTCAACATGTTGAATGTGATGCCAACCAGATTGTTGCATCATGCCTTGAACTGATTCAGCAATGTGTTGATACTGCTGACCAAAAATTCGGTAACATCATTAATGTTGGGATTGCGCTACAGCGTTCCACATTTTTGTTTTGGGATAAAATCACATGTGAACCACAATCACCTGCATTGAGCTGGCAGGATAGTCGAGCTTATCAAATTGTGAATGAATTATCCGAATATAATCAATTGATACATGAAAAAAGTGGTGTCCCTTTAAGCGCTCATTTCGGCGGAGCTAAATATCAACATTTGATTCGCAATGATCCAGACCTTAAATCAAACGTGGACAAAGGAGATTTATGGTTTGGACCATTAAGTGCTTTTCTTGTACATCGGTTAACAGGGCGTCCTGTTGTAGATCATACAATTGCAGGACGCTCTCAACTAATGGATATCTCTGAATTAAAGTGGGATGATGAGTTATGTTCATTTTACGATGTTAACCAAAATTGCTTGCCAACCCTTGTGCCATCTGTGGGAGATTTTGGACACATCCAGCCTTGGGGTTTGCCGCTGAATTGTATCATTGGTGATCAGCAAAGTGCATTGATTGGACAGGGGGGTTTGGCAGAAAATTTTCTAGCTATGAATTTTGGAACATCTGCTTCCGTTTTATACCATTCGGGTCCATTTGCAAAACATATAAAAGGATTGCTAAACAATGTACTTTTTTCCAATGAATATGAAACCCATTATGTGACTGAAGGCTCAATCAATGCATGTAATTCTCTTTTTTACTGGCTGGAAGATAAATTGAATATTCCCCACAAAGACATGGAATGGGATAAAAGATGTAGCCAAACTGATACAAACGGTGTATTGGTTCCCGGTTTTTCCGGATTGGCAGCCCCTTACTGGAAAAGTGGATTTGAAACTGTTTTTCACCAATTGGAAAATGTAAGTAATAATGAAATCATTCGTGCCGGAATGGAATCCATCGGATACCTTATAAATGATATTATAAAAGCTATACCTTTACAGGAATGTCCAGACATTATTCCGGCAAGTGGTGGCGGAGCCAGGAAGCCCTTGCTTCAATTCATATCAGATATAACGGAAAATTCTATTGGACATTCTTCCATGAAAGACAGAACAGCGTTTGGTGTGTTAAATTTATTAAAAAAAACCGGCGGTGAATCCATATTGCATGAAACGGTGGAATGTGACCATATATTTACACCACAAATGAAAGATAGTTTAAGGCAGATTAAATTGGATCAATGGCATACCGCTTTAAGGAAAGCGGAAATATTTTAAAACAATTTCCCCAATACTTCAATGAGACGATCGGCATCATTTTCATCATTATAAGCGTTGAAAGATGTTCTGAATAATATTTTATCCCCCCATGGAAAAACGGGTATTTCTATTTTATATTCATCCATAAGGCGCCGTTTAAAATCGAGTCCATTTTCTATGTTGGTTATAATACTGGCCATTTGTCCCAGCCATTCTTCTGTATTTGGACAAATAGATTCGGAATCTATAATCTCATAAATTCGATCTCGCGTTTCTCTATTTAATATTCGAGACTTTTCTCTCACTGAATTCCAATCATGCTCTTGTTGGAATTGAATAGCTGCTGGTACAGTCAAAAATGCGCTAGGATCCCACGTCCCCTGATATTGACTTTCATAAATAAAAGGCGAAGGAGACCGATCAACCTCTGACCCCCAGCTAATAATAAGGGGTTCTATTGTTTCCTGGAGCGACTTTTTCACATAAAGAAAGGATGACCCTTTCGGTGCAGACAACCATTTATGGCATGCACCAACATAAACATCTGGATCCATCTCGGCAATATTCAACGGAATGTGTGCCGGAACGTGTGCTCCATCCACAATTGTCATAATGCCTGCTTCCTTGGCTTTTTTACAAATGGCGTCAACGGGTAAAATCAAACCGGTGGAACTGGTGATTTCACTCAAATAGATGATTTTTGTTCTTTCTGTTACCGCTTTCCAAAAATGTTCTATGTAATCTTCGTGCGTTGTAAGAGGAACTGGTGTGAACTGTTGGACAATTGAAAATCCTTTATCCTGTGCATAATGTTCCCACGTACGTACTAGGGATCCATACTCCATATCTGTCATAAGGACTTCATCGTCCAAGCCAAGATCCAAACTCCGAATAACTGTATTTACGGCAGTTGTTGGATTGGTGACAAAAATAAGATCATCACCATGGCAACCTACATAATCACCTAATGCATGGCGTGCTTCTTCTAAAAAATCATAGACTTTTATCGCCATGAATTCCACAGGCTGTTGTTCGAGTTTACGTTGCCAGTTTTGATATACTTCAAAAACGGGTTTTGGGCATGCACCAAATGAACCGTGGTTTAAAAATGTGATGGAAGGATCTAAATGGTAAAGCTCTTTCATAAATTATTTTGCCAACGCACCCATGGGGTCCCAAGGCGGTAACACAACCGGTTCTTTTTGATAAACTTCCAGTTCTTCTTTTGTAACATAATCTTTATGTATCACCACTTCGTAATTATACTCATCAAACCAAGCACTTGTCATAATGTCAAACCCCTTGTCGCTTCGCTTATCTCCCCAGCTGTTCTCCACTCTCCATTTTTTTGGGTTTCCTTTATTGTCCAGGTCCGCTCCAGTAAATAACATGGCATGGGTCATTTGACTTTCTCCATATTCCAGCCTATCTGCTTTCGTCATAGGAAAATCCGTACTATAAAATAGTTCAAAATCGAAGATGTCCATATCCATTACACCTAAATTTCTGTGAAAATGTTTTCCCACATCGCAACCAAACCAAACAGGATCATCGTTTTTGATAGAATCAACCGTCGCTTTTTTCAACCGATTTGATGGTAGATTCAGATAACGGATCATTTCACCTTCGATCACATTGCCTAAATAATCAACCGTATACACTTCATTGTATGTTTTGTCTGACATTGGACAATTGATCAAACAAACAAAATCGTTTAAATTTAACTCCACATGGTCATTGAAGAATTTTTTGGGGGTCAGTTTTTCAAATCGATGAAATTTCTTATCCTTATCTCTTACTTGCCAATCAAACGAGTTCGGCGGTGATCCTAAACTAATAGTTAACATTTGATAAACCGTACCTAACATTTCATTTTTCATATGACGCAGATCTTTTACACTAACGCCTTTTTCGCCTGCATCACGGAGGTCTTTTGCGAACCCTCTTAATTTTCGTGTGATCATTCGATTCATTCTCATGGACTGGCTAGACTGAAAACTTTCGGGCATTTCCGTTTGAGGAAGTACTCCGTATTTCTCGATCAAGTTCACAAACATATGCCATTGCCCTCCATCTTGAATGGGATCCGTTAGTAAGTGCATAATTAAACGTTCATCCAAAGGTTCTTTTATAGTTCTAATGATACTTTCTAAAAAATAATTAGACTTTTCAAGCTTATCACAAAACATGAAAAAGTTCTGACTGAACTCAAATTGCTTGAGGTTGTATTTCCGACCTAAATAAATCCTAAACAGATTTAGCCCTGCAAATCCCCAACAACGTCCGCTGGATTTTTGATTTGTCACTTTCATTTGACCGGTGACCATTTCAGAAAACGTATGGTCTATCTTTCTGAACACTTCCCAATCCATGGCTAGATCCATAACATCGCCACGAACCGCTGCATTTCTAGCCAACTTGACTTGATTGTTACTATTGGATGCTTTTTTATAATTCTTAATGTTTTTTAATGTAATCTTTGAACTCATGCTATTCTCCTCTTGTTAAATAATAAATGTAAACAATCCTATAAATGCTTGTACAATACTTAGTATTGAAATTTCACATCCAAAACATATTATCATAATTTTTTATCTTCACTTTTGTTATCTATTAATTGTTGAATTTTTTCTCGTATATGGATTTGAAGTTTATCAATATCCATTTCTTTATATTGTTCTCCGGATATTGGATCACCGAATCTTATTGTTAAGATTCCTGGATTGATTTTCCAATCGGTCTTTTTCTTTGCTTTGTAGGCACCTATTAATGCTACAGGAACAATTGTAACACCTGTTTTAAGAGCAACATGAAAAGGGCCTTTTTTAAATGGTCCCATTTGTCCTGAAACAGTGCGCGTTCCTTCCGGTGATATAATAAATGATATACCATTCCGGATTGATTCTTCTGCAATATCCAGACTATGGATAGCTTCAACCAGTTTTTTTCTTTTAATTGGGATAGCTCCATATCGTTTTATTAGAAACCCCCAAACCGGGTATGAAAATTGATGATTAGCTCCAACGCCGGTAATATAATGTTTTACTGAACCTCCCAACATAAAGGGATCAAACATTGATTCATGATTAAATAAATAAAGATACGGCTGCCCATTTTTATCCGGGAGATTACCTTCTATCTTCAACCATTGTCCGGCGGCTAACATCATCATTCTACAGGCAAATCGAACAAAGGGAAAAAGGGGAATAGGTTTTATAAATAATCTCAATAATAAAAAAATAGCAACAAATAATAAAAATACCACTAAAGCCAATGGCCAAAGAATAATAGATATAATGATTCTAAACATGCCAGCCTTGTTTATTCAGGGTTGCAAACAGTTTATGATTAGCTTTAGGAAACGGTAAATCCTTGATTTGAGTGGGTTTTATCCACATATACGGTTGAGTTGTTTTCAAAGTTGTGTTGTTTTTTGAAACACAATGAAAGGAAGTCATTTTTATAGAAAAATGACTGTAAACATGTTTTATACTGCCAATCTTTGCTTGTATATTGACTTTTAAACCACATTCTTCTTTTATCTCTCTAGCCAGGGCTGTGCGATGGCTCTCTCCATTTTTTATTTTTCCACCGGGGAATTCCCATAATCCACCTAAATGTTTTTTTTCTTTTCGTTGTAAAATTAAGAATTTTTCTTGTTGCCAGATTACACCTGTGACTACATCGTAATTAGGTATGGATTTATGCAGTTGTGGCGTAGGATAGGATTCAGGTGAGCATGTTTGTGCTGCAAAACATGAATTTTCTAAGGGACAATTATAACAATGAGCTTGATTCGGCTTACAGATTTGGCTACCAATGTCCATTAGCGCCTGGTTTATATCTCCCGGAGAACCATATTTCATCCACTTACGAATATGATTATGAATCACCTTTTTATTAAAGGGTGATAATCTTTTTCGCTTCAGAAATCTGGCCATGACACGAATTACATTTCCATCCAATGCAGGATGAGGTTTATCATGAGCAATAGATAAAACAGCAGATGCAATATACGCACCCACACCGGGCATTTGAATAAAAGCATCATAATCAGAAGGAATTTTCCCTGAATAAACTTTCATAATAATATCAACTGCATTTTTAAAATTCCTACAACGATTGTAATATCCCAATCCTTCCCAGATTTTTAATAATTCTCCTTCCTCCGCTTCGGCAACATCTTTTAATCTCGGATATTTGTTTATCCATTTTGTATAATAAGGCATTACAGTATCTACCTGAGTCTGTTGGAGCATAATTTCAGATATCCATATTTTATACGGATTCTGTGTTTTTCTCCATGGGAGATCCCTTTGATATATACTATACCAGGCGAGAAGTTTTTTTGTAAGATTATTTGTAATATACAAATTATTCTTGTTTTAATAGTAATTTTGATAATGTCCAATGAAATGTTGATAGTATCTCTTTCACTTCATCTCTATCTTCCAATGGGATGGAATCATAAACAGTATCGCCTAATAAATCAATCCGTTCTTCAACTTTCTCCTGTATCTCCTGTCCCTTTGGTGTCAATTTTAGTAATGTAATTCGTTTGTCATGTCGGACTTTTGATTTTTCTATCCAAGCGCGCCGCACAAGAATATCCACTAATCGAGTAAGGGTACTATTATCCACTCCCAGTTGCTGTGCCAGAGAGGTCATATCTATTCCATCAAAGGGTACACTGGAAATAAGCAATATCTGTGAGAGTGTAATTTTGCCATCAACAATATTCGATCTGAATAATCGCTGGAGGTCCAGGAGGAACTGTTTTAAAACTTCACCAAATTCCATACTTGTATATTACAAATATATTTGGTGAAGAAGCAATATTAGCTTATTTTTGCTCCATTTTGGATAGGTGTATCCAATTCAAGCAAAACTATACCGCTTTCTTGCCCTTTTGCGCCTAGAATAAGGACTTCTGAAGAAAAAGATGTGATTTTCTTTGGAGGAAAATTCACAACAGCAACAACTTGCCGATTCAATAATTCCTTCGGTGAATAATGATCCGTGATTTTGGCACTGGTTTGCTTTATGCCATAACCGCCAAAATCAATTTTAAGTTTATATGCAGGTTTATCAGCTTCGGGAAATTCATCTACAGCAACAATAGTACCTACGCGTAATTGAACTTTCTTAAAATCGTTTATATTAATCATAGCGCTATTTTAAATATTTATCAAACCAGTCTACAATGAATTTTAACCGCGCTTCCCTGCGGTCGGGACGTCCGTGACGGGATAAACCATGGGGCTCTTCAGGAAAACGCACATATTCCACATCTTGTTTTAAATATTTAAGAGCTGTAAACATTTGATCTCCTTGCTCAATATTACAACGAAGGTCAAACTCACTGTGAATAATCAACAGAGGCGTGGTGCATTTATTTATATACGTCATGGGTGACCATTTTAAGTATGCTTCCCTGCTTTCCCAGGGAGCGCCTCCAAATTCCCATGCCATATCCCAGCCAATATCAGAATTACCAAACATGCTCGATAAATCTGAAACACATCTCTGAGTCACAGCTGCCTTAAAACGATCTGAATGAGTAACAATCCAATTTGTCATATACCCACCATAACTTCCGCCTGTCACACCTAATCTACTTTTATCAATATACCCTAACGATATTGCATAATCGACAGCTGCCATAAGGTCGCTCATTGCTGGTTCAGCCCATTTACCCCTGATTGCTTTGGCAAACTTTTCTCCGTACCCTTGACTCCCTCGGGGATTTGTATACATCACCACATAACCAGCTTGAGCTAATACGTACATTTCATGATAAAATGTTCTTCCGTATTGGCAGCGGGGGCCACCATGAATGTTCAATATAAATGGATATTTCTTCTTAGGGTTGAAATTTGGCGGTTTAACCATCCAACCCATTAATTTTTGTGTTCCATTATAAAATTCTATTTCTACTGCAACCGAATAAGTTCGACTGTTGACATACTGACCATTTAATCGTGTTATTTGTTTTGCTGTCCCGGCAGTATTCAATTTTAAAGTGAATAATTCATCAGGTGACTCCAAGCTGGCTCCATTATAAACTATTAGTGTTCTTCGAGTATCTATTGACCAAGTGCATGCAACAGTATCTTTCATTGTAATGATTTTATCTTTCTTCATTTCAAGATTCGTTTTTACAATGTGCTGGCGTCCATCCTTGGCTATTCCGTAATAAATCGATTTTCCATTGTTACTCCAAACGGGAGGGGTTATAAGAAATGCGGGTGTAATGTCTCCTAACGTTAACATAAATGCTGTACGATCTGTTTTTTCGCCAAACTGCCTATGGTTTTTACCTGTGATACTTACTGTATTTAAACAATAATTAATCTCTCCCCAGCCTTTATAAGGTTGACTATGTCCTATATAAGCCAAGTTCTTGCCATTGGGTGAATAGGAAAGACCGCAATCTTTTGGGCCTGGTGGCGTTTTTACTTTTTTTATTTTACCGCTTTTTAATGATAGCCTGTAAATATCGTGTTCTTCATTTCGCAATCTCCAATTTTTTTCACGAAAAGAAATAAATGAAATTTCTTGCCCATTGGGCGCCCAACATGGGGACATATCATCATAGTCGCCAAAAACCAGTTGTTTTGCTGATCCGTTATTAGCATTTGCGATCCACACATGAGTGTTCTCGCTGTCAAAAAATCCCTGACCATCCATACGATACCATATTTCTTTAATATGTCGGTATACGGGTGTTTCAATTTTACCGTTTTTGCTTACTTTTACTTCTTTACCAAGAGGATGAAAAAGGAAAAGGATTTTTTTACCGTTTGGAGACCATTTGATATCACTGATTGTACCTCGGGGTAATTTTGTTAGGGGTTTTGCCTCATCGCCATCCATGGGCAAGAGCCAGATCTGACTGGATGTTTCTTTTTTACGAATAAAGGCGATTGTTTTATCATCTGGAGACCAAGTCGGAGAATGGTCATTGCGTTTTCCAAATGTTAATTGTTTTAAACCTCGGCCGTTTGTTCCTGTAAAATATAAATTGGAATAATATTTTTTATCTTTTTTGTCCATTCTTTCTACAGTAAATACGACGTGCTGACCGGCAGAGCTAAGGTTTGGCTCCAAGGGAATTCTGAATTTATACAAGTCATCTATACATATAGGATGTTTTTTGGGCATATTTTTGCTTACTCTTTCGGTGGTAACGACCATAGTACATTACAATGATCATCTAATAATTTTAGCATTTTCTGAATAGCCAGTTCATCATTAAGACCGTGGCCCAGGGGCGCTTTATGATCCATATTGATTGTTTTAATATGATACCATTGACCGGGGATCAATAATTCATCAGAGCGATATTCTGCAATGGGATCGGCTCCGTTCAAACCGGTTGTGGGACCAGATTGAGAAATTGTATTCACAATTCCATCATTTTCAAACCATGTGGAATCCGTTACGGAACCCTCCGCCCAATAGGCTTTGTTCTTGCCCATTAATCGTGCATTTGCACGCAAAATCAAACTCATGGTTTCATCGGGTGTATGAAATCCACTGGCAGTATCCAGACGGGTATTTGCGGTTGAAAATGAAAAATAATAAGTGCTGGAATTAGCCGACGCAATCGTGTTCAATTCACGGGCACCTTCGATACTTACATCCCAAGCACACATATTTTTTGTCCCCCAGGCTTTATGTTCACGCATGCGCCTGAAATATGCTGCCCACGTTTCTTCTTCTTGTTTTTCAAATCCCCATTGCTGGAGATCAAAATCATAAAAATCGTTGCCCACAACTGCCGCTAAACCGATAACGTCCTGTAAAAACGGAATACCTTTTGTAATTATATCTGAAAGAGTTGTGCCGTTATGGGGTGTGGATATTGTGGTAATTGAATGAATCCACCCTTTATGAACATTGGCCATTAATATATTTTTTTCAGGTATGAATTTATCCTCATTTTCATAAATAATATTTTCAAGTAAATACTGCAGCATCCTCGCAGTTTGTCCGCCCATACTATGTCCAACAAAATGAACCGGATGATTTTTATCCCATTTAGGATAAAGTCCATCAAAAAACTTTTCTCGCGGTTGTTGATCCAGCCCATATGTTTCAGAATGCTTCTTACCGTAATCAACTTGTCCGCCTTTTATTTGGTAAAATAATTCGACCGCACGATCCCAATTGGATGATACGGGGCCAACAGAAGCCGTGTATACTTCATACCCCTGATTGCGAAGAAAATCTTCATAATCATTTTTTCCACCCCAATATTTATAACCGGACATTTCATCGGTTCCCCATCCCATAAAGCCATGAACCAAAATAATGGGGTATTTATTCTCAGCTGCAAGATTAGTCAGAAAAACAAAACAAAGGAGTGTCTTGAAGATTTTTAAACAGTTGTGGAATTTCATTTAATCAGTATAATAATAGTCAAAGAGAATCATTATTTTATCTTCGCTCAATAAACCAAATATCAGTGTTTCATCTGTCAAGTTTGTTGTGGGTTATGTTAATTCCCCGAGTCTTCATGGTTCCACACCATAAGCTTCATAAGTAGCCGAAAGAATAGAAAATCTATTTCATTATTGCAAGAATCTTTGTTAATAATAAAAAGCCCCTTTGCAGGGGCTTTTTCACAATTAAGTGGTTTATTATTTAAATCTATACACAGCAGGTCTTAATCAAAGCAGCACATACCAGATAAGGATCCATATTGGCCGACGGACGGCGATCCTCCAAATATCCATAACCAGCATTTACTGTTGCCATGGGTATGCGGATGGATGCCCCACGATCGTTCATAGCATATCGAAATTCATGGATGGAGCATGTTTCATGGAGCCCGGTTAATCTTTCTTCGTTGTGGGCGCCATAAACGGCAATATGTTCTTCATGTTTTTTACCAAGAGCCTCGCAAGCAGCCTCAACGACTTTAATCCCCCCGTTTTCACGCATGGCTTTAGTGCTAAAATTTGTATGTGCTCCGGCACCATTCCAATCGCCTTTTACTGGTTTGGGATGTAGTGTGGCATTTACACCGTATTCTTCGGCAATGCGATAAAGGAGCCAGCGAGCCAGCCAAAGCTGATCACCAGCATCTGTTGCACCCACCGGTCCCACTTGGAATTCCCACTGGCCGGGCATGACTTCTGCATTTATTCCGGAAAAGGCGATACCAGCTTCCAAACAGGCTTCCATATGTTCTTCCACAATATCACGGCCAAATACCTCATCTGCGCCGACACCGCAGTAAAATGGGCCTTGCGGGGCAGGATAACCACCTTCTGGCCAACCTAGCGGTGAACGACCTATAAAAAATGTGTATTCCTGTTCAATGCCAAACCAGGGATCATGATCTTTATATTTTTCAGCAATCTCAACCAAGTGAGTGCGTGTATTAGACTCATGAACAGAACCATCGGGGAGACAAACTTCATTCATGACCAATATATCATCGCCACCACGAATAGGATCTGGAACAAAATAGACCGGCTTCAGCATACAGTCACTATCAGTGCCTTCTGCCTGCATTGTGCTGGAACCGTCAAAACCCCATATGGGAATATCCTCTGCTGAAGAGATTGATCCATCAATGATTTTAGTTTTGGACCGGAGTTTTGCAGTTGGCTTATGACCATCTATCCAAATGTATTCTGCTTTGATTTTACCCATTTTACATCCTTTAGTTTTTAATTAATATTTTACGGAATGTACTTGAATTTCCTATAATTATTAGGATAAATAAATTGTATCCAAAGAAAAACAAGGATGAATATACTGTTTTAGCCTATGGCTTCCGAACCTTTTTCATTGGTTCTGATACGAATACATTCTTCAATAGGTAAAATAAATATTTTTCCTCTACCCTTATCTCCTTCTTTTCTCGCTACGGTTGTAATAGCCTCCACAGCTGGTTCCACAAAATCATTATTAACAGCAATTTCTAATCTAACTTTCTTCAATAAAGAAATTTCATGCGCTATGCCTCTGTATACCTCATGAACAGGAATTTCTTTACCCTGGCCCAACGCATTTGAAACAGTAAATTTATAAATCTTTCTTTTCAATAGTTCTTCTTTCATATCAGGCAGTTCTTCTGGTTGAATGATTGCAATAATCAATTTCATTATTTATCTCCTATTCTACGGTAAAAATTTGAAATCCAGCATAAGATTCCATATCATGTTCACCAATATCTAATCCAATTATTTCTTCTTCTTCAGACACGCGAAGTCCTAAAAATATTTTTATTACCTGGAATAATATTACTGCTCCAGTTAAACAGAAAACACCATAGGAAATTACACCAAGAGCCTGAACTCCAAGTTGATAATCAGGGCTAAATATTCCCACAGCTAATGTGCCCCAGATACCACACACTAAGTGTACCGAAATTGCTCCAACTGGGTCATCGATTTTGATTTTGTCAAATTGCATTACAGAAATAACGACAATTATTCCTGCAATAAATCCTACAATTACTGAATTCATAGGGCTGATGCAATCTGCACCAGCAGTAATACCCACCAAACCAGCCAATGATCCATTTAAGATCATGGACAAGTCAGGCTTTTTTGAAATAACCCATGAAGTTAACATGGCCCCTACTACGCCAGCCGCTGCAGCTAATGTGGTTGTAACAAAAACTAATGAAACACCTTCGGGGTCCGCAGATAGAACAGATCCCCCATTGAAACCGTACCAGCCAAACCATAATAACAATACTCCAATGGTAGCTAGTGGCATATTATGTCCCATAATTGGCTTAATATTACCATTTCTTGAATATTTTCCTAATCGCGGACCCAGAGTATATGCACCTATCAACGCTGCCCATCCACCAACACCATGTACCAAAGTAGAACCAGCAAAATCATGAAATCCTTTAGCATCTAACCAACCTGCCCCCCAGGTCCAAGATCCTGCAATTGGATAAATCAAGGCAACATAAACAGTAGAAAAAATCAAAAAACTTCCAAGCTTAATTCTCTCGGCAACTGCTCCAGAAACAATGGTGGCTGCAGTAGCTGCAAACATAGCTTGGAAAATGAAATCAGTAAAATAGGTATATGCACCATCTGCATAATCAATCAATCCACCGGCCCCATCAGGAGAAGCTATTCCCATACCTGCAAAACCGAAGAAACCGTTAAATTCACCGGGATACATAAGGTTAAAACCACATAAAGCATAAGTTAAAATTCCTATCGCAATAATACTGACATTTTTAAATAAAATATTTACGGTATTTTTTGCTCGGGTTAGACCAGATTCCAAGGTAGCAAAACCTAAATGCATTATAAATACAAGTATTGTCGCTACCAGCATCCAAGTATTGTTTACAGTAAACAATGCCACATCGCCAGAGTCAGCGAATATTGTACTGCTTAAACCAAGTATTGTTATGAATAAAATTTTAAAAATTTTCATATTTATGTCCCTTTCTTATTTTATAGACTTAATCCAACAACTAGAAATGCCAACCCACTGTCAGGATTTAAAATCCAGGAACAGCTATACTTTTCATTACTTGCTGAAACACCAACTTCAATCGGCGCAAACTCACCGTCACTTGTATACCCACCATCTCCAAAACCTAGCATGAATGGTCCATAAGAAATATTGATATACTTTGACATTGGTGCCTTATCAGTTTCGAATGCGCCATAAAATCCAGGTTCCACAACGAACATTCCAGCTATTAGACCAACGCCATTAAAAGACCCACCCAAAGATAGTTCAATGTTATGTGCGCCTGTATCAGAAGCAGTTTCGTTAAAGTCGCCACCTGGTGAAGCACCGGGAAAATAATAGTCCGTTATTGTAATGGAATAATCACCAATAGAATAACTTGCGTACAAATCATTCTCACTGCCTTCTCCGCCAAACTGCCAGGCACTCCAGGCCCCCAGGGTCAATGAGCCAGCGGTATAGGTAATTCCAGGCTGGATGGAGGGATTGTTGCCAAAATCGGCGCCTCTCCATATATACCTGTTATAAATATCACAAGAAACTCCCCACGGAGATTCATCTTCCTGTGCAAATAGAGTCGTCAGGCCTGTAATTGTAATAAATACTAATGCAATCTTAAATATTTTATTCATTTTATTTTTCCTTATTTATTAAAAACGCAGGGGTAATTAACCTGCTTTGAGCTTATAACGTACTAGATATTAATACGTGAAACTACAATAAACCAATAATTAATTAATAATATATTGTATAATTATTAATATTATTAAGTTATATAGGAAATATGATGTAAATAATAAAGTATTTACTTTTTGAAAAACTATTCATTAAGCACAACCCCCAGCCTGTCAGCGGCATGCAGATCATAAATATCCTGGAAATCCATTATTTCCTGGGCAATGGAAACAATACATTTGAAAAATTTCTTTTGATTAATCCAGTTAGATAAAATGCGTTCAGCTATAATTGAATCTGTATGGAAAATGTGATTTTTTAGTAATCGCTGGATAAGGCGTTCGTCACTTATGGATAACTCTTTTTCTTTGACAAACTCTTTATTTAGACGGTATGTCACAGGGTTGTTTTTAGAATAAATAAAAGCCTGTCCTCCGGTCATTCCTGCGCCAAAATTATGTCCAATTTCTCCCAGTACAATTACAGTCCCCCGTGTCATATATTCACACCCATGGTTTCCAATTCCTTCAATCACCGCTGAAGCTCCGCTGTTTCTTACAGCAAAGCGTTCGCCGCCTCTACCTGCAACAAAAAGAGTCCCCCCTGTTGCACCATATAAAGCCACATTTCCAATAAGGGTATGTTCTTTTTTCTTGCGCCGCACATCAGTGGGCATGCGGATTGTAATCAGTCCACCTGATTGACCTTTGCCAACATAATCATTGGCACCCCCCCTTAACCGCAATTCGACTCCATCAGAAAGATAAGCGCCAAAACTTTGACCAGCGGTCCCGGACATCTGTATCTGAATACTACCATTGAAATTTCCTTTTCCATAAAGGAATGCAATTTCTCCTGATAGACGTGTACCAATGGAACGTTGTGTATTATTGACAATTTTTGCTACCACAGCATGCCCATGGGTTAAAATTGCTCCCCGTACTTCATTAATAATTTCTTCATCAAGGCAAACGGTGTTCTGCATACTTTGAAACTTGACTTTTGTTGAAGAAACAACAGGCAATCCTTTTTTAGCATCGGGATTAAAAATATATGAAAAATCCAGACCCATGGTACGTACATATTTTTTGAACATAGTATTAACTGATAACAAATCAGTTCTACCAACTAAAGACTGTAAATTATCAAAACCAAGAGATGCTAATTCTCGGCGCACTTCTTCTCCTATGTTAATAAGATATTGTTTAATGTTATTGGCTCTACCCTTAAAATTTACCATGTATTTTGGATCTTGGGTTGCGATACCTGCGGGGCACGTGTTTAAGTGACATTGTCTTGCCATTACACACCCTACGGCTATTAATATTGCTGTACCAAAATCATATTCTTCTGCGCCCAATATAGTAGCAATAATTACATCAGATGCTTTTTTAATTCCCCCATCCACGCGCAACGTCACTTGATCACGTAGCTTGTTTGCAACCAACGTTTGGTGTGTTTCTGCTAATCCGAGCTCCCAGGGTAATCCAGTGTGTTTCAAAGAGCCTAGAGGGCTAGCACCTGTTCCCCCATCTCCTCCAGAAATTAAAATAATATCCGCTCCGGATTTAACTACCCCAGAAGCAACTGTCCCCACTCCCGGCTGAGCTACAAGCTTTACCGATATTTGAGCTCTCGGATTAACTTCTTTTAGATCATAAATGAGTTGTTTGATATCTTCAATACTATAGATGTCATGATGCGGTGGGGGAGAAATAAGAGGGACTCCGGGTGTTGATGATCTTGAATGAGCTATTTGTGCTGTAACTTTATGCCCCGGCAATTGTCCCCCTTCCCCGGGTTTAGCCCCCTGAGCCATTTTAATTTGAATTTCTTTGGCGGCAGCAAGGTATTCAACGGAAACTCCAAACCGACCGCTTGCAATTTGTTTAATATATGAATTCACATGTTTATCAGGATTTGTGCGACTGTATCTATCATCAAGCTCTCCACCTTCACCTGTATTACTCCGACCTCCAGCCAAAGCCATTCCGCGAGCGATCTCTCTATGCACCGTTTCAGAAATTGCACCAAGCGACATAGCGCCAGACCCAAAGCGTTTGAGAATGCTTTCAAGATTCTCTATTAGTTTTTCAGAAATAGGGTCACGTTTACTAATATATTGAAAAAAATCACGTATGTAAACTGTATCAGATATTTCAACATTCTTTTTGACTTTATTATTTGCAGCATTATGAATAGTTTTGAATTCTTCGGGGGAAAACCCATGTAATTCTCCTCCCTTGCGAAACCTAAAAAACCCTTTTTCAACAAACTCCGGCTGTTTATTCTCGAAGGCAGCATGATGTCTGTTTTTTTGTACCTTTATTATATGATCTAAATCTATTCCACCGATATTTCCTTGAATGGATGGAAAATGCTTTTTAAGAAATCCGCGGGATAAGCCAACGGCATGAAACAACATGCTACCGTGATAACTACTAATGGTTGATATTCCCATTTTCGCCATGATCTTGAGCAGACCTTTTTCAAGAGCATAACGGTAATTTCCCATTTTCCCGGTCCATTGATCATCATCAGAAAAATGTTCTCTAATTAACTCATAGGCCATATAAGGGTAAACCGCACTTGCTCCCAACCCTATCAACACGGCCACATGATGATCTTCAACTAAATCTCCAGATAAACAAATCAGCGAAACACGGCTTCTTAATTTATTTTTAACGAGATAATGATGTACTGCAGAAACAACCAATGGCATCGGTAAGGGTAAAAGTCCTTCTTGCAAATTTTCATCTGTCAAAAATATTATTTTTGCTCCATTTTCAATTGCTTCTCTTGATTGTTTTTTTATTTTAGAAATACGTTTATCACAACTATTGTTTATTTCACAATGACAATATATTCGTTTATAGGGATATTTTTTCTTTAAGCCATATAATTTTTGAACGTCATTTGGAGACAAAATGGGGCTTTCAATACGTACTGCCCCGCTAAACGTTGGTCGCATATCCAATAAATTGTTTTCTGAACCGAGATATTTAAAAAGAGCCATAACACCTCTTTCCCTGATTGAATCAATCGGTGGATTGGTTACCTGCGCAAATGATTGTTTAAAGTAATCATAAAACCGGCGGTCTTGTTTGGATATAACTGCCGATGGCGTGTCATCTCCCATTGAGCCAATGGGTTCTCTTCCGCTTTCTGCCATAGGTATTAAGTAGCGGGTTAGATCTTCTTTGGTCCAACCAAAGGCTATCCTTAATCGTTTATCAAAACCTTCTTTAGGCAACCCAAATTGTTCAAATTCTTTTTTAGAAGATTTTCTTGATATAGCGGATAGATATTTTCCCAATGAATCAGAAAATGAATTTTCTCCAGCTACAATTCTTTTCAAGTTGTGGTTTTGTAATATACCTTTTCCTTTTAAGGATACGGCAAATATTTCACCAGCTCTCATATGGTGGTGTACATCAAGATTTTTGTGAGCCACATCAATAATCCCTGCTTCTGACGCCATAATAACCAAACCATCTTTTGTAATTGTATACCGTAATGGTCGCAAACCGTTGCGATCCATTTTGGCAGCAACATAGTCCCCATCGGTAAATATCATGGCGGCTGGGCCATCCCAGGGTTCCATAAAATTTTCATTATATATATAAAAATCCTTCAAGCTTTTTGGTATGAATTGATCGTATTCATATGGGTCAGGAATCATCATCATCATACTGCTGAATAGGCTTCGACCGCTTCTTACCAAAAATTCCAACACATGATCGAAGCTTTCCGAATCGCTCCCCTTATTACTGGTAATTGGTTTCAAAAATTCCAAGTCATCTTTCCAAAATCTGGATTTAATCACCTTTTCACGAGCTTTCATCCACAGGCGATTTCCTTTTATTGTATTTATTTCACCATTATGAGCAATCATTCTAAATGGTTGTGCCATAGACCATGTTGATTGGGTATTTGTAGAAAACCTTTCATGGAACACTGCGAGTTTAACCACATATTTTTCATGTGTTAAATCCTGATAAAAGTGATCCAGTTGAGCAGATGTCATCAACCCTTTATACACTATGGTTTTTGAAGATAATGAGCAGATATAGGTTTTCTTTTTCTGATTAATAAAATCTTTTTCTAGTTCTTTTCTGAGTAAATACAACCTAGCTTCAATAGGGCGATTACTTTTTCTGCTTTCAGACAAGAAAAATTGCACGATTAATGGTTGTTTGGACTGGGAAAATTGTCCTAATACCTTTGAATTCACTTTTACGTTCCTAAAAGCAATAACAGTAAATCCGCGGGATTTTGCATGTGCTTTTACAGTCTTTTTCAACCAAGTAATTTCCCGGGGAGTAGTAAACGCCATTCCAACAGAAAATTTCTTCTGCAGTGGTATTTTTATTCCTAACTCTGTCTGTAGAATTTCGCGAAAAAATGGTTTAGGAATATCCGTAAGTATACCTGTGCCATCCCCTGTCTCCTTATCAGCAGATATTGCCCCCCTATGCGCCAATCGTTGTAATCCTTTAATAGCTAAGGGAAGAACCCTACTTTCCGGTTTTCCGGAAAGCGTTACAATAAATCCTATCCCACAAGCATCATGGAACGAATCTTTATTAAAAAAAGGATATATGTTTCTGTTTTTTCTCACAAGAAATTCTACTTATTTAGATTTTGGGGGAAAATAATTACCCCAACAATGTTGTTGAGGTAAAAAAAGAACTATAAAAAATTAAGGCATATTAGGCCATTAATACCTGCTAAATTTATTTCTAAAGGTCGGGATTTCTTATTGCACCTGCGTTTCTACCCTACAAATATTAAACCTTGAAAATGTATAATTCAATAATCTTTATAAATTAAGTAATATTATGTAATTCTTTCAATGTTGTTAAGTCTTCCCTCGTGGTTTCTTTATATGTTGAGAGTACCACGTTTGATTGCGTTCGCGACACACTAGGATCTTTGGAACACCTGTGAACCCAACCTACATCAACCTAGAAAAGGACTTTGAAGAAATTTCCCTGATCTTTTTATATTTTTTCATAGCATCATGCATCCGAAATGATTGAATTATAAAAGTCTCTAATCTTGCTTCGATCACCTGCGGGAATGGATTTCCATCACTTTCAATGGCCAGAAATGGTAAATGTGGAACTTCATCCATGATAATCTTTGTCATTTCATCCTTCCGGTATTTCAAAATGTGCTTTTTCCCCATTTTTAAGTTAAGGATAGATTCACTCAGGCGATTCGGCATACAGCCAAATGGACCAATGGCTAAAGCGCCGCAAAATTCTATTCCAACTTCTGCCATAGGACCACCCACAGTTATAATTGCTTCTCCACGTAATTTTGGAGAAATATAATCTTTTGCAGCATCAATTATGTGGTCAATATCAATCAATCGCTTAATATACCAGCCAGATTTTTCCATAATATTCTTAATAGTCCTTTCCTGGCGAACCGTAATATTATTTTTAATTTTTGTTTTCATACGTTTAAAAAAACTTTTATCACTAAATAAATATTTTTTATCAACCAACCAATCCACATAATTCAACCATTCGTGCAATGGTGCAACGTGGGAAACTATTCCCTTCTCGGCAAGTCTTTCAGGGAGCCACCTTCGGGAAATTCCTTCTTTCCTGACATATATTTCTCCGACGATTAACACCTGAGGTAATGTTTCCAGAGGTACAATTTGTTCAATGTCAATTAACTCGTAGGCGGCTTTTTCGATGGCAGTATAAAAACTTTTTTTCCCTCCTTCAATTCCCTTTAGAACCTTTTTCCATATATTATTAAATTTTACCAGTGCTTTTTCAGGATATTTGGCATTTACAATCATCCCGTGATAAATATCCTCAAAAATATCTGAAATAATTACAGAATTCCATATTAATAGGGTTAATTTATTTCCAAGTTCTCCATATCCATCCTCACTTGATGTGGATAGGAACGTTACATTTTTAATGGCCTGTTTCCTGATTAGATCACGCATAAAATCCTGATACTGACCAAAGCGGCAAGGTCCATCAGCGGTAGGATAAAAGAATACGGTTATTTCATCGTCAGGGCGTTCTTTTTGTAAATACTGTAGATATGATCCGGTTGTCAATTGCAGGGGTAAGCATTCTTTACATGATGAATTACCGCGTCCAATTTTTAAATCTTCTTCATCGGGAACAGGTAAAGCATGGCTTTTTATCCCCATACTTTTAAATGCTGCAGCTATCCCAGGTGTTGCAAAGGCATTCATTGAAGCAAAAACGACTCTTACTCGTTTATCGAACAACGACACCTCTTCTCCATCAGAGGTTGTAATAACTATTTTACCATTTTCCATACTGGATTGGGCTTGTAAGTAACCATTTTTTATAGGTTGAACGAATATCGATTCAACCTGCAATTTTCTATATCGTGCTACAATGTCTAAAAATGCTTCAATCCTCGTCTCCAACCCAGCATCGGCTGTATGATTATCTAATTCCAGGGTCAGGGAAGGTTTTGTACCCATAATATCTCTAAAATAACCCACAATAAAAGAATCGGGACCACATGAAAAATTAGTAATGTAGGTACCAAACAATTGGGGATGTTTTTCTACAATAGCTGTTCCCTTTAAGTTGATTTGTCCCATAGACCAATACATATGATTTCTCACCGGCGCATTCGATAAGTCTAAAAAATCAACTGGAATAATTTTAATTCCCCTTGAGGCGAATTTATGTGGTATTCCCTTATTTGCTTCCGGCATATAGGCGTTATATGGACGGCCAAACAATACCACTCCCGTCTCGTTAGGGTTTTTTTCTAAATTCTGGAGCGTTCGGCGACCTATTTCAAGCATTTCGTTCTTCATTTTTTCCTGAACTTTTACTGCTTTCCGATACGCATTTTCAATCAAACTCTTTGGGAGTCCTAATTTGCGTCCCAGTGACTGAAATCCGTCTTTTGGATCCTCTTGGTTGTACCCAAGTTTTAGAATGGGATTTAATACAATTGTATCATTTTCTATCAGTTGATCCTCAAACGTACTTTTTAAATAATAAGATTCGCCTTGAAGTAATGGACAGGTTGTGGCTTTGTCAAATCCATTTTCAATGTTTACTACCTGAATATGAGGAATGAATAAATAATCCAAATTCATATTTAATAAATTCTGAAAATAGCCGTGTGCAATTTCACAGGGATAGCAAAAAGGTGCTGAACATAAATCAACGCCTTTTTGATCAACGCTGTCTGCTAAAATTGGTCTAATTCCACATTCTTTAAAGAAATGTGCGAATAAGGGGAAATAAGTCCCGGTGAGAAACGATCTTGATATTCCCACCCTGGGGGCGTTTTCAGGAAGTTCATCTAAATCAGGAGCATATTTATTTAATACTAAATCTTGCCTTTTTACGATTAAATCATTTTCCCCAGCATTGATTTTTATTTTTTTCCGAATATTGTAGTAAAGGTTACATGCGCCGCCAAATGGATAGGTTTTTCCTTCGATTACCATGCGATTTATGGAACATCCAATATCACATTTTTCTTTTCCTCCGGTACAGATAAAGGATGGCTTAGATTTAACTTCCCTTGCAATAAGTGTCGTTAAATCAAATAATTGTTCATCCATTAAGCCTTGATCAATGCGGTTTTTCACTTCTAATGCTACACCATAAGATCCCATCAAGCCCGGTTCTGGTGGAACAATAATTTCCTTTCCTGATAAGGCTGCCATAGCAATGGGTACAGCCCTGTTATAGCAAACGCCCCCTTGCATAAATACTTTTTTTCCAACAGGGCGGGCGCCTTTTACACGGTTAACATAATTCAAACAAATTGAATAGACTAAACCGGAGACTACATCGGATTTTGGTATTCCTTCATGAAATGTGTTTTTAATATCCGATGAAATAAATGCCGCACATTGATCGTTAAAATTAGGGGGATTCTCGCCCTTCATTGCCCAATCGGCAATATCTATCATTTCAATATTGAGTGTTTCTTTTGCCGATTCTTCTAGAAAGGATCCTGTTCCTGCGGAGCAAGCTTCGTTCATTGCATAATCACTGGCGACACCGTTGGTTAAATAGGTATATTTTGCATCCTGTCCTCCAATTTCAAAGATGGTATCCACCTCTTCATCAAAATGGGAGGCAGCCACAGCATGAGCAATAATTTCGTTAATAACACCATCTGTTAATGCATGCAATCCGGCTATCTTTCTCCCGGATCCGGTGATACCCAATCCACGAATAACAATGTTTGTTCCACCTAACTCTTCCAGGAGAGCCTCATAACATCTTTTTGAAGCACCTACTGGATCACCATTAGTTCTTAAATATTCGCTGGCAACAATTTTTAGATCCGATTCTCTTAAGGCAACAATTTTTGTAGTCGTAGAGCCAACATCTAATCCCAAAATACATTTATCGCCTGCACGAGCAACCCCACGATTAAATTCAACAAAAGTGACTTGATTTTCAAATTTGGAGAGCGGTTCATGAAAATCAAATTGTGAACTCCGTTTCGAAAATAGTTTATCTATGTTTAAATCATGTCCATTTTTATTCTCGGATGCCCAAATAGCTGCTCCAAGCGCCTCAAAACAAATAGCTTCTTTTGGTATAGTAAGATTCTTTATATCATTTTTCAAGTAATCCATCATTACTTTTAAGCGTGTCGTTCCGCCGATGATCATAATATCTTCTTTGGGTATATTTTTTAATAGTTCAAGAATTTTATTAGCCATCATTTTGCTCAAACCTGCAACTACCTGACCTTTCGGCACACCAATATTTGTAGCATGAGTACAGTCGCTTTTGCAAAATACTGAGCAGCGGCCCGAAACGATATGTGCTGTCTCACCTTCTCCATATTGAATGGCTTCATTTATATTTACTCCCATTCGTCTGGTTTGCTGAATAAAAAATTCTCCTGTGCCTGATGCACATTTATTCCCAGTAAATACTTTGCTGATTTTGCCCGTTTTGTCTAATTGGTAGACCATAAAGGTCTCACCGCCAGCGCTGATAATGGCATTATAAGGCTTTTGCTCTTTATTGACAAACTGTAGTGCGATTTCCACCGCCTGGGGTTCCGATATGGTTTCTAAATTGATTAATTCTTTGAAACGACGACCGGTGACAGCAATGGAATCAAATTTTTCTGGATCTATTTTAGAGAGTAATTGGCTGATAACGGCACGCGGATTTCCTTCGTGGGGTTTTGAGTGTATATCCTTGATTATAAAACCTTGTCCGTTTTTTTCAAGGTTGACGGAGGTGATTGTTGAAGCTCCCGCGCAAATTCCCAAATACACTGCTTTATTATTATCGATAATGAGTTCCCCTTTTAATAATTCAATAAACTTTATTAATTAAATAATATTGTGTAATTCTTTCAATGTTGTTAAGTCTTCCCTCGTGGTTTCTTTATATGTTGAGAGTACCACGTTTGATTGCGTTCGCGACACACCAGGCCAATTTTGAATTTCATATAAAAAATCTTCCAAAGCTTGTGAATTTTTCACACGTACTTTTAAAATATGCGATCCACCCCCTGTAATAGAATGACACTCCAAAATTGTTTTTGTTTCTTTGGCTTTCTCTACAAATTCATTGTAATGATCAGAATGCTCGCTAATAATAAAAACAAAGGCTGTAAGGTCAAGGCCAATTTGTTTATGATCCAAAATAGCTGAAAATTGTTTTATGAGTCCCTTTTCAGTTAATTTTTTGATCCGTTCTCCTACCGCAGGAATAGACAGGTCTACTTTTTTAGCAATATCGCTAGCTGTTGAACGGCCATCTGCTTCTAGGATTTCTAAAATTTGAATATCTTTTTTGTCAAACATATTTACAACCTATTTTTGCTTAAAGAACTTATCGCTGAAATATTTTACTATAAAGAGAGATTTTTCTAATATTTTTACTCGTTATAACCTTTCTCTCTGTAAATAATAAATAATTACACTATTTAAAAATAAAAACCCCATTGCATTAGTATTCTCAAAGCAAAATTATCTTCACCTCTAATTGGATGAGAAACCCAAATAGGAAAATATAATCCAACTTCCATCATTGTTTGAGATTCAAGGCCAACACCGGCTGTCAAATAAACAGAACCACTATTATTCAAATAATCCATTCGATCCAGCAATGTTCCTTGCTCATTACTAACGACGGTTCCATCGATAAACACCATGGGCCATGCTACCGTTTTCGTCTCCCAGCCAACGCTTATTCCGTTGCTGAAAATATTATTTTGCCATTCTTTTTCAATAATTGAAACACCGCGAAAAAGGGGGATTTGACCTTCACGTTGTTGCCAGATTTTTGGGATATACAATAATCTATAAGAAAGTTCGTTCCCCCCGCGTTCATCCCAAACAAAACCGGCTTCACTATGAAAACGAATAATAAAACCTTCTATTTTATGTGTTTCTACATCTGCAGAAATTCCAAAATTATAAAATAATACTTCTTCCTGAAAACCACCAAGAAAGTGAACTTCCAAAAGGTATCGCTGATCAGTTGTATAAGAAAAAATTGACCATTTTTCTTTCAATTTAATATTCCGGCCAGTCGGCCACCAGTCGCTGGAATCTGACGAAATATATTCAGTGTTAGAAAATGTTGTTGTTAATCGGGAATAAGATGATTCGCCATGTACAGCTAAATATTTTGGCTCACCTATATAATTATTAAATGCAATTTTTGTCCATTTTTTTGGATATTCATAACCGGTTTCCAACTCCCAATAGGTGTTGACTGTAGATTTCAAAGGAGTTTTATAACTGACTTTTCCGCCCCAATTATATTTTGGGACACCTGTTGAAAACGTTATCTCAAAGTCAAACAGGTTTTGGTAAAAAGCCGGCATAATCGGCATCAGATTAATTCCCAGCCCGCCTGAAAATTTTACTCCTGTTCGCCAATTGCCACGCCAATCCCTTTTTAACTTCGGTCGGTAATATACCTTATATGTTTCCCAATGGGGTAAACCATAATCGGGCTGTAATGATATTTGTCGAGGCCAGCGGTTATTAAACCGGTTATCATCAAATAGTAGTTTATTGGGATCAAGCTCTGCTGATACCAATTGGGATAAGGTAGTTATTTCAATTGTATTGTTTCTATTAATATCTATCTGATGTAATAAAGTGCTATCCCCATTTTCAGTTATTATTAATACATCTACCGGTAAAATCCAGCTACCATTATATTTTGTATTAATTTTATTATTCCATAACCTGTTAATTTTATACTGACTTGTAACATCTTCAATCTTAAAATCGAGTTGTAGATTTGTTGTAAGAGCTAATCTAAAATTATCTGCTATTTTATCATCTGTATGTTTTTTAATTATATTAATGAAATCTTCTGTATTTGCTGTTTTTCCTTTAAACAACATAGAATAATCCATCATAATGATTTGCATTACAGAATCGCCTTCGGATGCCTGCAGCATCTGCAAAGCGTGACTGCCGACAATATATTTACTATATATATTTGCAGCGTTTTCCCAATTGGTTTGCTTTCCAGGACGATAAATAGGTGGAAGTGATTTTTCACCAATGACATCCAGCAAAAACTGTGTCCAATCTTCCATATCCATGGCTTTAATCTCGGGCCATATATTCAAGTCTGGGATAGGTTTAGTAAATGTAAAAGGGTCAGGTTTTACTTTTTGAGATCGTTCAAATAGCCAACTTGCATATTCAGCAAAAGATTCGTTTAACCAGTTTTCTGCATATGCATCAGCTTGAATTGAAAAACCAAACCATTGATGTGCTAATTCATGATCAAATACATGGCCATCGTCAATTTTATCTTGAAAAATAATATAATTGCTTGTTGTAATAGCTCGTGATCCAATAGAATATCCACTGCTGATAACCAATTTATCCATTAATGCATTTCCAAACTGTTTTTCATAAAAAGGAATCAATTTTTCCAAACGAGCTTGAATATTCTTAACGTGTTTTTCCTGCGATTTTTGTGCAATGATTTCTATCTGGATACCACTTATATTTAATGGATATTTTTGCATTCCCTTAATAAAAACTGCGCTACTTGATAGTGTGTGATTATCTTTGATCTTATATTTGGTATGCCCTGTTTCCAATTCAGTCTGTGTTAATATACTGCTCGATATCCCTACTAAGAAGTCCGTTGGGACAGTTAAGTCCATTTCATATTTTGCAAAATTAGAATGAGGTTTTATAGTCTTTCCATATTCATCAGGATGCCATCCATCACTATAAAAATATTCAAGTATAGGGTAGTAATGAATAGCATTGTATGTAACAGTATCTTTCCGGGAGCCATAAGTGGGGAGGCTCGGATTCCCCGATGACGTGAAATACGTCTTAAAAGGGATATCAACAATGACTGTTTCTCCAGCCTGAACAGGAGGAAACAGACCAATTATTAACACCAGGCTATCCTGCCCTGAAACCTTACCGCCATGAGAACAACGTATTGATGATATTTCAGATAAAGGAGCATGTTTTGGATCATGGTTTCCGGCGTTATGAAAATATAATTCTTTTAGTTCTGTATGAGAATTATTAACAATGCGCACATGATTGACTCCCTCTATAAATCCGGATGTTTGGTCCGTCCGGGGATGGAAATAGACATCCAAATTATAATTTATCTTTAGTTCGGTTCCAAGCAGGAGAGTGGATAGAAAAACACCACAAATACTATTTTTTAATATACGTTTGTTAACCACGCATCAAAACTTAATACCTACTGCCAGTCCGGAAATCCAGCCTCCGGGACCATAGGAATACACCCCTGTTTCAAAATTATAATTTTCATATATCCACACCACACCAAAACCTGAATCAGCAAAAAAGTCTCTGGAAAGGCTTTGACTCGTTGATTGCTGTAATCGATTTGTACTTGTACCCAGCTTTAGTTGTAGCTGATAAGGAAGTGCAAATACACCGCCCAAACGCACTTCAGGCATTTTTAAGCTGAATCTATTATATGCATCCAGTGAAAAGGTCAATGGTAAATAGGCAAGTTTTTTCGTAATCGAGATTACAACAGCTGTTGGCAGTTCTTCCTCGTTTTCAGAATAGTTTTTTATGACGGATCCTGAATTAATCAAACTAACACCTAGTTTAGAATTCAATTTTTTTAAATCCACAATAGCACCGGCTGAAAACGTAAACAGTGCTGCTTGCTTTGCCTCGATAGTACTAATAAAAATACCCGCACTAATGCCCCATACTAATGGCCACCGTGAAGAATGTCCTGCTGCTGCCCAGTTCAACCATGTATCAGCTGCGGAGTAATTTTCAGTCTCCTGATTTAATTCATCTCGGCCTGAAAACAAACCATAGTTTAAATGGCGTAAACCATACACAGTTACAGACTCTTTCCCAGGTAAAGATAAATGAACTGATTGTGCTGTAATATCTGCAGGGTAGGAAATAAAACTTGCTTCAAATTGCCTTGGTAGCATCCATAAAGCTGCCGGGTTGACCACATCTGCTGTTATATTTTGAATAGCACCTCCAGCGCCTGTGAGTGCCATACGGTGAGGATGGTACCAATTTTCAAGCCCAGGAAATGTGGTTCCCGCAAATAATACATTAAATAAAAAACTATAAACTATACTTCTCATAAAACAGACACTGGATTTACATCAATAAAGGCTTTGACGCCTGAAGGAATTTTATCGAATAATTTTGCAGATATACGTTTTTGTAAATATTTATGCATCTTATTACCATTGATATCATATGTTTTATTTGATTTAAGAATGATATGCATACGATATTTACCGCGTAATCGTTCCCGATAACAATTTGCAGGTCCTAATATAATTATACCTTTTGGAGATGGCCGCAATTTGCTGCATATTATTTCTGCGGTCGTATTTACATGTTCTTTTTTTGCTCCTTCAATTTCAATGCGTATCATCCAGGAAAAGGGAGCATATTGCAATTCTTGACGTTCACTCAAGGCAATATTGTAATATGTTTTTTGATCCAGTTTGGCTGCATGTTTTAATACAGGATTATCAGGGTTATATGTTTGAATTACAACTTCCCCGGACTTTCGTCTTCCGGATCGGCCTGCAGCTTGATAAATAAGTTGAAACACTTTTTCTCCAGAACGAAAGTCAGGTAAAAAGAGGCCAGTATCGCCATTTACAATCCCCACAAGTGTTGCATTGTCAAAATCTAATCCTTTGGCAATCATTTGAGTTCCAATCAACACATCAATTTTGCCAGCAGCAAATTGCTCCAAAACTTTCGTCGTGGAAACAATGTTGCGTGTCGTGTCATAATCAACCCTGGCTACGTTTACGTTTGGAAAAATATTAGCAATAATATCTTCAACTTTTTGTGTTCCAACTCCAAGAAGTTTAATGTTGATACTACTGCATTTTTGGCAGGCTGTAGATATATCTCCTGTTTCAAAACCACAAAAATGGCATTTAAGCATGCGCTTATAACTATGGTATGTTAATGCAATTTCACATTGAACACATATTTCCACATGACCGCAATCACCACAACGCACTATGGGTGCAAATCCCCGTCTATTTTGCAATAATATAACTTGCTCTCCTTTGGCAAATTTTCGCTCCATTTTTTGCTGGAGCATGCTAGAAATAACTTGCTGAAATTTTCCCGTCTCTTCCTGTTCTTTGATCATGTCCGCAACAAAAACTTGTGGATAAGGAGCGCCGCCGAACCTATCGTTTAATCGTATATAATCATATTTTTTCTGAACATAATTATAATAGCTGTCCAAACTTGGAGTGGCGCTGGACATAAGCACAACTGCCTTGTGCAGTTTGCCACGCATCAAAGCAACGTCTCGAGCATGATATCGTGGAGCGGGAGAATCCTGTTTAAATGAATTTTCCTGTTCTTCATCAATTATAATTACACCAATATTTTTTACGGGAGCAAATATGGCACTGCGGGCACCAATTACAACATTAAATTCTCCTGAACAAATCTTTTTCCAAGTCCAGGCTCGTGCTGCATGGGATAGTTTTGAATGCCATAATGCAACCTGTTCGCCAAATACAGCCCGGAATCTTCCGGCTATTTGCGGCGTTAATGATATTTCCGGCAACAGCAATATTGCTGATTTGTTCTGCTCTAAGGCTTGACGTACAAGTTCAATATATATCTCTGTTTTTCCGCTTCCTGTAACGCCGTGGAGTAATGTTGGACTGAATTTTCCTGAATTAAATTTTGTGCTTAAATCATCTATCGCCAGTTGTTGTTCATCTGTGAATTTGATTTCTTTATGGATTTTTGAAAAAGTAAATCCGGTTACATCGGGCAGATTCGTTACTTCATCCAAATCAACTAGATCTTTTTCAAATAATGTTTTGCTAATTGCGCTGGGACTGCTCACTAAATTCTTGAGTGAGGATATGGGAATAGCTCCTTTTTGAGTAGATAAATGTTTTAATACTTTTGCTTGTGCGGGAGATTTTTTTTGAAATTGTTTGTAATCATCACCCCATGTTTTAAATGAAATGATGCTTGTTGTTGGCGGTGTATACTTAGCTGATAAGTTTGATGGTAAAACTGTTTTTACTACTTGTCCAATCGGGGTGAAATAATATTTGCTCATCCATGTTACCAATTTCCATAGTTTTTTATCCATTACCGGTTGGTGGTCAACTAATTCTTTGATTTGTTTATGTTTACCTTTAAAATCTGATTTTGCAGATTTATTAACAACTATGCCCGTAACCATACGATTACCCAAGGGGGCTTTTACACGCGTTCCAACTTGAAGAGAGTCAATAAATTCTTTTGGAATTTGGTAAGTAAATTGGCAATAACTAGAGATTGGGAAAGCAACTTCTGCAAACATGATCATTGAAGGTAAATGCAGTAAAACCTTCCGGCAAGAATTCTTTATATAAATTAATAACCCCCGCAATAAGCGAGGGTTATATAAGAGCTTTTTAGAATTTAAGTGTTACGCTTTTATAACATACACTTTTAGTTCGGGTTTTAAATCTTCAGACACGCGTACCGGTACATGATAAATACCAAGTGATTTGATGGATTCCTGCAACTCGATGCGGTGACGCTCAAGAACAACACCTTTTTCTTCCAGTTTTTTATGAATATCATTGGTTGTTACAGCTCCAAACATTTTTTCTTCTTCTCCTACCTGCACCTCAAATGTCATTTCCAGATCTTTTAATTGATCTGCAAGTTCATGATTTATTTTTGCATCATGTGCGAGACGTTTTTCAGAGTTACGTTTACGTTCATCTGCAATGGCCAGATTTCGTTTAGACGCTCGCAACGCCAACCGTCTGGGAAACAGAAAATTTCGGGCAAAACCCGGTTTTACGTTAACAATATCACCGGCAGTACCTAATGTATCTACATCCTTAAGTAATATTATATCCATGGTTTAAGTCCTTTTAGTTAATATAATGATTAATTGTCGCCTAAGCTTGTATAAGGCATTAAAGCAATGTTTCGTGCTCTTTTGATAGCTCGTATCAATTTCCTATGCATTTTTGCACTGGTGCCAGTAACTCTCCGAGGCATGATTTTGCCCTGTTCCGTTACAAAGCGGCGCAATAGTTTTACATCTTTATAATCAATTTCCTTAATATTGTTTTCTTTGAAATAACAAAACTTTTTACGACTTACAAATGCCATAATTTCCTCTTTTCTTTATTATGCTGAAGTTTCTTCTTCAACCGTTTCAAGTTTTACTTCTTCTTTTTCTTCTTTTTCTTCCGGCTCTTGTGCTTTTGTTTCATCCTCTACAATTTCTTTCTCGTCATTTTCAGGGGATTCTTTTTCAATTATGTTACTACTTTCATCCAGAATATTTTCTTCTACAACTTCCGGTTTTGAATCAAGACGTACATTTTGGTAACGCAATACAGAGTTGTTCAATTTCATAAAACTTTCAAAATTGTCTAATTCCGCAGTGTTTTCTGTTTCAAAATGCAAAAGTACGTATGTTCCATATTTATGATTGTTAATAGGATAAGCCAGCCTTTTTTTGCCCCATTCGTTATGGTAAATAACTTCGCTAAATTTGCTTACGTTTTCACCAATATCATTTAAAATGATATCTGTTTTCTCCTGTTCAAAATCAGGGTTCAAAATGTAGAGTGTTTCATAATATCGCATAGATTCTCCTCAAATTCCTTTTATACTAATAATGGTGCTATAACTAATGACACCACTGACATTAACTTAATTAAAATATTTAATGATGGTCCCGATGTATCCTTAAACGGATCTCCAACCGTATCCCCAACGACCGCAGCTTTATGAGCTTCTGATCCTTTTTTGAGCATTTCACCATTTATATCAATTCCGACTTCGATCATCTTTTTGGCATTATCCCAAGCACCACCAGCGTTGGATTGAAAAATCGCCATGAGCACACCAGTTACAGTAACACCTGCAAGCAATCCCCCCAGTGTTTCCGGTCCAAATGTAAATCCAACCAAGACGGGAGAAATAATTGCTAAAATCCCGGGCATGACCATTTCTTTAATAGCTGACTGTGTAGAAATTTCAACACAGCGACCGTGTTCTGCTTTTGTTAATCCCAATTCATAGGTAGCTTTATCTTCATCTGACCAAGTTGTTTCGTCACTGCTTTTCATTATATCCAGTGCCGCTTTTAATTCAGGGATATCTCTAAACTGACGGCGAACTTCTTCTATCATAGCCATTGCTGCTCGGCCAACAGCTCCCATTGCCATTGAAGAAAAAAGAAATGGTAGCATCCCACCAACAAATAATCCAGCCATCACTCTTGGATTGGAAATATCAATACTCTTAATTCCGGTTTGAACCATAAATGCGGCAAATAGCGCTAATGCAGTTAATGCTGCAGAGCCAATTGCAAATCCTTTTCCAATCGCTGCAGTTGTATTTCCAACAGCATCCAATTTATCTGTCCGCTCGCGAACTTCTTCGGGTAATTGCGCCATTTCTGCAATTCCACCGGCATTATCAGAAATGGGACCATATGCGTCAACAGCCAACTGAATTCCGGTGTTGGCCAGCATGCCCAACGCCGCCATGGCAATACCATACAGCCCTGCAAAATAATGAGCGCCCATAATGCTGGATGCTAAAATTAAAATAGGTATAGCTGTCGATTGCATTCCAACACCGAGACCGGCAATTAGATTTGTAGCCGGTCCTGTTACGGATTGCTTCGCAATAGATAAAACCGGTGCCGTCCCCGTTCCGGTATAATGTTCAGTAATGAGTCCAATTCCTAATCCGGCAACAAGTCCGATAACTGTTGCCCAAAATACGCCTGTTGCTGTGAATTCTGTTCCGCCCTGTATAAATGTATCTGGGAGAAATGATTGTATCAAAAAATAAATTACACCGACCATTATTGCAGAACTTCCAAATTCTCCACGGTTTAGAGCTTTTTGTGGATCGCCGCCCTCTTTAACAGAAACCATGAACGTACCCACAATGGAAACTATAATTCCGCTTGCGGCGATGAGAAGAGGTAATATCACAAAATTTATATCGAACCCGCCAGCGACAAGTATGCTTGCTCCTAAAACCATGGAGCCAACAATTGAGCCTACATAGGATTCAAAAAGATCAGCGCCCATTCCGGCAACATCGCCCACATTATCTCCCACATTATCTGCAATGGTCGCAGGGTTCAGCGGATGATCTTCCGGAATCCCAGCTTCAACTTTACCTACAAGGTCAGCACCTACATCGGCGGCTTTGGTATAAATGCCGCCGCCAACACGAGCAAACAACGCAATAGATGAGGCTCCTAAAGAAAATCCTGAAATCACATTTAACACCGTTCTCATTGAAACAGCATCGGAACCAAAATGATTTGTGTAGAAAATAAACAAACCGCCAAGACCCAGAACGCCCAATCCGACAACGCTTAAACCCATAACCGTACCGCCGGTAAAAGCAACATTTAATGCAGAAGCTAAACTGTTGCGCGCGGCGTTTGTAGTGCGGTTGTTTGCCTTTGTAGCAACTTTCATCCCTAAAAATCCGGCCAAACCAGAAGCCATTGCACCAACAATGAATGACATGGCAATCAACGCACTTGAATCAACGCGACCGAAATTTGCAAACCCAAGCAATAGGGCAACTGCTATAACAAAAATAGTCAATACTCGATATTCTGCTTTTAGAAACGCCATGGCGCCTTCAGCAATGCTTGATCCAATTTGCTTCATTCTGTCCGTACCTTCATCCTGCTTATTAATCCATGTTGTTTTCCAAAATGAAAACAACATGGCCAATACACCGGTGCCAATAACCAATAATAGATTATTCATTTAAGTTTTTTCCTTTTTTCATTAGTTAAAATCATTCATCGTTTTTTGCAATCCATGATTCAAAACGGATGAAACTGCATCGGCAACTGTCTGAATCATATCATCAGCATCCGGTTGATCATTTTTCTTAAATGGTTTAAGTACATATTTTTCTGCAGGCCGTTTTTGATCGGCAGCTGCAACACCAAAGCGTATTCGCGGAAAACCAGTATGACCTAAATGGTAAATGACAGATTCCATCCCCCGGTGACAACCATCGCCGCCTTTGGGTCGAAGTCGCATAGTCCCCAGCGGCAAATCCACATCATCCAACACAATATGTAAATCAGCCAGATCAATATCCCAGCTCTGTTTGACCATTTTCACAGCAACGCCGCTGATATTCATGCTAGTTGTGGGTTTAACCAAAAGGGAATCCTTTTCAGGTGCTTCAGCGTACACAAACGACCCTTTCCCTGGTTGAAACGTGACGGACCAACGCCTGGCCAATTCGTCCACAACCCAGAATCCGGCGTTGTGTTTGGTGTTGGCATACTCCGGCCCGGGATTCCCTAGGCCTATAAATGCTTTCATAATTATTCAGTGCTGTCTTCCGCAGCATCTTTTTCTTCACCGCCTTTTGCTGGTGCTTCTTCACCTTCTTCACCCTCTTCGCCTTCTTCGAGTTCTTCACCTTCTTCGCCTTCTTCGAGTTCTTCAACAACGGGTTCTTCCTCTTCTTTTGGAGGTGCAATAGCAGCAATGGCTTGGTCTTCATCCGCCAGAATTGTGAATTCACCGGTTACAACAATATCCGCAACTGTCAGACTGCTGTTCATTCCCAATTCAGTCACATCGACAGAAATAAATTCCGGGACGTCCGTTGGTAAACATTCAACTTCGACACTTGTAAGGATTTGAGAAAGGACACCGCCTTCATTAACGCCGACAGCCTCTCCTTCTAAGTGAATAGGTACAGAAATTGTCATTTTCACATCTCTACGAACGCGCATAAGGTCCACGTGTAAAACGTTTTCTGTTACCGGATGATACTGCATTTCTTTAATCATTACATATTGGGTGTTGCCGTCAAATTCTACCTCAAATACTCGGTTTCCTGAATTCAGGGCATGAAAGAGTTCTTTGGAATCAAGAATCAAATTGACGTTGGCTTCTCCCTTATAATAATAATTTGCTGGAATTTTGCCGTTTTTACGTAATGATTTTGTAGCGCTTATTCCGGTCTGTCCCCTTTTTTCTACAGCTAACTGATAATAATCTGCCATTGTTTTCTCCGCTTAAAATTCGAACAGTGAGCTTACAGATTCGCCTTCATGAATACGATTAATCGCTTCAGCAAAAATGTTGGAAACTGTTACTATTTTCATTTTATTAAATAATTTTTCGTCTGGTATCTTGACTGTATCTGTTACAATCAACTGACTGATTGCTGAAGATTTTATCTTGTCTATTGCCGATCCTGATAAAAGAGCGTGTGTTGCAACAGCTGTAACTGAATTTGCACCATTTTCCTGGGCAGCATCAGCAGCATTTACTGTCGTCCCTGCTGTATCAATCATATCATCAATAATTAATACATCTTTCCCTTTAAGTTCACCAATTAAATGCATGACTTTTGCTTGGTTCGGTGCATAACGCCGTTTATCAATTAAAGCAAAATGCATGCCCAGCCGTTTTGCATAAGCTTGACTCATACGAGCTGAACCTACATCAGGAGAAAGAACTGCGGAATTTTCAGGATCCAAATCCAATGCTTTGATCTTATCCATCAAGACCATACGGCTATAAAGATGATCAAACGGAATATTCGCAAACCCCTGGATCTGGGTTGAGTGCAAATCCATTGTGACAATTCGATCCGTGCCGGCTGCTGTAAACATGTCTACCATAACTCGCGCAGAAATAGGTACTCGTGGCGTATCTTTCCTATCCTGCCTGGCGTAACCAAAATAGGGTATCACGGCTGTAACACTTTTAGCTGAAGCCCGGACAGCTGCATCTAAAATAAGGACAAGTTCCAGAATATTCTTTGCCGGACCATTAGTGCTCTGGATAATAAACACATCCTTGTTGCGGATATTTTCCTCAAACTTGATCCAAATTTCTCCATCGGCAAAATCCTTGATGGATAATTTACCTAATGGAACGCTCAGATATTCCGCAATTTGCTTTCCAAGGCGGGGATTGCTTCGACCAGTAAATAATTTTAAGGTATCTTTACTCATAATATTTTTATGCTGGGGCGCAGGGATTCGAACCCCAACTGCCTGGACCAAAACCAGGTGTCCTACCCTTAGACGACGCCCCAAAGGGTTAGTTTGGATTTAATTTCAGCTGTGTACGGGATGAGTTAAAATAGTTCGGTAGTCGGACGATAAAACAGACTCGGCTGCTTTTGCTGCAGTGTCTTCGTCAAACATTCCGAACACAGTCGAACCACTTCCCGACAAACTGGCATATTGAGCTCCGTTATCTATCAGAGCATCCTTTATTTCACCAATCTCTGGATGTGCTGGAATCACAATCCGTTCAAATTCATTCTGAAAAAGCTCAAAAGGAATTATATCCCTTCTGAATAAGTCGGCAAAGTTAGCTTTTTCAACACTGTCCTCCAAAACTTTTTTCAATTCATCATACGCCCATTCTGTGGAGATAAAAAACGCAGGGATAACCAGTAAAAACGAAAAATTCAATTTTACATTTATGGGCGATAAATTTTCACCGATTCCTTCGCCAAGTTGTATTCCCCCGCGAATGAAAAAAGGTACATCTGCTCCTAATCCTTTTCCGATGTTCTGCAAATCAGCAACAGACAAACCTAATTCATATAACTCATTAATGCCTTTTAATACTGTTGCCCCGTTACTGGAACCTCCTCCTAATCCAGCACCTTGGGGAATAATTTTTTCAACATGTACCTTAATTCCGCCCAAATTAGGGAATTGCTCAAGAATCGCAGCATAGGCCATTGCGCACGTGTTGGTGAAATCTAAAGGAAAATTCTTGTCGTTTGACGTTAATTCACATCCAGAATCTATTTTTTCCAAAGTGATAATATCATGGAAATCCAATTCCTGAAAAATGGTGTTGAGATTGTGATAACTATCGGGACGTTTATTCAACACCTGCAGGCCAATATTCACTTTTGCGTATGATTTCAACGAAAGGAAACTCAATTATAAAACCCCTCTTTACTTCTCCCTTATGACAGGGGAGAACAATCTGCTTAAATTTTCTCTTTTTTCCCTTCGGCAGGGGAAATGCAAAGGGGTAAAATTATAGATATTCATTATTTCGATATGGTGACCACAGCCACCGCTCCCATACCCTCTCCGCGGCCGATAAAACCCATTTTATCCGTGGTAGTGGCTTTGATGGACACAGATGCTTCATCTATTTGAAGGGAATAAGATATTTTATATACCATTTCCGGAATGATGTCAACCAGCTTCGGTTCTTCCAAAATAATTGTGCTGTCAATATGGTCAATTTCAAAACCGTTTTCCCTTACTAGATTAATGGTGTGTTCCAGGAAATGAATGCTTTCTTTTCCTTTCCAGCGCTTATCGGAACTGGGGAAATGCTGACCAATATCTCCCAAATTAGCTGCGCCCAATAATGCATCTACAATCGCATGGAGGAGCACATCGCCGTCAGAATGACCCACTGAACCAACTGAACTATCAATTTTTACACCGCCAATAATGAGAGCTTCACCTTCCGCCAGAGGATGAACGTCGTAGCCTATTCCTGTTTTAACCATGATTAAATACTAACTTTTTCGCCAGTTGCCAGTCCTCATTCGTGGTGATTTTAAAATTCCCGGCAAACCCTTCAGTTACGGCTACTGTACCACCAACAGCTTCTACCATGGATGCTTCATCGGTCGCTTTCATTTCCTCTTGGAGCGCTTCGATCAAAATATCCCTGTGAAATGATTGGGGCGTTTGAGCCAGCCAAATTGAATTGCGGTCTAATGTTTTTTGAATGTGATCATCGCTTACTTGCTTCACCGTGTCTTGAGATGGCATAGCCGCAATACAACCACTTGCTTCGCTACACCCTTTAATCGTTGCAGAAATTAGTTCAGTGGTTACGAAAGGTCTTGCTGCATCATGGACAGCAACAATTATTACATCTTTTGATAATGCTTCACAGCCATTCAAAACAGAATCTTGGCGACGTGCTCCCCCAGTCACAGTTTTAACTGGTTTTGCGGATGAAAACGAAGCCAATTCACGTGATGTATTGTTCAAGTCCTCTTCCGGAACCGCCACAACTATTTCAGAAATATCATCACATTCCAAAAATGGGGTTAAAGTATGAAAGAGAAGTGGTCGTCGGCCCAACAGCTTGAACTGCTTTTTTTCACCAAAACGGTTCCCCATTCCGGCGGCGGCAATAACAGCACCTGCTTTCAATGGAGACGACATTATTTTAAGAACATTGCATCGCCGTAACTCAGGAAGCGGTAATTATTTTTCTTGGCTTCCCGGTAAGCTTTCATAATAATATCCCTTTCAGAAAAGGCTGATATCATCATGAGCAATGTGCTTTTCGGCTGGTGAAAATTGGTAATGATCCCGTCCACCATTTTAAAATTATACGGCGGATAAATAAACTTGTCTGTCCAACCCCTTTTCGGAGATACCTGAAATCCGGATACAGCTACCGTTTCCAATGCCCTTACCGTGGACGTTCCCACAGCATACACCTTTCGCCGCTTTTTCTTGGTTTCATTGATTGCCAAGGCAGTTTTGGGGGATACTTCAAAATATTCTGAATCCATTTGGTGGCGGTTCAGGTCTTCTACTTGAACCGGACGAAACGTTCCTAATCCGATATGCAGCGTCGTGTACGCAATTTTAACACCTTTGTCCTGCAGGCGCTTCATCAACCCTTTGGTAAAATGAAGCCCGGCAGTGGGCGCTGCAACAGCTCCTCTTTCTTCGGCATAAACTGTTTGAAATCGGATCTTGTCTTTTGCTTCGGCGGGTCGTTTAATATAGGGAGGTAAAGGTGATGTCCCGATACGGTCAATAATATCGTAGAAATTTTTACCTGTATATTCAAAGCGCACCACACGTCCTCCGGAAATTGTATTGTCTATGACATCGCAAAAGACATTTTTAGCAAACATAAGTTTATTGCCAATGCGCACTTTCCGCGCTGGACGAACCATAACTTCCCACAACTCATTTTCCAGTTCCCGCAGAAGAAACACTTCTACGGTAGCTTCTGTCTTATCTTTGCTTGCATAGAGCCGCGCTGGAAACACTTTTGTATTGTTCAAAATAATTAAGTCATTTTTACGAAAATTCTCAACCATATTTGAAAATGTTTTATGTTCTATATCACCTGTATTTTTATCCACAAGCATCATTTTGGACAAGTCCCGGCGTTTTGCAGGGTATTGGGCAATATATTTTTCCGGCAAAGGATAATCAAAATCTGCCAGTTTATATTTTTTCTTTTTATTAATCATTAAATAACCTCTGTTGTATTTTTGTATTAAATGTTCTGTTTAAAAGTTTAAATGCTTTTTCTTGGGCAATACGACCTCTCGATGTTCGCTGAATAAACCCTTCTTTAATTAAATAAGGTTCATAGACGTCTTCTATCGTATATGCATCTTCGCTTACTGCAACCGACAGAGAACCGACACCTACGGGACCACCTTTAAATTGATCAATAAGTGCTATCAAAATGCGACGGTCCATATCATCTAAACCATGAATATCAATTCCCATTCGGTCCAGTGCTTCCTTGGCGACGGTTGTATCAATTTTACCATTGGCTTTCACTTCTGCATAATCCCTTGCCCGACGTAAAATGCGATTCGCAATCCGCGGTGTGCCTCGGCTCCGGCGTGCCAATTCTTTCGCGCCATTATCATCAATGTCCACTTCAAGAATTTCTGCAGAACGCCTGATAATATGAAACAAATCTTCAGCATTATAAAAATCCACGCGCAGCACCACGCCGAAACGATCCCGCAATGGGGATGTGAGATTTCCCAATCGTGTTGTCGCCCCAATCAACGTAAAGGGCTCTACATTCAGCTGCACGCTGCGTGCGCTGGGGCCCTTGTCGATCATAATTTCAATGCGGTAATCTTCCATGGCGGAGTATAAATATTCCTCCACTACTGAATTCAATCGATGAATCTCATCAATAAAAAAGACATCCCTTCCCATGAGATTTGTCAATACGCCAGCTAAATCACCGGCGCGTTCTAATACCGGTCCGGAAGATTGTTTTAAACTAACGCTCAATTCTTTGGAAATAATATTTGCCAGTGTTGTTTTTCCTAGTCCCGGCGGTCCAAACAAAAGTACATGATCTAAGGATTCCTTGCGCTTATTGGCCGCTTCGATATACAGCTTCAAATTGTCTACAACTTCATGCTGACCGATAAATTCATCGAACTTTTCTGGGCGTAAAGACTTTTCAACAATAATGTCTTCTTCAAGAGGTGTGGGGTCTGTTATGTGAATTTCAGTCATAAAACGCAGGGTATTGATTGTAAATCATGCTATTTGAGCCACGGAAGGTACAAAAACGAAGGGGGGGTCGTCAAATTTTTGAGTTCTATGCAGGGATTTCTCCACGAATTGCATCCAGCCGATCTTTACGATTAGCAGCAAATTTAGTGATTCCTTCCCATATCCACTGGGGCGACAAATGTGCTTCGTCCACAATTTCGTCCACCGAGCCACCGGTTCTCCAGCGATTATCCCAATCGGATGATAGTGAATACTTTTCAACTTCTTGATTGGCCATCCATTTTTGCATTAATCGTCTTGCACCATTGGTTATGACCATAGTATCGTGCCATTCTACTGGAGCAATGATGCTGTTGCGGTATTCGGCATTTTGTCTTTGGAATAGCTCCCAAGATATTGCCGCAACGATTTTAACATTAAGCCCTTCTTCCTTGATCCTTGGCAGTAATTTTACAATAGAATTTGTGGAGCTGGTACCGCGAACGATGACTACTCCTTCTTTTTCTTTATCCTTATCATAATCCTTAATTATATAAGCGCCTTTTGCCGCATCCAAATATGATGCAATGCCCAGCGCTTTACGATCGGGAATTGTTATAGCAGGGCGAGTCAAATGCAAACCGATAATTGGAATATCCGTACTAAATGCTGCTGCTAAAGACGGGGCGACTTCATTGTGTTCCCAAGGATGAATGTTCACAATGTGTCCATCAGGAAAAAGTTGTGTTACGCCTGGAGAAAAAATACCGAAGTGCGTGCGACTGTCTTCTGCTGTTTCCGGCCCAGAATGCCCAACGACCCAAATAAGTTTTCCTACTTTAAAGTCTGAATCCTGTGCAATCTGGCTGAACAGTCTTAAAGGACCGTATTTCAAATAGCTGAAAGAACCATAAGTGCTCATGGCTCCATAAAAACCATTGAAGTTTTTGTATACATCTGGACTGAAATTAACCGTTGCCAGTCCTGCCATCATGCCGGCGTTAGCAAATTCTGTAATTCCTTGGGGCATCAAAGGACTGTCCGTATTCGTATCCTTATTATAAAAACCATGATTCCCGTCCCCATCCCATTCTTTAGCAAAACCGGAAATGTTGGTTGAATCAGCCAAGTCAGCGCTCATGGCAATCACTAACGGCCGGCCATATTCTTTTTCAGCAATCGTATTAATGTAACTGGCATATTTAGAAAAGCCCACTCGGTTTGGCGCTTTCTCACCGGGCTGAACAAAAAGACCATCCGGTAAAGTATTTATATTAAACATAGATTTATCTGTGGTTGGATTTTTTGCACTCATATGGCAATTATCGATTTCGTTGGGTACCGAGTTTCCAA
>Ga0208640_1000027_pt1 | contig 70544 bp, 70 predicted proteins | sample ETNtaG_23_FD_185774 | JGI IMG/M metagenome (GOLD analysis project Ga0208640, IMG submission 185774) | Marine microbial and viral communities from oxygen minimum zone, Eastern Pacific Ocean - ETNP201310SV72 (SPAdes) (version 2) | ecosystem: Environmental > Aquatic > Marine > Oceanic ... | reverse complement strand
GCGCCGGGCAGTGACCCACAGGGCTCGCCGTCATTGTCACCGTCTAGACGTGCCACGTCGCCGTAGTAAGGGAAGTAGGTGTCATACCAAGCCTTGGCTTGAGCGTAGTTGGAGAAGTCAGAGCAGTTCTTCGTGTTACCCGGGTTGTCGGGTACCCCGGAGGTCGTAGCCGGTGGTGTAACCGTTGTAGTCGTGGCGGTCGCAGACACCAGATGGGCGAAGGGGATTCTTGTCGAAATCTCCACTTCTCTGCAGGGGTCGTGCCCTTCGGGATGGGTCTCTTGGAGCATTTCCCCGAAGTCGTTTGTCGTCACGTGGCAGAGCAAGTACAGACCTGCTTCTTCCAGGAACTTCATGACGTCATGATGGATGTCCCTACCTCCCGGAGTTTTTGCAAGGTTGAAGATGCCCTGCCGCCCGTAGTAGTTGTCTTTGGGCGTTGGCCCCGAGGTGAAGGTTGTTTCCTTGATTTCTCTCTCTTTGAGTTCGCTGACGAGGAGATCCCATTCGGTTTGGGTCACCGCCGCGATGTCGTACATGAGGGCATTCCGGATCGGGAACATGATTGCCATGACCCTCTGGAAGGCTTTCTCGTCTTCGCTTAGTCCATCCTGTGAGGCCCTCTGAAGGTCATCCCCGTCAAAGGCAGGCGTTCCTCTCGCCGAGAGCACTTGGCCTTGGGCATTCACCACCACCGCTTCGTCTGCTGGAAAGAGGAAGTTCCCGTCACGATCGACGATGTCATCGGTCCCCGGATCGAGTCCAGTTTCATGCGGAGCCCCTGTGAAAATGCAGTAACCCAAAGAATCGATATTGCAGGCGTATTTGTCTGCCGGACGACCCTTTCCCGCACCTCCTCCGTCTGGTTGGCCACCGTTTCCCCCAGTGGCGGTGGGAGGCGTAGCAACCTGCGGTGCCGTCGTTGTGGAAGCAGTGGTTGCGGGAGCCACAGTTGTGGTCGTGATGCCTGCACTGGGAGCTACGTCGCAGCCGCCCAGCATTGCCTCCAAGGCGTTCATCTCGCTGTTGGTGACGGTCAGCCCCCATCGGGCTTTGATATCAGCCCACGAGTACGCGTACTGGCACCAATAACTGGAATCAGGAGGCTTCCACTCGTCGGGTCCTCTGGATCCCTTCGACCGGTTCGCTGACGCGGTGACCGCGATCAGGTGCTGCGGGTCGGACAGGTCGTTGTAGTAGGAACGCTTGGTCTCAGCCGACCATGCCCAGGCACCTGACCTGTGGGCGTTGGCAAGTGGCACGAAGTGGTCGATGTCGAGATCACCAGGATCGGAGACGACCACACCCGTGAACTCGGCCAACCATGTCCCACCGGTTACGAGGCAGCCGTCGTCGCGTAGGAACACCGACTCGGCGGCCTCGTGCATGAGTACCTCATGACGGGTGTTGAGACAGTCACCGTCAGCATCTGACCAGCCAGATCCCCAGTCGTCACGGTCATATGGAACCGGGGCCGGCTCGTCGCTGATGGCGAGTTGTGACAACAGGTCAGCAGCCCAGTCACCGGTGATGGCGGCAACTGTGGTCGTGGGCGGGGTCGTTGTCAGCGGACTTGTGGTCGTTGTTGTCGATACCTGAGTTGTAGTTGAGGCCAGGGTCGTCGTAGTGCTGGTCGTAACGGGAGCGGCCGCAGTGGTTCCGGGTACTGGTGTCGTAGTTTCCGTACCGCCTCCACACGCCGAAGCCGCCAGCAACACAACCAATACAACCCCGTGCCTATTCACGGTCTGAGTCTGTCACCCCTCCCCTAACCGGGCGGGGCGACACCGGAGCCCCAGGTGTCTCTCAGCGATGGCCCGGTATCCGTTCCATCAAGAGACGGGGGTGGAGTGCAGCCACTGTGACTTGCCCCGGAGGCGTACTACTAGACACAGGACGGCCTAGTCCTCGAAGATCACTCCGGCGGCTTCCGGATCAAACCCCTCCGACACACAGAGTGGCCGTCACCGTTGGAAGGATCCGTAGAACTCATCAAGCAGTTCGTTGCCGCGCTCGGTCTCACCGAGCACGGTGCCGGTATAGAACCGCAGCATCGTGTCCACGTCGTGGCCGTGTCGGCTGGCTGTTTCGGCAAACGGCATTCCGGCAGTCAGGCAGGTCCTGACCGAGAGGTGGCCGCCTGATGTGGTAGGTGCGTGTCGACGCCCCCAGTTGTACACCCTCAGAACTAGGGAATTTGGTCCCTAGTGGAAAGGGAATTCATTTGCCAAAGTTCATGTCCTCAATGTCGAATACCGGGGAAGGAACGTGAAATGCCCACTATCGAGATAACAGCGAAACTCGCTGACCTGGTCGACAGGCACCCATCATTGGCCAGGGGACTGGAGCGACGCGGTCTGGATTACTGCTGTGGCGGCACCCGCACCCTTGTTGAGGCATGCCAACAATTGGGGCTCGACGCATGGGAAATGGCCAGAGACCTCTCCGAGGAGTCGACCACAGAGCCCGGGGGCGACTGGGTGGGAATGGGCCCAACGGAGCTGGTTGACCACCTTGAGGCAACCCACCACCGCTACCTTCATGAGGAGCTTCCTCGCCTGGGGGCCCTGGCCGACAAGGTTGAGTCGGTACACGGTGCCAACCACACCGGCCTCCCGGCTGTGGTCGACACCTTTCGAGCCCTGAGAGCCGATCTTGAACCCCACCTCATGAAAGAGGAGCGAATCCTGTTTCCCATGATCCGCGAACTGACGGCAGCCGACGACTTGCCGTCGTTCCACTGTGGGTCAATTGACAACCCGATTTCAGCGATGGTCTCTGAGCACCATGGGGCGGGAAGGCTGTTGGATCAGTTGGTGGATCTGACTGGCGGCTTTCAGCCGCCAGCAGACGGTTGCGCTTCCTTCAAGGCCTTCTATCAGGGCTTGGCCGAACTCAATGCTGATACCCGGATGCACATCCACAAAGAGAACAACTCCCTGTTCCCCGCAGTATCAAGGATCGAGAAGGAGTTCCTGACCATGGACACTGCTACCGGGGTCAAAGTGATCGGACCAGATGAATCACCGTCAGATCCGGTTGCTCCCCAGTGAGCCCTGCCTCCTCAGCATTCAGCCTGGAGGACATCTGCATGCGCATCGACAGGGAGGACAGCGTGGGGCATACCCGGCGATTGACGCCGATGGATGCCAGCTACCGGTCTCGTGACCGGGACGGGGTCGGCTTCTTCTGACATGGTCGGATCCACCGCTGAGCTTCTTGCCAGGTACGACCGGCCCGGACCCCGCTACACCTCGTATCCGACGGCCGTCGACTTCCATGAGGGCTTCGGCCCGGAGGAGCATGCTGCATGCCTGACCGACGCCGCAGCTCGACCGCACGACCCGTTCTCGTTGTACGTCCACCTGCCCTTCTGCGAGAACCGGTGCTCGTTCTGTGCATGCCACGTCGTGGTGACCCGCAACAAGGGCCTGGCTGACGCCTACCTCGACTGCCTCGTTGCCGAAGCCCGAACGACGGTTGAACGGCTCGGAGATCGGCGAACCCTTCAGCAGTACCACTGGGGCGGCGGTACACCGACCTTCTACCCGCCGGAGGCGCTCACCGACCTCCATGGACAACTGCTGTCATTGTTCGAACTCGAGTCGGGTGCCGAGGTGGCACTTGAGGTGGACCCTCGGACCACCACCGAAGAACACCTTGCCACGCTGCGAACTCTGGGGTTCAACCGTGTTTCGATGGGCGTACAAGACGTTGACGAGGTTGTCCAGGATCTCATCGGTCGACACCAGACCTGGGAGCAGACGTCGAACCTGCACGACGCTGCTCGTCGTCTCGGCTACGAGTCCATCAACGTCGATCTCGTCTACGGCCTGCCCGGCCAGGACGAGCACACCTTCGCCCGCTCACTTGAACAGGTGATAGGCCTCCGCCCAGACCGTCTCGCCGTGTATTCGTTCGCGCTCGTGCCGTGGATGCGCCCACACCAGAAGCGAATTGACCCCGAGTCGTTGCCAGATCGTGACGTGAAGTTCAGCATGCTCTCGCTCGCCATCGACGGGCTCACCGATGCCGGCTACGAGCAGATCGGCATGGACCACTTCGCCCTTCGCAGCGACGAGCTCGCCATGGCCCACCATGAGCGAACGCTGTCGCGGAACTTCATGGGATACACGACGAAACGGGGAACCGAGATCGTCGGCCTGGGTACGTCGGCGATCAGCGACGTCGGAGGAAGCTACGCGCAGAACCACCGTCGGATGGCCTCGTACCTTGCGGCCGTCGACGCTGGCGAACTTCCGACCGAACGGGGCATCCTGCTCAACGCCGACGACAAGCTCCGTCGCCACGTGATCACCGAACTCATGTGCAACGGCCGTCTCCTAGCCCAAGAGATGACCGATCGCTTCGACATCCTCGTGGAGGAACACTTCGCAGACGAGCTTGCCGAGATGCGTGCGCCTGGTGGCCTGATCGAAGCTGGATTCGTCGAGATAAACGGGAACAACATCGAGGCCACGCCCGTAGGGCGCATGTTCATCCGCAACGTGGCCATGGTGTTCGACACCCGACTCAAGGCCAGGGCCACCGACGATCAGATGTTTTCCCGGACGGTCTGAGGTGGCAACCCGCACCGGCGTTGTCGTCGCTCAACTCGGGGGCCCCGAGAGTCTGGCCGAGGTCAAGCCGTTCATCCGGTCGATCTTTGCTGACCCCCACCTTGTTCCACTCCCAGGAGGATCGCTGACCCGCACGGCAGTGAGCACCCTGGTGGCAACCGTGCGGGCGCCACGGGTTCGCTCACGCTACGAACTCATCGGAGGTGCCTCCCCGCTCGTGGCAACGACCCAACTCCAAGCTGGCGCACTCGACGTTGAACTCACCGCTCGCGGACACGACGTGGTCGTTGCCGTGGCTCACCGCCACAGCCGACCCGACACGGGTGCAGCCGTCGACGCGATGCTCGCTGCGGACGTCGACCGTGTCGTCATGCTGCCCCTGTTCCCACAGCACTCCGACAGCACGACCGGATCCTCGGAGGCCGAACTACGGCGGACCCTCGATGACCGCGATGTCGACCTGCCGCTGACGGTGATCCGCTCCTGGTGCCGGCACCCCAGCTACCTGGCTGCACAGACCCGACTGGTCGACGAGATGCTGGCCAAGGTGCCGGACCAGAGGCTCAACGCGGCACTGCTGGTGTTCTCCGCCCATGGCCTGCCCCAACGAATCGTCGACAGGGGCGACCCCTACCCCGATGAGGTGATGGCGACCGTTGCCGGGGTCGTCAGCCGACTCCAGCGGCCGGTTGACCACGTAATCGCGTATCAGTCGCGAACGGGGCCCATCCGCTGGGTCGGCCCTGACGTCGATGAGGTGATCGCCACGGCGGCCAGCGACAGTCGGACATGGCTCGGTGTCGTCCCCATCTCATTCGTCTCCGACCATGTAGAGACCCTCTATGAGATTGACATCGAGATGAAGGAGCATGCCGCGGTGGTCGGCATCGGCGACTTCCATCGGAGCCGGTGCCTAGGCACAGACCCAATCGTGGGCCCCATGCTTGCCGACATCGTTCAAGAGCAACTGTGAGGGGGCGCCCTGATGTGGTTGTCGTCGGGGCCGGCCTCGGAGGCCTGCTCGTCGCCAGCGAGGTCGCCAGACGCGGCGGCCGTCCACTCGTGTTGGAGGCCGGTCCGGTACCTGGAGGTGTGGCTGCAACCGTCCGCGACGAGGACTACCTGCTTGAACCTGCAGCCGGCTCGTTCCTGCTGCCGCATGCCCACCTGACACCCATCCTGGAATCGGTTGGAGCCAGCGTCGTACCGGCAGAGGCGGTCGCCCAGCGCCGCTTCGTGTACGACCGGGGTGAGCTGTTCGAGCTCGCCGGCCCAGCTGCACTCGCCACCAGGCTCGTTTCACGCCGCGGCAAGCTCCACCTCCTTCGTGAACCGTGGGTGGGGAGTCCGGCGACCATCACCGATGAGTCGCTTCGGAGCTTCCTTCAGCGCCGACTCGGCCCTGAGGCGGGCCGTATGGGTGCGACCCTCATGGCGCACGGCGTGTTCGCCGGCGACCCCGACCAGTTGTCGGCGAGAGCAGCCTTTCCAGCGATTGTCGCCCTCGAAGATGCCGCCGGCAGCCTGGTCCGGGGGGCCCTCGCACGACGTCGGGCTCGTTCGAAGGATGTGCCGAGAGCAAGGGCCCACACAGCGCTGAACGGCATGGATGGACTCGCCGCCGAGCTAGCCGCTTCCCTGGGCGACGGCTTCCGACCGGACTGGCCTGTCGACTCCGTCCAGCGCGATGGCAATGAGTGGATCGTCAGCGGTCGTGGTGAGGAGCGCACCCCCGCGGTCATCGTCGCCCTCGCTCCCACCGAAGCCGCCCGAATCATGCCCGGGCCATTCTCCCCGTTGCTGAACGAGGCCCACGCCGCACCGGTCGCAGTCGTGGGCCTCGGAGGACCTGAAGCCGATATGCCGGTGCCGTCCGGATTTGGGGCGCTCACTGGCCCCGATGCGGGTCTCCGCATTCTCGGGTTGCTGTTCGAGTCGTCCTACGCACCGAGACGAGCGCCAGTCGGCCACCGCCTACTCAAGGGCATCTACGGTGGTGATGCCGATCCGGCAGTTCTTGCACTCACCGACGACGATCTGGTCGCGCTGGCCATCGAGGAAGCGGGCCGAATCCTCGGCGTGCCATTCCAACCGTCATGGACCCGCGTGATCAGGCATGCCCCCGGGATTCCCCAGTACCACGTCGGGCACTCAGCGTGGCTTGACCGTCTCGACCAGGTTGCCGCTGAGTTTCCTGGACTCCATCTGGCGGGCTGGGGATACCGAGGAATGGGGGTGACGTCGCTGGCCCAGCACGCGGCGGCCCTGGCAGAAAGGGTCCTTGCGGCACCGTGAGGGCGTGCCGGTGCTCGGTTAGGGTGCCGCCGATGGCCGGAGCAGCCCCCAGGACCGCGAAGAAGTGGACCTTCCAATGGAAGGAACTCCACGATGAGGTCATCGACTCGGGCCTCTGCACGGGCTGTGCGGGTTGTGTCATCTCGTGCCCGCACGACGTGATCGGCTACAGGCACGCACCGGGGGCCTACCGGCCGTTCCACCTCGAGGATGAACTCGGGCCGGACAACTGCGTCCATGGCGAGAAGGGCTGCACATCGTGCACCAGGGCGTGCCCCCGGTTCCGAAACTGGGAGCCGGAGGCCGACGAGCACCTGCATTCGCGGGAGCGCCGACCCGACGAGGTGTCCGGCATCTACAAGGACATCCTGCTCACCCGGGCGACCGACACCACCGTGGCAGACCACGGTCAGGACGGCGGGCTGGTCTCGGCGATCCTCATCTGGTGCCTGGAGAACGGTGTGATCGACGGGGCACTCGTGTCGGCGACCGAGGGTGACGGCGGATGGCAGGCCGTGCCGGCGCTTGCCACCGACCGGGATGCGGTGCTTGCCGCTGCCGGAAGCCGCTATACGTACTCGGCCAACACCATGGCCATCGCCGAAGCGCGTCAGCGCGGGCTCGGGTCGCTGGCCCTGGTGGGTATGGGCTGTCAGACCTCCGTTGGCCCTGTGATGTGGCATCGCAGGGTCGGCAAGGCCGGTAAGCCGATCAGGTTGAACATCGGACTGCTCTGCTCGAAGTCGTTTGACGACAGCATCTTCGAGGACCTCTTCTGGGCCAAGTACCGCCTCCACCGCGAAGACATGGTCAAGATGAACATCAAGGGTGTCTTCCAGATCTGGATGCGGAACGGTGACTACCACGAGGTGAACCTGAAGGAGTGCCACGCCTGGACCCGCGATGGCTGTAACCACTGCCCCGACTTTGCCGCCGAACATGCAGACATCTCGACCGGGGGAATCGGCGAGAACAGCGACTGGACGCTCACGATCGTGCGCACCGAACTGGGGCGTCAGGTGATCATGGCGATGCTCGCAGACGGTGTCATCGAAGGCCGTCCCGGCGACTCTGATCCCGGTGCCATTGCCCTCATGCACAAGCTTGCCGCCAAGAGCAGGTCAAGGTGGCCGGAGTGGGCCAACCTGGCCGTGGCGGTCAGCCTTCCGGCGTAGACCGTCTGGTTGTCTGCCGCGTGATCCGGGTCAGACGGGGCAGGCTTCGACGGCTTCGGTGAACCAGCCGAAGTTCTCGCTCAACATTTCGGCGGTGATGTCGGCACGGTGGGTGTCGATGAAGTCATCGAACTCACCGAACTCCTCGTAGGAGACCGCCGCCTTCACGTTGACCAGCACACAGGTGCAGTACGACTCCGCCCTCGCCTCAGGGAGGTCGTCGTTGGCCTCGACACAGGAGGAAACGAAGTTCCTCTCGGCCAGTCCCTTGCCAGCCTCGTCCGGCTGGTCTTCCCAGGCCTCGGGGACACCGGAGTTGGCGCATGCAGACGCCAGCAGCACGACCGACATCACAGCTGGCAGGATTCGGCGGGGCTGTACCACGGCGCCGAGGCTATCGCCCGACGGGCTCCTCCCGACCAGTGGTCAGGTCCGGACCAGTTCCATGGCACGCCCCAGCACCGAATCGAACATGGGCTCGGTGAGGCGACCGGTGAAGGTGTTCTGCTGGCTCACGTGGTACGAGCAGAGCAGCCATCGTCCGTCGGGGAGGGCAACCTCCAAGCCGTGCCCGAACCGGGGTCGGGGCCTGACATCCAGTTCCGCAGCAGCCGCCGCGTACCCGATTCCTCCCAGGACCAGGATCACCTTCACCCCGGCCAGGGATTTCAACTCCCGCTGGAAGAACGCCCGGCAGGCTGAACGCTCCCCCGGTGTCGGCTTGTTGGCCGGAGGGGCGCACTTGACAGGCGCCGTGATGAACACGTCGTTGAGGACCATGCCGTCGTCTCGACCCACGGCCTCGGGTTGACTGGCCAACCCGGCCCGGTGGAGTGCTGCGAACAGAAAGTCACCGGAGCGGTCGCCAGTGAACACGCGGCCTGTCCGGTTGGCTCCGTGGGCGGCCGGCGCAAGGCCCACGATCAGGATCCTGGCCCCGTGGTCGCCGAACCCGGGTACCGGTCGACCCCAGTAGTCATGGTCGCGGTATGCGGCCCTCTTCTCGTGTGCCACCTGCTCCCGCCATACCACGAGGCGCGGGCAGGCGCGACATGAAACGACCTCTTCGCTGACCGCAACAAGGGCGGGAGACTGCTCCACTGCCGCAGAGTAGGTTGAGCGGCGATGTCATCCACCCTCGTGCTGTTCGTGCGCCACGGTCGAACGCCGACAACCGGAACCACGCTCCCCGGTCGGGCACCGGGCCTGCACCTCTCTGCCGAGGGCCTCCGTCAGGCCGATGCGGTGGCAACCGGCCTGGCCGGTGCGTCGGCGGGCATGCCCGGAGGAGGGGTGGCAGCCGTCTACAGCTCCCCGATGGAACGCACCCGCGAGACCGCCGCCCCCATCGCCAGGGCCGTTGGCAGACGGGTCCGCACGGCCCCGGGCCTGATCGAATGCGACTTCGGCAGGTGGACCGGCCGGCGCCTGAAGGAACTCTCGCGCCTGAAGGCCTGGAGGTCCGTCCAGCGGCAACCTTCCACCTTCCGGTTCCCTGGAGGCGAGTCATTTGCAGAAATGCAGGCACGGATCACCGGCCAGGTCGCCGAACTGGTTCTTGAGCATCCCGGCGAGACGATCGTGTGCGTGTCGCATGCCGACCCGATCAAGGCGGCCCTGTCAGCCGCACTGGGCAGCCCACTCGACATGTTCCAGCGCCTCGTGGTGGGGCCATGTTCGGTCAGCGCCGTACTCCACACCGATGACCACCCCGTGGTCCTCAGCCTCAACGGCAGTGCGTCCGTGGTCAGCCCAGCCGCCTCCTGAACCGGAACGGCCAGAGAGGGCAGCAGGGACCTGTAGGTTCGACGGCAATGGAACGACCCGACATCGACTGGGATGACACCGACGGTTTCACGAATGGCACCGTGGGCCCGACCGGGCGGCGCGTGTTCTTCATCCAGGCCCGCAGAGGTGACGACATCGTCTCCCTGAAGCTGGAAAAGCAGCAGATGGCCGGTCTGGCCGAGTTCCTCGAGAAGATGCTTGCCGACCTTCCCCCGGTGCCCCACCCGTCGCTCCAACCCCATGGCGACCCCAGAACCGGGGCTCCAGGTTTCGAGGCCCCCGACGAGGCCGACTGGGTGGTCGGCAGCCTGGGCGTCACCTACCAGCAGTCCACCGACCGCCTCGTGCTGATCGCCGAGGAGTTGGTCCGCGACGAGGACCTGAAGCCGGCCCAGGCGAGGTTCCCCCTGCAGCGCGAACAGGTCGAATCGTTCATCGAATCGGCCCGGGCCCTGGTAGCTGCAGGCCGCCCACCGTGCGACTGGTGTGGCGCCCCGCTGGAGCCAGAAGCCGGTGGCTGGTGCCCCTGTGCCAACTGAGCAGACGTCAACTGAGCAGGAACCGGCTGGTGGGTCGACCCCTGATTCCCCCTTCCGGGCCCGCGGTCCCGTCGACGACGAGTCGGTGTTGTCGTCGCTTGCAACCTGCGACCTGACCCTCCTGGGGCAGATGCCGTGGTCCTCCAACGGCACGTTTCTAGTCGACCTCGTGCCGCCCACCCCGGGAGACGACATCCTCCAGGGCGTGTACAAGCCGGGCAGGGGCGAGCGCCCCCTGAGGGACTTCCCCACCGGCCTCTACAGGCGCGAAGCCGCCGCCTGGGAATTGGCCAGCCACCTCGGGTGGGGCCTCATCCCACCCACCGTGGTCCGCGACGGTCCGCTCGGCGAAGGGTCGGTTCAGCTATACGTGCCCTGCGACTACCGGGAGCACTACTTCACGCTCTGTGAGGATCCGACCAGGGCACACGAGCTGAGGCGCCTCGCCGTGTTCGACCTCCTCGCCAACAACACCGACAGAAAAGCGGGCCATGTCCTCGCAGGTGACGACGGTCGTATCTGGGCTGTCGACAACGCCCTGTGCTTCCACCACCAGTTCAAGGTGCGGACCGTCATCTGGGATTTCAGCGGACAACCGATCCCGCCTGCCCTGCTGGATGACCTGGCCCGCCTCGTCGACACGGGCCTGCCGGAGTCCCTGTCCTGCCTGCTGGACACCTTGGAGGCCGACGCCGTGGTCACACGGGCATCGGCCCTGCTGGCCGACGGCGAGCTTCCCGTGGACTCCAGCGGGCGCCGGGTCCCGTGGCCGCTCCTGTGAGGACACCCGGTTGAGCCGACAGGCAGACTTGGACCGACTCCTCGACCAGGGTGACCTCGACGGCCTCCTGCGACTTGTCGACGACCTCTGCGGGGAAGGTGACTGGACCCTGTTGGAGGCACTGGCAACACGAGGGCGCCTGGCTGTCGAACGGGGGCACCAACTCTGGCCGGCAGCAGACCACGCAGAGCACCGCCTGGCCCTTGAGGCACCGGGTCCGTTCGCCGCCGGGGCCGTGGTGCGCGATGCCACACGGTTCGGACCGGCCCCCCTGGCAGAGGTGGCCGCATCATCACATCCGTGGAAGGACCTCGCCCCAGATCTGCCGACAGGCCCGCTGCGGGCCACCGTCGCCCATGAACGGGTTTCCCGTGGAGAGGACCTGACCGGCGAGGACGACCTGGGTAGGAGCGACCCCCTCGGCCTTCCCCTGAGGCTGTCCCCATGGGAGCCCACCTACCTGATTCCAGAGATCGGCCCCTACGGCCTCGAGGACCCTGTTCCACAGGCTGGAACCCTCGAACAGGTTGACATTCCCCGACCCGTCGAGGCGGTCGGAGGCGTGGCGACAGCGGGGACCGGGGCCCTGCGCGACCTAGGCGGAACCTGGGCTGAGGAGTCGAACGGCCACTCGATGTCCGTGGCCGTCCATGGTGGTGCCGACACCGCCATCGCCACCCTCCTGGCAGATCCGGCCCGGCGCCGTGTGCGCTGGCGGAGGCTCGAGACAGGAGAGGCGATCAGCCTCATGGCATGGGCCGGAGCATCAGGTGGAGCCCACGGACGCCGGCGGGGTGCGGCACGTGGCCGCTTCGAGGCCTGGTGGTGTGTCGCCAACCTGGCCGGTCTGCTCGAGGATCCGGACGACCCCTGGCCACCCGATCCCGGGCTGGTGGGCGATGCGGCATCCGAAATGAACTGGTGGAGATGGGATGTGGACGGTGCCCGGACAGGCTGGCACCTGAACCTGGCCGTCGAGGACCCCGGCGACGGCCTTGCGTGGGCCCTGGCTGCCGGTGACCGCTACTCGGCCTCGGTCCCCGAGCGATAACCCGTGGTCAGCGGGCCTGGAGTGCCTCGATCAACTTCGGCAGGACCTTGTGGACATCTCCGACGATGCCGAGATCGGCCACTCCGAAGATGGGTGCCTCCTCGTCCTTGTTGATGGCGATGATGTTCTGTGAGCCCTTCATGCCAACCAGGTGCTGGGTTGCACCCGATATTCCGCACGCCAGGTAGACGGTTGGCTTGACGACCTTGCCGGTCTGGCCCACCTGGTAGGAGTAGGGCACCCAACCGGAATCGACAACTGCACGCGAGGCGCCGGGTGCTCCCTTCAGGAGGGCTGCCAGGGTTTCGATCATCTCGTACCTGTCGGCATCGCCGATGCCCCTGCCGCCGGAAACGACGATGGAGGCCTCGTCCAACTTCGGGCCGAAACTCTCCTCTACGAAGCGGTTCTTCACCACTGCACCGGCAGTGTTGCCGAGATCTCCAGCCTCGATGGCACCGACGGTTGCCGGGGCCCCACCTGTCTCCTCCACGGCAAACGACTTCGGACGTACGAGGAATATGGCGGTTCCATCTCCGGTGAAGCCGGTGGTTACATCGGTGTTACCGCCGAACACCGGCTCAACACCCAGGAGGCGGTCGCCGTCAACGACAAGGTCCACAACATTCGTGATCACCGGAGCATCAAGCTTGGCGGACAGGCGACCGGCTACGTCTCGACCGTCGTAGGTGGTCCCACACAGCACGACGTCGGGGCCACTGCCTGTCGATACGGCAGCGGCGATAGCCGAGGCGACGCGTGGACCGGGGAGGCCCTCACCGAGGTCCCCCACCGACAGCACCGATGAGGCACCGTGTACACCCAGGTCGGGTGCCAGCGGTGATGCGTCGCCGTGGACGACGACTTCGACGGTGTCGGCAAGGGCGCGTGCCTTGGCCAGCAGTTCGAGGGTGGTGGTCGCTACCACTCCATCCTTTGCCTCGCCGTAGATCCAGATCTTTGAGAATCCCATGTCGCCTCCTAGAGGACCTTCAGATCGTCGAGGAACTCCATGATGCGCTCATGGGCGTCACCCTCGTCGACGATCACGTCGCCGGCCTCTCGTGCGGGAGCCTCCGCGATGTCTGTTATCTCCTGGCCCGCTCCGGCCCAGCCGACCGTGGAGGGGTCGATGCCGAGACCAGCCAGGTCGACCTCGTCTACCGGCTTGTTCTTGGCGGCCATGATCCCCTTGAAGGACGGATAGCGGGGCTCGACGACGCCGGCTGTCACCGACACCACAGCTGGGAGGCTGCACTCGATCTCGTCGTAGCCATCCTCGGTCTGACGCCTCACCGTGGCCACACCGTCAGCGACCGCTATCTCCTTGGCGAACGTCACCGACGGTAGGTCCATCAACTCAGCCACCTGTACCGGAACCGTGCCCGTGTAGCCGTCGCTGGACTCGGTACCGGTGAGGATCAGGTCAGGCTCGCACCTTCTGATCGCCGCAGCCAGGACCTTGGCGGTTGCGAGTGCATCGGAGCCGGCAAGAGCCTCGTCGCTCACGAGAACGGCGTTCTCGGCACCCATCGCCAGGGCGGTCCGTAGGCCGCTCACCTCACTGTTGGGAACCATCGACACGAGGCGGACCTCGCCCTCGCCGGCGGCATCCACCAACTGCAGGCCCATCTCGACCCCGTAGGAGTCGGACTCGTCCAGGATGAGCTTGACATCCCTCTTGAGGGTTCTGGTTTCGGGATCCAGGGCTCCAGGGTCTGCCGGATCCGGGATCTGTTTGACACATACGACAACGATCATGGGCGACAGTGTGCCTGCTGAGAGGGACGAACAGGCAAGCCCGGAACGGATTTTCGGGACATTTCCCCACCGGTCAATGCATGAATAGGGTGGCCTGATGGTCGACAACGAGAGTCCCGGGGGCACCACCCCCCACACGTCATGAAGGTCCTGTTGGTCGTCAACCCTTCGGCCTCCTCGGTCAACGCCCGTACACGGACCGTCATCCAAAAAGCGCTGTCAGCCGACCATCGCCTAGAGGTAGCCACCACCAGCCGCAGGGGGCATGCCACACGCCTGGCGCGAGGGGCTGCCGATGACGGCATGGACGTGGTCGTGGTGTTGGGAGGTGACGGAACCCTCAACGAGGCCGCCAACGGTCTGGCAGGTTCCGACACGGCGCTTGCCGCAGTGCCGGGTGGTTCCACGAACGTGTTCGCCCACATTCTGGGCCTCCCAGACGACCCGGTGGAAGCAACCGGAGCCGCGCTGGACGCCATGGAGGCAGGATCCATCCGTCGGATCGGGCTGGGCTCAGTCAACGACAGGTACTTCCTGTTCAATGCCGGGGTCGGCTTCGACGCAGCAGTGGTGGAACAGATCGAACAACGAGGCGGCCTCCTGAAACGCTTTGCCGGCCACCCTCTCTTCATCGCCGCAGCGTGCAACACCTGGCTTCAACACTTCGACCGGCGTCAACCGGCTTTTCAGGTCACCACCCGGCGTGTCGACGAGGAGGCTCTGGGCGACGCCGTGACCACCGGCGTTGACGGAATGTTCGGCGTCTGCCTGAACACCGACCCCTACACCTATCTGGGGAGCCGCTCGCTCTCCCTCTCGCCGAGCACCAACCTCGACAGCCCGCTGGCCATGGTCACGATGCAGTCACTGTCCCTGGCCAGCCTGGTGCCGGTTCTCACCGGTGCCCTTGGGTTTGGCCGGACACCGGTCGCGGAATGCAGGGGGATCAGCCATCGCAGCAACCTTGCCGAGATCCACGTGGCCGGCTACCGGCCGGTCCAATACCAGGTTGACGGCGACTACCTGGGCGAGGCGACCGACCTCACCTTCCGACACCAGCCCGCGGCCATGGACCTGGTGGTACCGCTGGAGCCGCCTGCCGCCTGACCGGCCGAGACGGTCAGGCCTGAGCCACCTCGTCGATGATCTGGCGAGCGGTCCCGGGAAGGTTCGTGATGATTCCGTCAACTCCCCAGGCTGTCAGCTGGGCTATCCGGTCGGGATCGTCGACGGTCCATGCATTCACCCTCAGGTCAAGTCTGTGGGCCTCAACGACAAGGGCCTCGTCGATCAGGTCATCCCACGGGTTCACCGCGCAGTGCCCGTGCGCCACGGTCCGCTCCAGCACCTGACCGGGCACCGAGCGCTCCATTACCAGCCAGCCTGTCGGAAGGCGTGGGTCGGACGACCGGATCCGGTCGACCGAGTCCATCTCGAAAGACGACACCAGCAGCATGTCGAACGGCCTATAGGCCTCGGTGAGGCCCACGACCGCCTCACAGACCAGATGGGCGTCGCCGTGGTCGGGATCTCCCGGGAGGTTCTTGACCTCGATGTTCACCCCCATGTCGTCGCAGGCCTCAAAAGCCTCGGCGAGGCTGGGCACCTCGTCGGGAAGGTCCGCAGCGTCGACCTGGCGGATCAGGCGCCCGTCGGCCAGGTGTGCATCGTGGTGAACCACGAGCACCTCGTCGGCGGACAGGCGCACGTCGAGCTCAACCCAGTCGGCACCCTGAAGGCGGGCCTCCGCAAAAGCGGCAACCGTGTTCTCGGGATGTTCCACCGAGGCGCCACGGTGGGCGATGACGAGCGGCTTCCGGTTGTTCATCGGACCACCATGCCCGACAACCTGACACATGTCGGCGACCTCATGCCAGCGGTTCCTGTGCCTCGTCCCTGACCCCGACAAGGCGGGCTGCTGGAACCTGCACCTCTGCAACCGTTCCTCGACCACGAACGACCGGGCTCAACCCGATCGAGCCCCCCAGTTCGCCCTCTACAAAGGTCTTGACGATGGTGAGGCCGAGACCAGTGGCGTCCTCAAGCCGGAAGTCCTCTGGAAGCCCGACCCCGTTGTCGATCACCGACAGCGTGAGACCGTCAGACCGGCGGTTCAGGTGAATCGCCACCGTTGCGCCGTCATCGGGTTCACCCCCGCCGGGCACCGTCAAAAACGCGTGGTCTACGGCGTTCTGCAACAACTCTGTGAGCACGACAGCCAGGGTTGTCGTCACCTGGGCTGGCAATACGCCCGCGTCGCCCTCCACGTCGAAGGCCACCGGCCTGAGCGGCGACGAGACGCTCTCCTCCACAACCCTGACGAGCGGCCTGACGATGTCGACGAACGCCACGTCGTCATCGGCGCTCTGGGCCAGCGTCTCGTGCACAACCGAGATGGCCCCGATTCGCCGGATCGACTCGAAGAGCGCTGCCCTCGCCTCGTCGGAACTGAGGCGCCGCCCCTGCAGGCGCAGCAGCGACGAGATGGTCTGGAGGTTGTTCTTCACCCGATGGTGGACCTCGCGGATGGTCGTGTCCTTTGAGACGAGTTGGCGGTCGCGGCGACGCAACTCGGTCACGTCGCGAACCAGGACTATCGCTCCCGTCGGATGCTCACCGTCGAACAGCGGAAAGCAGTGGCTGACGACGGCCACCTCGTTTCCCCTCTCCATCTCATCGATGACCGTCGTCCGCCTCGCAAAGGCGTTACGCAGAATCGAAGCCCCTAGTCCGGTGTCAACGAATCGGGTACCGATGATCCCACGGTGCATGCCGAGCCGGTGCAGCACCGATACGGCGTTCGGTGAGGCAAACTCGATCCGGCCCTCCTCGTCGACGAGCAGCAGGCCGTCGCCGACCCTCGGGGTCCTGTGCCTCAGCCGTGCCTCGTCGCGGTACGGAAACTGGCCCCGCTGGAGCATCGTGGAGAACCGTTCGAAGACCTTCAGGTAGGTACGTTCCTGCTCGCTCGATGGCCGGCTCTGCGCACTGGCCCTCTCCCTTGCCAGCACGGCGACCGTCTCGCCCTGGCGGCGCACCGGCACGGCCAGGATGTCGAGGCCACCGTCGACTTCCTTGTTGGCCGTCCCCTCAACAGGCTCTGACCTGTCAAAGCAGTCGGCTATCAGGCTCCGACGACGCTGTTCGAACACCTGCCCCACCAGGTCGGCCCGGTAGAGGGTGGTGCCGGTAGTGGGTCGAACGTGGCCGAGGAGGACGAGAGTCGGTTCTGATGAGCCCGCTGATCGCCCGTAGAGGAACAGATCGGCGAAGGAGAGGTCTGCAAGGAGGCCCCATGAGCTGACTAGGTCCTGAAGGTACGCGACCTGTTCCACATCCAGGTCTGTGTGATCGCTGGTCAGGTCAGCCAGTGTGGCCATGGGAGGACCAGCCTATGTTCGGGCCTGCCGGAACCGGAGAGGCGTGGTGTTCGATGGACCTGGTCGCCCCACTCGGGTAGCTGCTGCTCAGCTGAAGCCGACCGGGTTACCCGATCCATCGGAACCGATGTCAACGTAGGCGATGCGGTCGGCGGGTATGCCGACCTGGCGGCCCCGAAGGTCGGTGAGCCAAAGCATCCTGGAGGTGCCCTCGAGGGCGGCCTCCACGTCGGCACGTAGCGCCGAGGTGTCGGTGTCGTCGTCCAGTTCGACCGTCATCTCCTTGGGCGTGTGGGTAACGCCGATCCTCACGTCCATGAATGTGCCTCTCCCGTTTCGTTGCGTTGCTGCGACCCCCGGAGGGCCGACCGTCGGCTCAGTGTGTCAGAGGATCCGCAACTCGCGGTGCCTGCGCTTCGTGGGCCTAAGGTCGACGTCGATGACACGTGCCATCTCGGCGAACACCGCTCCGACCTCACTGTCGGCGTCTGCTGCCACCGGTTTGCCGATGTCTCCACCCTCGCGGAGGGCGGGGACGAGTGGAACGCTCCCTATCAGCGGAACGCCTATTCGCTCGGCCAGGTCGGCGCCCCCACCTGATCCGAAAAGTTCGTAGCGGGTGCCGTCGTCGCCGGTGAACCACGACATGTTCTCGATCACCCCATGGACCTTCAGGTTCACCTTGTCGGCCATGAACGCCGCCCGTTGGGCAACGGTCTGGGCGACGGGTTGTGGCGTGGTCACGACGTACATCTCGGCTGCAGGGAGGAAGCCTGCCAGGGAGATGGCTACGTCGCCGGTGCCTGGAGGCAGGTCGACGAGGAGGTAGTCGGGTTCGTCCCAGCGGACGTCGGTGAGGAACTGCTCGAGTGCCTTGTGGAGCATCGGGCCGCGCCAGATGACGGGCTGGTCCTCGTCGGCGAAGAAACCCATCGAGATGCACCTGACGCCGTGCGCTTCGGGTGGGATGAGCATTTCGTCGACGACGGTCGGCGGATTGTCAACACCAAGCATCCTCGGAATCGAGAACCCCCAGACGTCGGCGTCGATGACCGCCACACCACGGCCCCGGGCAGCGAGCGCAACCGCCAGGTTGGTGGTTACCGAGGACTTGCCTACGCCACCCTTGCCCGAGGCGATGAGCATCACCCGCGTGGCAACGTTGGCTTCTGCGAACGGAACCGGCTGGCCCTCGGAAGGCCCGTGGGTGTGGTTGGTGCCTGCCACGTGTGCTCCTGAGGCTGGAAGGTCGCTCTGTCTGCGGCTGGCCAAGACACGGGGCCGGCGGTCCGGGAGCCGCGTTCGGTAGGGTAGCGATGTGGATGGGGCACCCCTCACGCCAACCGAGTTCGCCTCGGCAGTCACCGCCATCACCGGTGCCTTCGGCGATCCGACGAGGCGCGACATATTCCTCTTCGCACGCGAACGTATCAGCGGGGTCACCGCCATCGAGGCCGCTGAGCGCTTCGACCTCCATCCCAACGTGGCCCGCCACCACCTCGACAAGCTGGCTGCGGGTGGTTACCTGGAGATCGCCGTCGAACACCGCGAGGGTGCATCGGCCGGACGACCATCCAAGCACTACCGGTCGACCAACCCGTCGGCTCCCCTGGAGTTGCCGATTCCCCGCGACGACCTGCTCATCAGCATGCTCGGACGGGCCCTCGCCATGCTCCCCGATGGCCAGGCAGAGAAGATGGCAGAGGAGGTCGGAGCAGAGGTCGGTCGCTCCATGGCCGAGTCCATCGGGCCCGAGGAAATCCAGCGGTCGTTCAGATCGGCGATGCAGGTCGTGGCCGATGCCCTCACGGCACACGGCTTTGCCGCTCGCGCGGTTCGCTCCGGTGGCGACCAGCTTCGGATCGTGTCTGAGCACTGTCCGTTCGGTGGTGCTCCCATCGAGTATCCGGTCATCTGCGCCGTGGACCGGGGCCTCGTGAAGGGAATGTTGGAAGCCCTCTACGGTGAGGCCAGCACAGACCTGAGCTCGTCGCTACCGATGGGCGACGCCGTCTGCATCACAGACGTCAGCGCCTGACGGTCGGGCGGGCCTCTGAGGCCCCTACCCGGCTGGTCCCAGTCCCTCGGCTACCAGCAGGTCAGCCAGGCCGATGGGCCGCTGGGGGAGGCCGAAGAAGGCCTCGGCGTCTGCCAACGCAGGTTCCTGACGGCCCAACAGCACGCTGTTCACCAGTGCCCGGTAACCGAGTGCCCACGCGTTGTCCGGTTCGATCCTGATGGCTTCGTTCAGAGATACGAGGCTCAGCTCGACCAGCTGAAGCTCACCTGTCCCGGCCAGGAGCCAGCCTCTCTCCGCCAGCAGCGACACCGCCTCAGGGTCCTTCTCGATGCCAGCGTCGAGAAGTTCAAGTGCCGCCAGAATTTCGCCGTTGCGCGCCAGCCCTCCGGCGACCCTTTCCCGCAGGTGGCTCTGGGCAACCAGGTCTCCGACGATCGGCGCCGCTTCGAGGCTGTCCAGTGCCACCAGGTCAGCTGCCGCACCAGCGAAGTCGTCATCGGACAGGCGCTGTGAAGCCCGGAAGACCCGCACATCGGGATAGGTCGGATCCAACTCGACGGCAGCTTCGAGATCGGACCGGCCGGCATCGGCATCACCACCCCGCCAGAGCGCCCAGCCCCGGTATGCGAGGGCCTCGACGTTGGATGGCTGGATCTCGAGCACCTCGCCGTACAGGTCAATTGCCTCAGATGGTTGTGCCACGCCGGCCTCGATGAGCAGTGTCCTCGTCGACAACCGGATATCGCCCGAAGTCGAACCACTGGTGCCCCGACCTGCCGTGGAGCGCGTCACCAGCACCCCCGCCAGGACAGCCACCAGTACTACGCCGATCAGGACCAGGGGCTGCCCCGCCGGCTGACTGCCGTCACCGGAACCGCCCTGCCACCTCCGGACCGCGAACACAAGGCCCACGACTGCGGCGGCACCAACCATGATCGGCAGGACCCAGACCAAGCCTGTCAGGCCGCCTCCGCTGGGCGAGTAGTCGATGTCCTCACCGAAGCTGGAAACCAGCAGGTCGCGGACTTCGGCGTCGGTGGCGCCCTCATCGACCATCGACACGATCGTGGCCCGGATGGTCCGGGCCACCGGTGCATCCGACTCGGCTATCGACTGTCCCTGACACACCGGGCAGGCGAAGTCCTGGGCCAGGTCGTGCACCCTGTCGGCGTTGGTCAGCGCAGGTCGCTCCGCTGTCTCGGCAACCACCAGGGCACCCACCGAAACCAGCAGGACCAGGAACCAGGCTGCACGTCGCCTCATCCGGTGGACCTCTTCGCCCCCACCAGGACGGACTCCAGGTCCTCTGCCTCGACGCCACCGACCACCTTGACGACCACGTGGCCCGACGGGCTCACCAGATACGACTCGGGCACGGCAATGACCCCCCAGTCGACGGCTATGCGGCCCGTCTCCTCAGCCAGCACCGGCCAGCCGCCACCATTCTCCCTGAAGAAGGCCTCGACGGCTGAGGGATTGTCGTCGAATGCCACGCTCACGATCCTGACGTCGTCGACCTCGGCGTGGGCTTCGGCGAATGCCACCAGCTCGGGATGTTCCCGGATGCACGGCACACAGGTGGTCGAGAAGAAGTTGACCACGACGAACCGGCCGCGCTGGTCGTCCAGGTTCCAGACCTCGCCATCGATGGTGGAGCCTGCGATCGGTGGCGCAACCTGGCCTACCAGGTGCATGCTGACCCGGTCGGGACCGGCCTGACGCGTCGCCAGAACTCCGACCAGAACCGCTCCCAGGAGACCCACGGCCAGCGCCGCCACCCTCACCGGGCTCATGCCGGTGCCTCCTGCGGTATGGCCATGGTTGGGTCATCCGCACATCTGGAGGCTGAACGCCTGCTTCGACCCGGTACAGCCGCCAGCACCGTTCCGAGCGCCATCACCCCGCCACCGAACCACAGCCACCACACCAGCGGCTGGATCGTGACCCTCACGACGGTGGAACCCGACCCCTCAGGCACAGCCAGGACAGCCAACTGGATGTCGCCCCAGGTCGTTGAACGCGTCGCCGGGGTGCCGATGGTCTGCCCACCGAACGGGAAGGTGCTGATGGCCGGCGTGTGGAGTTCACCGTCGACCAGCACAGAAACCCGGACCTCACTCTTTTCAGCCAAGGCCACCGACTCGACCCCATCGAACACGAGGGTGTGCCCGGCGATTGACGCCCGATCCCCCGCCTCTTCGAAGCTGAACTCGGCCTGCCGTAGGAACGACGAGGAACAGGCGAATGCAACGGCAACCACCGCCACACCGATGTGCACGACCATTCCTCCGCTTGAGCGCCCCACCAGGCCACGAAGACCACGCGCCCCGACGGCGAGTAGCAGTTGGCGAACAGCACCGGCCACGGCGAATGCACCCAGCCCGACCGCCAGGGTCGGAACCCAGCCACGGCTACCCACAAGGACCGCAACGACCATGGACACTGCCCCGGCTGCAGCCGGCCAGACCAGCCTGTTTGAAAGCAGTTCAATTCCGGCCCGCCCCCACGGGAGGGCCGGCGCGACCGCCATGAGGAACAGGAGGGCGAACCCGATCGGCATCGTCATCCGCTCGAAGTACGGGTTCCCGACCGAGATGCGGCTTCCGTTGGCGGCCTCGATGAGCAGGGGGAACACGGTTCCCAGCAGGACCACGAAGGCGAACGACCCGAAGAGCAGGTTGTTGGCGAGGAATGCGCCCGTCCGTGACATTGGGGAGTCGATCTCACCGCCACTGCTCAGGTCGTCTCCACGCCATGCGATCAGGCCGACCGTCGTGGCGACCACGAGGGCGAAGAACGCCAGGAGCATCGGCCCCATCCCCGATTCGGTGAAGGCGTGCACGGAGTCCAGCACGCCGGATCTGGTGATGAACGTTCCGAGGATCGTCAGGGCAAACGTGGCACTCAGGAGGGAGAGGTTCCAGACTCGGAGCATTCCCCTCCTCTCCTGGACCATCACCGAGTGCAGGAACGCCGTACCGGTCAACCACGGCAGGAACGACGCGTTCTCGACCGGATCCCAGGCCCAGTACCCGCCCCAGCCGAGGACCTCGTATGACCACCAGGCACCGAGCATGATCCCGACGGTCAGCGCACCCCATGCCAGCAGGGTCCACCGGCGCGTGCTCACCAGCCAGCCCTCGCCCATGCGACCCGTCACCAGGGCACCGATGGCGAAAGCGAACGGCACGGTGAAGCCCACGTATCCGAGGTAGAGGACCGGTGGGTGGAAGGCCATGAGGATGTGGTTCTGGAGGAGTGGGTTGGGCCCCGGACCGTCGAAGCCGGCCCACGGCTGGAACCTTGCGAACGGAAACGCCGGGCCGGCAAGCAGCATGAAGAAGAAGGTGCAGACCACGAAAAGGACGAGGAGCGCCCATGCCACCATCGGGTCCGCCAGACGGTCCCTGAAGCGCCAGGTGACCGCCACCACGTACCCGGCGAGGATCAGCACCCAGAGCAGGATGGAGCCCTCCAGGGCCGACCAGAGGGTGGCCACGTTGTAGAGGGCCGGGGTCCGGTGGCTGCCGTGTTCAGCCACGAACGCAACCGTGAAGTCACGGGTGATCAGCGCTCGTTCCATCACGGTGAACTGCCCAACTGCCGCAACCGCCAGCACGATCACGAAGTTCCGGGAGAGCACCACGAGGCGCTGGTTGCGTGTGAACAGCCCGTAGGCGATGCTCAACGTCGCCATCACCGAGGCTGCCAGGCCCAGGGCTACGAACGCCGTACCGAGGGTGGCGTTCACGAGTTAACCGGGATCACCGACCGGTGGGTCACGAACCCACCCCGCAGGACTCGAGTTCAGCAGCGTCTCCCCGGTAGTCGTTGTCGTGCTTTACGACCATGTGGTCCGTTCTCAGGTACCAGCCGTCGTCCGCCGCTGCTGAAAGGTTCTCAATGCCGGGAGGATCACCACTGACCCAGGACCCCTGCAGGACCACCGGAACCCCCGGCTGGAACAGCTCGGCCGGATCACCCAGGTGGGCGACGTCGGCCAGCACGTCGGCCACGCAGAGGGTGAACACGACTACGGCCTGGCCATCGAGGTGGCTTTCGACAAGCCCGGGCTGTGGGGTTCCGACCACCCGGAAGCGCTCGGTGCCGAGTTCGGCTCTGGCCGACACCGCCTCGTCGACCTCGTAGAAGAACAGCGAGGCGTCGCCGAGAGTGCGGAGCAGCACGAACACGACCGCCGCAACCACCGCAAGGAGGAAGACGGTCGACAACGGTCTCCCGGCCCGGCGCCGGAGTCGTGAGGCCTGCGGTGTGAGGTCCAGCGGGCCGGCCTCTCCTGATTCCTCGTCGACGGGTTCACCCACCCTGGTTCTCCCCCCTGGACGTCATCCAGCGGTCCTCCCCCTCCGGAACTGTTCCGGCCAATCGGCGGCCTCGACGCACGACTCCGCAGCCGTACACGCCGAGCACCACGAGGGCGATTCCCCAACCGGCAAGCAGGTAACCGAGGTGCGTCACTTCCCACCTCCTGTCCGACCTATTGCCGCATCCACGTCGAGGGTCTCCATCTCTGCGTGGCGCTCGGCGATCGCCAGTGCCATGTCCCGGTCAGCCTGGGCCTGTTCCAGCCAGCCCACCCGGAACCGGTGCAGCATCAGCCATGCGAAGACCAGGCCGAACACCACGAAGCCGAGCATCAGGGTAAACAGCGTCAGGTCCTCGATCTTGAGTTCGGCCAGGGTGGACTGCTGATGCAGGGTCCGGTTCTCCCACCACTCGACCGACCTGTTGATGAGGGGAATGTCGAGCACCGCCACCAGGGCGACGACTGCCGCCCGTCGGGCCTGGCGCTGCGGCTCGGCCGGGGTCCTGCGTAGCGCCAGGTACCCGGTAAAAAGGAGGAACAACACGAGCGTGGTCATGAGGCGGACGTCTCCCCACTCCCACCAGGTGTTCCAAACGGGCTTCCCCCAGATGGAGCCGGTGACGAGGACGAGGCCGCAGAACACCGTGCCCACCTCGGCCGATGCATGGGCCGTGACGTCCCACCACGCTCCCCTCTTGAGCAGGTAGCCGGCGCTGGCAACTGCACAGGTCAGGAACGCGACGTAGGTGAGGACGGCCATGGGAACGTGCAGGTAGAGGAGCCTGACGGCATCGAACTGACCGAACTCCTCACCGGTCGTCGGGTGCAGCCTCACATCGGGTTCGGTGAGGGCGAAGGCGAACAGCAACAGGCCGGCCAGCCCGAGCAGCGTGGTGAGCCCCAGAATGCGTGATCCAGGTGATCCGGTTGATGTCGTACTGTCGGCCATGTGGTCCCCTTCCCTTCCGTTAGTCCTCGATCATTGCGCCGTACGCCAGGGCGCCCAACACGGTGGCAACCAGGCCGAACACGACCAGCAGGCCCAGCCAGGCCCAACCGTCGACGGCTGCGGCACCCAGGGCGTCGTCAAACGACCGGGTGGCGCCTATCAGCACCGGGGCCAGCACCGGAAGCAACAGGATCGGAAGAAGCGTCTCCCTGGCCCCCAGCCCCGAGGCCAGCGCCCCGTAGAGGGTACCGGTGGTCGCCACCGCCACAGCCGCGGCAGCGGCCGTCAGGACGAGCAGCACCGGGTCGTCCACCTCTGAGCCGTAGAGCACGACGATCCCCATGGTCAGCAGGGTCTCCAACACGATCAACTGGACGAACACGGCCACCGCCTTACCGAGGAACACCGAGGACGGTGCCATCCCTGACAGTCGGAGTCCGGTGTGGGCATCATCAGCGTGCTCGAGTGAGGTCGAGCGCTGCACGGCAAGCAGGGCAGCTAGGAGAACCGCCACCCAGAACAGCCCGGGGGCGAAGGTTCGCAGGGTGCGCTGGTCGGCATCGAGGGCGAACCCGAAGAGCACGAGCACGAGGAGTGCGAATGGCGCGACCTGGTTGAGCAGGACCCTGGAGCGCGCCTCGATCCGGAGGTCCCTGGTGGCTACCAGACGGGCGTCGGTGAACAGTTCACGCACCTGGACCACCTCCCGGTTCCCCATCACCGTCCGTGGCGGGACCACTTCTGGAACTGTCGGCAACCACCATTCCGGCGGCGACGGTCACGACCCTCGGAGAGAGCGACCTGACCCGCTCCAACTCGTGTGACGAGACGAGCACCGTCGCTCCGGCAGCGACCGCCTCTGAGATGAGCGAGTCGACAGCATCGCGACCCGCCTGGTCCAGGCCGGCGTGTGGTTCATCCAACAGCCACAGTTCGGGTCGCCGGACCGCCAGGGCGGCTATCGAGGTGCGTCGCCGTTGGCCGGCCGAGAGGGCGTTCACCGTGCGCGAGAGGAGGCGCTGGTCGAGCCCCATGAGCCTTGCGGCTGCAGCGGCCCGGGACTCAGCATCGGGTGCTGACAGACCTGCCGCCCTCGCCCAAAATGAGATGTTCTCGGCAACGGTCAGGTCGCCGTAGAGACCGGTCGAATGCCCGAGCAGGGCCACCCTACGCCGCACTGCCCGGCGTTCTGCTGTCAGGTCGTGACCCAGCACGACCACCTCACCACCAGCCGGACGGAGGAGGCCGGCGCACAATCGCAGGAGGGTGGTCTTACCGGCGCCGTTGGGTCCCTGGATGAGCACGGTCTCGCCGGCATCAACGGACAGGTTGACCCCGGCCAGGGCAGGAAAGCGCCCCAGGAGCGCCACGGCTCCCCGTAGTTCGACCACCGACACACCGCCACGGTACCTGTGGGCCATGCCGCCACCCCTACCCTGAAGAAGTGCACACCACCAGTTCGAGACGACAGCAGGGCCTCACGAGGTCGGTGTCCCACCTGGCCCTCCTCGTAGCAGTGGGCCTGGCAGCCACAGCCTGCTCCAACCCGGGCGATCCTTCTGACCTGTCCACGTCCTCGACCAGCCCGACGACAACGATGATCGAGACCAGGCCTTCGCTCACCGAGGAGTTGGCCCCTGACTGGATCGGAGAGGTCGTCAACCTCCACGACCTGGGGGACGACGCCTGCTTCAACCAGTACTCGTGGTTCCAGGACGAGCGGCTGGTCGAGATCGATACCCGCGTTCCGTGTGAAGGACCCCACCAGTTTGAGATCTACCGCCGGGCCCAGCATCCCGCCCGGCGGGGTGCACCGTGGCCGGGTGACAGGGAAATGGAGGTGTTCGCCACGGCCGAGTGCTACAACACCTTCAGCGACTTCGTGGGAACCATCTACGAACTCTCGGAGCTTGAGCTGGGTTTCCTCGTACCTCGTCAGACCGACTTCGAACACGAGGCCGCCCAGTTCAGGGGGGTCCACTGCTACGTGTTCAGTGCCGACGGCACCGATCTGGTCGGCAGTGCCGGGGGATCGCTGCGTTGAGCGGCAGTTCCTGACCACCTGCCCGGAGCGGTGACCGGAGACAATGGGTGCCATGACCCGCTGCACGATCGTGTCCTTCAGGTTCGGGCCGACTGACGGTGTGTCCGTCGTTGCGCGAACCTGGGCTGCTGCCATGGTCGGGCTGGGGTTCGAGGTCACATGGGTGGCGGGTGCCTTTGAACCCGGGTGGACGGGCGTCGGGCAGACAACAACGCTGCCGGGCCTAGAGATCGCATCGGATGAACCTCCAGACGAGGGTGACCTGGCCGATGCCCTCGGCGATGCCGACCTGGTCGTCGTGGAGAACCTCTGCTCTATACCCCTCAACCTTCCTGCCGCCCGCATGGTTGCCGACCTCCGGAGGGGTCGGCCCACCATCCTCCACCACCACGACCCACCGTGGCAGCGCCAGCAGTTCGCCGATGTGACCGAGCTGCCACCCGATGACCCAACGTGGCGACATGTCACCATCAACGACCTGACTCGCCACGAGATGGCTGAGCGCGGCATCACGGCCACAACCATCTACAACGGCTTTGACAGCCACCCTCCGGCTGGCGACCGGCAGGGTACCCGCAGGGGGCTGGGGGTCGCCGACGACACCATCCTCGTGGCCCACCCGGTCCGCGCCATTGAGCGAAAGGCTGTTGATCGAGCGATCGCCGTGGCCGAGGCCATCGGTGGTACTTACTGGCTCACGGGACCGGCCGAGGACGGCTTCGGACCGAATCTGACACATCTCCTGTCTGTAGCTCGCTGTCCGGTCATCCACGCTCAGGGTCGACCCGCGCACGACATCTACGCCGCTGCTGACCTGGTTGCCCTTCCGTCGACCTGGGAGGGATTCGGAAACCCACCCGTCGAAGCCGCCCTGTACCGCCGTCCTGTCGTAGTTGGCGACTACCCCGTGGCTGCCGAGTTGCGCAGAATGGGTTTCTCCTGGTTCACCCACGACCAGCCCGACGAGATCCTGTCCTGGCTGAATGGGTCGGACCCGGCAAGGCACCGGAAGATGCTCGACACCAACCTGCACCTGACAGTCGGGAACTTCTCGCTCGAGATGGTGGCCGATGGCCTGAAAACGCTCCTGGGCGAGGCAGGCTGGCTGCCATGAATACAGTTGCCACCGGCGACGAGGTACTGGACCGACGGGCCAGGGCCTCGCGAATAGCCAGCTTTGGACAGCGTCTGGGCTATCTGGCGTTCCTCACGGCGATCGTGGTCTTTGCCGCTGGCCTGGCCACCACCTTCACCGACGGGGTCGCCACCGCCCTCGTCGCTCTGCTGGTTGCCGGATCGATTGTGCTGGCCCCGTCCATCGTCCTCCACCATGCCGTGAAGGCCGCCGAGGAAGAGGACCTCCAGACCCCCGCCTGAGACTCATACTGTCTCCAGTTGGGTGTGCCCCGGGCACCGTGGCTACGGTCCGGACATGACCAACACCGCAGCGGCAACCGTGCGGCTACCTGCACCGGAGCGACGACAGCAACTTCTCTGCGTGGCCCTGAGGATCTTCGCCCGCCTCGGCTACCACGAGACCTCGATGAGCGCCCTGGCCGCCGAGGCTGGAATCACCAAGCCCGTCCTTTACCAGCACTTCGCGTCCAAGCACGACCTGTTCATAGAGGTGCTGGCCCAGACCGGCGATCGCCTCCTCAGTGCCATCAGCGAACAGGCACAAGAGCAGGACACCCCCCGACAAGCAGTCGAGGCCGGCTTCCGGGCCTACTACCACTTCTTTGACGAAAGCCCCGACGCCTACGCCGTGCTCTACGGGGCCAGCCTCGGCAACGACCCAGAGTTCAGACGCGACCGTAGACGGGTGCGCAATGCCTTCGCCGAGATGGTGGCGAGGCTCATCAAAACTGCCGACCACGACGATGCCCTGGCCATGGCAGCCGGTGTGAACGGCATCTCCGAGGGGATGATCCGACACTGGATGCACGAGGGCCGCTGCAGGTCGGCCGACGAGATGGCAACGTTGACAGCGCGGTTGGCCTGGGGCGGCCTCGAGCGCCTGGCCTGATCCTCAGACGACCGGCCGGGGCGAGATGTCCACCGGGGTGTCGGGTAGGTGTCCTGCCACGACCGAGGGAAGGTGTTCCCTCAGGAGTTCCGGGAGCACCAGTACCTCTGATTCCAGCAGTTCGTCGACGGCCCACCACTGGGCGCCCATGAATGCGGCGGCCTCGAGGGCCTCGAGGTGCTTCGGTCTGTACTCGCCTCCGTCGCAGCGTGCGACATGGATCTTCTCGCGGCTGTCGAAGTAGAAGCCACCGAACGTGAACTGGACGTGTTGAGTCCAGATGACGGGGCCCATCTCGACGTCTTCGATACCGGTCTCCTCATAGAGCTCGCGTGCAGCGGCGGTGGCGCTGTCCTCACCCCAGCCGATTCCACCACCCGGGATCTCCCACCAATCGGGCTTGAACGGGTCAAGCGGATCCTCGGCGTTCACGAGGAAAATCCGGTCATCACGGTCGAGCAGCACGACCCTGGCTGCGGGGCGCTTCAACAACATGTCCGGTACCCCGCTATACGTCTTCGTGACAGGACGAGCAGCGGCCCAACATGTCGAACCTGTGCGATTCGACGCTGAAGCCGCGGGCCATGGCCTCTCCCACGAGGCCCTCGATTCCCGCCTCGAACTCGTCGGGCACCTCGAAGTCGTCGACACGGCCACACCCGATGCAGACCAGGTGATGGTGGTGGCCTGTCAGGGATTCGTGGAGTTCGAACCTGGAGTGCTCATACCCCGACTCGACCCGTCTGACCACCCCGACCTCGACCAGTTCACCAAGGTTGCGGTAGGCGGAACTCTGTGCCAGGCCGTAGCCGTGGCCGGCGCTGAGGATCTCGGGAAGGGTCAGGGGCCTGCCGCCCGCTGCCAGAACCTCGACTACCGAGAACCGGGAGCGGCTATAGCGCATGGACGCCGCCCGCAGCCTTCGACCGACCGTTACGTGCAGGTCCTCGAGGTCGACGGGATCGGGATGTGGACCTGATCCGTCCACCGCAAACACCGAACCCCCGGACATGGCCGCCCAGCCTAGGTCGCCGGTGGCGGTTGTCGGGAATCAGCGAGAATTGCCCCCTCGGACCGGAACCTCAGTAGAGCGCCACCCCGGCCAGCCGGAGGTGCGCCAGTTCATTCATGGATCCGACGCTCCGCTCACCCGATGATGCTGCGAGGACCCGGCTCACGGAGGTGTACGCCGCCTCGAAGAAGAAGATGCGGTCGATTCCGAGCAGGTGCGAGAGATAGGCGCCGATCACACCGCCGTGGCAGGACACCGCCACCCGGCGACCCGGGTTGTCTGAGACGATCCTCTCCATGGCGGCAATGACCCTGGCCTGGAAGGCCTCAGGTTCAGGGATGCTGCCCTCGGACATGAACTCCATCCACCTGGGGTCGCCGGCGGCCTTGAGTTCCTCGATGGGGATGTACTCGGGTTCACCGAAGTCGAACTCGTCGAGGTCCTGGTCGACGGTCACCTCCAGGCCCAGGTGGCCCGCCAGGGGCGCGGCTGTCTCGAGGGCACGCCTCTTGGGTCCGCTGTAGATGGCGTCGATCCGCTCGTTGTGTTCCCCGTCGGTCGTTCCGGCGGGGTGTACCGCCAGCCAGTGGGCGAGGGCATCAGCCTGGCGGCGACCCAGGTCAGAGAGGGTCGGGTCGGCCTCCTCGCCGGTATGCCTGTTGTCGACACGTACCGGCAGGGCGTGGCGGATGATCAACAGTTCCATGGAAGCCGGACGCTAGCGGCAGCGTGTCACCGGGGTACGGTCCCCACAATGAAGATAGATGGTGGCCTCGTTATCGGAAATCCGGGATCCAGCGATTCCTCGAGGGACGGGATCGGGGTGATCGCCGACACAGCACGACGCCTCGAAGAGGCCGGCTACTCGGGAGCGTGGACCGCCGAGACCAGCCGAGACCCCTTCCTTCCCCACATGATCGCTTCGGAACACACCCAGAGGATCGAGTTGGGCACCTCAATCGCGGTTGCCTTCGCACGAAACCCGATGCTGCTCGCCAACCTCGGGAACGACCTGCAGTTCCACAGCAACGGCCGGTTCATCCTGGGACTCGGAACCCAGATCAGGCCACACATCACCAAGCGCTTCTCAATGGAGTGGTCACGGCCCGCTGCCAGGATGCGCGAGATGGTGCTCGCCATCAGGGCCATCTGGGAGTGCTGGAACGATGAGGCCCCCATGGCATTCCGCGGCGAGTTCTACCGGCACACCCTCATGACACCCTTCTTCAACCCGGGCCCCAACCCGTACGGGACCCCCAAGGTGTTCCTCGCAGCCGTCGGACCGAAGATGTCCGAGGTCGCCGGAGAGGTCTGTGACGGAATCATCTGCCACGGGTTCAGCACGGAGAGGTTCTTGCGGGAGGTCACGATCCCGGCCGTCCAGCGCGGCCTCGATGCCTCCGGGCGGACCTTGGACAACTTTGAGATCGTGGGTCCCGGCTTCGTGGTCACCGGCGACACCGAGGAATCGATGGCAAGGGCGGTGGCGGCCACGAGGCAACAGATCGCCTTCTACGGTTCCACCCCGGCCTACCTGCCGGTCCTGGAACTGCATGGCTGGGGTGACCTGCAGGCCGACCTGAACAGGATGTCCAAACGGGGTGAGTGGAAGGCCATGGGCGACCTCATCGACGACGACATCCTCTCGACCTTCGCCGTCGTGGGTGAACCTGACGCCATTGCTCCCGGGTATCTGGCCAGGTATGGAGACTGTGTGGACCGGCTCACCCTCTACACGCCCGGCAGCGGCGACAGCGACCACCTCTGGGAACCGATAGTCGCCGAGTTGGCGGCCTGATCCCAACGCTCTGAAGTCTGCTCCAACCGACTGGCTGGCGCAGGCCCGGTAGGTTTAGCGGTATGGCACCTGCCCCCGACGCACCTGAGTTCGCCTACACGGACCTGCTACCCCTCCTCGAAGACCCGTACGCCACCACCACCTACAGGAGGCTCAGCGGCGACGGCATCTCAACTGTCGACGGGCCCGATGGCCACACCTTCCTCAGGGTCGACCCTGAGGCACTGAGGCTGTTGACAGCGACCGCCATGCGTGACATTTCCCACCTGCTGCGCCCCACCCACCTGGCTCAGGTGGCGGCGATCCTTGACGACCCCGAGGCATCCGACAACGACCGCTTCGTCGCCCTGGAACTGCTCCAGAACGCCAACATCGCGGCTGGTGGCATACTCCCCTCCTGCCAGGACACCGGAACCGCAGTGATCGCAGCGAAGAAGGGGCAGTTGGTCCTCACCGACGGCTCTGACCGTGAGGCGATGTCACGTGGCGTCTACGACACGTTCCAGACCTCCAACCTGCGGTATTCCCAGTTGGCCCCACTCGACATGTTCACCGAGCAGAACACCGGCACGAACCTGCCTGTCCAGATCGACATCGAGGCCGTGCCCGGCGGCGAGTACCGGTTCTTGTTCATGGCCAAGGGAGGTGGTTCGGCAAACAAGAGCTTCCTCTTCCAGGAGACAAAGGCCCTGTTGAACCCGACAGACCTCATGGCCTTCCTCGACGAGAAATTGCGTGCCTTGGGCACATCAGCCTGCCCTCCGTACCATTTGGCCGTTGTCATCGGCGGCACCTCTGCCGAACAGAACCTGAAGGTGGCCAAGTACGCCTCGGCCCACTACCTGGACCACCTTCCGACCTCCGGCAGCGAGACCGGCCACGCCTTTCGTGACGTCGGGTGGGAAGATCGGGTTCTGGAACTCACCCGCGGATTCGGCATCGGTGCCCAGTTCGGAGGTAAGTACTTTTGTCACGACGTGAGGGTCGTGCGACTGCCACGACACGGTGCATCCAACCCGGTGGGCATCGCCGTGTCGTGTTCGGCAGACCGCCAGGCCCTCGGGCGCATCACCGCCGACGGCATCTTTCTCGAACAACTCGAGGAGGACCCCGCCCGCTTCCTGCCCGAGGTTGTCGACACGGACCTGCCTGGCGACGTCGTCTCAGTGAACCTGAACCAGCCAATGAAGGACCTGCTGGCAGAGTTGACCAGATACCCGGTGAAGACCCGGTTGTCGCTCACGGGAACGCTCGTCGTCGCACGCGACATCGCCCACGCCCGAATAGGGGAACTGCTCGATGCCGGCCAGCCGATGCCCGACTACATGCGCAGACATCCCGTCTACTACGCCGGCCCGGCGAAGACACCTGAAGGGTATCCATCCGGGTCGTTTGGCCCCACCACTGCCGGCCGCATGGACGCCTACGTCGACTCGTTCCAGGCAGCGGGTGGAAGCCTCGTAATGCTGGCAAAGGGGAACCGCTCACCACAGGTGATCGATGCCTGTGCACGCCACGGTGGCTTCTACCTGGGGTCGATCGGAGGCCCGGCGGCTCGCCTGGCACAGGACTCCATCCGCCACGTCGAGGTACTCGACTACCCGGAACTCGGAATGGAGGCCGTCTGGCGCATCGAGGTCGAGGACTTCCCCGCGTTCATAGTGGTCGACGACAAGGGTGGCGACTTCTTCGCCGAGGTAACCACTCCGGTCCTGCTGCGCTGACCCAACCCCTGGGACTGTGACGAATGCGACCTGACAAGGCCGGATATTCGCGCCATGATGAACACGTGGGAACAAGCACCCGACACGAGACCCACCTGGAGGCCTGACACCCGAGTGCACTGCACAGCCCAGATTCACCACCCAACCCGAAGGGGAGACCTTGGTAAAGCCACATGCCATCTGTGATGTCGAACTGCTAGCGAAGGGAGGGGTGCGGCCCGACGAACGAGACTATGCGATGCGCAAGGTCCGGGTGCTGTGTGAGTTGGGTCACGAACCGGTGCTCTCGGCAGTGGTGAAGTTGGGACTGAGGGAGAGGGCCGCCCTTGACCTGCCGGCGATAGCCGAGGCCAGCATCGACCTGAACGGCGCTGTGATCCGTGCTCACGCAGCTGGACAGACGATCACAGAGGCCGTTGACCAGCTCGACGAACGGCTCAGCCGCCGGCTCCGACGGCGGCGCAAACGCCTCGAGGACAGGCGCCGCAGCGGTGAACCCGACACCGGCCACCGGCCACCCGGATACGCCGCGATCCCTGTCGACGAGAGGCAGGTGGTCCGCCACAAGACCCTGGCTCTCCATCCAATGGCCCTGGAGGAGGCTGCCGACGAGATGGACCAACTGGACCACGACTTCTTCTTGTTCCTCGATGCCGACCATGACATCGACAGGGTCGTGTACCACAACGGGTCACGAAGCATCTGTGTGGTACCCGAGGTAGCTGGCGAGGACCTCCCCGGCGACACCAGGCCACCGATCTCCGCGGGGCGCCTGGTGCTCAACCACCTGCCGCTTGCCGACGCCGAGGCCCTCCTGGACGAGGGTGACGAGCCGTTCGTGTTCTTCGCCATCCCCGGTTCGAACCGGGGTCAGGTCGTATACCGACGCTACGACGGCCACTACGGCCTGATCACGCCTGTCGACTGAGTCAGGGAACAGGCAGGGGCCTACGGGTCAGGGTGCTCGGCGCACCGGGACCACGATCGGGCCTACCTCGTCGTCGATGACCCTGACCCTCACCCCGTAGTGGCGGGAGACAGCCTCGCCCGTGAGGACCTCAGCCGCCGGCCCGGATGCGGCGACCAGGCCACCGTCGAGCATCACGAGTCGGTCCGCGTACTGACCGGCCAGGGTCAGGTCGTGCATGGTGGCCAATACAGTCAGGTTGCGCTCGGACCTGAGCCCGTCCACCAGGTCCAGCACCTCCTGCTGGTGGCCGATGTCGAGGGCGGTGGTGGGTTCGTCCAACAGGAGGACTGGGGACTCCTGGGCCAGGGCCCGTGCAATTACCACCCTCTGCCTCTCACCTCCTGACAGAGTGTCGACAGTCCGACCAGCCAGGTGGCCCGCATCAAGGTCATGGAGCGCCGAGACGGCCATCTCCACGTCTCCCATGCCCTCGGCCTCGAAGAACCCGAGGTGGGCGGTACGACCCAACAGCACGTAGTCGAGGACCCTCATGCCTGGTGGGATGACGGGTTCCTGTGGAACCAGCGCCACAAGCCTCGCTGTCTCCCGTCGTGAGAGGGACCGGACTGGACGGCTGTCGAGGAGGACCTCACCCCCCGGCGTCAGACTTCCGGCAACCGCACGCAGGAGGGTGCTCTTTCCGGCCCCGTTGGGGCCGACTACCGTGACCCACCCTCCGGAGGGCACGTCGAGGTCGACGCCACGAAGCACCTCGACACCGTCGAGCGAAACGGTGATGGACCTGCAGGCGACGGTGGTCATCGGGCCCTCCTGGCAGTTCGGAGCACCAGCACGAAGAAGGGTGCGCCCAGGAATGCGGTGACCACGCCGATCGGAATCTCGGCCGGCTCTACCGCCAGACGTGCCACGATGTCGGCCAACACGAGGAACGCTCCGCCGAACAGGACGGTCAACGGGAGAATCACCCGGTAGCTGGTTCCGAACAAGAGGCGCACCGTGTGGGGCACGATTATTCCTACGAACCCTATGAGGCCACTTACCGAGACGGCTGCAGCGGTACCAAGCGAGGCTGCCACGACCGTTATGAGGCGCATCCTCCGAACATCCAGGCCGAGTGCCCCCGCCTCCTCGTCGCCTACCCCCAGTGCGTCCAGGCGGCGCCGCACCATGAGGATCACGATGAGGCAGACACCCGTATAGGGGGCGAGCAGGGCCACGTCGTTCCACCCGGCGGTGCGCAGTTGCCCGAGTACGAAGAAGTAGACCTGCCTGATCGTCTCGGACTCACGTTGCTGCACGAATGTCTGAACGGCGGTGAAGAAGCTGGCGACAGCGACTCCCGAGAGCACGAGGCTCGTCACCGGGTCCAGACGGCCGCCGGTAGCCCCGACCAGATAGGTGAGGGTGACCGCAGCCAGGGCTCCGGCGAAGGCCGAAAGGGGCACCGGGTCCAGGATGCCGATGCCGTCGCCGGCGCCCGAGACGATCGCCATAGTGGCGCCGAAGCCGGCACCGGCTGCCACTCCCAGCAGGTAGGGATCGGCGAGCGGGTTGCGAAAGACCCCCTGGTACGCACCTCCTGCCGTGGCGAGCATGGCCCCGACCAGGAGGCCCAGCACGACCCGCGGGAGGCGGATCTCCCAGATGATCGCCTGCTGCCGCTCACCCAAACCCGAATCTGCTTCAATGAGGGGCAGCCGGTCGACCAGTTCGAGCAGCACCTCGCCGAAGCCGAGGTCGGCCGGGCCGAGGGCCAGGCCGGCGATTCCGGCAGCCAGGACGGCGAGCCCACCAGAGGCCAGCCACCACCCGCGGAGCCCTGCAGGCCCTGCCTCTGTGGGGCTCACGTGGTTCCGGGGTCGTGGTCGATGTCCATCAGGGCCTCATCAACCTTCAAACCCCTCAATTGCAGCCTTGACCGACTCGATAAAGTCGACAACCCGAGGCCCCCACCGGCCCGAGGTGTCCTGGTCGATCGGAACTACGTGTCCGCCCACGACCGCTGTGAGGACATCCCAGCCCGGACGGGCCGCCACTGTCTCAGCGGACTCCCCCCATGCGGCATCGGTCAGGAAGATGATGTCGGGGTCGGCCTCCAGGATGAACTCGGCTGACAACTGCGGCCAGCCGAAGCCGGCCTCGTCAGCAGGGTCAGCGATGTTCTCAAGGCCCAGCAGAGCGTAGAGCTGACCCACGAACGTGGTCGAGGTGGCCGAGTAGAGCGTGTTGTCGATCTCGTGGAAGTAGGTCATTCCGGTGCCGACAGGGTCGCCGGCAAGTGCTGCCAGGCCCTCCCTGATGGATGCGCTCACTGCCTCGGCTTCGGCCGCATGGCCTGTGAGATCGCCCAGTTCGGTTATCTGTGAGTAGGTGTCGTCGATTGAGTTGGCAGCCCACTGCATGACGGTCGGGATCTCCAGGGCCTTGAGGCCCTCGACAAGGTCGCCCGGGTCGTAGGAAATGACGACAAGGTCCGGCCCGTACCCGGCTATCGCCTCCACGTTGGGTGTGAAGCCCGAGAGGTCGCTCACAGGCGCATCGGCCGGGTAGTTCGACATGTTGTCGACTGCGACGACCTGATCCCCGGCACCGATGGCGAAGAGGATCTCCGTGGCGGTTGGAGACAGCGAGATGATCGCCACCGGACCGTCGGGAGCCACAGTTGTGGCCGACGCCGTCGTCGTGGTTGCGATACCTGAGAGCGCGGACATTCCACTCCCGCTGTCGGATCCGCATGCCGTTGATGCGATGGCCAGCGCGCCCAGCAGTGCCAGGACACGAAAGCGAAGGAGGGTTCGGATGGGTGGGCTTGCCATTGGTTTCTCCTATCTGCCGAGAACACGGACGCAGACAGGAAGCCCTGCCCGACGACCGCTCTTCCTCGAGAGCCGTTGTCGAGCCCCATGGCCGGTCGGCCTGGCTCGCCCACCCCAAGAGGGGTCGGCACACAGTTGCGGGACAGCGCCGGATTCACACCGGCTTCGCCTCACCACGGGACGCCGTCACACTACCGCCTCTGCCAGGGGCGACACGCCCCATCGGGCCTCTTGGGGCCGACTACCGGGTCAGGGAGACCCGAACCCTTTCGGTGAACTCCGGCCTGCTGACCAGCAGGCCGGGAACCACCGGTCGGACCTTGTTGTAGGAGAGATCCGACCCGTCCATGCCGCAGACGTCAAGGCCAGCTGCCGCTGCGACCGCTGCGGGGGCACAGACGTCCCATTCGTAGAGACCCGACGGGTGTACGTACACGTCAGCGGTCCCCTCGACCACGGCCATGGCCTTGACCCCTGCCGACCCACATGAGTGCACAACACCGCCGATCGCCGCAGCCACATGCTCGGCCTCGCCCCACTGCGAGCGGCTGGTAATGACTACGGGCCTTTCACGTCGTGTGCTCCGTCCGCCCCTCACAGGCTCCTGGAGCGTCCCGTAGAGCCTGCCGACTGCTGGTAGGTCCACGGCAGCCGCTACGGGAACGCCGTTGACAACCAACGCCACGTGCACGGCCCACTCGACGCTGCCAGGCACCCCGTAGTCCCGGGTGCCGTCCAGGGGGTCGAGTATCCAGACCCGCTCCGCCGACAGCCTCCGGTCGTCGTCGTCACCCTCCTCAGAGAGCACGGCGTCGTCGGGCCGCATCCGTGCAAGGCAGTCCACCAGGAGGCTGTGAGCCGCCGAGTCGCCCATCTCCCTCACCTGATGCTGTGGACATCCCTCTGACCACGCCTTCTGTCGCACGTCGATCAGCAGTTGACCCACCCGACGGGCGAGCAGGCCTGCCAACTGGTGGTCACAGAGCGGACCTGGATCCGTCACGGGCGACACGTGGGACATGGGCGGCGACCCTACCGGCAGAGGTCCGGGCGACCCGGACCGGGTTCAGGAACACACGTACACCCCATGGGGCAACTACCGTTGATGTGTGTGGGCCGGTCCGGCCTTCCCACACCACCACACGGAGCATCCACATGTCGTACGGCCGCATCACGGGATGGGCAACGAACCTGCCTGAACGGGTTCTTACCAACGACGACCTGTCGAAGATGGTGGACACCTCCGATGAGTGGATCACCGCCAGGTGCGGCATCAGGAGCCGCCATGTCGACGGCAGGGTGACCGAGATGTCAGCCACAGCCGGCTATGCGGCCATGGAAATGGCCGGCGTCAACCCTGACCAGATCGACCTCCTGTTGCTGGCGACCACGACCGCCGACCAGCAGTTCCCGGCAAGCGCCTCGGTCGTCCAGCACGAGCTGGGCCTTACCTGTGGGGCGGTGGACATGAACGCCGCATGCTCGGGCTTCGTCTACGGGCTAGTAACGGCAATGCAGTTCATGAACGCCGGCCTGGAGCGCATCTTGTTGATAGGCAGCGACGCCCTCAGCGGCATCGTTGACTGGACCGACCGTGGCACCTGCGTCCTGTTCGGCGATGGCGCCGGCGCAGTCGTGCTGGAACGCACCGGTGAACAGCCTTCGCTCCTGGGATGGGACCTCATGTCAGACGGTTCGGCTGCCGCCATCCTCTACTGCGACCATGGTGGAACCATCGTCATGAACGGCAAGGAGGTCTTCAGGAGGGCGGTCATGGCGATGACCAACTCGGCCAACAACGCCATCTCCCGGGCCGGGGTGACAGCCGACGACATCTCAGTCGTGGTCCCCCACCAGGCCAACGTGAGGATCATCGAAGCCTCCCTGAAGCGCCTCGGAATACCAATGGAGAGGACGGCAATCGTGCTGGGCCACACAGGCAACACCTCTGCCGCCTCGATACCCCTGGCCCTCGTCGACGCCATCGACAACGACAGGATCGCACCTGGTGACCTGGTCCTGATGGTCGGCTTCGGAGCAGGTATGTCATCCGCTGCCGCCGTGCTCCGATGGGACCCACCAGCCGACTGACCGTAACCGGCGGTACCCTCGCCGCCGTGCTCACCGCCTCGGGCCTGTCCCGTTCCTTCGGACCAAGGACCCTGTTCCGCAACGTCTCACTCCAACTGGGACCGGGCCGACGGGTTGCCCTGATTGGCGGCAACGGCACCGGGAAGACGACCCTGCTGGAGATCCTGGTCGGGATGCACGAGGCCGACGCCGGCGAAGTGCACCGTCCAAAGGACCTCCGCATCGGCTACCTCCCGCAGGAGCTGCCGGCAGAGGCGGGCCGCAGTGTGTTCGAACAGGTCATGCTGGGCGCCGAGCAGGTGACGATCTTGGCACACCGCATACAGGACCTGGGCCTGCGGTTGGGCTCAGCTGTCGGAGCGGAACAGGAACAGGTCCTTGCCGACTACGGGGAGGCCCAGTCCCGGTTCGAACAGATCGGCGGCTACGCCGTCGAGGCCGAGGCCCACCGCATCCTGGCCGGCCTCGGCTTCGACCCGGAGGATCACGACCGACCCATGGACGAAATGTCCGGCGGATGGCGTATGCGGGTGGCGTTGGCGAGGCTCCTGTTGTCTGCACCGGACCTGTTGGTGATGGACGAGCCCACCAACCACCTCGACGTCGACAGCGTCGCCTGGCTCGAACAGCAGCTGGCCGGCTGGTCCGGTGGGCTCCTGTTCGTGAGCCACGACCGCGACTTCATCGATGCCGTCGCCAACCGGATCCTGGAGCTGTCCGGATCCCGGGTGTCCGAATACATCGGAGGTTTCGCCGACTTCGTGGTCGCCCGCGAGGAGCGTCTGGAAGCCCAGCGGGCCGCCGCCGCCCAGCAGTCGCGACAGGTTGCCCACGTTGAACAGTTCATCGAGCGCTTCAGGTACAAGGCCACAAAGGCCCGACAGGTTCAGAGTCGGGTGAAGGCCCTCCAGAAGCTGGAGAGGGTCGTCGTGGACGAAGACGAGACCCCCTCATCCAGGTTCGGGTTCCCCCCGCCCCGCAGGTCTTCACGGATCGTCGCCGAACTTGAGGATGTAACCGCCGGCTACCGGACAGACGAGGGCGACGAGGTGGTGCTCGAGGACGTGTCCTTCACCGTCGAACGGGGCGGTGTGCTGGCCCTTGTCGGCCCGAACGGTGCAGGCAAGACCACCCTCGTGAAGCTCCTGACCGGGGAGCTGGCACCTATCAGCGGAAGGGTCTCAAGGGGAACAAATGTGGACCTGTCGTACTTTGACCAGTTGCAGGCCGAGGTCCTCGACGAGCAGCGAACCGTGATCGACGAGTTCCGTACCGTGCCAGGCGTTGGCACCGACAGTCGCAACCCACGCACCTACCTGGCTTCCTTCGGGTTCCGTGGTGACGCCGTGGACCGCCTCGTCGGTGACCTGTCGGGTGGCGAACAGACCCGACTGGCACTGGCCAAGACACTCGCCGTTCCGGTGAACCTCTTGATTCTGGATGAGCCCACCAATCATCTTGACCTTCCGAGTTGCGACGTACTGGAGGATGCCCTGAGCGCCTACCCCGGGACGGTCGTGCTCATCACCCACGACCGGCACCTGATCCGCTCGGTTGCCGACAACCTGGTCGAGGTCAGGTCCGGGCGGGCGGTCTGGCACACGGGGGTGCCCGACAGGGTTCTGTACCCGGCGCAGGCCCCCGCACCGGCCAGGCCGGGCAGGGAACCCGAAAGTCCCGCTCCACCGAAGCCGAAGACGGCACAGAGGAAGCAGCACTCAAAGGACCCCGCATCCGGCCTCAAGAAGCGCCTCGCCAGGGCCGAACGTGACTGGGAGGCGGCAGAGGCCGCTGTCGTTACGGCCCAGAAGCGCCTGGCAGACCCTGACCTCTACAAGGTCCCCGAGGAGGCTGCCGCTGCCGTGGCCGAACATGAGGAGGCCAAGGACCGGGCGGCCAGCCTCATGTCCGAGTGGGACAGGTTGAACTCCCGGCTGGGCAACTGAGTCCACGCCACTGCAACCAGGCCCATTTGGCACCGCTACGGTCCCAACCCATGCGGATCCTGGTGACGAACGATGACGGCATCGACTCTGTCGGACTGCACGTGCTGGCAAGGGCAATGCTTGACCACGGTAACGTCACGATCGTGGCACCCGACACCGAGTACTCGGGGGCTGGGGCGGCCTTCGGACCCGTTCACCTCATCCGGCCCGAGGTGCACGAGGCCAGGGTCGACGGGATAGAGGCGGCCTGGTCCGTCAGCGGTCCACCCGGATTGTGTGTCCTCTACAGCAGGCTGGGGCTGTTCGGCGACCAGTTCGACCTTGTCGTGGCAGGCATCAACCCGGGGATGAACGTAGGTCGGTCCGTGTACCACTCGGGAACGATTGGCGCTGCGCTGACTGCGAGAAACGGCGGCGTTACGGGAATCGCCGTCAGCCAGGCCGTCGCAAAGTGGGGTGTCGAGGGCCAGGGAACCGGTGAGGACCTGGACGACCAGGTGTGGGATTCAGCTGCCGAGGTGGCACGGGTTGCCGTCGGAGCCGTGGTCGCCGACCCACCGGGTGTGCCGTCGGTACTCAACATCAACGTTCCGAACCTTCCCCTCGAGGAGATGTCCGGTTGGAAGCAGACAAGGATCGGCAGCCTGCCCCCACGAACGATGTCAACGGCGACGCTTGAACCCAAGCCGGGACACGAGGGCAGTTATCACATCGCCATGGCCTGGGGTGAGCCGTCGACACTCCCCCCCGACACCGACGGTGGGGCGGTGATGGACGGCTTCGTCAGCCTCACATGGGTGGGTGGCATGGCAGCCGAGCCCGCAGTCGACCACGACCCGGTGGTGGCTGCCGTCGACGAACTCCTGACCTGATGCCCGGGGAGGCTTCCGAACACGTCTGGTATGTGGCCTACGGCTCGAACCTGCACGAGGCCCGCTTCCTCGCCTACCTGACCGGTTGTGGCGACGACGAGCCGTGGGGCCCTCACCGCGGGGCCGCCGACAAGAGCCCACCTGTTGCAGACCGTCGGGTGGAGGTTTCCCACTCGGTCAGGTTCGGCGGCAACTCGCAGAGATGGGGTGGGGGTTGTTGTTTCTGCCCTGTCGAGCCCGTTCCTGATGGGCGCCTCACGCCGGTTGGTCGTGCGTGGCTGGTCACCGTGTCGCAGTTGGCCGACATCATCACCCAGGAGAACCGACTTCCACCCGACGCTGTCACGATGCCTGACCGGTTCCCTGAACCCGGCAATTCAGTGCGGGTACTGGACGGCCCCATCGACCGCCTGTTGACACTCCAGCCACTGGACGACATACCGGCGGTGACCCTCGCCTCCACCGACCTGCCTCCGAACACGCCACCGGCCCCCCGCTACAGGTCCGTCCTCGCCACCGGAATGGCTGAGATGGGGATGAAACACGAGGCCATCGAGGCGCACCTTGTCGACCTGGACCTCTCCTGAGGGACAGCCGGTGTCATCTGGCGCGGTTGGCAGAACCGTGCAACCACTGGTGCCCGGTGATAGGAATTGTCCCCGTCACTCGAGCCACGCAACGGAGAGCCGGACAAATTGAAGGTCGTAGTCATCCACCAGAGCCGAACCGGCAACACCAAGCGTGCCGCCGAGTTGATCGGAGGCGCCGCTGAGGCAGCCGGGGCCACCGTCGCCGTGCGCCCCACAACCAACATCGACATGGCCGAGTTGGCCGATGCCGACCTGGTCTTCGTGGGGACCTGGGTCGACGGCCTGATCCTGTTCGGCCACAGGCCAGGTGACTCCACAAAGGTGCGCTCCATACCGAAGCTCTGGGACAAGCGCGTAGCGGCGTTCATGACCCATGCGATCAACCCGGGCAGGGCCGCTGAGCGGTTCGCCGGCCTGCTTGAGGAGCACGGAGCCGACGTGGTCGCCTTCCGTTCCCTGAACCGTCGCCACCTCGAAAGCGAGGCGGCAGGCTTCGTGGCCGAGGTGATGGCCTCGACCGGCGACTGAGGCTCCTCAGCCGGGGGTGTCCTCCCGGCGGGAGGACGCATGCCGCAGCGGCCTGCGGGCTGACCGCCAGCCGTCGGTGGCAAAGACCGCCACGCCGGTCCAGATCAGGGCGAAGCCGACAAGGCGCCCCCCGTCGAAGCGCTCTCCGTAGACGGCAACACCCAGCAGGAAGTTGAGCGTCGGCGCCAGGTACTGGAGTACCCCGATCAGGCTGAGAGGTATTCGCCTTGCCGCTCCGGCAAACAGAAGCAGCGGAACTCCCGTGACCGCCCCGCTGGCAATCAGCATGGCTGTCATACCCGGGTTGGACGGCCCTATAACACCCGCGCCGTCGGTGGTTCGGACTGTCAGGAACACGAGCGCCGGCAGGATCATCACCGACACCTCCATGGCCAGGCTCACCAGCGGAGGGCTGTCGATCTTCTTCTTGAGCAGCCCGTAGAAGCCGAAGGTGAACCCAAGGACCAGCGACACCCACGGGAGGCTGCCGACGTCCACGGTCAGCCACACCACACCCATGGCAGCCAGGACGATGGCGACCCACTGCATCCGACGCAACGATTCCCCCAGGAACACGACACCCAGGAACACGCTTACGAGCGGGTTGATGAAGTATCCGAGACTGCCCTCGAGCACCCGGTCCGTGTTCATCGCCCAGACCCAGGTCAACCAGTTGGTGCCGAGCAGCGCTGCGGCCAGCACCTCAAGGGCCACCGTCCGCGGAGATGAGGCTGCTGCGAGGACATCCCGCCACGAGTTCCGGGCGAGGTGAACCACCACCAGCATCACGGAGATCCACAATGCCCTGTGGCCCAGCACGTCAACCGGCGGCACCGACGACAGGCCCTTCCAGAACACAGGGGACAGCCCCCAGATCGTGTACGCGCAGAGCGCGTAGGCAAGGCCCTTGTTCATCGAAGCAGTCTCGCCCCACCCGAGGCCCTATCCTCTCGCGGCATGAACGCAATGGATCAGGAGTACTCGGCCCTGCAGGCTGCCGCCGTTGCCACGCTGAGGGCCCGGGCATGACCGTGCACATCGGACTACTCCGCTGTGACGAGGTCGGAGGCGACAGGGCCGAGCGCTTCGGTGGCTACCTGGACCTGTACGCCAACCTGCTGGGGGTGGTGGACCCGGGCATCAACATCACGGACTACGACGTCGTAGCAGGCCAGTTGCCGTCCGATCCGACCGAACAGGACGGCTGGCTGATCTCCGGGGCCAGAACATCGGCCTACGACGACGAACCATGGTTGGCAGATCTCCTGGAACTGGTCGTGAGGCTCTACGAGGCATCCGCACCGACGGTCGGGATCTGTTTCGGCCATCAGGTGCTCGCCCAGGCCCTCGGCGGCAGGGTGGAGTCGGCGGACTCCGGGTGGGGCATCGGTGTCCACCAGGCCGAGGTGGTAGGCGACCACCCGTGGATGACCCCCGACCGCGGGCATTTCAGCATTGTCTACAGTCACAGGGATCAGGTCACCGCGCTTCCGGACCATGCGACGCTCGTGGCATCCACCGACCACTGCCCCATCGCCGCCTTCACCGTCAACGACCACATTCTGGGCATTCAGGGACACCCGGAGTTCTCACCTGAATTCGCAGCCGCCGTCTACGAGGGTCGGACAGAGATGTACCGGGCCGAGGCGTTCAAGGAGGCGATGCGGACCCTTGAACACGGAACCGACAGCACCGATGTGGCTGCATGGATCCTGCGGTTCCTGAAGGCCGCCTACCTCCTCGCGGCCTGACTGGACGAGCCGGGGCACCTCAGACGGGTACGGATTCGATCGGTCTCGTGACGACCACGGCCAGGGCCGCCACCACGACAGCCATCCCCACCGCCTGAAGACCGCCTACCTCCTCGCCAACCAGCCACCATGCGTAAAGCGGGGCGATGACGGTGAACAGGAGCCCGATCAGGCCCATCACCGGTAGCGAAACGTGAGCATGGGCGAAGTTGGTGAGGAGGTGACCCGTTCCCGGAATCACCGCCATGAGTACAACCGGCCACCAGTCGGATCCAACGGGAGGTGAGATGGGGTGACCGACGATCAGGGCGACTGGAAGGACTGTCAGGGCAGCCACGATCGTCAGGCCCAACTGGTACGGGACCGAGTCGAGTTCCGAGCGGGCCCTCTTGCTGGCCACGTAGTAGAGCGCGAACAACAGCATCGTGACCAGGGCCAGGAGGTCCCCTGTGCGAGTGGCCACGCCAACGCCGGACGAGGCGTACATGGCAAGCGCCACTCCGCCGATGGATACGGCTGACCAGCCGTAGAGCGACCTGTGGGGCCTTTCGCCGAACATCCGTGCAGCCACCCCAAGCAGGATGACCGGCTGGAGGGCTCCGATCACGACAGCATTGGCTGCGCTCGTACGCCGCATGGAGGCCATGAAGAACACAAGGTTCACACCGAAGATGAGCCCACCGAGTACCGAGCGTCGAAGTACCAGCCAACCGAAGCGCCGCCTTGTGGCCACCAGCACTACGGCGTAGCCGAGCGCAGCGAACAGAAGGCGCCAGAGCACGAAGGTCAACTCGAGAAGGTCCGACATCTTCACGATGCTCGGACCGAACGCCATCAGGCTCACAGCCAGGAGCGCGGCGGTCCTGCCGACCCTGGTCTGTTGATCCATGCCGGCACCCTTTCACGACCGGTACCCCCGACCCCACCCGGGGCTCCGGGATCTCAGCCCAGCGAAACGGCGGTGTCCTGGGCCTCCTGTAGGCCCGCTGTGAGGGTCATCGTCCATTCCCGAAGAGCGCTCCGTGGAGCATGTCGATCCGGCGGCGGAATCGGCGAACCGATCGCCACACAGACCCTCTTCGGCCTCGGGAACCTCGATCCCATCGGCATGGCCTCCTCGGTGCCGGATATCCCGACCGGTACCACGCTGGCGCCGGTCCTGGCTGCCAGGAATGCTGTGCCATCAAAGAGACCGGCAATGTGGTCACCGGTCTGACGGCCACCTTCAGGGAAGACCAGCAGGAGGGCACCGTCATCCAACAGTGAACGGGCTGCCCTGATCGACTCCCTGTCAGCGCTGCCCCTGCGGACGGGGAACGCCCCGAGTGCCGAGAGCAGCCACGCGAACGACCTGGCCTTGAACAGGCTCAACTTTGCCAGCGCACGAAAGTGTCGCCGTGTGACCGGGGCCAGCAGCAGGGAATCGAGATTGGAGCGGTGAACTGGAGCCAAGATCACCGGACCGGAAGTCGGAAGGTTCTGTCGGCCTGTCTCCCGTAGCCGGAAGTACGGCCACAGAAACAGGCGGATGAACACCCGTACTGCTCCGTAGACGACGCCGGCGGCAACACCTGAGGCGACCCTCTGGGCGCGGGCCTGAATCTCGTCATTCACAGCAGTCGCCCTACTTCCAGACGGGAAGGCAGGCCCACGAGAGGGCTCACCTCCATGGCCCGGCTCTGGTCAGCGTCGGCCGATCCGGACACTCAGGACGTCGCGCAGGCTCACCATGCCGACGAGGCCACTGGCGTCCACTATCGGAAGGTGCCTGAACCCTCGGCTGAGCATGAGGGTCGCCGCCGCCTCGGTGTCGAAGTCTGGGCCTGCCGTGTCGGGCTCGGTCGTCATCCATGCCTTGACAGTCGTGTTGGAAAGATCGGGTGCCTCCGCAGCAGCCCTCAAGACATCGCGCTCTGTGAGGATTCCCAGAATCATCTTTCCGAGGACCACCACCACTGACCCAAAACCACCCTTGACCATTATCTTTGCAGCATCTGACATGGTGGCACCCTGTTCGAGCGTGGCTACGGCTCTTGTCATCACATCTGAGACCGTTGCCATCAGCCCACACCTCCGACCTCATCCAGTTCGGGGTCGCTCCGCTCTCGGGCCGGCTCGTCGAGGTCCTGGTTCAGGAGGCGCCAGAGGGTGCCGGCCCAAACGCTGGCGTGGGGCCACTCGCGCCAGAAGGTCTGGAGCACCATCGGGTCGAAGTCGTCGATGGCCTGGGCGGGGGTGGTTGAACGCGCCAGGTCCTCGAGTGCATCGATCGCCTCAAGAAGTCGCTCCGACGGATCGGCAGCCATACATCTCCCTTGTCAGTTGAACCCTGCGTAAGAAGCCCGTTGTTGGGGCGATCAGCCATTGTCCCCTGAAACAAGGGGTTCTGGCAAACGGGTACGTGTACCCGGAATGGTCAGCGGGTCAGGAAGACCTGGATCTCCACCACACCATGGTCCTCCACGGAAATCACGATGGTGCCCGAGGGGACCTCGATTCCGAAGTCGGCGAAGACGATGTCGAGTGTTCCCACGACAGCGAGGATATCCCCCACCATGTCGGCGGACAGGTCCACGGTTACCGCCTGGCTGGCCCCGTTCACCATGAGAGTTCCCGGTGCCGACACCTCTGCTGACGTGCCTACATCGCCGAGATCTATTGGCCCGTCAAGGACGAACACGGCCTCGGGGTGGGTTCCGGTGTTCAGGGCCTCCTGGACCTTCGGGTCGCGGAAGGAACGGTCGGTCTGCAACCCACGCAGGTCCGCCCTGATCTCCGCTGTGACGAGGACCGTTCCATCAAGCTCAACCTCGCCGACAACCTGGGGCGTACGGCCAACCGCCGTGGTAGTTCCGATACCGCGCCCCAGTTCCTCATTGACCCGAAAGCCCACGAAGGTGCTCGTGAAGTTGCTGTAGTCACCGATTGAGGTGTCGACCGTCCAGGTCCCGGTCGGGTCACCCGGTGCCGCCGTGGTGGTGGGCGCTGCAGTTGTGGTGGGTGCGACCGTGGTCGTGGGTGTCACCGTGGTGGTTCCTGCCGTTGTCGTGGGGACTGTCGTTGTCGTTGTCGTGGGAACTGTCGTCGTCGTTGTCGTGGAAGATGTCGTCGTCGTCGTTGTCGTGGAAGATGTCGATGTCGATGTCGATGCGGGCGGCACTGTCGTGGCGGTCGCCTGGGCTGCTGCAGCCACCTGGGCCGCCAACCCGATGTCGGGTGCCGGCGGAGCGGAGTCGCGGATCAGGAACCACCAGGTGCCGACAGCCAGCACCACGGCAGTTGCAACAAACAGATTCCTTCGCATCGGGAGCCTCCTCACCACCGGGCCACGCTGGCATCGACCCGATCTGAGCCTACGGCCGCCACCCGCCCGACAGAGAACCCTCCGGGAGCTGCCCGTATGGTTCCGACATGAAGTTCGGGATCTTCTATGAACACCAGTTTCCCCGCCCCTGGGCCGATGGCGACGAGCACCAGCTCTTCAAGGACGCACTGGATCAGGTGGAGTTGGCCGACAGGCTGGGCTTCGACCGTGTCTGGGAGGTGGAGCACCACTTCCTGGAGGAGTACAGCCACAGTTCCGCCCCCGAGGTCTTCCTGGCTGCAGCCAGTCAGCGCACGTCGCGCATCAGGCTCGGGCACGGCATCGTGTTGTTGCCCGCCGAGTACAACCACCCGGCCAGGGTCGTCGAACGGATCAACACCCTGGACCTGCTGTCGGACGGTCGGGTGGACTTCGGTACAGGTGAGTCCTCGTCCACCGCCGAGTTGGATGGCTTCGGCGCCGAGCGCGAAACCAAGCGGGAGCAGTGGCTCGACCACATCGAGGCCACAGCCAGGATGATGGTCGAGGAGCCATTCGCCGGATGGGACGGACCCTGGCTGCAGATGCCTCCACGCAACATCGTGCCAAAGCCCCACCAGAAGCCCCATCCTCCCCTCTGGGTGGCCTGCAGCCAGCGTGAGACCATCCAATTGGCCGCCCGCAAGGGGATCGGTGCCCTCACCTTCGCCTTCGTCGAGCCAGGTGAAGCGGAGCACTGGGTCGCCGAGTACTACGCCACCATCGCATCCGAGGAGTGTGTCCCCGCCGGCTTCGCGGTGAACGCCAACATCTCGAGCGTGCTGCCGATGATGTGCCACGAGGACGAGGCGACCGCCATCGACAGGGGTATCGACGGCGCCCACTTCTTTGGCTACTCCCTGGGACACTTCTACGCCTTCGGCAGCCACAGCCCCGGTGTCACCGACATCTGGGCTGAGTTCGAGCAGAACCGCAGCGCCTTCGGCTTCGACCGTGAGACAGCAGCGCAGACCAACGTCGAGCTGAGGGCCAGGCTGGCAGGTACGCCGGCCACGATCGGTGAGGGCCTGCTGTCGCTGCGCGGGGCCATCGGAACGCCGGAACAACTCCGGGCGCTGCTCCGCCAGTACGAGGCTGCCGGAATTGACGAGGTCATCTTTGTCAGCCAGGCAGGCCGCAACAGGCATGAGCACATCTGCGAGTCGATGGAGCTGTTCGCTGCCGAGGTGATGCCCGAATTCGCCGAAAGGGACCCTGACCTCACCCGCCGGAAGGAGGAACGCCTGGAACCGGCGGTTGAGGCGGCCCTGGCGAGGCGTGAGGGACCCCGCAGCGTCGACCCCGACTACCGGATAGCGCCACCACCGACCCTGGGCTGACTCAGCCGCACCGTCCGGTCAGCAACCAGGCATGCCTGCCCCCCAGTTCCAGTTGCAGCGACTCGGTGAGGCCGGGCCGAACCTGACGAGCCAGGTCCCTGTCGGCCACCAGGACGCCCAGGCCCCACCCGGCCAGATTCTCGTTTCCGACCCGCCCGAGGGTGGCGTAGAGGTTCCTCAGGTCATCGCCCGCTGACACACGGCCCCCCCACGGCGGGTTGGTTATCAGGTGCCCCGGTTCACCCTCGGGCTCAGGGTTCTCGAGGGCCGAGATGGGGGCATTGACGAACTGGATCCGGTCGGCCACGCCGGCCCGTTCAGCGTTGGCACGTGCTGACTCCACGGCCCCGGCATCTCTGTCTGCAGCGACGATCGTGGGTTGGTCAGTTGCGGCAGAGGCACTACCCGTTTCGGCGGTGACGCTGGCCCAGGTACCGGGTTGGAACGTCGGCCACCGCTGGAAGGAGAACTCCCGTCCGACTCCCGGGGCGTACCCGGAAGCCCGGATCGCCGCCTCAATGGCAATGGTCCCGGATCCGCACATCGGGTCAACCAACGGGGTGGACGGGTCCCATCCGCAGGCCAACAGGAGGCCCGCAGCCACGGACTCACGGAGGGGCGCCTTGGCCTGGTCGAGGCGCCATCCCCGCTGGTGAAGCGCAGCACCCGAGGAGTCGACGCTCACAACGAACCTGTCCTTCACCGCCCTTGCGACGAGCAACTGCTCGGGGCCGTCAGGTGACCCCTTGGGCAGAGCCGACTCGAACCGTTCCCCAACCGCTGCGTCGTGCCAAAGCATCGACCGCCGGGTAGACACCCGGACCCTCGGCCGTGACGACCCGTCAAACCACTCGGACCAGTCAACCTGCCCCAGCCTCCGTTCAAGATCGGCAAAGGACCTGACCGTGAAGGTCGCCACCCTGACGAGGACCCTGGTGGCACACGAAAGGAAGACGTTCGCTAGATACAACTGACGGGAAGTCAACCGGCAGGTGACACCACCCTTTTCGGTACGCGTCTGCCGCACCGCCAGTGCAGCCAACTCGGTTGCGACGAGTTGCTCCAGCCCCGGAGGACACACCACAAGCGCCTCATGCGTCGCGCCTCGACGATCAGCCATACCAACACCCTGCCATCCCTGAACCCCTGGACTGAACCGGTGGTCAGCCCGTGACAGGTCCCAGCAGGCTCTCGCGTAGCTGCCTTTTCACGAACTTGCCGTTGGCGTTCCTGGGAAGTAGATCGGTGAGGAACCAGACGTGCTCGGGAACCTTGAACGAGGCGATCAGGTCAGCCGTGTGAGCACGCAGGTCATCAACTGTCATTGTGGCCTCCGGCAGCAGAACTATCGCCGCCCCGACCGCTTCACCGAGGCGTTCGTCGGGAACGGCGAAGACGGCTGCCTCAGCCACCGCCGGGTGCTCATAGATGGCAGCCTCGACCTCAGCCGAGTACACGTTCTCACCACCACGGAGCACCATGTCCTTGGCCCGATCGACGAGAAACAAGAAGCCGTCGTCGTCCAGGTAGCCGATGTCGCCTGTGTCGAACCATCCATCTATGAGAACCTCGGCATTGGCCTCGGGACGATTCAGGTACCCGCGGAACACGTTGCCCCCGCGAACCCAGAGTTGGCCTGTGTCACCAGCGGGGAGGGGCGTTCCCTCATCGTCGCGGATGTGGGCCTCGATTATCGGGAGCGGTGGCCCAGCCGACTCAGGCTTGGCCAGGAACCAGTGCGCCGAATTCACGGTGATGACGCCGTTCACCTCTGTAAGTCCGTAGCCGGTACTGGGCCTGCCCTCGAGGCGCTCCTCGATCTTGTGCACAAGGTCCGGCTGCACCGCAGCGCCGCCTCCGCCGAGGTGGGCGAGGCTGCTGGTGTCCCGGGTGGCGAAGTCAGGACTGTTGATCAGCTCGCGCGCCATTGTCGGGACTCCTGTGAAGGTGCTGACACGCTCCCTCTCGATCAGTTCAAGGGCCTTCTCGGCCGACCACCTGTACATGAGGACCAGCTTCCCGCCAGTGGCGGTGACCGGATGCAGGCAGCAGTTGCACCCGGTCACGTGGAACAGCGGAACCGCCAGCACCGATCCCGGCTCCGCCTCACCGGGTTCCTTGTCGGACCCCGACGATGGGGTTCCCGCCACCACTGCCTTCGCCTCGGCCACGTCTGTTGTCACCTGCCAGAAGGCCAGGTTCAACAGGTTCGAGACCGCTCCCCGGTGTGTCAGAACGGCACCCTTTGGGCGACCGGTTGTGCCCGAGGTGTAGAAGATGCAGACGTCATCCTCGGGCTCGACCTGCACATCTGGTGACTCCGGTAGATCGGTCGCTGCAGCCAGGGCATTATCCCAGTGCACGGCATCGTCGGGGAGGTCTCCCTCACTCCTGACCACAACCACGTGCAGGCGCCCCTCTTCTCTCAAACCGGCCAACACGGGATCAGCCTTTTCCAGACGCTCGCTGTCGCAGACCAGCGCCCGGGCGCCGCAGTCAGCGAGGCCGAACTCCATCTCGGGACCTGTCCACCAGGCGTTCATTCCAACAACCGCGGCACCCAGCGAGATGGTCGCCCAGTACGAGATCACCCACTCGGGATAGTTGCGCATGGCAATGGCGACCCGGTCACCGTGTCCGATGCCGTTGGCCGAGAGGTGGGCGGCCATGGCTGCAACCCTGGCGTGCACATCGGCGTACGTGAGGCGCTCGTCCTCAAAGACGATGTAGTCGTTGTCGGCGTGGGCAACCGATGCCTGCCACAGGACCACCATGTTGGGTGGCGCCGAGTCGTAGGCCCTTGTCGGCACGCCCCGCACGTCGACCACCGACCATGCGAACGGCGCACCGGGCGCCGTCATCTCGTCCCAGGCATCTCTTAGGTGCTGGTGCAACTCATCCCTCCCCAATACAGGAAGGCCGACCCTAGGCGTTCCTGCCAATAGGTTGGAATCGGAGGCACCTGGGACGAGCCTGGTGGAATGTGCCACCTGCGGACGGCCCACTACGTATCGGACTCCGCTGGTACGTCATCTCTCTGATGTGGTTTCAGCGATTGTCACACCCTGTCCGTAGGGTGCGGCCATGGTCGAGTTGATGGTTGGAGATCCCGGGAACGCCTTGGTTGGGGTTGATGCCGGGCTGGTCGACGGGCCGAATCTGGGGGTGTTGGCGCCGCTTATTGGTGGGGCGTGTGTAGATGGGGTTGACCTGGCTGGTGTTGACCGCCTCCAGGCCGGGTGTCAGACGGTGCGCTCGGCGGTAACTGTTCTTGAGGCCCGTCTGGTGTGCCGACACGGCGAGTTGATGCAGGCAACTGGCATGCGCCCTGATGCGGCGGCGTACCTGACCGCGACGCTGGGGGTGCCTTCTCGCCAGACGCGTACAGCAGTCAAGGTGGCTTAGACCCTGGCGGTGGTGCCCAGTGTCGAGGCGGCGTTGTCGACCAGCGACGACGCCATGGTGCACATTGATGCCTTGTTGCCTCCCAAGGCCGGTGCAGTGGTCAAGGGAGCGATCGAACACATAGCCGACGAAATGTGGAAAGACGACCCCACCGATCTGAACAACCTGGCCCTGTTCTGTTCCCGCCACCACCACGACGTCCACGAAGGTGGCCAGCCACTCGAACAAGCCGACGGCGAAACTGGAGGCTGGCAGGTACGCCGCGGCCTACCCCACCCAGGGCCCCCTAGGAGGCTAGAGGGGAGAGAGGAAGAGGCTGTGGGTGAGAGGCAAAGCCAGGACCATCAGACCGGCAAGCCAACAAGCTGGGTTGTCAGTTGTTCCTGATGGTCATGCCCCCGTCGACCATGAGGGTGTGCCCCGTGATGTAGCTGGATGCCGGTAGAGCAAGGTGGAGGATGGCGTGCGCTATCTCCTCGGGTTCCCCATAGCGCCCGACAGCAGTCCGGCGGCGTGCGAACCTGGCTTTCGCCTCGTCGGGGATCGGTGATGTCAGATCCGTATTGACTGGGCCAGGGCAGACGGAGTTGACCGTAATGTCCGCCTCGCCCAGCTCGACCGCCAGAGACCGCGTCAGGCCCAGCACCCCGTGCTTGGCGACCGTGTACGGGGACATTCCGGCCGAACCGCCTACGCCCTCGGTTGATGAGACGTTAACGATCCTCCCAGCGGGCGACCCGCGCAGATGGGGAAGACATGCACGGATCATTAGCGCCTGAGCTGTGAGCATCACGTCGATGGCCCTCTGCCAGCCTTCCTCGAAACCTTCACCGTCGATAAGACCTCCGGCAGCCATCCCTGCGTTGTTGACGAGGATGTCCAGACGCCCACCCCAGTCGGCCACCTCGTCCACCACGGAACCGATCGCCCCCGAGTCGGATACGTCCAACTCCCATGCCCTGGATCGACCTCCGACGGCAGCTATCTCCTTCGCCACGACGGCAGCCCTGTCGTTAGAGATGTCGGTCACCGCCACTCCCACCCCCTCATCGGCAAGAAGGTGGGCTGTAGCGCGTCCGATTCCGGAGCCGGCACCTGTCACCAGTGCTACATGACCTTCCACCGAGCGACTCAGCGAGGTCAGACGCGACACAGTCGGCCCGATGTCCGCGATCTGGATTCCATGTGGGAGAGCATTGCACCCAGAACAGCCATCTCTCCAACCGGCTGCACGCCTGACGGGCGGGCTTCGTAGGATCAGATGATGGTCCACCCCATGGGGATACTCCACGCAATGTCGCGCGAGCAGCCCGCCGGTGGCGCCATCAGCCCCGAAACCAGGCGCCGGGTCTGGAGTTATGCCAGGCCGTACAGGGCCATGGTGGTCGGTTTCCTCGTCACTGTGGTTGCGTCATCGCTCCTGGGTGTAGTCCCGCCGCTGCTCTTCAGGGAGATCATCGATGGTGCCATTGCCGCCGTAGACCGGGGCTATCTGACCCTGCTGGGCCTGCTCGTTGTCGTAGCCGCGCTCACCCGGGCACTCCTTTCCTTCGTCGAGCGGTGGTTCTCGGCGACGGTCGGAGAGGGCCTCATCTACGACCTTCGCCTTGAATTGTTCGACCATGTCCAGCGACTGCCAATCTCGTTCTTCACGAGGACCCAGACCGGGGCCCTGGTGAGCCGCCTCAACAATGACGTGATCGGAGCCCAGCGGGCGCTGACAGGAACGCTGGGAACGGTGGTGGCCAACTCGATCACGGCTGCGACGACGCTGGCGACAATGTTCGTGCTGGAGTGGCGGATAACCCTGCTTGCCATGACGCTGCTCCCGCTGTTTGTTCTGCCGGCCCGGCGAGTCGGCCAGAAGGTGGCCGGTATAACCCGTGAGGGCATGGACCTGAACGCCACCATGAACGCCACCATGACCGAGCGTTTCAACGTGGCCGGCGCCCAGTTGGTGAAGCTGTTCGGTCGTCACGACGACGAGCGCGACGGCTTTGCTGTGAGCGTCGGTCGGGTTCGCGACATCGGGATCCTGAACGCCATGTATGGCCGGGCCTTCGTTATTGCCCTAACACTCCTTGGTGCACTCGGTACGGCGGCCGTGTACTGGGTGGGTGGTTCGCTCGCCATCAGCGGAGCCATGACAATTGGAACGCTGGCATCAATGGGTGTGCTGGTGACCCAGCTCTACCTGCCCCTGGCCCAGCTTACGAACGCCCGGGTTGACGTCATGTCGGCCTTCGTGTCCTTCGAGAGGGTCTTCGAGGTGCTCGACACCCGGAACCCGATCGCCGACCGCCCCGATGCCGTGTCACCGTCGGACATGGAGGGCATTCTCAGGTTTGAGAGAGTCTCCTTCGCCTACCCGACCGACGATTTCTCCTCGGTGTCGTCGCTGGAGGGTGGTGGTTCCTCGGAGGAACCGAGTCGGACGGTGCTGCACGAGATCAACCTGGAGGTCTCCCCCGGTCAGATGCTGGCGGTTGTGGGACCGACAGGTTCGGGAAAGAGCACCCTCGCCTCTCTGATACCCCGCCTCTACGACGTGGCCGATGGTGCCATCACCATCGACGACCGCGACATCCGGACGCTGAAGCTGGACGGTCTACGAGCACAGATCGGTGTGGTGACCCAGGACCCCCACCTGTTCCACGAGACCGTCGGCCAGAACCTACGCTATGCCAGACCCGGTGCAACCGCCTCGGAGATGGATGAGGCATGCAGGGCGGCACGTATTCTTGATGTCATCCGACAGCTGCCGGACGGGTACGACACCATCGTTGGCGAACGGGGCTACAGGCTCTCGGGGGGAGAGAAACAGCGTCTGGCGATTGCCCGATTGTTGTTGAAAGACCCCAGAATCGTCGTGCTCGACGAGGCCACCAGCCACCTTGACACCGAGAGTGAGGCTCTGGTCCAGGCCGCGCTGGCCGAGGCGCTCGCCGGTCGAACCTCCATCGTGATCGCACACCGGCTGTCAACGATCGTTGAGGCCGACGAGGTGATCGTCCTCGACGAGGGCCGGATCGTCGAACGCGGTGGCCACCGGGAACTGCGTGAGGCCGGCAGCCTGTACGCGGACCTCTGGGAGACCCTGGTACGGGCCGAGAAGATCATCTGAGATAAGACGGAGAACCATGACACCGATCGTCATCCTGGCTGGAGCCAGAACCCCGATTGGTCGCCTCAACGGCGGCCTTGCGGACCTGACAACGACCGACCTTGGAGCTGCGGCGATCATCGCAGCCCTCGAGAGGTCCGGGTTGACCGGCAACGATGTGGACTTCGCCTACATGGGCAACGTGATCTCAGCCGGTGTCGGCCAGGTACCCGCAAGGCGGGCCACCAGCGATGCAGGCATTCCCCTGACCACCCCGTCGACCCTCCTGAACCGCGCATGTCTCTCAGGAATGCACACAATCCACCTTGCCAGCCAGATGATCCGTCTGGGCGAGGCCGAGGTGGTCGTAGCCGGCGGAATGGAGTCGATGACAAACGCCCCGTACATGCTTCCCGGAGCCCGTTCGGGCCTGCGTGCAGGTGACGCGACGCTTGTCGACTCGATGCTGGCCGACGGCCTTACCTGCACGATCGAGCACTGCGCCATGGGTGAGGCAACCGAGCGCCATGCGGGCGAGATCGGCATAGCCCGTGAGCCTCAGGACGCTCTCGCAGCCGTTTCACACGAGCGGTCGTCCAGAGCCCGGGCTGCAGGCCTCCTGGCGGACGAGATAGTGCCCGTCTATGTCCCACAACGCCGCGGCGATCCCTTGCTCGTCAGTGACGATGAGGGGATCCGTACGGACATCGACACAGCCTCACTCGGTCGGCTACAGCCTGCCTTCGACCCCGAGGGGAACATCACCGCCGGCAATGCCTCCCAGATCTCAGACGGCGGTGCAGCCGTGGTGGTCACCACGATGGAGCGTGCCGAGGCCCTCGGCATCGAACCGTTGGCGGAGATCGTCAGCCACGGCCAGGTGGCCGGACCCGACACCAGCCTCCTTCACCAGCCCAGCAACGCCATACGCCTGGCCCTGGACCACGCCGGCCTCGACATGAACGACATGGACCTCTTCGAGATCAACGAGGCGTTTGCTGCCGTAGCGCTCGCCTCAATGGATGCCCTGGGGGTGGGCGCGGGGATCGTCAACGTAAACGGTGGCGCTATCGCCCTGGGCCACCCGATCGGCATGTCGGGTACGCGTATCGTCCTCACCCTTGCCCACGAGTTAAAGCGACGCGGTGGTGGTGTCGGGGCTGCCGGCCTGTGCGGAGGTGGCGGTCAAGGCGAGGCCCTGGTCATCAGGGTCGGAACCTGAGAGATTCGCAGATGACGAACCTGTCAATCCGTTCGGTCACGGCAAACGACGTGTCGGCCATTGAGGCTCTCTGGGAAGAGGCGGGCATGACCTCGTATGCCTTGTCTGGCGACATCGCCGGTGAGATCACCGGCAAGTTGGAGCGCGACCCCGACCTGTTTCTCCTCGGCGAGATCGACGGCACCGTCGTGGCAACCGTCATGGGTACATGGGACGGCCACCGTGGCCGCATCAAGCGCCTTGTGGTTGCGACGACCCACCGTCGAAGCGGGCTGGGCGCCGACCTGACCAACGAACTGGAGAAGCGGTTCACCGAAAAGGGCATCACGAGGCTGAGACTGGAGGTCTGGGCGGACAACGCAGGTGGCCTGGCATTCTGGGAGGCACGGGGCTACGAACTCCAGCCCGACATCAGGTACTTCGTCCGCAACCTGGATGCCAGCGACGACCCCTGCTGACAGGGCTCCGCTGGTAAAGGTAGGCCAGAGTCAGGGCGACCCGGGGAGGTGGCAGGCAACGTAATGGTCGGGGCCCATCTCCCGCATCACCGGCTCCTCTGTTGCACACAACTCGGTAGCCCGCGGACACCTGGTCCTGAACCTGCAGCCCGACGGCGGATCGATCGGCGACGGGATCTCGTCTCCGATCGCGGACTCGGATGCGTCAACCACTGCCGAGGGTTCCGGGGCCGAGGCGAGGAGCACCCGCGTGTAGGGGTGTAATGGCTCGGAGAACAGCGTGTCGGCGTCGCCTATCTCACAGACCTTGCCCAGGTACATGACCACGACCCTGTCGCTCACGTTGCGAACCACGGAAAGGTCGTGGCTGATGAACACCAGGGTCAGGCCGAAACGCTCCTTCATCTCCTCGAGGATGTTGAGAATCTGGGCCTGGACCGAGACGTCCAGTGCCGAAACGGGCTCGTCGCAGATGAGGATCTCAGGGTCGATGGCGAGGGCACGGGCGATGGAAATGCGCTGACACTGGCCACCGGAGAACTCATGGGGCCGTCGGGAGCCGGCGACGACAGGGTCAAGGCCTACAGCGCTGAGGACCTCGTCGACCCTCGCTGCAACGTCCACATCCGGGTGCTCCTCGCTCCAGATGGCAAGGCCCTCACCGATGATGTCCTTTACCCGCCGCCGAGGGTTCAACGACGAAATCGGGTCCTGGAAGATCATCTGGACCCGCGGCCTTACGCAGCGCAGGTCCTCTCCCTCCAGATCGGTCAACTTGACCTCGCCATCGGCTCCAGGGTCCAGGACGACGGTTCCAGAGGTTGGCCTGGGCAGCTGCACAAGGGCCCTCGCCGTAGTGGACTTACCGCAGCCTGACTCCCCGACTATTCCCAGGGTCTCGCCACGGCAGACGTCGAAGCTGACGTCCGACACGGCGTGGACAACCTGGTGGAGGCCTGCGGGAAACTCCATGACGAGGTTCTCGACGCGCAGGACAACGTCGTCGGAGTCCCTCAGCTGAACCGTTCCGCCTCCGGCCATCAGGCCTTCTCCTCCACTGGGGTGAACGTGCCCATGTCGAGGCCGGCCGGGGTCACACCGGACTCCCGGTTGGCCACATGGGCAGCCACCCCCGCCTCGGTTCCGACGGGAGTGTGACAGGCGCATACGCGTCCATGGTCATACTGTTTCAGATCGGGTTGGTCAGGCAGGCATGCCGCTGAGCAGTACCGGCACCGCTGTGCGAACGGACAGCCCGGTCCGAGGTCGACTGCATCGGGTGGGTTTCCGGGGATAGGGACCAGACGGGTGTGGCTGGCCATGTCAATCCGGGGAATGGTCTCGAGCAGCGCCTCGGTGTAGGGATGGCGCATCTCGGAGAAGAGGGTCGCCGTGTCGGCCTGTTCCATCGTTCGGCCCGCGTACATGACCATGATCTGGTCGGCGCGACCCTTCACCACCCCGAGGTCGTGGGTGATGAGGATCATGGCCATTCCACGCTCCTCGCGGAGTTCGTCCAGCAGGTCCAGAATGTGCTTCTGGACCGTGACGTCCAGGGCGGTCGTGGGCTCATCCGCGATGAGCAGGCGGGGGCTGCAGGCCAGCGACATGGCGATGACGACCCGTTGGCGCAGCCCGCCGGAGAGCTCGTGCGGATACTGGCCGAGGCGCTTCTTCGGCTCAGGTATTCCGACCTGCTGGAGCAGGTCAACAGATTCCTCCCTGGCCTCCTTGCGGGATCTCTTGAGGTGCACCCGCAGTGACTCGGCTACCTGTTCACCTACCTTCTTGACGGGGTTCAGCGAGGTCATTGGGTCCTGGAAGACCATGGTCATCTCGACGCCCCAGAAGTGGCGTTCACCCTGGGCTGCCATGGCCATCACATCTCGGGCGTCAAAGGTCACTGAACCCTCAACCTGTGCATATGAGGGCAGCAGGTTCATGAGGGTCTTGGCGGTCACGGACTTGCCAGAACCCGACTCTCCCACTATGCCCAGCGTCTGGCCTTCGGCCAGGTCGAACGAAACGCCATCTACGGCACGCAACAGCCCGCGCTGTGTGGCGAAGCCGACCCGGAGGTCGGCTACGGAAAGCAGTGGCACGGTCACCTCAGCCAACTCCTATTCCCAGCTCGCGGACATCGAAGTACTCACGCAGCCGGTCTCCGGCGAAGTTGAGGGCAAGGACCGTCATGAACATGGCGCCGATCGGGAACATCGCCACCCACGGCCCTTCTCTCAGGGTGCGAGGCGATGACCCGAGGACGATCATCTTCCCCCACGAGAAGCCTTCTTCGACCGACAGCCCCAGGAAGGCCAGACCGCCCTCGACAACGATCGTGATGGCCATTCCCAGCAGGGTCAGGGCGCCCATCGGAATGAGCACGTTGGGCAGCAACTCACGGATCATGATGCGACGGTCGGTAGCGCCCAGGACACGGGCCGCAGCAACGAACTCCCGCTCCGAATAGGCCAGGGTGGTAGCGCGTGAGAGGCGTGCGATCGGGGCTATCGCCAGGATCCCGAGGGTCATGGTGACTATCGGCAGGGTCTGCCCTGCCAGACCAATGACGAGCAGGGCCAGGACCAGGGCCGGGAATGCCAGCAGAACGAACACCGAGAAGGAGATAACCCGGTCCACGATCCCCCTGAAGTAGCCGGCGATCATGCCGAGGGTTCCCCCTACGCAGATGCCGAGGAGGATGGAGAAGAAACCGACAATCAGGGAAACCCGTGCTCCCCAGATTGTCCGGGAGAACATGTCCCGTCCATTGCTGTCAGTACCGAACCAGTTGCTCCAGCCGGGGCCGTCCATTCGACCGCCCACGCCGGTCTCGTTCGGATCCGCGATGGGAAGCCACGGTGCAAGGACGGCAGCTGCAACCATGACGACTATCCACGAGGCGGCAATCCAGAACCCGGCACCCAGCCGACGCACGACGGCTACTCCGAACTGCTCCTCGGGGTCTGTCTGGACCGGGGCGTCCATTCCCGAAAGGCCCTTCTGACCCATCTTGCCAACTGTCTCAGGACTCACGGCGCACCCGGGGGTCCAGGTAGGAGTACACGAGATCGACCGCGAAGTTGATTGCCACGAAGCCGGTGGCGATGACAACGGTGGCACCGAGGACCACTGGGTAGTCGTCGCGGATCGATGCCTCCACGAGTGCCCTGCCGAGCCCCGGAATGGAGAAGATCTGCTCGACGATGAGGGCCCCCCCAATAAGAGCAGCCGTGTTCAGGCCGAACACGGTAACGAGGGAGAACATCGACGGTCTGAGGGCGTGGCGGAACATGATCCAGCGGTTGGAGAGGCCCTTGGCCTTCGCCATCACCACAAAGTCCTCCTGGAGGGTGGTGATGAGGTCGGTGCGCAATAGGCGGAAATAGGTGGCCGCCAGCGGCATGCCCAGGGTCAGGGCCGGCAACACAAGGGACTTCAGCCTCACCGCCAGGTTGTCGTCCTCGAAGCGGCTCGGAAAGATCTGCCACTTCACCACGAAGAAGTAGAACAGGATCACGCCGAGAGCGAAGTTGGGCAGTGCCAGCATCCCGAAGGCACCAATTGTCGACGCCCGGTCCATCGCCCGGTTGGCCCGGTAGGCGGCGGCTAAAGCCCAGGGAACAGACAGGGCTACGGCAAACACCTCGGCCATGCCCATCAACAACAGGGACTTGGGAAGGCGGTCCGCCAGAACCGTGCTCACAGGCATCCGATTCTTGAATGACGTGCCGAAGTCGCCCCGTATCAGGTCCCCCACCCAGCGCCCGTACCTGATAGGCAGCGGTTCGTTCAGGTGGAACTCCTCTCTGGCTTCGGCGACGACTGCACAGTCGCCGAGAGAGGTGCCTCCCTGGCCGGAGATGTCTTCTATCTCACCCGCCTCGACCGCATCACAGTCGACTGCAGCGACGAACCCGACCACGTTGAAGAGCGGGTCGCCGAGGGTGTTCATGGCCGTGAAGGTCAGGAACGTGGCCGCCAGGACAACAGCAACCAACTGCACCAGCCGGCGCGCCAGAACGATCACGACATGCCTCGGTTCGTTGAACCTTGGTCAGCGTGGTCGTCCTGGCGGCCTCTGTCAAATCCCCTGTTCCCTACTCGACCTTGTCCAGCTGTGAGTAGTAGTCGGTGTAGCCGGAGTAGTTGCACCTGGGCACCGAGCCATCCGGGAAGCGATAGTCGCAGACACCCGCAACATCGGGCGAATAGGCGTGTGACCACATGGTGTGGTTGAACATGAGGTAGGCGTAGTCCGCGTTGATCATCTCGGCCACCTGTTGCCAGAGGCCGATCTTCTCATCCTGGTTGCTGCTCCCCCGGGCCTGGTACATCAGTGCATCCCGTTCCTCATCACAGAGCCGTGGCCAGTTCAGGGACACGAACCCGACGGCGGTGCAGTTCAGCCAGGTGACGTCTCCATCGGGGTTGGCGATTCCCATCTGGCGCCATGTCACGAAGTCGTACTGGCCGAAAGCCACCTCGTTGATGTGGGCATCCTGGGGCTTCATGTCCTTGGTGATGTTGAAGTGGTCACTCCAACCGTCGGTCAGGATGTCGTAGATGCGATCCTGGATCACCGACGGTCCGGAGTACTGGAACTCCATGTTGATGCGACCGTCTGCGCAGTTGTCGGGGAACTCGGTGCAGTACTCCGCCACCAGCGGGGTGGCCTGGTCTAGCACGTCGTGTGCCTGCTCCACATTCGGGTTGTGGTACGGCGACTCGGGCGGGAACCATGAGTCTGCCGGCCTCAACACACCCTGGCCGATGAACTCCATGTAGTCGTCAAGGGGTGCAGAAAAGGCCAGTGCCTTTCGGGCCCTGATGTCGTTGAAGGGGACCTTGGAAGTGTTCAACATGCCGAAGCCCTCCTCACCGCCGTCCTCCTCGTAGAGGACCACATCGCCGCTGAACTCCAGGTCGCGCAGCGCCAGAATGGCATCGACGTTGGATGTGCTCATTATGTCGATGTCACCCACCGCCATCGCGTCGGCAGCGAGGACAGTGTCGGTGTAGACGTAGACCTCGATCGCTGCAGGGATCACCTCGCCACCCCAGTAGTCGTCGTTCCGCTCGAACCGGGTCATGAAGTCCTGCTCGCGGCTGGCGAACCTGAACGGACCGGTACCTACGGGAGCCTGATTGAGGGACTGGTCCGAGATGGTGGCCATCATGTACTCGAGCGACGGAATCAAGCCCAACTGGGTCGAAAGGTAGATCGGAAAATCCACATGGGGCCGCTGGAGGTTGAAGCGCACCATCATGTCATCGAGCAGTTCTACGGCGCCCTGTGGGATGAAGATGGGCCGAAAGGCTAGCGAGATGAGCGGGTCCTTGAGCTGCTGGTTGATGGCATAGACAACCGCCTCACCGGTCAGCATCGTCCCGTCGTGGAACTTCACGTTCTCACGGATCTTGAAGTCCCATGTCATGTAGTCGTCGCTGACGGTCCATGACTCGGCCAGACCGGGCGCCAACACACAACCACAGGGATCCTCGGTCACGTAGACGAGCGGGTCGTACACGGCCCTTGCCATTTGGTAGGCGGAAACAGCGAACCTGTTCACGGTCGGGTTGAGGCCATCGGTGTCGGCCTCAACAGCCACCCTGATGACAGCACCTTCAAGCGGTGCAGCAGTCGTCGTGGGCGCAGGTGCGGCTGTCTCGTATTCGGGGAAGCTGATGGAGGTGTCGATGAACTCGTTGGTCATGATGTCACTCACCGACAGGCCGGCCTCGAAGTCCATGCCCGCAACAGCGATCTTGTCGATCACGGTCTGGATGCGGTCAGCGTCCATGTTGCCGACAATCCCATCAGGACCATTGCCGACAAGACCCAGATCCCTCTGGGCCTGAACCGAGAACGCCGCCAGGTCCATGTCATAGACCCAGAAATCCTCAAACTGGGTTACAGCATCAACAATCATCGCATTCGCACGCTCAGGAGCAGCGTCGTAGTCCACAACAGACTGCTGGATCACAGGAACAATCAACTCCAGACAACCCCTCAGGTCCTCAAGGTCACCGGGACGGATACCAATCGTCTGGGAATACACCTGGAAACCGGCATCGTGGAGCAACTCGAAGGCAACAGCCTTGCCGTACTCCTCAAACACATGCTCGTACTGATACGGCTCAGCAGAAGCAAACCCCTGCTGGGCAATCGTCTGATCAGCCACAAACCGGGCAGGAGAACCGTCATAGGAAGGATCAACCTGGTCAGCAGACCAAATGCCCTCAGCGACAAACACGTCAGCAAACGTGCCACCACCAAACACGTTGATCGTCACACCATCAGAACCCAAATCAGCCAAGGACCTCACATTGGGATGAGCATCGGTATCCCACATCACCATCTGCGGGTTCTTCTCCAAAGGAGCCACAACAGACATCATCGGCGCATCCGAATACTCCAGGACCTGCTGATCAGTAGACCGGTACCCCAGATGAATCGAATCATCGGTGTACATGTACGAAGACACCGGAGCCCAACCAATAGCCGGACCACCAGTACGCACCTCAATGTCGATACCCAGAGCCTGACCACCCAACTGGCCAGGACCACTGACAACCTTGTTGTCAGCATCCACGCTGTAACCATCACCAATCATCTGATACATCGCCCCATGCTCAGCCTCAGGAAACCAATCCGTCTGAATCACCAAAGGCGAAGGACAAACAGCAGCCAAACCGCTCTCGGGCACCGTGATCGGCGTAGCCGTCGTGGCTGGAGCAGCCGGAGCCGTCGTGGCTGGAGCAGCCGGAGCCGCAGTGGTGACAGAAGCGACCGGGGCTGCAGTGGTGGCAACAGGAGCAGCCTCCTCAGTCGCATCGGAGCCACAAGCCCCCGCTATCAGCGTGAATGCCACGCCAAGTGTTACCAGTACACGTCCGTTTCGGCGCATGGTCATTTCCCTCCAGATGGGTGTCGGGGTAGGTGCACGGTCAGAACCGTGCAGCATTGGAATGTGTCATCATCGCCCACGGGGGCGGCTACGGCAAACTCAGGTCCTACCCGGCCACTGCAGCCAGGGGATGGTGGCATGCCACAAAGTGGTCATCCCCCACTGCCCGCATCTGCGGTTCCTCGCTGCTGCAGAGGTCGGTGACCCTCTCACACCGGGTCCGGAAGCGACACCCTGATGGCGGGTTGCTGGGTGACGGCAACTCACCATCCTCGATGAGGCCCTCGTCGATCTCCACGGTGGGATCCGGTTCGGGCACCGACCCCAAGAGCAGGTCCGTGTAGGGGTGGGCCGCCTCGGCGTAGAGGGTGTCGGGGTCGGCCACCTCACAGAGCTTGCCCAGGTACATGACCGCAACCCGGTCGCTGATGTTCTTCACGACTGCCAGGTCGTGGGCGATGAACATCATGGTCAGGCCGTATCCGGCCTTCAGGTCCTCGAGCAGGTTCAGGATCTGCGCCTGGACGCTCACGTCCAGGGAGCTCACGGGCTCGTCACAGATCAGCAGTCTGCCACGACCACGACCACGACTCCGGCTGCTACTACGGCTCCGCCTGCGGCTCCTGTGGAGGTTTCCACGGTTGGTGAGCATCACGAGGCTCCGGGCAATGGAGATGCGCTGGCACTGTCCACCGGAGAACTCGTGGGGTCGTTTGTCGCGTGCCGTGTCGGGGTCGACACCCACAGAGTCGAGCATCCGGTCGACTATGGCCTCTTGCTCACTGGCATCGGAGGGGCCCCAGACCCGTAGGGGTTCGGCCACGATGTCGCCGACCGTCCGCCTCGGGTTCAGCGACGAGATTGGATCCTGGAAGATCATCTGGATGTGCGTTCGCCTCTGGCGGATCTCCTCATCTGAGAGATCCGCAAGGTCGACCCCCCTGAACGTGACGCTTCCAGAGGTCGGTCGGGGCAACTGGATGATCGCCCGGCCGCTTGTGGACTTGCCGCAACCCGACTCGCCTACAAGTCCGAGGGTCTCCCCGGACCTGATGTCGAAGCTGATGCCGCTGACTGCCTTTACCGTGCGGCCACGTCCAACCGGAAACTCCACGACCAGGTCCTCGACGGTGACCAGCACATCATCGCCCGGGCGGAGATGGGCCTTTCCGGTTCCAGCCATCAGCCATCCACCCCACCGGTCGGCGACCAGGTGGTCGAGACGTCAACTGCCACCGCCTGTGGCAGGCCAGCCGCCAGGTTCTTCTCAAAGGCCGTAAGGGCCTCTGGTGAACCCACCGGCGTCCAACAGGCAAGACGGTGTGCCGGATCGTCGATCTCCACCAACGGTGGTGCCTCGTTGACACAATGGTCCTGGACATAGGGACACCGTGGACTGAAGGCACAACCGGTCGGTGGGTCAATCAGGTCCGGCGGCCTACCCGTGATGGCGGCCAGCCTCGTGTGACTGGGAAAGCTGGTGAGCGGAATCGATCGCATCAGTGCCTCCGAATAGGGATGACGCATGTCAGCGAAGAGCGACACCGTGGGCGCGTACTCGGCCACTGTCCCGGCATACATGACCATTGTGTCGTCGGTTCTTCCCGCCACGACACCCAGGTCGTGGGTGACCAGAACCATCGCCATCTCCCGATCGGCCTGCTCCCGGCTGAGCAAGTTCAGAATCTGGTGCTGGACCGTCACGTCCAGTGCCGTTGTCGGCTCGTCGGCAAACAGCAGTGACGGCTCACAGGCCAGGGCGACGGCGATGCAGACACGCTGGCGCATCCCCCCCGACAGTTCGTGCGGGAAGGAACGCAGCCTGGTGTCGGGATCGGGGATGCGGACCTCCCGAAGCAGGTCTACGGCTGCCTGCCTTGCCTCTGACCGGTTCAGGTTCAGGTGCCGACAGAGGTGCTCTGTTACCTGCCTCTGGACTCGCACCAGCGGATTCAACGAGGTCATCGGGTCCTGAAACACCATGGCCATTTCGGAGCCCCATAGTTGGCGCATCTCAGATGGCGATCTCGTCAGCACGTCGTTTCCGTCGAAGGCTGCGGTTCCCGTGGTGGTCACGTTGGTGCCCAGGTTGAGGCGCATTATCGACCTTGCCAGGACGGTCTTTCCGGAACCACTCTCTCCCACGATGCCGAGGGTCCTGCCCCGATCCAGGGTGAAGCTGACCCCCCTGACCGCCTTCACATCGCCAGTTGGGATAGTGAAGGTGGTTCGCAGGTCGTCCACTTCGAGGAGTGGGCTGTTGGCCACGTTGTCAGGCATCAGAGCGCCGCCGATCGGACGGAGCGCAGCCGCCGCAGCCAGTCGCCCACGTTGTTGAGTGAGTAGACGGTGAACACGAGGGCGAGGGAAGGCCAGATGGCGGGCCACACGTTGATCTGGAGATCAACGCGTGAGGCGTTGACCATCGTTCCCCATGACGAGGTGGGGGGTTCCACGCTGAGGCCGAGGAACGCCAGCGCTCCCTCGAGAAGGATGATGACGGCGGCGTTGACCATTGCGTAGGCAAGCAGCGTGGGCAGGACGTTGGGTATGACCTCGCGGAACAGGATCGTGCGCTTCTTCGTGCCTATGGCTCGGGCTGCTGTTACGAACTCCCTTCGGCTAATAGAGAGGGCGTTGGCCCTGGCGACCCTGGTGTAGGGGGGAATGCTGAGGAAGCCGATCACCGTGGCGATTACGACGAGGTCCCGCCTGCCAAGCAGGGTGACGACGGTGAGCAACAGGACCAGCCCGGGAAAGGCCAGGATCACGTCGACGACGGCCATGACGGTTGAATCGGTCTTTCCGCGCACGAACCCGACAAGCGATCCGAAGAAGCCACCGAACACGACCCCCATGAATACAGCAGCAAGGGCCACTGTCAGCGATACCCGGGCGCCGTAGACGATCCGGGCCAGGATGTCGCGGCTGTTGTTGTCCGTGCCCAGGAAGTGGCTCAGGCCCGGGCCCTCGTTGGTGGCCCCGTCGCCGAACAGGAACCCCTGGTAGTTGGGATCGGCGAGGCCGGGTATGAGGTCGGCGAACACGGCCGCTGCCACGATCACGATCAGCCACGAAGCACAGAAGCGCGTGACCCATGGCATCTTGGCCACGAAACGCCTGATCCACGGTCGCCTGGCGGCAACTGCTGGGTCGACTGCCGTGTCCACCTCAGTCGGCCTTCCTGATCCGTGGGTCGACCACCAGGTATACGAGGTCCACGAGGGTGTTCACGACCACGTAGACCATCGCCACGAACACGGTGATCCCCTGGACCATCATGAAGTCCCGCTGGAAGATTGCATCCAGAAGGCGCTTTCCGAGGCCCGGCAGGGCGAACAGGAACTCCACCACGACCGTTCCCCCGAGCAGAAGCCCGATGTTGAGGCCCACCACCGTGATAAGCGTCAGGGAGCTGGGTCGCAGGGCGTGCCTGAACAGGATAAAGCCGTCCCTGAGGCCCTTTGACCTGGCCGAGAGGATGTAGTCCTCCTTGAGCGTCGTCACGAGGTCTGAGCGGACAACCCTGGCGTAGACCGCCACCTCGATGACAGAAAGCGATAGGGCTGGCAGCGTCACCGTCATCAGGTTGCCGGAGATGCTGTTGGAGATACGGGTCCATCCCGTTGCCGGGAACCATCCCAGCTTCATGGCGAACACGTAGATGAAGAGAAGGCCAGCCACGAACCCGGGCACGCTTAGCGCAAACTGGGCGCCGCCTGAAATTACCTGGTCCAGCCTGGAACCCTCCCGGTAGGCGCTCATCACCCCGAGCGGTACGGCCATCAGGACCGAGAAGACCACGGTCACGATCATCAGCTCACCTGTGACGGGAATGCGGTGGGCGATCTCGCTGCTGACGGCGCGCGAGGTGACTATCGATTCGCCCAGGTCGCCTCGAACGGCATCGCCCAGCCACTTTCCGTATCGGACCAGCATCGGGTCGTTGAGGCCCCACTCGGCCCTCACCTGGGCAACGTATTCCTGATCCTGTTGGGCCTCGATCGGAATGAGGGCGTTGATGGCGTCACCTGGTAGCAGGTTCACCAGCAGGAAGGTCAGGAACGAGACGGCCAGCAGCGTGGCCACCAGCCTCACCAGACGTATCGCTATGAAGGAGCCCAAGGCGGCCGATTCTCACGGTCGAGGCCGGACCATGACCCTCCACTCTGAGGGCCTCCCCGGCGGGAGCGGATATGAAGTTGTAACGCCCGGTGGGGCGGAGCCGTGGCCCCGCCCCACCTGAGGCGTCTCAGAGTGCCCTTCGGCCTAGTTGTCCCACCAGACCTGGTGCCAACGACCCTCGGCGTTGGGATGCCCGATACCGAACTGGCCGTCGACCGTGATCCAGTTGTCCAGGCCGACGATGCCGTCGGCAACGGCGATAACGGTTGCCGTGTGACCCGAGTACCACATCGGCACATCACGGGCGCCAACCAGGCCGACCGTCTCGTACAGCTCCCTGCGACGGGCGAAGTCATCGGTTGTGATGGCCTCGGCAAGTGCAGCCGATGCCTCGTCGTCGGAGTAGTTCGAGAAGTTCAGCGGCGACATCTGCCACGGGGCGTAGGCATCACCCAGACCGACCGACGGGTCGTCCTCTCCACCCCAACGCCAGCAGTGTGCACCGTGCTCACCCTGGAAGCCGTTTGCGAGGCCCAGGGCGACGTTGATGTGCGTCTGCTGGTCGGTGTTGACCAAGGTCACGTCGACCATTCCTGTTCCGCTCCAGAGTTGCTCCAGCACCGACATGGCGGCGATAAGCGTCGGGTCCGGTGGGCAGGACAGGGTGACCTCGATGTTCTCACCCACTGCCTTGCCATCGGAACGCTCGGGATCGTCCACGTATTCCTGGATGAGCGCCTTGCCGGCTTCGTAGTCGAAGTGCGGGTAGGCGTCGTGCACGGCCTGTGACCACCAGGGGCTGTCCGGTGAGAAGAACTGGGTACCGGGACCAGAGATCCCCTTGCCACCCAGCGCCTCAATTACCGCCTCCTGGTTGTTTGCGAGCGTCAGGCCCCTACGAACGCGAACGTCGTCGTACGGTGCCAGCAGCACGTTGAACATACCGCCACCGGCGTTGTTGCCCTGGAACTCGTAGAGGGTAATCCCCTCGGCCTCACGGGCGTCACGGATAGTCGCCTGTCGGAGACTCTGCATGGCAGTCACCGTGCCCGAGGTCAGGGAGGCCAGCCTCGTGGTCTCGTCTGGAATCGGGCGCACGGCAAAGCTATCCAGGTACGGCAGCGGCCGTCCCCAGATGTCCTTCTGCCAGTAGTTCGGATTCCTTGTGAAGATGGTCTCGTTGTCGATGTCACGTGACTCAATCACGAACGGACCCGTACCGACCGGTGCAAGGCTGAACGCATCGGTGTCAGCTGCCGCAGCACCCGGCTCGAACACCATACCCAGGGGTGCGCGTGACAGGTAACTCGGAAACGCCGAGTTGGTCTTGGAGAGCGTGTAGGTGACCTCGAGGTCACCTATCACCTCAACCGTGGTAAGACCCGTTGCAGCGATGTGACCCGCTGCCGCGGCTCCACCCTGCTGAATGGCCCACATGTCTGAGAGGGACTGAGCATTGAATGCACTGCCGTCGTGGAACCTGACACCGCTCTGCAGGGACATCGTCCAGACCGTGAAGTCATCGTTCGCGGAGATGCCGGTTGCCAGGTTCGGCACGTAGGAGCCCACCTCGTTCTGCTCGAACAACTTGTCGAACACGACGATCATCATGTTGTAGCAGGGCGACGAGCAGGCGTCCTCCCAGGGACGCAGGCCGGTTGCCTCTGCCTCGACACCGATGGTCACCGAGCCGCCGTAGGTGGGCTTCTCGGCACCGGCGACGATGTCGCCGACCTGGCTGGAGCCCAGGGGTGCGTATTCGTAGACGACGTTGGCTGTTGAAGCCTCGTAGTCGGCAACGTCGATGTTTTGGATGACGGTGATCTTCGATGAAGAACAGTCACCGTAGGCGTCACATGCCA